>Ga0066680_10000636_pt1 | contig 12528 bp, 8 predicted proteins | sample GraSoiAngelo_129_FD_62297 | JGI IMG/M metagenome (GOLD analysis project Ga0066680, IMG submission 62297) | Grasslands soil microbial communities from the Angelo Coastal Reserve, California, USA - 14_0927_12_40cm | ecosystem: Environmental > Terrestrial > Soil > Grasslands | place: USA... | reverse complement strand
TCTCCCGCGACTCCGGGATCTTCTCGCCGTGGCTCTTCCAATCGGTGGGGCCGGATCCGCGTCCATGATCGGTCGTGATCACGAACGTCGTCCGGCCCTTGTACTGGTCCATGCCCTGCATCTCGTCCCAGAGCTCGCGCGTGAAGCGGTCGAAGCGCTGCGCGGCGTGCAGATAGTTGTCGTAGCGGCCGAGGTGGGCCCAGTCGTCCGTCTCGTCCAGCGAGAGGTAGAGCACGCGCGGCCGCGCCGCGCGCAGGTACTCGCGGGCGGCGGCGACGGTGAAGGAGTCGTGGCGCACGCCCTCCACGTACGGCGTGGTGTCGGCCTGGAGCTGGTTCAGCATGGCCAGCCGGTCGCGTGGACCGGCGGAGGTCACGGGCTCGAAGCCGGCGTTGACGAGCAGGCCGCTGCGCTCGCGGTTGATGATGAAGGGAAAGACGTCCCAGGAGCAGAAGGCGGCCACCCGGCCGCGGTAGGCCGCGCGGCGGTCGAGCCATTCGAGCACCGTCACGTTCGGGTTGGGCTTCTTGTCGTTGCTGTCGATGCGCGGATCGGCGCGGCCGCTGAGCAGCTCGTTGTAGCCGGGATAGGAGAAGTTGAAACCGTTGGTCACGCGGGCGGCGCTGCCGCGCGCCGGGTTGCCGTAGAGCTGGCCCTGTCGCGCGACCACCGTCCAGAGGAACGGCAGCAGCGCTTCACGCCGCGCCTCGGCGGTGTCGCGCCAGAACTCGCGCTTGAGCTCCGCCGGCTCGGCGACGCCGGCCTCCTTGGTGAGGAGGGCCTCCTCCGCGCCGCCGAACACCTCCTGCCACCGCAGCCCGTCCGTCGTGATCAGCACGACGTTCTCGGTGTGGGGCGCGGGCGCGCCCACGAGCGCCGAAGCGACCGCGACTGCCGCCGACGCGCACCCCAGACGGCGCCAGAGCGACATGGTCCCTCCTCGGAGGGGCGAGAGTATCATCGCCGCCCATGGGCGCGCCGGTCTCGACCGCGGAGCCGCGCCCGGCCGCGCCGCAGCTCGTCCGCGCCATCGGCCGCTGGGATTTCACCGCGGCGATCATCAACGCCGTCGTGGGCAGCTCGATCTTCAGCCTGCCCTCCGTGCTGGCCGGCCTGACCGGGACGCGCAGCCCGCTCGCGTTCGTCGCCGCGGGCCTCGGCATCCTGACCATCATGCTGTGCGTGGCGGAGGTGGCCAGCCGGTTCACGGAGGCGGGCGGACCCTACCTCTACGCGCGCGAGGCCTTCGGGCGCGGCGTCGGATTCCAGGTGGGCTGGCTGACCTTCTGGATCCGCGTCACCGCGGCGGCGGCGAACCTCAACGTGTTCATCGAGTACCTGGGCCCGCTGGCGCCCGCGCTGGCCGAAGGGCCGGGGCGCGCGGCCACGCTGTGCCTGGTGATGGTCGTGGTCACCATCATCAACGTCGTCGGCGTGAGGCAGGGGACGTGGGCGGTGGACGCGCTCACGGTGGCCAAGCTGCTGCCGCTCGCGCTGTTGATCGTGATCGGGCTGCCGCGCTTCTCCACGGCGGTGCTGGCCACCCAGGCCGTGGACCGTCCGGACTGGACGCACGCGATCCTGCTGCTCGTCTTCGCGTATGGCGGTTTCGAGGCGCCGCTCATCGCGTCGGGCGAGGTGCGCGACCCGCGCCGCGACACGGCGTTCGCATTGCTGGTGGGGCTGGCCGTGATCGCCTCCGTCTACACGCTCGTGCAGCTCGCCACCGTCGGCGTCGTCCCGGGCGTGGCCGGCGTGAAGGCGCCGCTCGCGGTCGCCTTCGACCGATTGATCGGCCGATCCGGCGTGCTGCTCGTCAGCCTGGGCGCGATGATCTCGACCTCCGGCCTCGTCACGGGCTCCGTGCTGCAGACGCCGCGGCTCCTCTACGCCATGGCCGGACGAGAGGAGCTGCCCGCGGTGCTGGGCCGCATCCACCCGCGCTTCCGCACGCCGGACGTCGCGATCATCATTTATTCCGCGGTCACGCTCGCCTTCGCCCTCTACGGCAGCTTCCAGTGGAACGCGACGCTGTCCGCCATCGTGCGCCTGGTGACCTACGGGTCCATCTGCATGGCGCTCCTGGTCCTCCGGCGCCGCGGCGAGGGCGCGGGCTTCCGCGTTCCCGCCGCCGGGGTGATCGCGCCGCTGGCCATCGGCTTCTGCGCATGGCTGCTCAGTACCCGGACCTTCACCCAGGCGTGGATCCTGGGCGTGCTCATGGCCGTCGGCTGGGCCCTGGGGCGGTTGGCGGGCGGAACCTCGCGGCGCGTTTTGACAAGCCCCGGCGGCTGACGACAATGAACGCGTGCTCATCCCCTCGTTCCGCGAGGTCCAGCCTCGACTGGTCCACTACTTCCGCGAGAACGGCGCGATGGGGCTGGTGCTGGTGGACCTCAGCCCCCTGGCGCGTATCGAGCGGAGCTTCGGGGCCAACGCCTACCAGACCCTGCGCTCGCAGGTCGATCCCGTGCTCGCCGAGGCCAAGAATCACGTACGCGAGGACGACATCCTCACCCGCGACGAGCGCGAGCCGGACCGGTACCTCTTCTTCCTGACCGGCAAGCGCAAGACCAAGAACCCGTTCGCGGCCGTGGACCTGCAGCGGCTGTGCGACCGCGTGGAGGGCTTCGTCACCCCGCGCGTGGCGCGGCTGACCGTGCCGTATCTGCGCGAGCGCCCGAGCGTGGACGTGGGGCACAGCTTCGTGCTGTGGAGCCCGCTGGAGAACGAGGAGCGCCAGCTCCTGCGGCTGATCGAGGACGCGCACGCGACGGCCGAGCTGCGCCGCCGCCTGCGCGACCGCGACCAGAAGGACGCGGTGGTGGAGATCATCTTCAACCGCAGCCTCTGGACCGCCTTCCAGCCCATCGTGCAGATGGAGACGCGCGACGCCCTCGGCTATGAAGGCCTCGCGCGCGGCCCGCGCGGCAGCGCCTACGAGTACCCCTACGCGCTGTTCGGGACGGCGGCCCGCTTCGACCTCGTGGACGAGCTGGAGCGCGCCTGCCGCCGCCAGGTCTTCGTGGACTGGGAGCAGTTCGGCGCGCCCGCGCGCCTGTTCGTCAACACCGTCCCCGCCACCGTGCGCGACGTGAGCTTCCTCGGCCGGGGCGTTCTCGACTACCTGGGTCCGCGGCTCTCGCCCTCGATGGTGACGCTCGAGATCACGGAAGGCCAGGTCATCGAGAACCTCAACCTCTACCGCGAGGCCATGCACGCCTTCCTGGACCTGGGGTTCACGTTCGCCATCGACGACGTGGGCGCGGGCTACTCCGGCCTGGAGACGATCGCCAACCTGGGCGCCAGCTACCTCAAGATCGACATGGGCCTGGTGCGCAACATCCACGAGAAGAAGGTGAGCCAGCAGGTGGTCAAGGCCATCCTGGACATGGGCGCCGCCGTCGGCGCGGCCGTGATCGGCGAGGGCATCGAGACCCAGGAGGAGGCGGACACGCTACGCGACCTGGGGCTGCGCTACGCGCAGGGCTACTTCTTCGGCCGCCCGATCGATCCGCTGGCGCGGCGCCCGCCCGTCAGCGTCTCGAAAGGGTAGCTCGCCGCCGCGCCTTGATCAGCACCGCGATCTCGTCCGGCCGCGGGTTCACGAAGTCCAGGCGGATGCGCCCGTCGTCGGTCTCGGTGACGGTGGCGGGGATCGAGCTGGCGGTGAGCATCCACCCCGCGGGCAGCACCACCGCGTTGCGCGGCCGCCCGAAGCTGCGGTCCCAGACCAGCTCGTCGCCCTCGAGCCGATAGCGGGCGGGATCGGTGTAGGTCTCGCTGATCCGCAGCCGCACGCTGGCGCCGCGCGCCACGGGCGGGAAGCGCACCACCACCACCTCGCTGTCCGGCCGGACCGGCTCGCCGATGTCGAGAAGGGCGGCGGTGATGGCCTCGCCCTCGAGGATCTCGGGCTTGAGCGCCTCGCCCGTGTCCAGGACGCGCGCGCCCGGGTGGCTGACCGTGCTGCCCTGGCGCACCACGTTGAGGTACTTGTCCGTGCCTTCCTTGCTCTCGGTGTAGTCATGGTACAGATCGAAGGCGTGCGTCTCGGGATCGCGCAGCAGGTACACGATCTCGCGGTCCTGCCGCGCGCGCTCGGACAACCGCGCGGGCTCCTGGGCCAGCGCGGGCGCGCTCAGCAGCGCGACCACGGCCAGCGCCGTCCGCTTCACGGCAGCTTCCGCGCCTTCACCACCAGCGCGGCCTGGCCGGGGAAGGTGTTCACGAAGCTGACGGCCAGGCGGCCGTCGGGCTCGGTGAGGACCTGCGCGGGGACGTTGCACGCGATCAGCTCGTAGCCCGCGGGCAGCACGACGGAGTTGCGCTTGATGCCGAGCGGGCGAGAGAAGACGAGGTGGTCGGCCTCCACGAAATAGCTCTTGGCGTCCTGGTAGGTCTTCTCGATGAGCAGCCGGACCTCGCCCTCGGGCGGGACCGGCCGCGGCAGCTCCACCGCGATGTAGCGCTCGTCGGCGTCGGCGTCGGGCAGCCCGCCCGCGCGCGCTTCGCGGCCGCTCACGATCGTGAAGGGAAGGAGGCGGCCGGTGAGCCGGTCGCGCACCGTCTCGTCCGTGGCCACGCTGCCCTTGCGGATGGGGTTGAAGAACCGCGTCGCGCCCGCCGTGGTCGCCGTGACCTCGTAGACGATGTGGAAGCGGCCGGTGCCGGGCCCGAGCAGCTCGTAGCGGGTGTACTCATCGGCCTCGGTCTGGGTCGGCGGCGGGGAGACAGCCGGCGAAGGAGGCGGGGCCGCGAGGAGGACGAATAGCGCGGCGATGGCCATGGAAGCGAAGTATAGGCGAGGACATCACCGCGCGATGGCCTGCACCGCCCGCGCCGCGTCCACGATGCCCCATCCGAGCAGGTTGTCGGGCCGCGCGGCCTGGCTGGCCGTCGAGCGCACCGCGTCCTCGACCTGGGTGACGGTGGCGCTGGGCCGCGCCTGGAGCACGAGCGCGACCACGCCGGCGGTGAGGGGACACGAGAACGACGTGCCGCTCGACGTGGTGTAGCTGCGCGGCGAGCCGGGGGCGGCCACCACCACGCTCACGCCCTGCGCGGCCACGTCCGGCTTGGTGCGCCCGTCCGCCGTCGGTCCCACCGAGCTGAAGCTGGCGCGCTGGCCGGCGGCGTTGACCGCGCCGATGGCGAGCACGAGCCGCCCGTCGGCGGGCGCCCCCAGCGTGTTGTGCTGCGCGTTGGGCCCTTCGTTGCCCGCCGAGTTGACCACCACCACGCCGCGCGCGGCGGCCAGGTCCGCGGCCCGCGTGGAGATGGCGGTGCGGCCGTCCATGTCGGCGAAGGTGTAGCTCTTGAAGCCGGGGTCGAAGGTGAGGTAGCCGAGCGAGCTGCTGATGACGTCCGCGCCGCGCGCTTCCGCCCACTCGGCCGCCGCCGCCCAGTTATCCTCCTCGACCGGGGTCTCGCTGGTGGTGTCCTCCGTCTTGGCGAGGAGGAAGGTCGCGTTGAACGCGGGCCCGATGAGGTGGCCGGGCGAGAAGCCGCCCAGCGTGGACAGCGTCTCCGTGCCGTGGCTGCCCTCGCCCTTGTCGCTTCCGTTGCCGACGTCGTCGTCGCCGTTGACGAAGTCGTGGCGGTCGGCGATGGACATGGAGGCGAAGGCCTCGTGCGACAGCGTGTCGAATCCCGCGTCGAAGACGGCCACGATCACGCCCTCCCCGTGCAGGCCCATCTGGTGGACGGCGGGCACGTCGATCTGGTTGAGCTGTCCGGCCGCGGGGCCGTAGTCGAGGGTGGGGGCCGTCGTCGGGGGCGAGGGCGTGCCGGGCGAGACCGCGCACGTGCGCTTGCAGTGGTCGCCGGGCGCCTCGGCCGGCGCGTCCGATCGTCCCTCCGCGCGGCCGAAGAGGTCTTCCTCGCGCCGCGCGCGATAGCCGCGCACGAGGTCTACACGGGCCACGAACGGGAGGGCCTCGAGGGCCGCCACCTGGTCGGCGGTGGCCTCCACGCTCATCGCGTTCACCCACGGCACCTCGTGCCGCACGCGCGTGACGCGCGCCGCCACCGCGTCGGCGTAGGCCCGGACGAGGGGCACGTCCTCGAAGGCGACGCCGCGCGTGTCTCCGCGCAGGGCGCGGCGGGCGCGCGCACGCGGCGTCAGGGCCGCCTCCGCGGCCGCCACTGCCGCGGCGGCCACTCCTGCGGCGGCCACTCCCGCGGCCGTGTCCGTTCCCTTGTCCCGGAAGAACACCCAGACCTTCTGCGCCTCTCCCGGCCGCTGCTCCAGCGCGGCGGCGAGGAGCAGCGAGCGGCCGGCGGGCGGCGCCGCGGGCGCTCCCGGCCCGACCGCGCCCAGCGCGAAGGGGATCATGAGCGTGACCCACGGCAGGGAGCGCAGCATCCTCGAAGAGTATGCGTCGTCCCGCCCGCGACGTATAGCGCCTCCGCCCGCCAGTCGACGTTCTGACGCGCTTTCGCCTATGCTCGCCCTCCCCGCGAAGGAGGGTTCCCGCGATGTGGTGCAGGCCGATGGCTGCCGTCTCCGTGCTCGCTCTCACCGCCACGTCCGCGCTCGCCGCCGGGCGCAGGCTGGAGAGCGCGGACTACTACAAGCTGCGCGCAGTGACCGGGGTCCAGCTCTCGCCCGACGGCGCGCGCGTGGCCTACACCGTCCAGACCAGTGACGGTCCGGGGCGCCCGCGCACTCAGCTCTGGGTGGCGGCATTGCCCGAGGGCAAGCCGGCCCGCATCGGCGGCGAGAGCGACACCGGCTCGGATCCCGCCTGGTCCCCGGACGGCGCGTGGATCGCGTACTCGGGAGCGGCCGCGGGCAAGGACGGGCTCCTGCTCGTCGGCGCCGACGGCGGCGCGCCGCGCTGGCTGGCGGAGATGCGCGGCACGAACAGCCCGCTGACCTTCGAGGGACGCACGATCGCGTGGTCGCCCGACTCCCGGCGCATCGCCTTCGTCTCCGCCACGCCGGGCCCGGAGACGGAGCTGGCCGGCGGCGATCCCGTCGTGATCACGCGCTACCTCTACAAGCCCGATGCCGTCGAGGGCAACACGCGCTTCAACGACAACCGGCGGCGGCACGTCTTCGTGGTGGACGCGGCGGGCGGTGCGGCCCGCGCGCTCACCTCCGGGACGTACGAGGAGCACTCCATCGACTGGTCGCCGGACGGCGCGGAGATCCTCGTCGTCTCCAACCGGGAGCCCGACCCCGATCGCTTCTACAACCCCGACCTGTTCGTGGTGAAGGTCGCCGACGGAAGCCTGCGCCGCCTCACCGCCACCGAGAGCGCCGAGTACCAGCCGCGGTGGTCGCCGGACGGCCGGAGCATCGCCTTCATGGCCACGCGCCGCGGCCTCACCGACCTCGAGACGACCATGGAGGACACGCACGTCTGGACGATGAACGCCGACGGCAGCGGCCGCCGCGAGCTGGGCGCCGCCATCGACAACCGCCAGACCTCGCCGTCCTGGTCGCCCGACGGCCAATCGCTGTACTTCTCGGTGCAGGAGCGCGGCAACCTCCGCCTCTATCGGCTGCCGGCCGCGGGCGGGAAGCCGGAGGTGGTGGTCGGCGAGCCGGGCCGCGTCGAAGCCTGGAGTCTTGCGCGCAATGGCGCATTGGCCTACGTCCACTCCGGCCTGCGCGACCTGGGGCAACTGCGCCTGCGCTCGGGACCGGGCGCGGATCGCGCGCTCACCGACCTCAACGCTTCCGTCCTGCGCGACGCCGAGATCGCCTCCGTCGAGCCCTTCACGTTCACGAGCAACGATTTCAAGTACGAGGTCGAGGCCTACCTGACCCAGCCGCTGGGACGGACCGCGCACTCGACGCATCCGCTGATCGTGATGATCCACGGCGGCCCGCACGGCGCGCAGGGCCCTGCCTTCAACTTCCGCGCCCAGCGCTACGCGAGCCACGGATGGGCCACGCTCATGGTGAACTTCCGCGGCTCCACCGGCTACGGCCAGGCCTTCGCGGATGCGGTGTACGGCGACCAGAACGGAAACGAGGCGCAGGACGTGCTGTACGGCGTCTCGGCCGCGCTGCGCCGCAACCCGTGGATCGACCGCGACCGGCTGGGCATCGAAGGCATCAGCTACGGCGGACAGCTCACGTCGTGGATCATCACGCAGACCCACATCTTCAAGGCCGCCATCCCGCTGGCGCCCATCATCAACAACGTCAGCTACAACTACATGACCTACTACAACATGTACGAGCAGATGGAGTGGGGCGCGCTGCCTCACCAGGGCAACCTCATGGACGTGCTTTGGGAGCGCTCGGCCCTCAAGCACGTGGGCCAGGTCCGCACGCCCACCATGCTCGTGCATGGCGAGAACGACAACGACGTGCCGATCGCGGAGTCCGAGCAGTTCTACATTGCGCTCAAGGACGTGGGCGTGCCGTGCGTGATGGTGCGCTATCCGCGCGAGGGCCACGGGCTGCGCGAGCCGAGGCACATCGTGGACCTGATGGAGCGGAGCATCCGGTGGTACGAGACGTACTTCGCCATTCCTCGCGCCCCGGGGTCCTGAACGGACGGAAGAGTCGTCGTCCGGTTCCTATGGAACGGACGCGCGCGGCACGCCGTGCCCTGAGTGGTCGTTCCAGAACGAAAACGCGTCATCGGTGACACGCGCCGTACCTTCTCTCACCACGTCGGCTCGCCTGTCTCTCACCACGTCGGCTCCGCCGTCCTCGACTGCGCTCCGGCAATCCCTGATCGGCCCGTAGAAGATCTCCGCCTCGTAGGCGTTGTACGCCCGGTAGCGCAGCGCGATGTTCTCCACGGTCGGCCGGCCCCCCGCGGCGTATGGAACCAGGTGATGGAACTGCACGAACGCCCGCTCGCCGCACCTCCGGCCGTGGGTACCGATGAAGCGGCACCGCCCGCGGTCACGAATGAAGACGGCGCGTCGGACCTCCGCGGGGATGTTGCGGGACTCGTCCGCCTGACCCTGGCTGGCGCGCGGCCGCCGAGCCACCGCGAACTTCCGTCGGACCAGGTCCTCCACCAGCGCCTGCAGCGCTCGACCGACGATCTGCGCGCGGTCGCCGCTGGGGATCGTGTGGCGGAGGAGGTCCTGGGCCATCTCCAGCATCTCGGACGTCTCCCTGCTGGCGGTGAAGCTGACCCGATAGCGGTCCGGCGACAGCGGCTCGACGAGCGGCGGTGGCGGGGCCGGAATCGGCGAAGGCCCGCCGGAACCCGATGATGTGACCGCGGCGCCCATGGCCCGCTCGGCGCTCGGCGACGTCGACGACGTTACGCCCGACGTCGCCTCAGACATCGGCTCGCTCCTCGGTGCCGGCAGCTTGCGGATGGTCGACGCGACATCCGGCTGTGGGAACCGAGCGGCCAGCAGCTCCTGCAGCTCGCGCGTGCGCTTGCCGCAGGCGGCGGCGAGCAGCTCCTCGTGGTTCTTGCGCGTCAGGTGGGGAGCGAGCAAGCGAACGGTGGTGAGGTTCACTCGACCGGAGGCGAGCAGTCCCAGCGCGGCCGCATACCGCCGCGCCACCTTGGCCGCCCGCATCCGATCGTAGGCCTCGTGCTCGGACAGCCGCAGCGCATCCGTGCAATAAGTGAAGAGCGAAGCGTAGCCGGCGCGTTCGTGCAAGCGGCGGCCATACCGCTCGGCCAGGTGCGCGACCAGGGAGGCCGAGGCCTCCCGCTCGCACCCGGCCAGCCGCGGGACTTCGGCCACCAGCGCGCCATCGGAGAGGCGCGAAGGGATCGTGGTCGTCATCTCAACTCCCATCCGGCGTGATCCCCGAGGCCTCTCTTCGCTCGTGCTCGCGGATCGATGTCGCCACATTTGACAGTCTGACTCGACAGCGTGACAAAGGAGGACCGTAGACAGGTGTGATCGAATAATTGTTATTTGATCCACGCAGAGGCCTCGACCGGGAAATGGAGGAGGAACGGGCCGCGGCCGACTGCGCGTTACCTTTCGACTCGTTCCGGCACGACTGCGAGCGAGTGCGGACGACCGCGAACGACGGCGAGCGTTCTAGTGTGCGTGCGCCGCGTTGAGGATCGCGACCACGACCGCGATCACGATGAGCGCCGCGATGGCGGCCAGCGTGATCTTGATCCAGCTCCACGGGCGCTCGCCCTGGACCTCGCCCGTGCGCGCGTTCACCAGGAAGCGGTACGTACGGTCGCCGTAGCGATAGGAACTGATCCAGATCGGCAGCAGGACGTGCTTGAACGTCGTCTTGTCGTGGCGGGTCTGCAGGGCCTCGATCGTCTGATGGTCGCCGCCGATGTCGCGGCACACGCTCTGCCGGATCTGCGCCTCCATGATCGTCTTGGCCTTGGCGAACCCCTCGGGCAGGCCGACCTGGTAGCTCTCCGCGCGGAAGCCGCTCAGGAACTCGTCGCGATACGCGACGAGCCGGGGCAGGTCCCACGGCGGCAGCGCGTCGGCCTGGGCGGGCGGCAACGACCGGCTGGCCACCACTAGCACGTCGTCGAAGCGATTGAAGACGGTGCCCGAGGCCGGCGACCAGCGCGTGCGCGTCACGGAGCGCGTGCGCGTCACCGGCCGGCCGTTCTCCATCTCGGTGTAGGTCTGGGTCTCCGTGTAGTCGTCCCCACGCCGTCCCGTGTACTGGGTCGTGGCCTCCGAATCGAACGTCCAGTGCGGGATGTACACGCCGTCGATGGCGCCGGCGCGTGCGTCCTGCGTGAGGCGGTTGGGCGCGAACCACAGCCCGGCCACCCAGTCGCGGAAGCGGCGCCGCGCCTCCTCGAGCCCCAGCTTGAACGGGAGCAGCCAGTGCGGCTTCAGCGCGCGCTTGCTCATGGCCGTGGCCACGAACGACGTCCCGCAGAAGGGACACCGGCCGGCCTCGACGTTCGACCCGAGCGTGGACTCCGCGCCGCAGGAGGCGCACTTGACGACGAGCGTCTCCGCCGTCGCGTCCTCGCCCAGCCGGCCGGCCAGCGCCGTCTCCAGGTCCAGCTCCTCGACTCTCGCGCCGGACTCGGGGATCGCCTGCTCGCTCCCGCAGCTCGGGCACCGCAGGCTCGACGTCCCCGGCGCGTACACCAGCCGCGAGCCGCACTGGCGGCAGGGGAACTGGACGGGTCCGGAGGGGACGGAGCGGTCGTGGGCCACCGTGGACGCGCAGCTTACAACGTGAACCCGCGTGGTGCCGGCCGGCGGTGCCGGTGCCGGTGACGGTGACGGCAGTCACCTCCCGGCACGACCGATTTGACCCGGCGCGGCGGCGGGCTCAGACTCCCCGCATCTTCGGGCCGGTCCTCCGGCAGGAGGGGATCATGCGGCTGTCGAAGACGTCCCTCTTGGTCGCCGTCCTCTGTCGCGCCCCCGTGGCCTGGGCCCAGGCTCCGGCTCCCGCCGCCCCCATCGAAGTCGAGCCGCTCAAGAAGAGCTGCGACAAGGGCAACGCCGCCGACTGCCTTACGCTGGCCAGCGCGTACCAGCGTGGGGAAGGCGCACCGCACGACGCGTCCAAGGCCGCCGGCTTCTACAAGAAGGCCTGCGACGGCGGGCAGGCGAAGGGCTGCTTCGAGCTGGCGGCGGTCCACGCCGGCGGGCAGGGGGGCTCGAAGGACCTCAACAAGGCCATCGCGCTGTTCCAGCGGTCCTGCGACCTCAAGTACGCGGACGGCTGCATCCGGCTGGCCACCCTGTTCTACGAGGGCAAGGAGGTCCCGAAGGACCTGGGCCGCGCCGGCACGCTGCTCACGCAATCCTGCGACGGCGGCATCGCGCGCGCCTGCGTGATGCTCGGCGTCATGAACCGCGACGGCTCCGGCCTGGGCGCGGACCCCAAGCGCGCGGCGCAGCTCTTCCAGAAGGGCTGCGACGGCGGCGACGCCGAAGGCTGCGGCGAGATGGGCCGCGCGCATCGCGACGGCCGCGGGGCGGTGCGCGATCCCGCCCGGGCGGCCGCGCTCTTCACGAAGGGCTGCGACGGCGGCTGGATGGGCGCCTGCTACGACCTGGGCCTGGCCGCCGAGAACGGCGCGGGGGCCGCGCGCGACCTGCCCAAGGCGGTCTCGCTCTACACCCGCGGCTGCGCGGCGCACCAGCCGGGGGCCTGCCACGGGCTCGGCATGCTGACCAAGACGGGGACGGGCGTGACGCGGGACCTGGCGCGGGCGGCGACGCTGTTCAAGGAGTCCTGCGACGGCGGATTCGGCAGCGGCTGCTACGAGCTGGCGACGGCGCACTACAACGGCCGCGGCGTCCCCCGCGACTTCTCGCAGGCGGCCATGCTCTACCGCGAGGGCTGCAACCGCGGCGACTTCCGCGGCTGCCTCAACCTGGGCGCGATGTACAGCACGGGCGGCCAGGTGGCCCAGGACCCCGTGCGCGCGCTCAAGCTCTTCCAGGAGGCCTGCGACGGCGGCAACATCGACGGTTGCGCGCGCCTCGCTCCCATGTACGAGCAGGCGGTGGGCACCTCGCGCGACATGGAGCTGGCGCTGAAGCTGTACAAGAAGGCCTGCGACGCCGGCAACCAGCCGAGCTGCTATCGCTACGCCCACCACCAGCGGCTGGGCCAGTTCCTCC
>Ga0066680_10000625_pt1 | contig 12587 bp, 11 predicted proteins | sample GraSoiAngelo_129_FD_62297 | JGI IMG/M metagenome (GOLD analysis project Ga0066680, IMG submission 62297) | Grasslands soil microbial communities from the Angelo Coastal Reserve, California, USA - 14_0927_12_40cm | ecosystem: Environmental > Terrestrial > Soil > Grasslands | place: USA... | reverse complement strand
CCGTGTTATCGAGGAAGAGATATTCCGAGCAGGGATTAGTGGAATTTTGCCGGGCGGTGCCTTTGCACGTGTGCCATTTGTGGATCGTGGAATCGAATTGCATTCCCGGATCGCCGCAGATATGCGTTCCTTCGGCGATCTTGCGCAACAGTGTGCGAGCATCTTTGCGTTCGCACGGCTGCCCATCGAGCACCCGACGCGTCCACCACTCGCGGCCTTCCAGCGCTGCTACCATGAATTCGTCGCTCACCCGTACGCTGACATTTTCGTTTTGATACATGACCGAGCCGTAGGCGTCGCCGTTGTAACTGCCATCATAGCCTTGCTCGATCAGCGCCCACGCTTTTTTTTCTTCCTTCTGTTTGGCGTCGATGAACTCTTCGATATCCGGGTGCCAATCTTTGAGCGTGTTCATCTTCGCGGCGCGCCGCGTTTTGCCGCCGCTCTTCACAACGTTTGCAACTTGATCGTAAACTTTCAGGAACGAGAGCGGTCCGCTCGGTTTGCCGCCACCGCTTAATTTTTCTCTCGTCGATCTTAGCGAAGTAAGGTCTGTGCCCGTGCCGCTTCCGTATTTGAAGAGCATGGCCTCGCTCGTCGCTAGTCGCATGATGTCTTCCATCGTGTCGCCCACGCTTTGAATGAAGCAGGCGCTTCCCTGCGGATATTCGTACTGCGACGCAGCCCGTTCCGCCTTGCCGGTCTCGCGATTGTAAAAATAATTGCCGGCTCCGGCGCCTTTGCCCACACCGTATTGATGATACAAGCCAACATTGAACCAGACCGGCGAATTAAACGCGCCATGCTGGTTCACACAAAGCCACGTCAATTCATCGTAAAAAATTTCCGCCGCTTCCGCATCCGCGAAGTAACCATCCGCTAGCCCCCAATCAGCAATTGTGCGAGTGACGCGATGAATCAATTGCCGCACCGAAGTCTCTCTGCCGCCTTTATGGGGATCGGTGCCGTTGGCGATGTCGCCATAGAAATATTTCGACACCGCTATCTTGGTCGCGAGAGCGCTCCAGCTCTTCGGGACCTCAATGTCCTCTTGTTTGAAAATGACTTTGCCACTGTCATCAGTGATCTCCGCTGTGCGGCGTTCCCATTCGATTTGATCGCGTGGCGCAACTGAGGCATCGCTGAACACGCGCTCAAAACGCAGGCTGCTGTTTTCCTTTTTCCCGCTTCTGCTTTTTCGGCGCTCAGCCGGTTTAGGCGGTCCATTGAGTGAAGCAGGCGGAATTCCGGGCTTTAGTTGAATCATGGCGTTTTGGGGAGGGTTGAGGTTAATAGATGGGAATAATGGTGAACAGCGGCGCTAACAACCTGTGAATTCCAGTCAGCAACAAGTAATAGCGTGGCCGCCCAGCGGACATACAATATGCAGTACTGGGAGAGTCGATGGCAAGCCTAAATTTGTAACATTTTTCAAAAACTTTTCTCCCCAGAGGAAAAGCCACCGGCTAGGCTAAGCTTGGACGCCCTTTTGCCAAAGCTTCGATGTTGCGCTGATCGGTTCCGCGGCCGCCATGTCAAGGTGCCGAGTTGGAACGGCAATCCATGACGAACCGCCACATTGGCATAGCTCTGATCGATCTGGCGAAGCATAGCGCGCCCCGATTCGTCTTCGAGCAATTCGAATGATTCGAAGTTGCAGATGGCGTAATTGACCTCATGAATGATTCGCGTCTCGATACCGGCGCCCGTGAGTGTAATTATCACCGCGACTCCATCGCGGGGCTTAAACCATGGCGCCCGGTTCTCGAGTTCATACGCGAAGCTCGCGTGATGTTTGACCTTTGCAAACTCCGCGCTCTGTCTGATGATTGCGCGCGGCCAACTAAGATCGACAATAACACGAACCGGGAAGGGTGGCTGAGTCCGGTTTAAGGCACTCGACTCGAAATCGAGCGTGGGGCAACCCACCGTGGGTTCGAATCCCACCCCTTCCGCCACCGCGGCTTATTAAACCGCATGGAACGAATTTTTTCAGACCGAACGGAAGCCGGGCGGCTACTTGCGGAGAAGCTCCTCAAGTATGCCGGTCGCACTGACGTGATCGTGCTTGGTCTCCCGCGGGGCGGCGTCCCGGTCGCGTTCGAAGTGGCGCAGCGTCTTGGCGCGCCGTTCGATGTTTTTATTGTGCGCAAACTCGGCGTTCCCGGTTTCGAGGAGCTCGCCGTTGGTGCGATCGCTTCCGGCGGTGTGCGCGTCTTGAATGCGGACGTTATGCGCGCGATTCCGAATGCAGACGAAGTCATTGAATCGATTACGGCAAAGGAAACGGCCGAGCTGGAACGGCGGGAACAACATTATCGCGATGGGCGACCCGCGCCGGACCTGCGCGATCGCATCGTCATCCTCGTGGATGACGGACTGGCCACCGGTGCAACGATGCGGGCTGCAGTGAAGGCATTGCGACAGTGCGGCGCAGCGAGAATTGTCGTGGCTGTGCCCGTCGGCCCGCCAGACACTTGCCGCGAAATCGAAGAAGAAGCCGACGAAACGGTCTGCGCGACCACGCCGGAATTTTTTCAGGCAGTCGGCCAGTATTACGAGGATTTCTCGCAGACTAGCGACGAAGAAGTGCGCGAGTTGCTGGCTCGCGCCGCGCAAAACTGAGATGAACGAAGTGCGTATTCCAGCCGGGGGGGCGACGCTCGACGGCAATCTAACGATTGTTGATGGAGCGACCGCCATCGTTCTTTTCGTCCACGGGAGCGGTAGTAGCCGGCACAGCCCCCGGAATCAGTTCGTTGCCCGCATGCTCAACAAAGCCGGACTGGCGACGTTACTTTTTGATCTGTTTACGCCTGAAGAGGAATCGATCGACGCGCGCACGGCTGAACTTCGATTCAACATTATTCTGCTCGCGGAGCGCCTCGTTCACGCGACCAAATGGGCCAAACAACAAGAGCAAACTGGCGATTTGCGTATTGGTTACTTTGGATCGAGTACGGGCGGCGGCGCCGCGCTGGTCGCGGCGACGGAGTTGCCACAGGACGCCGGGGCGGTGGTTTCGCGCGGTGGGCGTCCTGATTTGGCAGGGGAAGCGTTGCCTGAAGTAAAGGCACCGACCCTGCTCATCGTCGGCGGCAACGACGACATCGTTATCGAACTAAATGAGCAGGCACGCGATCGGATGCGCTGCGAAGTGAAGCTGGAGATTGTTCCCGGTGCGACGCATCTTTTTGAAGAACCGGGCACGTTGGAACGCGTCGCGCAACTGGCGAGCGATTGGTTCGTCGGTCACATCGGCGCGAAATCGACGCCCTGATTTTTTTATTGGCCTGTGTCTTTATATGTCACCACGCGTCCCCACAAACTCTTTGTCCCCCAGATACCAGCGCGCAAACACTCCAGTTGAACGATCTGGCTGTGATCGACAAAGAGGTTCACGTCTGCGCCATAATTTTTGATGTACCACGCGAACACGTCGGGGTCGGCAGCTTCGAACATCAGCTTTTCCATCCCGATCTTGTCGATGAATCGCGCGGGAACATCTGTCCGCCATGGCTCGACATTCTCGGTGATGCCTTCGCTTTCGATCATGATGACGTTCGCGCCGGCATCGAGAAATCGTTTTGCCTGCGCGATGGCCCAACTCGGGTCGCGCGTGCCTTCCGCCCGCAATTCCTCGGCAGCCGTCGCCCCGCCGGCGCCGAATTGAATTCCGACTTCCGGTTTTGCCTTCAATCCGGATTTGCGGACCACTTCGATCAAGCGCAGCCAATCGTCGGTTGGAATCGAGAGGAAACCTGCGGAGATTTCGACGATGTCGAAGCCGAGCTTCTTGCATTCGGCGAGATATTGCCGCACAGCCTCGCCGCCTTGCGCGAGCACGCGCTCAATGAAACCGCCGGTCGAGACGAACACATTATGCTTGTGGCAAAGATCGACAATGTCCCGAATGGCCTTCTCTGGCATGAGCGTGAACGACCCGCCGGCGAATTTCAGCGAATCGATGTAGTTGCCCATCGTTTCGAACAAATCTTCGAGGTAACGCCGGCCGAACGCGGAGTAATACGGCCCTCGGATTTCCGTTAATCCGTGCTTGCGCGGCTTACCTTCGCGCTCGTTGATTCGCAGAAACGGAAAACTCCGTTCGGACTGCTTCGATTTTCGCTTCATCGCCACTTATCTGGAAAACGTTGCGCAAAGTCGCTGCGGTCGTCTTTGGGTAGCGCACTCGCCTAGCGTGTAGTGCGGTCCGGTTCGGGCTTTCGGCGTCGCGCCGAAACAATCTTTCTTTTGAATCTCCTCCACAGTAGCTACCAACGAGTTCCAACGAAAGTTCGCGATCGCGAGGACGCGCTCGCCGGCACGCGAGACGCGCGCGCTACCCGATCACTCGCGAACTCACATTGGGCGTTTAAATTGCAAATCAACCGTGACGCCGCCACAGCAAAACTTCTCCGCGCTCACCACTGATCTTTATGAGGTCACGATGGCTTGCGGTTATTACAAAGCTGGCGTGAGCGATCATGAGGCAGCGTTTCACGTCACCTTTCGGGAGAACCCTTTCGATGGAGAATTTACGATCGCGTGCGGGCTTGCAACAGTAATCGACTTTCTGCGTGCGTTCCGTTTTCACCAAACAGAAATCGATTACCTCGCCTCACAGCGCGGTAACGACGACAAGCTACTCCTCGATCCCGGCTTTCTCGAATATCTGCAAGGGCTGCGACTCACCGTGGACATTGACGGAATGCCGGAGGGAACGCTGGCGTTCCCGAATGAACCGCTGATCCGGGTTTGCGGCCCGATCATCCAATGTCAGCTCCTGGAAACGGCTTTGCTCAACATCTTGAATTTTCAAAGTCTCATCGCGACAAAGGCGGCGCGCGTCTGTATCGCGGCCGAAAACGATGCGGTAATTGAATTTGGTTTGCGTCGCGCACAGGGAGTTGACGGGGGTTTGAGCGCGGCGCGAGCGGCTTTCATCGGCGGCTGCGCCGGCACATCGAACTTGCAGGCGGGCCAGCAATACGAAATTCCAGTTAGCGGCACGCAGGCGCACAGTTGGATCATGTTTTTCGAAAAGGAGACCGAGGCATTTCAGATTTATGCAAAGGCGTTGCCGAACAACTGCGTGTTCTTGGTGGACACTTACGATTCGATCAATGGCTTGCGCCGCGCCATTAAAGTAGCAAAGCAGCTGCAGAAAGACGGGCATGAAATCATCGGTGTGCGCCTCGATTCCGGCGACCGCGCTTCGTTAAGCATTGAAACGCGGCGAATGCTCGACAAAGCGGGATTTCCCAATGCAAAGATCGTTTGCTCAGGTGATCTGGACGAATTTACGATCGCCGAGATGAAACGGCGCGGCGCGAAGATCGATATCTGGGGCGTCGGAACAAGGCTAACCACTGGCCAGCCCGACGCGGCGCTGGGCGGCGTTTACAAACTCGGCGCGGTGCGTGCTCCACACGAGCAGTGGCAGTATCGGATCAAACTTTCTGGTGAGTCAGCGAAGACCTCCTGTCCAGGGTTGCTGCAAGTGCGCAGATTCCACCAGCTGGACCACAGATTCATTGCCGATGCAATTTACGAAATCGATCATGTGGTGAGTGAGCCCTGCGTAATTGTCGATCTTGGAAACGAGACGCACACCGAGATTCCAGCCAGGACAGAGTATTCGGATTTGCTCGTGCCAATTTTTCGTTATGGCGAACTTATTTATCGCGTGCCGGGGATCGAGGCGTCGCGTGGGTACGCGCGGAAGCAGCTCAGGCGTGCGCCGCCTGCGATCCTGAGGCTGAACAAGTCGCGCGCCTACAAAGTCGGGCTCGAGAGGTCATTACATGAGTTAAGGTCGACGTTAATCGCGCGTGCCAGAGAACAACGGGATTAAACAAGATGAATGCACTGATTATTGTCGATCTTCAGAATGATTTTTTGCCCGGCGGCGCTTTAGCGGTGTCACATGGCGATGAAGTCATTCCAGTCGCCAATAATTTGCAGCGACGCTTCAACCTTCTTCTCGCTACGCAAGACTGGCATCCGCCAAACCACGGGAGTTTCGCCACAAATCATCCGGGCAAAAAGCCGGGTGATCGCATCATGCTCGACGGGATCGAGCAAATCCTTTGGCCGGTGCATTGCGTTCAAAACATGCACGGCGCTGACTTCGCCCCCTCGTTTGACACGAGCCGAATCGCTCATGTCTTCCACAAGGGAATCGATCCGCTCATCGACAGCTACAGCACATTTTTCGATAATGCCCACCGTAGAAAGACTGGCCTCGGCGAGTATCTAAAAGAGCGTTCCATCAACGATATTTACCTGCTCGGGCTCGCGCTGGATTATTGCGTCAAATACAGCGCGCTTGACGCGCGCTACCTCGGGTTTAACACGCACATTATCCTGGATGGATGCCGCGGAATCGGGCTTGACCCCGGCGACCTTGATCGTGCGATTGACGAAATGAAACGAGCCGGCGCGATTCTTCTGCAAAGCCATGACTTGTCCTTAAGCCGGAAGAACGGTTGAGAGCGTTACTTCACTATCGATTGTTTGCTTGAAGACGTTTTCAACGGTAGCGCCGATTTTGGATCCGTTGCGATCGACGATCCAGACTTGCTGGCCTTCCTGAAACGGACCGCGCGCCATCACTTTGAGTAAAACGCCCTCCTCGGTGCCCGGATTATCGAGCACCTCGGCGCAGATTCCTTCGGTCTTCCCGAAATCCGCCAGCAGCGTGAGTTTTTCATCTATTTTTGGTCTTTTCATGGCGAGGCAAGATCGACATTCGACATAAAACTAATCGCCCCTCGTGCTCCTGGCGAGCGTGTCCGCGTTGGCGAACGAATCCTTTCGGGAACGTGGGCGGAATCCCCTATCAGATCGGAGATGGGGTGAACGGTTTTCCCGTTTCATCGGTCGAAGAAGCTGCGGAGCGCATGGTGGAGATCCATCTCAAATATCCAAGAGCACGCTGGCCTTCCACGCGTCGTCGATTTTCTTCACGTAAAAATCGTGGAGCGTAACCGCTTTCACATCGGCACGCTGTTCATGGCGCGCGACATCGAGCGGCTCGCCTTCGGTTGCGGCATCTAAGAAATAGTGGCCGTCTTTGTCGTCGATTCGCATTTCGTGGACGCGCAGCAGCAGGCGCTCGGCGTCTTTGAAGTAGATAAGCTCCTGCAGAAAATCGAATAGCAGCATGTCGAGCTTGTCATTCTTGAACTCGATGTGGCGCGTCTCGCGCGGTTCGATGGAGTCGATGTTCTCGATCATCACGTTCATTGTCGCGTCGGCCGCAGCAGTGAATAATTCCGGCAGGTCGCACCCCGTGGCTTCAAACGCGATATCGGCGGTTCCGACGTCTTCGAGGTATTTGTAGGGCACTAAGAATCGAGAGGTTGGGGTTGAGAGCCAAGAGCGATTAGAGTTCGCATCTCTTCAGGGCTTCGATGACCGCCGATTTTTGAGTCGCGATTTCCTTGCCGATGAAAATGAGCTGGGTCTCGGCGGACTCGAACGGCTCCAGATCCCAGCGTCCGGAAACGAAATTGAAAAGCTGTGCCCCATCGGAGAAACGGACGAAACCTTTGGCGCGATGCACATTCGCCGGCAGGCTGTCCACGAAGCCCTCGAAACAATTGCGAGAGAAATCTTTCTCGGATGTGAACGTGAAAGACTCAAACTCCGGCTGATGTTTGTGCTGAGGCGGCGCGACTTTTTTCTCGTGCCCGATCCCGAACAACAGGTCGGGATCGATCCAGCAACGCTCAGTGCGAACAATCGTTGCAGTCCGATTCAGTTCGCGCAGTTTCGCTTCGAGTGGCTCGATCTGCTGCGGCTGGACGAGATCAATCTTGTTCAAAAGCAAAATGTCTGCGCCCTCGATTTGCAGTCGCGTGGTGTGGCCGAGCTCAGGGAAGCGAACGAGCATGTCGGCGTCAATCACCGAGACCACACCGTCGAGCCGGCATTGCGGCAGCGCCTCCTGGATATTGAACACGAGCGCTTCCGGTTCGGCGAGGCCGGTCGTCTCGACGATGATGATGTCGGGCCCCACGCGCGCGATGATCTCGTTAACCGCCGCCTCGAATTCCCCCAGCAGCGAGCAGCAAACGCAACCGCCACCAAGCTCGGCGATGCGTACATTTTTTCCTTCGATCACTTTCGTGTCGATCGCGATCTCGCCGAATTCGTTCATCACTATCGCGATCTTCGTCGGGCGCGTCGCGAGAATGTGGCGAAGTAGCGTCGTTTTGCCGCTGCCGAGCGGGCCGGTGATCAGCGTGATCGGTGTGCGCAATTGCATTGACAGAAAATTCGAATGTCGAAATCCGAAATTCAAAACAATGTCTGAAGTCCAAAACCCAAATGACCGAACCCCCCGCTTCGTTGCACGGCTGCGATTTGAGAAAATTGGAATTTTGTCATTTGAATTTGTTTCGGATTTCGAGATTCGAAATTTGGATTTTCCAACCTTTTATCCTTTCACATTTCCAATCGGCGTAAATCGCACTACCGGCTTGCTGATCCCAGCCAACTCCGTCGCCTCGATCACCTCGTCGATGTCTTTATAAGCAGCGCCCGCTTCCTCAGCGAGTCCCGCCCACGAAGTGCTGCGGATGTAAATGCCGCGCGCTTCCAAGTCGCGCTGGAGCTGTCTGCCGTGCCATTGTTTGCGCGCTTTGGTGCGGCTCATGGTGCGACCGCTGCCGTGCGCGGTGCTGAAAAATGTTTCTCCACCCGTTGATGTGCCAACGAGAAGATACGAGCCAGTTTCCATCGAACCGCCGATGATCACAGGCTGCCCAATGTCGCGGTAGCGCGCGGCCACTTCCTCGCGGCCAGGTCCAAACGCGCGCGTCGCGCCTTTGCGATGCACTAGCAGCGTTTTCTCTTTTCCGTCGACCGTGTGCTTTTCCAGCTTCGCGGTGTTGTGAGCGACGTCGTAGATCATCCGCATCCCGAGGTCTTCTGCGCTGCGTCCGAGAATTTCGGAAAAAACTTCGCGAATACGGTGAAGGATTACCTGCCGGTTCGCGAATGACATGTTGAGCCCGCATTTCATTGCGGCGAAATAATCGCGCCCCTCAGGGGATTCGAACGGCGCACACGCCAGTTCGCGGTCGAGCACTTTGATACCGTATTTGCTCTCCATCACTTTCAAGAAAATCTGGAGATAATCGGTCGCGACCTGGTGTCCGAAGCCGCGGCTCCCGCAATGGAACATGACGACAACCTGGTTTGGGATCGTGATCCCGAATTTTGCCGCAAGCTCCTTGTCGCGCACGTCTTCTGGGCGCGCCGCCTGCACTTCGAGGTAATGGTTCCCGCTGCCGAGCGTGCCGATTTGGTTGTAGCCGCGATCAATTGCGCGCTCGCTGATTTTAGCCGCATCCGCGCCAGAGATACAGCCGTTTTCCTCGGTAAGTTCGAGATCTTCGTCCCATCCATAGTCGTGTTCGATACACCAGCGCGCGCCCCGCTCGACGACGTCGCGAAACTCCTGACGCGAGATTTTCAAAAATCCATGGCTGCCGACGCCAGCCGGCACGCGTTGAAAAAGAAGATCGACAATTTCTTTCAAGTGCGGCTGCACGTCGTCGAGTGTCAGGTTTGTGATGACCAGACGCATGCCGCAGTTGATGTCGAATCCGATGCCGCCAGGCGAGATCACACCGCCTTCGTGCACATCCATGGCTGCGACGCCGCCGATTGGAAACCCGTAGCCGCTGTGGCCATCGGGCATGCAAAACGCGTAGCGTGTGATGCCCGGCAACGTGGCGACGTTGCTGATCTGCTGGTAAACGGCTGCGTCCATTTCGCGCACGAGCTTTTCTGTCGCGATGATCCGTGCCGGCACGCGCATGCCTTCTTTGTAAGTCACCGGTATTTCCCAAACGGTGTCCAAGACCTTTCGCACTTTGTCGATGATGCCCATGTAAATTGCGTTTTAACAAAGGATCGTTTTCAACAGTGGTAGTGGATGATCCGCAGAAGTAATGCTCGACGGTTGGCTCGCCTGTAGGGGTCGCCTGGTCTGTTTAGCGTTGCTTGACGCGGCGCCGGCTGGCGGTTTGTGCGGACCGGGCTGCGAGCTGCGATCCTGCCTTGAGAAACGAATCAACCCACCAAAAGACATCCTCGTGGTGCACAATGCGCCTCATGCGCTTCATGCGCGCTCTGCGCTCGGCATCGCTCATGCGGAATACTTTGAAGATCGCATCGGCCACCTGCTCGACGTCATAGGGATTCACCAGCACCGCGGGTTTAAGCTGCTCCGCCGCGCCCGCAAATTGGCTGAGAATCAATACGCCGTCGTTTTTCTCGACGCAGCATGCGCAGTATTCCTTGGCCACGAGGTTCATGCCGTCCTTGAGCGGCGTGACTAGTGCTATTTCACACGCACGGTAGTGCGCCAACAGATCGTCGCGATCAAGGCTGCGAAAGCGGTAATGCACCGGCAGCCACGTGTCGGTTGAGAAGCGACCGTTAGTGTCGCCGACCAAACGATCAATCCGGCCCTTGAACTCATGATATCTTGGAATCTCTACTCGGCTCGGGACGACCGCCTGGATCAGGACCACGCGACCTCGCAATTCCTGGTGGCGCTCCAGCGCGACTCGGAACGCCCGCAGACGCTCCGGAATTCCTTTGCTGTAGTCGAGGCGGTCCACGCCCAACATCAGCTGGCATCCGGGAAAGGCTGCCCGCAACTCACGGGCCCGCCGCGCCACTTCCTCGGATGCGGCACCTTTTTCAAACGACTCGAAGTCAATTCCGATCGGGAAACTACCGGCGCGGATCGTCCGCCCGCTGGAGCGGATACGTTGCAGCCCAGAGCTTGGAAGAACCTCTGCGTCGGGAAGTACCCGTCGCACGCATTGCAGGAAGTTGCGGAGGTCGCGTCGAGTCTGGAAACCGAGAAGATCGAATTGGAGCAGAGCGCGCAACAATCGCTGTTGTTGCGGAAGCTTGGCAAAGATGTCGAATGGCGGAAATGGAATGTGCAGGAAGAACGTCAGCGCCGCGTGCACGCCGCGCTCGCGCAGCGCCTGGGCGACATACATCAGATGGTAATCGTGCGCCCAGATGAAGTCTCCGGGCTGGCAATGTCGCGCAATCGCCTCTGCATAACGCTCGTTCACCGCCTTGTAAGTCTCCCAAAAGGTCGGCTCGAAGTGGCAAAAGTTTTGGAGGTCGTGAAAGAGCGGCCAGATGACCTCGTTGGAATAGCCGTAGTAAAACTCGTCACGCTCTGCCTCGCTTAACGCTACCGGCACTACCTCGTAGCCTGCGTCGCGCGTGGCTTCGGCGAACGGCGCGTTCGGAATGTCGCCCGCAACGCCGGGCCAACCGATCCATGTCCCACCGCGTCCACGCAGCACCGGTGCGAGGGCACTGACGAGCCCGCCGGCAGAGAGAGTAACGATCCACTCATCCGTTCCGGCGCGCTCGAGGGCGAAAGGCAGTCGATTGGAAACGAGGATAAGCCGATTCATTTTTGAAGAGAGTTCAAAGAGTCAAAAAAGTTACATCGTTACAACGGAAATGAACGGCGGCGCCATGTTAACTTTTGTAACGTTGTAACTCTTTTAACTCCTTTGTTGGAGTTTTCACAAATAAATCGCGCGCCGCCAATTGAGTTATCCGCAGCGTCATACATAAGTATCACCAACGGTGAAAGCGATGCGAAGACGCATCGCACTCCCAAAGCACTTCTTGCGAAATGCACGGAGACGCCTATTCGGTTTCGCGGAGCTTTCGGAATGCGCACGCGTCCTCGCGTCGCTTTTACTTGGTTAACATGCGATTTATTTGTGACGCTCTATTTGAAATCGTTAAATCGAAAATGATTCCATCAGCGCTTGATCATATTGACCAGATAATCGCCGCGCCAGGCAAACGGCTCGCCCTTTTTCTTGATTACGATGGCACGCTTACGCCGATCGTTAGTCGTCCAGAGAAGGCGTCACTCTCCGATTCGATGCGAGAGACGGTGTGGGCGCTGGCCGCGCGGGCGCCAGTCGCGATCCTCAGCGGCCGCGACCTAGACGACATTCGCCAGCGCGTACATATCGACGGGATCGTTTACGCGGGGAGCCATGGCTTTGACATCGCCGGGCCGCGTGGGCTGCGGAAACAAGTGGCCGCTGAGATTGTGCCCATTATCGACGCTGCGGAAAAGGAGCTTAACGAAAAGCTTGCTGGCATACGTGGGGTAATGCTGGAGCGGAAACGCTTTTCCATCGCCGCGCACTATCGCCAGGCGCATGAGAGCGACACCATAAAAGTCCAGCGAGCTGTAAATGAAGTTGAGGCGCACTACTGCAAACTCCGTCTGCTTCTCGGCAAGAAAGTTTACGAACTCCAGCCGGACGTCGATTGGGACAAAGGCAGAGCCGTGGTTTGGATCTTGGAGTCGTTAGTCCAGGATCGAAGAGGAGTGTTTCCGATTTATATCGGCGATGATCTCACTGATGAAGACGCCTTTGATGCCATTCGCGAACGCGGAATCGGCATCCTGGTAAGCGAGCAGCCGTGTTCGACCGCTGCGCGTTACATGCTCAGGGACCCCGCAGAGGTCGAGCAGTTTCTCCGCAAACTCATCGCGAGCTTAC
>Ga0066680_10000622_pt1 | contig 12598 bp, 8 predicted proteins | sample GraSoiAngelo_129_FD_62297 | JGI IMG/M metagenome (GOLD analysis project Ga0066680, IMG submission 62297) | Grasslands soil microbial communities from the Angelo Coastal Reserve, California, USA - 14_0927_12_40cm | ecosystem: Environmental > Terrestrial > Soil > Grasslands | place: USA... | reverse complement strand
GGGGGCTGGTTTTTCACCAGGGTGGCGGGGCCCGTGGGCTGCTTTCGCGTGACTATTCCGCTTGTGGATCGTCTCAAGCCTTTGGCAAGCCGGCCCCGTTGCGGAACAAACAACCGGAATGGACGTATTCCAAGGATGACGGGAGCTATTTGAAAAGCCTCGCGATCTTGTAAGTCGTTGATATAGGGCAACTTGCTTCCAGGGCGCGACGAAAGCCCCGAGCGTGGCGGGGAAGTTCATGTCAGACCAAACTCTCCGACCTCGAGTGCATGCGCGCACCGTGAAGCCCCATCGCAAGCAATGACCTTCTTGTCGGGCTTCCTGGTCAGGCCAGGACAGGCGCCCGGCCGATCGTAAACGAACGCGTAGTCCTGAAGAGAACCAATCGGAGGGGAGCCAGAGGGATGAGCTTGAACCAATGGGCGAGAACGGCGATGGGCGATTTCAAGTATGCCCTGCGTACTCTGCGGCGCAGTCCGGGCTATATGGCGGTGGCGGCGATGACCCTGGCGCTCGGAATCGGGGCGAACACGGCCATTTTCTCGCTCCTGGATCAAATCCTGCTGCGGCTGCTGCCGGTGAAGAATCCTCAGCAACTGGTTCTGCTCACGATGAGGGGGCATCATTACGGGAGCAACTGGGGAGGGAACGCCATTTCTCATCCCATGTTCCGTGACTTTCAAGCACACAACGATGTGTTCTCCGGAATGTTTTGCCGTTTTCGGGACCCGGTGAGCCTCACGTTTGCCGGGCAGTCGGAGCGCGTGAATGCCGAGCTGGTTTCAGGGACCTACTTCAGCGTTCTTGGCGTGAACACGATTCTCGGGCGCGCGTTCACTCCTGAGGACGATCGCGTTCCCCTCGGACATCCCCTGGCGATGCTGACTTACGACTATTGGAAGCGTCGGTTCGGGGGAGATCCGGGGATCGTGGGGAAAAACCTGATTGTGAACGGCCACAACGTGACGGTGCTCGGTGTGGTGCAACCGGGGTTTGACGGCGTCGAGCTCGGGTATTCCACGAAGGTTTTCATTCCCATCATGATGCAAGACTGGATCGTGGTGGGGAATCGGAAAATGCTGACGGACCGCCGGATGCGCTGGGTGAACGCCTTTGGACGGTTGAAACCAGGGGTCTCCATAACGCAGGCCAAGGCGTCGCTCGAGCCTTTCATGCATTCGATGCTGGAAATGGAAGTGAAGGAAGCGGCCTTCAGTCACGCTTCGGCCTATGATCGCGAGCAATTTCTGAAGAGCTGGATGGACGTTCTGCCGGGGTCGCAGGGCCGGTCGTACACGCGGCGCGAGCTCTCGACGCCGCTTTGGGTTCTTATGGCCACGACGGGAGTCGTGTTGCTGATTGCCTGCGCGAACCTGGCCAATCTCTTGCTGGCGCGAGCTACCGGGAGGCAAAAGGAGATTGCGGTACGGCTGGCTGTCGGCGCGAGCCGCGGGCGCATCATCTCACAGCTTCTGACGGAAACTCTTTCACTCGCAGGCTTGGGCGGGATCGCGGGACTAGCGATAGCCTTCTGGGCGGACAAAGCTCTGCTGAGGATTTATTTGCCGGCAGATTCCACGGACTTGAATATTTCGACGCTGCCCGATTTTCGCATCCTCGTTTTCACGCTGGGGGTGACCGTCCTGACGGGGATCGTATTTGGGCTGGTGCCTGCATTCCAAACGACGCGGCCGGATGTCGGGCGCGTGCTGAAGGACGAAGCAGGGGCGGTGGTGGGCGGCGGCCACGCGGGATTACGGAAAACGCTGGTGGTGGCCCAGGTGGCGCTGTCGCTGTTGCTGCTCATCGGCGCGGGCCTTTTTCTGCGCAGTTTGAAGAACCTCAGCAATCTTGGCCCGGGATTTCCCGCGGAGCGGCTGGTGGGTTTCAACATCGATCCTTCGCTTGGCGGCTACATCCCTGAACGGTCGAAAATTTATTACCAACAGTTGACGAACGCGCTGAGCTCGGTTCCCGGAGTCGAATCGGTGGGTCTCGCGAGCATGCGCATTCTGGAGAACGACGAGTGGGACAGCAGCATGACCGTAGAAGGATACACGCCTGCGAAACCGGAAGACCGGGCCGAGCCTTATATGAATCAGATCAGCCCGGGCTACTTTGCGACGCTAGGCGTGCCCATTGTTGCAGGGCGGGACTTCCGGATGACCGACGATCACGAGATCAAAAAAGGCCCGGAGGATGATGACTGGACTCCCACGACGGTGATGATCAATGAGAAGTTTGCGAAGAAATTCTTTCCGGGGAGAAATCCCCTGGGTTTGCATCTTGGGTTCGGAAGCGATCCGGGAACGCGCATGGACATGGAAATCATCGGCATTGTGAAGGACATCAAGTACACCAATCTGCGGGACGAGGTTCCGGAGCAGGCCTACGTCCCGTACATGGGGAGCCATTTTCTGGGCAGTATGACGGTGTACATCCGGACCGCGGTTGATCCAAACCTGCTGATGCCGGCAGTGCGCCAGAAGGTGAGAGAGCTCGATGCCAACCTGCCGATTTACGGGCTGAGGACCACAGAAACGCAGATCAACAATTCGCTGGTTACGGAACGCATGATTGCCAGCCTCTCGACGGTGTTTGGTTTTCTGGCGACGATGCTTGCAGTGATCGGACTTTATGGCGTGATGTCTTACACCGTGGCGCAACGAACGCGGGAGATAGGGATTCGTATGGCGCTTGGGGCGGAGCAGGGGAAGGTGGTGTGGATGGTGATGCGCGAAGTGTTGCGGCTCATCGGCATTGGCGTCGTGGCGGGCATCCCCGCGGCGCTGGCGCTCACCCGAGTGGTCGAAAGTCAACTGTTCGGGTTGACGGGGCATGATCCGCGGACGCTCGGGATTTCTACCGTTGCGCTGACGGTGGTGGCATGTGCGGCGGGATATATACCGGCGCTGCGCGCAAGTAGGCTCGATCCGATGAAGGCATTGCGATATGAATGACCCGGCGAGAATATGGAAAAACGCACGAGGGAAAAAGAAAAGGGCGCAGCACCCCTTCGACTGGCTCAGGGTAAAGCTTCGCCCCTCCAAGTGCGCTCAAGTGCGTTGCGGACCAAAGGAAAGCGTTGCGCTTGCTCGAGGCAAGCCGCTGCACTCCCTATAGGTAGTCGTTAGTCGCCGGCGGTGGGAGACTTGGTCGGGTCGATTTCGATGCGGCCCTTGAAATAGGCGCCGTCCTCGATGCTGATGCGCGCGGAAGAAATGTCGCCGGTGATGGAGCCGTCCTTCCTGATGTCGACGCGACCACGGGCGTGGACATTGCCCATGATTTTGCCGAAGGCAACCACGTCCCCGGCGTGAATCTCGGAAGTGAGCTGAGCGGCAGGGCCGACCGTGAGTTCGTGACCTTTGATCCGGATGGGGCCTTCGACAATGCCATCAATTTGCAAGTCTTCGCTACCGGTGACCTCTCCCCTGATCTGAATGCTGGCCCCAAGGCGCGCACCGCCGCGAGCCGGGGCGCTGCTGGGTTTTCCTGTCGAAGGCTGATTAAACCCAACAACTGGAGTCGACGCCGCCGCCGAAGGCGAAACCGCGGGTGGTTCCGCCACTGCTTGTTGCTTAGACCACATTGAAGACCTCCCTTATCGGAATCCTGAAAATAAAATCTGCTCCGGGTAAGAGGGAGCAGTGTGGCACCCATGTTGTCCCGCGCTGCGAGATGGGGCAACAGAGAAACAAAGCGGAATTGCGCAGTTGGAAAACTGATCGGAGGGACAGGTGGGAGAAAAAGCGGGGAAAGGGAAGAAAAAGACAGGCGCGGCCGGAGCGCTAGCCGCCGCTATTTTCCGCTCATTGACGCTAAGGCCAAGGAGCGGTGTATGATGCGGCTCTTGAGGTCCCCCGCCGGTAAGTGGAGTTGGCCATGTATTTGCGCGCGTTGAAATACCTTCCTGCGACAGCGATCCTGCATGTGACCATCGGCGGGCTTGTTTACGCGCAAACAGCAGGTCCAACCGCAACTGGAGCTACCGAGCTAACCAACGCGATCAGGCTGAATACGTTCGAGAACGCAACCCTGGACGTATACCTTAAGGGCGCAGACGGCAAACCGGTAGAGGTCGCGGCGGTTGTCACCTTGCTGCAGTTGTCCAACGAAGCTTATCGGCAGGAAACGGCCAAGGCGGGCCACGTCCGGTTTCAAAGTATTAAGGCGACAGAGTACTTCGTCCAAGTGATAGCTCCGGGCTACCAGACCGCCGTGAAACAAGTCGAGGCGCGGAAGGATGAAACGAGGCAAGTGACGATTGAGCTTCGCGAGCTATCGGTCGAAGATGTCGCCGAAAACGCGGCGTACAGGGCGCTGGCTCCCAAGGCGCAAAAGGAAATTGGAAAAGCCCTGGAGCGGCTGCGCGCGCAAAAACTGGATGATGCGCGGAGCCATCTCGATGCCGCCAACCGGGCCGCGCCCAATCAGGCCGAGGTGCAATACCTTTATGGTGTTTACGCAAAGCAGGTGGGGGACGCGGAGCAAGCCAAGTCGTACTGGACGAAGGCCCTGGAACTCAGTCCGAAGCACCTTCCCGCCCTGTTGTCCTTGGCGGATGCTTTGCTTCGGGAAAACCACGAAGCGGAGGCTCTACCCTACGCGACGCGCGCGGTCGAGGTGGAACCGACCTCCTGGCGAGCGCACGTGATTCTGGCAAACGTGTACTTGCGCCAGGGCTCGGCGGATGCCGCCGTGAAAGAGGCAGAGCGAGCGATGGAACTGGGGCACGAGCAGGCCGCGATGGTGCAGCCAGTTTTGGCGGGAGCCTTGGCGAGAAAGGGCGAGAAGGAACGGGCAGTCGCTATTTTGCAAAACTACCTGAAAGAGCACCCCTTAGACGATCAGGCGAAGAAGTTGCAGGAAGGCTTCGAAAGGATTGCGACCTCGGACGGGCGGAGTGCGGCAAGCGCGCTGCCTGCCGAAGAATTGTCTCTATCCACCAGTGGGGCGGCCGCGCTGCCGCTTCCCTTGAGTTGGTTGCCGCCGGACGTCGACGAAAAGATGCCGCCGGTAGAGCCGGGCGTGACCTGCGCGCTTGAAGAAGTTTTAGAGAAGGCTGGGAAGCGGGCCCAGGTATTCGTCAAAAACGTGGAGCGCTTCACGGCGAGCGAATTCCTGAAACAGGAAACCATTGACAAATGGGGCATTGCCGGGGCTGCAGAAACCCGCAAGTTTAATTACGTAGCGGCGATCGAGGAGCCCCAGCCCGGTTTCCTTATCGTGGAAGAATATCGAGACAGCGGTGGCTCTCCGGCGGAATTCCCGGGCGGAGTCGAAACCAGCGGGCTGGCAGCTCTGGCACTCATTTTCCATCCTTATTACGCCGGAAACTTTGATATGACCTGCGAAGGATTGACCCGTTGGAACGGCACGCCTGCTTGGCAGGTCCATTTCCGGCAAAGGCGAGACAAGCCCAATACGGTCCGCTCGTACCGGCTGGGCTTGGAGGGCCCTTCTTATCCGGTCGCTTTGAAGGGGCGCGCCTGGATTCTCCGAGACAGTTTTGATATTGCACGGCTGGAAACCGACTTGATTGCCCCGGTGCCGCAAATCAAGCTGGTTGCTGATCACACCGCCATCGAATACGGCCCGGTGCGGTTTCATATTCCCGACGCGGAGATGTGGCTGCCGCAGAGCGCGGAAGTGTATTACGACTGGCGAGGCAAACGCATTCACCGGCGGCACAGCTTCAGTCATTACCTGCTTTTCGTTGTGGACGAGAAGCAACACATCGCCGAGCCGAAACCTCAGAACTGAAAATGGGCGCGTCCGACCGGCGGCCAGGCAAGAGCTAGCTACTCAGGCCAAGCCTTTCTTGTCCAGGCAGGCTTCCCAACGGGAAACAGGAGTCGAGGCTCACGGGGGTGCCGAGGAATCTCAAGGAATCTCCTATCGCGTGGCGCTAATGCAAAACAGCGGTGTATGATACGGGTGATTCGGAGGCCCCGCCAGCCGGTGGAGTTGGTCATGGTTTTTCGTTTAACCGCGTATCTTCTTTTTGCTGCGCTCTTTTTCTCTCATGCCGTTTTCGCGCAACGGCCGGCGCCGAATCCCGGCGGCGCGAACCGCGGGGGCGTCAGCGCGTCCCCTTTGGGGGGCGGCGATCCGACCATCGACCTGGACATTTACGTCAGGGGAGCGGACGGCGGTCCACTTGAAGAGACCGCTATGGTCACCCTGGTTGCTCCGACGGGGCAAATTTCCGGTCAAGGAACAACCCTGGGAGGAAACATAAAATTCAGCGGGATTGCCGCAACCGAGTACACCATACAAGTCGTCGCGGCCGGTTATGAGAATGCCGCGAAGGAACTCGACGGCTATGTCGCGCGGTACGCAAGAATCATGATTCAAATGAAGGCCGCGTCGAACGCGGACGCGGGAGCCGGTTTTTCGCGCATGCTTCTCGCGCCGAAAGCGCAGAAAGAGCTCGGCAAAGCCCTCGAGGCGCTGCGCGCCAACAAGCCTGAGGAGGCGCGGGGGCATCTGGAAGCGGCGTATCACAGGGCGCCGAATCATCCGGCAGTCAACTACCTCTATGGCGTGTATTTCCTTCAAATGAAAGACCAGGAAAAGGCGAAATCCTGCTGGACCAAGACGCTAGAATTCGATCCCAAGCATGTTTCCGCACTGCTTTCGTTGAGCGAAGCCCTGATTCGGGAGCAGAAATTGCAGGATGCGGAATCCTACGTGAAGCGCGCGGTGGCGGCGGATCCCAACTCCTGGCGCGGCCATGCGATCCTCGCGGATGTGCTCTTGAAGGAGAACCTCGCGGAAGAGGCCGTCAAGGAAGCCGATCGCGCGATAGAACTGGGACACGGACAAGCCACGGCCGTCGAGCCGCTGTTGGTGCGCGCCTTGCTGGGAGGAGGAAACAAGGAACGCGGTCGGAAAGTTTTGCAAGAATACGTCCGGGAGCATCCTGGCGACGCTGCGGCGCGCAAGCAGCTGGATAGTTTCGAGTCTCCTGCGGTGCTAGTGTCATCGAGCAAGGAGGCGGCTCCCGCGGCGGCGAAGCCGTCGCCAGCGACAGAGACGGCCCTTGCGCTGCCGCTGCCGTCGAATTGGCTTCCGCCCGATATCGACGAAAAGGTGCCTACCGTTGAGGCGGCGACTTCCTGCGCGCTCGATGAAGTGGTCGAGAGGGCGGGAAAGCGAGTCGAGGAGTTTGTCAAGAATGTGGATCGCTTCACGGCGAGTGAATCGCTGACGCATGAATCGATCAATAAATGGGGACTTGCCGAATCTCCGGAAACGCGAAAGTTCAACTATGTGGCCAGCATTGAGCAATACCGGCCGGGATTCTTCAGTGTGACGGAATATCGGAGCGGAACCCACGGGCTTTCCGATCCCCCGGACGGTGTGGAGACGACCGGAATGGCGGCTCTGGCGCTGATCTTTCATCCAAATAATGCCGCTAACTTTGCCATGAGTTGCGAGGGTCTGGGCCGCTGGAATGGACATCCGACATGGCAGGTCCATTTTCGTCAGAGGGCGGACAAGCCAAACACCATCCGGGCTTACAAATTTGGTCAGAATGGTCCTGCCTACCCCGTGGCCCTGAGGGGGCGAGCCTGGATCGCCGCGGACAGCTACCAAATCGTTCGCATGGAGACGGATTTAGTCGCACCACTGCCGGAAATCCGCCTTTTGAGCGATCACACGATTGTTGACTATGGACCGGTGCACTTCCGGAAGGGCAATGTGGACATGTGGCTGCCGCAGAGCGCCGAATTGTACTGCGATTGGAAGGGACGGCGGATGCACCGGCGTTTGAGCTTCAGCCATTATTTGCTCTTTTCCGTGGATGAGAAACAGAAGATCTCCGAGCCGAAAGCGGAGACCGAAGGCCTCGAGGAGAATTAGGTCCGGCAGGGAAGCTCGATCCTGTCATTCGTCCGTTCCGGTGGGTGCATTCCGTAGAAACCAGTTTTTCCACAGTGGATGTGCCGGCTTTGCCGAGACGTCGTCGCGGTTCAGGCGAGGCCGAGGACCCGGTTGAGGAAGCCGACCAGGTATTTCCACGCCAGGTAGTAAACGATCAGAGCCACCGGCGCGAGAATCGGAAAGGCGCGCGTGGCGAAGCCGGGAATCGAAAAGTTCAGGGCAGCCGAGGCGACCAGGCCCAGCGGCGCGAGCAGAATCGGCAGGAGCGCGCCGTGCAGTCCGAGTGACAGCGGAACGTGGCGGCGCCAGGCGACGAAGAGGACGTTCCAGAGGCCCCAGGCGTTGGGCACTACGGCCATGGGAAAAACAATGAAGCGCTCCACGGGGACAGGAAAATGGTAGATAAGGCGAAACACGGCGTAAGCGGTCATGGCCACGAGGAGTAAAGGAGTCGGAACGGCGATACCCGCCATATAGGCTCGAAGATAAGCATGCTTGTTCATCGAAGCCTCCCGCTCACAATTGATAGAGCAAAGCCGGAACCGCACTAGGGAAAAGCAAGAGCGCAGCGGCGACGGCCGCGGCGAGAGCCCAGTCGAACCAGGGGACGCGAAGGGGCTGGGCGTCGAGGCGGCGGAGCATCCCGGGCCAGAGGTCACGCGGAAGCTCGGCTTCCTCGAAGGGAGGAAACTCGCGCTTGAGAAGCGCCCGAAGTTCCTTTTCGTTCGGATCCGGCATTTCCTCAGTCATTTTGCGTTGACCTCCACGCCCAGAGAATTGAGTTTTCTGCGCAGCATGCGAACGGCGCGAAAAACGCGTACTTTAACAAGCGCGGGCGAAATGCCGACAGCGTCGGCGATTTCCTGGTAGGGCTCGTCTTCGATGAGCGCGAGAGTGGCGACGAGGCGGTATTTCGAGGGGAGCTCGAGAAACGCTCGCCGGAGGCGGCCACGCAGTTCGCCTTGGGCGGCAGGATCGCCCCGGGGAGCGGCGGGGAAATCCTCGGGAAGCTCGGTTTCCTTCCGCGCGTGGCGGAGATGATCCAGGGCCGCGTTGGTGGCAATGCGGCGGGCCCAGGCGCGAAAATTCCCCGCGGCGGGGTCGAAACCGCCCGCGTGCCCGATAAACGCGCCAAAACGTCTCCACGGTCAAATCCTCGGCGGCGCAGCTGTCGCGAACGATGCGCACGGTCCAGGCGTAGACCTCCTTCTGGTGCTGGCGAAAGAGAGCCTCAAAGGCTTCGAGGTCGCCCGCCGCGAATCGTTCGAGCAGCTCCATCGACCACACTCTATCCGTACTTACTGCCAAGGAGGGTGTGAGGTTACAGCGAGTTTCGAATGGAGCGAGTATACAGGCGAATCGGTCCAAAAAAATGGAGCGACAGGAGACGGTCTGCACTGGTCCCGATCCTTCAGGACGGGCAGTATCCTCAAAAAAGGGGGCGAATGTGCTCTAGCGGGAGTCTGGCACACGCCCCTCAAATAGGATTAAGCCAGCGCCGAACATTTTTCGCTCGACGCTGGCCTACTTGCTGCTTCGAACGGCGCCGTTAAAGCGCGGAAATCGCTTATTCCAGTGCGAAAGCAAGTTCTTGTTCGAGTGCGCGGAACCGGGATCCAGAACCGAGCCGCATTGAGTCCCTCAGCGATAGGGGCGCTTTTAGGTGCATCACGAAAGTACGACGAACATAACAATTAGAAGCCTTGCGGTATCCGCTTGACAAAGGCTATGACCTCTATGGGCGAACAAGATCAAGACCGACGTCCACCCACTGGATTGGAGGAACTTCCTGGGAAGTAACCTCGACGGCGTTGGCGACAGCCGGGTTGACTGGACTTACCGCGAAGGTCCAGGAGGCGCAGGATACACGGAAAGCGGTGCCAGGAATCACATCTGTAAGCAGCCGCTTGGGCTTCCGCAAATGCGTGTCGTTATCGTCGATTGACTGAGCGGCTGTCTTTAGTCTGTCCCTGTAACCTATCGCCCGCCTTCCGCCCCGGCAAATCTCCCGGAACATTTCGCCTTCCCCCGACGTTATGTACTTCATGCCGGCCGGGTCGTGACCGGCGTGTGCCCGGACCCTCGAAAGGTGCTAACCGGCGGGGCCGCAGGCAGTCCAATCGAGGTGGGGGCCATGAACCAACTGGGCAAGGATATGCGCTTCGGGCTGCGAATGATCCGCAAAAGCCCCGGATTCGCCGCAGCGGCGATTTTGACCCTGGCGCTGGGCATCGGCGGCACCACGGCCATTTTCAGTTTTGTCGATGCCGTTCTCCTCAAGCCCTTGCCATTTCCCGGAGCGGACCAGATTCTCAATGTCTGGGAAAAGCCTCCCGGCGGCGAACGCAACGGCATCTCCACGCTCAATTTTCTCGATTGGAAGAATCAGAATACTGTCTTCACCGGCATGGCCGCCCAGTCCTGGGGCAGCGTTACGCTCACTGACGCCGATGTGCCCGTGGAACTCAGAAATGGCCGTGTCTCCGCGCCCTACTTTGAAATTTTTGGCGTCAAGCCCATGCTTGGCCGAACCTTCGCCGCAGACGAAGATCAGCTCGGAAAGAATCAAGTTGTGATTCTAAGCCACCGCGTCTGGCAGAACCGCTTTGGCGAAGATTCCAACATTATTGGCCGCAGCATCCGCCTGAATGGTGAGCGCCATACGGTCATCGGCGTGATGCCTCCGGGAATGTACGATCGCGAATGGCAAGATGTCTGGACGCCCCTCGCGTTCAAGCCCTCACAGATGACCCGCGACTATCACTGGATGATTTCCTGGGCCCGCCTGAAACCCGGTGTCACGTTGCAGCAAGCTCGCGAACAGATGAAAGGCATCGCGGCGCGGATTGAGCAGGCCTATCCCAAATCCAACAAGGGATGGAGCGTGACGGTTGACCGCTACGAAGATCGCATGGTCGATAAAGATCTTCGCCGGTCTCTCCTCGTGCTTCTCGCCGCCGTTGGTGCCGTCCTCCTCATTGGTTGCGTTAATCTTGCCAATCTCCTCCTCGTGCGTGGCGCTGGCCGCGAGCGCGAAGTCGCCGTGCGCTCCGCGTTGGGCGCCGGGCGCGCGCGCCTTGTCAGGCAGTTCCTCACCGAGAGTGTCTTGCTCGCCGGAATCGGTGGTGCCGTAGGGGTAGCCCTCGGTTGGGCATTAATGCTCGGTCTGAAGGCGTGGATACCGCCGCTGCTTCTGCCTGCCGAAGCCGACGTCTCTCTGAACAGCCAGGTGCTGCTGTTCGCCGTCGCAATCGTTGTCACCGCGGGAATTTTGTTCGGCATCGCTCCGGCACTGCAAAGCATGAAGGCCGATCTGGTTGGCTCACTCAAAGAAGGTGGAAGAGGCGGCACCACCGGCATCAACCGCACCTACGTCAGAAATGGCTTAGCCGTTGCGGAAATTGCGCTGGCCTTTATTTTATTGTCGGGCGCCGCGTTGCTCATCCGCAGCTTTTACCGATTGCAGCAGGTCGATCCCGGATTCGACGCCGCCAACGTCATCACCATGCAGTTTCCCATGACCTCGCAGCAGTATCCCGACGGCCCGCACATCATCAACTATTTGGGTCAAGTCCTCGAGAAACTGCAATCACTGCCCGGAGTGCGCCAGGCCGCCACCACCGGCGCGCTTCCCCTGCAAGGCTGGCCCGACGGTATGCCGTTTCTCATCGAGGGCCAACCCTTTGTCGAGGTTGCCAAACGTCCCGCCGCCGGTTTCAAGCCCGTCAGTCCGTCGTATCTTGCCGCTATCGGAATGCGCTTAAAGAAGGGACGCTGGCTGGCGGAAACCGATACCGCAGGAACGGCCCCCGTCACTGTCGTCAACGAGGCCATGGTCAAAAAATATTTTAACGGTGAAGAGCCCATCGGCAAGCGCATCCGCATTGAGGAGATCGTTCCCGGCCAGCCAGCTCTCGGGCCAGAGATCGCCTGGGAAGTTGTAGGAGTGGTTGAGGGCGAGCGTGCCTGCGGCCTCGGCGACACCTGCGCGGGCCTGTACGTCTCCTACAAACAAAGCCCCAGTCCGGAGCAAGCCTTGGTAGTCCGCGGCGCAATGGATCCCAACCACCTCATTAAATCAATTCAAGCCGCAATCTGGGATTTGAACAAATTGCAAGCCCTGCCCGAGATCAAGCTCCTCGAGCAAATCAAGTCGGAGTCCCTCGGCGAAAACCGCATGCGCACCGTTCTGTTGGGGACGTTTGCCGGCCTGGCTCTCCTGCTTTCCGCCGTTGGCGTGTATGGCGTAATTTCCTATTCCGTCACCCATCGCACCCACGAAATCGGCATTCGCGCCGCCCTCGGCGCAAGCACCTGGGAGCAGTTGATGCTCGTGCTCAAGACCGGCATGGCGGTAACCGGAGCCGGCCTCGTAATCGGTGTTCTGGGCGCTCTGGCCCTCACGCGAATCTTATCCAGCCTTTTGTTTGGCGTCAGCCCACGAGACCCTTGGACCCTTCTGTTCGTCAGTACCGTGTTGGCGGTGGTGGCTGTAGCGGCATGCTACATTCCGGCCCGCAGAGCGACGCAGGTGGATCCCTTGGTGGCGCTCCGGCATGAGTGAGCAGGGAAGTGGCGGCGCAATCGAATCTCTAAATTTCAAAAAGTGAGGAGCAATTAATGGCGAAGGGATATTGGATAGCATTCTACCGGTCAGTCTGGAATCCCGCGGTGTTGGTGGAATATGCCAAGGTCGCGGCCCCTG
>Ga0066680_10000616_pt1 | contig 12627 bp, 10 predicted proteins | sample GraSoiAngelo_129_FD_62297 | JGI IMG/M metagenome (GOLD analysis project Ga0066680, IMG submission 62297) | Grasslands soil microbial communities from the Angelo Coastal Reserve, California, USA - 14_0927_12_40cm | ecosystem: Environmental > Terrestrial > Soil > Grasslands | place: USA... | reverse complement strand
GTCGATTTCTTTAGATTGCCGACGAATCTTGGCTTGCTTAGGGATGGGACTCTCTGAATGCGCTAGGTTTATGGGGTGTGACCTTCCAAGAAAGGATTAATTTCAGGACTGTGAGACTTGTGTCAGGGAAGCGTAGTTTGGCCCAGCGTTGGCTTGTCGAGGGATGGGTTGCAATGGAGACCATAATCATAATCGGCCTCTCCATCGGGTTGTTGCACGAACTGCAAGTCAACCCGCTTATGGGCGCTTGGCTCGCAAACAGGGTCCCGTCCGTGCTCTACGTTTCCAATTACTGGACGCTAGCCGGTCTCAGTGCAATCCTAACCGTTATGGCTGGCACGTTGATTACAAGTTTCAAACGAAAACAAGACACCACCCGAGCATGGAAGAATACTCGTCTCAATACGACTCGGAGAGTTTCGGCTGGTGACTCGGTCACACGTATGAAAGAGAATCAAGGCGAAACGCAAACTCAGAAAAACAATGATCTCAAAATAAGCCCAATAAAGAGAACGCTCAGAAGGACTTCCCCAAAGGATCCTTATGGTGCTCTAGGCCTGGTTTTGATCAGCGCTGGGATCCTTACACTGTTCTTCTCGCTCTTCGTTATAAGAACAGTCGCGATGGAAGCCCTCGGTATCTCATGCATTGTCTTGGGGTTTACCGCGTCAAGGCTACCCCGCGAGTTGACCGGGAGTCGAAGCATGGAGACCCTTCTTCAAGGTGCAATGCTTGATGTGGAAGCGTTGCTGGAACCCTATCCCGTTCAGCGGGCGATTTACCTTCCACCTGAGAACGGCGGACCGATCTCCGCGTTCGTCCCATTGAGGCCTAGCGACAAACCCGTCGCCAGCGAACAGATGAGGCGGGCACCAACAAGGATTCTGGAGAAGGATCAGAGCGGTGTAATAGTCTTTCCAGTAGGTGCTGAGCTGGCCCGGCTTCCCGAGCTGCAGGATGGGCTCTTGTTGGAGGAGGCGCTACGCTATGTTCTCGTCGAGTCCGCCGAGCTCTGCTCCAATGTCCATGTAGAGGAGAAAGGAAATTTCATCGTTGTCGCGATGGAGAACGTTAAGGTAGACACCGAACCGCGGAAGTATCTGAGTTCGCTGGGCAGTATTCCTTCTAGTCTTGCGGCCTGTGTCATTGTTACATCATACAAAAGGCCTATGACTGTGGTGGATGAGAGAGAGGTAGGGCACTTGAAAATTGCTCGATTCAGTGTTGGTTCGTAGACAGACGGGGCAGAAGCTTGGAGACTGAGAGCGTCTACCTTCTGATTCTCGGTATTTTCCTTTTCGCATCTGTGGTCTCGCTCTCCGCGATTGGAGTTGAGAACTTCGCCGTCTATATCGCTCTGATATCGCTCTCCTACTTTGCAGATTCGTTCATTCTTCAACCTAGGCGAAAAGCGATCGATCTCGTAGGCATGGGGTTGATTGCCTTGTTCCTACTAGTGGTAGCCGCTGAGGTGCTTTAGTTTCATGCGCAGCCTCACAGCCCTCCTATACTTGACGGTCTATGCCGTCTCGTCAATCGTGATGCTGTACCAGGCCTACACTCACGCGCTTCCGACTCTAGCCTACTACTTCGCCTTAGCGTTGTATGTAGCCGCAATTGCGATATCAATCCCCTTCGCAACCGCCGCCGTAGCAGTCACAGGAGTCCTCTCATTCTTCCTTACGATTCGGCTGATGTTTTATGTCGGAACCCGTTTTCTAGTGTTTCCTTTCGGCGATCCTTACGGACAGTTCGGCGTTTTAGAGGTGTTTGCCCAATTGTCACACGCACCATTCATCAACCCTACGCAGCACATATTCGACCAGACGAACTATCTTTCGGTCCTAGTATACCAATACTCGAACTGGCCCGGCTTTCAGATTCTAACTCTCACATTATCTCGCACAACTAGTCTACCGTTGCTCGACACTGCGATCGCAATTACACTTCTTCTTGATTTGGCCTGGTTCGGAGTTTCGTATTGCCTGTTGAGGAAGATTCTGAGTAGGATGACGTTGAACCTTCCGAATCCGGTAGCCTTCTGCTTGGCGATCGTCATCTGTCTACCCAGCACCGCCCCATTACCATCGTATTTCAAGTATGATTTTCCCGCAACTGTATTCATGCTTCTGGGAGTCCTCCTATTGCTAAGGAACTACGACGATCACGACCGTAGAGTGGCAATCCCACTCCTAATCCTCAGCACCGCCATCGTTATCACTCATAGCCTCACGGCATTCGCCTGGGTTCTAATGCTCTTCGTCTTTGTAGTCTGGAGCGCTTTTACCCGTTCGCTGGCCGATTCTCTCCCATCTCATCTCCAGTCGGTGCTTACGGAACATAGCAGAGGGTCAAGTATTCGACGGGTCTATCCCTCTCTGAACTGGCTTTTCGGTTTCATGCTCGTCACGACAGTCTCTTGGTCAACGTTTTACGCGGCTTATCTCAGAAAATACGTGTCTGTATCCTTACCCAAGATCCTTGCATCAATCTCACTAAGCTCCTTCTCAGTATCTCGTCTCTCCACAGGACAGGCGAGCCTCACAACTCTCACGCCTGGCTGGATTCTCGAATTACTATCATTGAGAGACCGTGTCTGGCTGGGCCTGCTTCTTGCAGGGGTCCTGGTGATTCTTCTGCGTCCTTCGATAATGAGGAAGGTTCAGGTCAGAATCCTAATTCTCACAGTGGCTGCGGCAAGTCTGGTATCTGAGCTGTCAGGTGCGCTGAGCTTCGGAGACCGCGCTTTCGAACTTTTCGCTCCGTTGCTCGGGATTCTAATCGTAACACCCCTTGTCTTTGTAGGACTGTGGCGCCCCCGCATAGGCAAAGTGATGGCCGTAGCGATGGTGGTCCTGTTCATGGTTAGTGTCGGTATTGGGTTCTGGGGATCCTCGTACGCACCTACCGGCATGTATGACCAAGGAACAGATACTTCTCTTGCAAGCGGCAGACCTCTCTCATGGCCGGTTGTTGCTTCCTTCATGTCATTTTCGGGCAATCAGAGCTGCATTCTCACCAACGAGATCTATGCCACTTCTCTCAGTGTCCCTGTCTCCCAATGGAATATCACCAAGCTAATCGGCAGCGTGATGATCCAGCCTGGGTGTCTCGCGATCGTCTACAATGGAATATATTCGGCTGTCAACTCTAACGTGTCGTCTTTTGGTTTTGGAGAACCCTACAGCCCCTACCAGGGGTTCTCGCCTGGAGTTTTCTACAGCGACCTGAACACTCACAGCGACAGGATCCTTGCCACGGACGCAGAGACAGTGTACTATTCTCTGTAACGATTATCGTCCGACAGAAAACGCATGTGTTTGACGTGAACAGTTTATGGAACAGACTGCTATCCAGAGGCAGCTAGAATCGTTGCGATCTATAGTGTAAGAACTTCGTTACGATTGAAACGAGGGCCAACACCAGTGTCAGCGTACCAAGCGACACGACAACCGCACTAAGACTGATTCCGAAGGGTGTATAGTTCAATGCGAAACCGACCAGCGTGACTACAGCTAGGCTTAACACAAACGAAGACACCGCCCTCGTCAGACCATCCAACGTCTCATTCTTAGGGTAGATGACGCTGACAAGCAAGTAGCCTGGAAGAAAAAGGACCAGGAGACCTCCAAGAATTACACGAACATAGAAGAGCGCGCCGGACGAGAATAGGACAGAGCCCATGGATGACAAAGTCGCAACAACAACTTCCCAAAACCAAAAGGAGTACGGCGAGAAAAGATAGCCGGGGAGAGTTTTGTAAGGCGCCGGTTCGGCGACCCGGAGCCTTCCCTCAGCTTGTAGTCTCATAATCTCCGCTACAACTCTGTTGGGGCCTTGACCCAACTCGCCAGAAGTCTCCTTAACGAGTCTCGCCAAAGTGACGGGTTCAGGGAGACCCAATTTTGCCAGTATGATCGTCGACTGGTCTTGCGAGGTAGCCTGTCTCATCGAGACTCCCTTTTTACCAAAAAGAGAGTCGAGTCGCAGAACGCTCCTCGCCTTCTTGAGGAGGCGTTGTATGAGGCTAGCCAAGCGTCACATTCAGCCAGACTTGGTTCCATAATCCCTTGTATACGAAGCTGGAGACGGAGGGGTTGTAAGACCAGAGTTCGAATATGAGCCGGATATTGGTCCCAACATTGGCAATGGTTAGGTTCATTGGGAACAGCCATGTCTCACCCTTCGCTAGGACGCGCCAATAGGTGGCAAGAAGCGATGCGTTAGCAAAGGTCGTATTGCTAACTTCAGTAGTCTCGTTGCCGAGCTTGACCATCACTTGATAATTCTGTGTCACACCTTCATGGTTGCCTACGAGACCATAGAGAAGGAAGGATTGGTTCGCCACGACAATTCTCGGGTAATCGCCGATCATCTTGTCCGCGCCGAGTATTCCTAGCTCCGAGAATCTTTCGTCTACGACAGGCAAAAGCGGTTGCACAGCCGCGATAACAATTGCTATGGTGACAAGTGAGAGTGATACTATCCTCAGCTGCTTATTCATCGTTTGGTATCACAACATGTTTCCTGTACACCAACAACCATAGTCGTCTATAGATGCTGTCCCACTGGGTGTAAGCCAGAGTCGAACCAAGTACCGAGACGATAATGATTACGATTGATTCATACCATTGTGAGAGACGGGATTCAGAACCCGCAGCCGACACGGAGACTGACCGTTGAGATACTTGCTCTGCGATATGGGACGCGCTCTCCAGGTCAGCCGTCGCCAGACTTGGGCTCGTCAAGTTCTCCCCCTCCGCCTTTTGAACGAGGAGAATTGCCGCGTTGAGTTGCTGGACGAGGGCTGATACGTTCCCGCCATTACGTTCAGCCTGATAGACTGACGCGAACGCGTTGTTGATCGATGCATTGGTGGAGGAAACAGTCACTTCGGTACCTTGCGACGGGGCGGGCGTTGAGAATATGATCAGCAAGAGAAAGGCTGAGACGAGGATGCTCCTCTTTACAAATCTTGACGATCTCATTAGATCATCGCAGCGGCGTCTCGGAGCCTTAAGAAATCTTCAAGGCGAGTCACTATCCCGCTCAAAATCCGACATTGGAAGTGATAAAATTGCCTTTCCTCTCGAACAAGTAAAGGATGAGATGCACACACGCGAACACGTTTGATATCAGACCTGCACGTGATTAAATTAGTACTAGATCGGATAATTAGGACAAGGAGTCTCATTTCGAGCTTCATTACTAGCCTGCGCACTTTAGCTACCATATGTGTTCGGACCAACGCAGCCATAGTTATCCACAACAGATGTGGACGCGAAGGTAATATCGCCATCATCGGAAGAGGTCTCTGTGCAGACGATGGAACGGGTGGATGATCGAGAGGCTCGGGTCACGTTCAGCCGTATTACGACTCATGCCACAGTTCTCTCCGTCGAGGCGCTTCAGTCATTTCGGACGCTCGTCTGTCCTTCGTCGAGAAATCAATGGAGATCTTAGGGGCAAAATGTCCCGAATGTGCGAGAGAGGAAGTGGTGGAATGGCAGCAGGGTCTCGGTCGCCAATGGTTCACCTCTCGGCCAATCCGAATCGCAGGGCCGCTTCAAAATCAAAGTTGGCAATCGTTTTCCTTTGTTCGATAGTCCTTCTCGGACTCGCAACACAATTTCAGTTGCTCAAGGTGCCCAACTATTTCGCAAATTCTTCGTCTACCGCTGCCTCGAACCAAGTTCCAGTCGTCGTCGGATGGGGCGGTGTCGGTCTCGGGGAGAATCTGACTAATATCCAAACTGAGATACAAGCCTTGAGCCAGTCAGGATACAATGCTGTCAGGGTCGACTTTGAACCTACGTGTACCAGTGTGTCGGCCAGGGTCCTGGGAAGCTATGATCAGGCAAAGCTGGGTCAGGTGATTGGACTTGCAAAACAGTACAATCTGTGGATACTTGTTGACTATCACGGCTATACCGAGCTGGAGAATAGCACTACTGAGCAATGCTGGCTGGGCTTTTGGAAATCGCTAGTCCAGAACTTCACGTTATCTTACTCCCAGATAATCTGGGAGCCATTGAACGAGCCCCACATGACCAACAACCAGGACGTTGCGGGGCTGTCCGCCGGGTATCAGCTGCTCATCGACGAGGTCAGAGCCCTAGGCGACACCCACTGGATAGTTGTCCAGAACCTGTGCAGCTCAAGCTGCGGCTTCGGCGATGCCAACCTGGCAGCAGGCTATCCGACGGTCAACGACACGGCAGGGCACGTTTTCATCAGCCTCCACGGCTACCTCGGCTACAAGTACTACTCAAGCTCGTGGAACAATACAACAGCCGAGTCTCATGCACATCAGGTCTACGCAGCTGTTCTTGCTGGCTCTCAAAGAACGGGATGGCCAGCCCTCAACACCGAGGGCGGCGCGGATCCTCAGATGACAAACTGTTCCAAGGGAGTCAGCCTGCCCTCCACCCTGTGTGCTCCAGACCAGGTACTAGTTGGATCCGCAGGATACTCGAATGTCACGTTCCATTTCATACAGACTCTAACGAACCTCTACGATGCGAATAGTCCTCAGAAGATTAGCTGGATCTGGTGGGTCGCTGGAAGCTGGACCGACACGCCCGGAGCCGGAATCTACGGAGCCTTACAGTGCGACAGCAACCCCATAGGATGGGGATGCCTACTGCAGCACGCGCCCGTATACATCCAATCCGACAACCCGCCATCTCTAACTGCTCCAGATTCACAGACGGTGACAGCGGGGTCGACAATAACATTCCGGGTAAATGCAACAGACACTGACGTCCCGGCAGTCGAATCTGTAGCGCTCTCCGCATCGAGTCTACCGGCAGGTGCTGTCTTCGATCCAACCACGGGGGTCTTTTCTTGGACACCCAAGCCCAACCAGGTCGGAATCTATTACGTAGCCTTTAACGCAACTGACAACGGTCCACCCCCGGACTCTTACGCGAAGACTGTAACGCTACATGTCATAGCCAATCAGGCAGGGCCATGCTCCCTCTGCACAGTACTATCCACAGCCAGATTACTCGCATCTAGTCTGCCACCAATCATCTGGTATCTAGCTGTAGGAATAGCAACGGGTGTCGGCCTCTCAGTCCTAGCCGGTCGATCAAGAACACGAAAGCTCAGCTAACGATCCTTTCTATTCCGTAAGTAAGATGGGCATGTAGGGTGAGCATGATGGTATTTCGCCATCGTGAAGTCTGCAAGATGTCTTCTGATCGCTCAAGAGGCGATCATTAGTAATCCGGCTGAGCTAAAGTATTCCAAGCCTCCGAACGCCTCACAAACAATTCTGAATATGGACCCGGCGTCCACAGGCCCATGTGACATCTAGAGATAACGAATTCCAACTTCAGGAGCGGAAGCCGAACATTACATACACCCTCGGATATTCGAAGGGATAAAGGCTTCAGATATAAATACCAATAAAAGCCTCAGACATGAAGCAATGAAGGTGAATGATTTCCCTAGTAGGCTGCGAAGCGTTTGAATAATGAGATCGTGGTCGTATAGAAACAGCGGCTGCTTAGGAAAAATTCTCCCAAGCCTTTGCATAGTCATAATTCTGCTGGCGATGGCCGGTACTGAGCTCACAACGAACCGTGCAGCTATCAACCAAGATATGGTCTTGTCGCCGGGCACGCCACAAACGGGGGCTTTCTTCGACTATGTGGTCCTCGTCATCATGGAAAACAAGCCGCTATGCTACATAGTGGGGAGCATCGTCATTGGGTGCGCCGCCTCGACTGTTGCGCCGTACGAGACGAAACTGGCCCAGAACTACACGCTGGCTACCAACTACACTTCCGTTGGACATCCAAGCCCGCCTGACTATGTCGCTCTTATCAGCGGTTCCACCTTCAACATGAGCTCACAGTGTTTCCCAATTCAGCCCTGCGGTTCCGACCATTTATGCTGCCCGATTAACGCCCCGAACATCGTTGACAGGTTCGATCAGGCTGGTCTTACATGGAAAGCCTACGCGGAGGACTACACGAGCGGTTGCCGCCCTCTGGGTCAGCCGCTGCCCTTCAATTACTTTCAGGACATATACAACAACTCAACCCGATGCAAAAACCTTGTCGGTGTTGGATGGCCTCTAAATTCCACGGGCGATCCAGAAATATTTCTACACGACCTAAACTCGACTAAAAGCGCGTCCAATTTCATGTGGTTTAGCCCTTCACCATGTGATCAGTGGCATCATCTCTGCACTGGATACGGTGCTACTAACCAAGGAGACTTCTATCTTTCAACAGTGGTTCCGAGGATCCTTGACAGCACCATCTTCAACACCCAAAGAGCTGCCCTATACATCGTCTACGACGAGGGGTATGGTAAGGGCTCGGACACATGTCCAATTGGACGGGGAGACTGCGTCTATGCTGTTTGGGCTGGGCCTCAAGTGAAGCGGGGCTACATGTGTGGTGAGAGCTATTCCCACTATTCGTTTTTGGCTACGCTAGAATTCAATTGGGGATTGCAGAATTTGACTTCAAATGATGGTTCGGCCCGTCCTATGAATGAACTTTTCAAAAACGGCCCGCCTTGCGAGCTGCAGTCGGGCTTCACATACAATCCCAATAAGCCCCAGGCTGGTCGGACAGTTGACTTCTCAGGATTGGTCACTGGGGGAACACAGCCCTACTCATACAGCTGGAACTTTGGCGATGGAGACCATGGAACAGGACAAGCCACCGGCCACGCATATCAGAAAGCCGGAGGGTACACGACAACGGTGACGGTGACAGATGCGGCCGGTCAGAAGATCACAGCCTCTCGTACCCTGGCGATTGCTACGGGATCAGCCTCTCCAAGCGGAATATGCTTCCAATGCCTGTTAAGAAACCCCATTGCGTCCCTGCTGTTGATTGGACTTCCCGTCGGACTGACCCTAGCCTTGGTCTTCGTGACATTTGCCAGAAGGAGGAGTAAACGTAAGAGGATTCTGAGGCTCGCGTCGTCGCCCTAGTCCATCGGCGAGAAACAGGGCAGGCACTGGGAATCTTTGGAACGCGGCATCGTTACCTACGCTACTGCGAAAAACCTCAACACCTGTTTTCAGATGGTTCAGGGTGCTGGGAATCGCCACCGCGACCGCGATAGTCTATTCTCCAATCTCTGGCGCATCGCATAGAATTTCTGGCTGTGGTGCCATAAAGCTCTCATTACTCGGCTCATACTTTTCCACCATATTGGAGAATCACATACATCATCCTTGCCCAAAAAAACCGAAACTCACAACGTCACGGCCGTTGTCCCATGGCTTGCCTCAGATCTCCTACCAGAAATACTGCGGGGGAACGCTCGTCGAAGGTATTCGCATGTCCTAGCCTCCGGTCTAACCTTGGTTCCGTGTCAGATTCCTGGCCGGAGATCTCGCAGAAACCTTCAATCAGCGCATTACATGCTCATCGCGCCAACACGGACTCATAGGTCTCAAGCAAATGATGACGAACCACGGGATAACTGAATTTCTCCACCATCATTTCGCGAGCACGGAAGCTCACAGCCGACCTGTCTGGGTGAGTTAGTGCCCGGACGACTCCGTTGTAAACGTCATCCTGTGAAGCGGACCTCGTTAAGAAACCTGTACTTTCGTCTTTCACTATCTCCGGGACACTCAACACACATGTCGAGACAACGATCCTTCCGCAAGCCATTGACTCCAGGATTCCAAAAGGCGGATCGGCCAGTTGCTCAGGCTCCGGACCCACATAGGGAAAAATTGTGACGTCGGCCGCATTGTACGCTTTGACTCTTTCAACCTCTGAGAGATCCTTCCTTTGTAAGATGAGGTTTTTCTCGAGATCAAGGTGCTTGCTAAGCGTTGCGACTTCTTCACACAGCGTCACCGAACTTCTCGCGCTAGTCAGTATTCTGAGCTCCGCATCAAATCCTGTCGCGAGCAGTTGTCTAAGAGCTCCTAGGACGTTTCTGGCTGGAAACCTTGAAGGCCAAAGCGGACCCATGTACAGAAGGCTGTATTCATGAGAGCCGTTACCATGTGAATCGTCCTGTCTGCTGGTAGGGCGATAGAGTTCGCAGTCAATAGGGGGCCTTATCAGGAATCTTGGCATTCCAGATCCCAGATTTCTACTCCACCGACCTATCCAGGGAGTAGTAAACGCATACGCGCCCACGAAGAGACGATTGATCAACCATCTTACAGGACGCACGATTCGGTCCTTCGTATCATAGGGAGTGAAAATCTGCCGGACAATTTCTCCCTGGGCTCCTAGTAACTTACAGACTGGCGAGAAGACAATCGCGTTGGTCCCGACGACGTGAATGATATCAGCGGATGACCGTTTAGTTAGTATGCCGAGTTTCGCAGCGTCCACGACTCGCGTTCCCGAGGGTCTTGTTGCGATCGTACTCCAACTGGTCTTGAGATGTCCTGCTTCTTCTGAGGACGTGACGGTAAAGAGGGTACAATTCACGCTTGGCGCTAGGCACTCAATCAGACGCTTTGTAAGAATGGACCCTGCGTGGTTCCAAGGCGGGTGAGCGTCGTCTCCAACGAAACACACGTCCAAAGCTCGTCCCTCCCCCTACGAGCGTATCATCCGGGATATGCCCGTCCATACTTCCCGATGAATGGCCTCTGGTGACTGTCTTCCATCAATTACTTTCACTCCGGCTTCGTCGCATAGTCCGCGGTAAAGGCGAATTCTCTCGACGTTATGTGAAACACTGGGGAGGTCCGGTTTCCGTGCAAAAGCCGCTTCGGCATCTATGTCGACCAGAAACGACAAGTCAGGCTTAGGAAGAAGCCGAAGCAGTTTGAAACCGAGCCTCATTCTCGTCGGGGAATCATGAAGGTCGGACATCCCGTCGACAAGAAGGTCGAGGACGTACCTGTCGCATATGACAGCTTTTCCCACGGTTAAGGGAACAATCATCTTAAGGCTGGTCTTCAGAAGATTTTCGAGCTGAGTCACAAAAACCCAGAGGGAAGCAATACCCTCGTTCTTGGGGACTTGGAACTCTACAATGGTCAGGAAGTCCGCCTTGCTCACTCTTACCTGGCCGCTTCGACGAAGAACCTCGAGGAGAGGAAGGGAAAGCAGTGGGTGCCACCTGGACCACATCTTGAAAGTCCCTGAGTGGTTCTGCCTCAGCCTATCGCGTAGGAGTTTGACCTGCGTTGTCTTCCCACTCCCATCTACTCCGGAGAACGAAATGAGAAGTCCTCGTCTACGCATCGAAATCCGGACCGAGCGCTCTAACTCAATTCAGGTTGCGAAAAGACTGTGTGCAAGACATGTCCGTCGAAATCCTCTGTAACCTCCAGGTTTAGGAGGCTCAGAAGGGTCGGTGCGAGGTCGAGAATGCTGGCGTTCAACTCAACCTCAGGTCTGACTTGTGGTCCGGTTAGTGCCCAGAAACCCTCCCTTACGTGTGTGGCGGAGAAATGAGGGCTTGAGTTCCAGATACTTCTGGACCCTAATCGCGGGTTGATCTGGATCTTCTGGTCTCGCTCGAAAAGCTCCACTATAAGGTCTGGTGCTTCGTCCTGATGTGGACCTCGGAAAGCTTTCTCCCGGAAATGAAAAACGGGCCGAACCTTTTCGCCCGAAATTGGGTCGGTTAGTTCACCTAACAGATTACAAACCCTGCGGATTATGTCGGACCGAGTAGCTAGCGGTGATGACCCGCCGTTTGAAGCGGAATTCACGTATATGGCTGCTCCATGTCCCCCGGTGGAGAAAGCGAGGGTCCGTTTCCAATCGATGCTTTGGACGAGATCCCGTAGGACCCTTTCCATTTCGGCGGAGACCGTGAACTTGTCCGATATGACCCTAGGTGAGAGGTTGTAAAGGGTTCTTACGATGCTCACGGGTACATGCTTCATTGCAAGCTCTCGAATTCTCCGAAAAGAACCACTATTCGCAACTGTCTCGCCTCCATTATGATTACCTACTAGTAGTCCTCGGGACCTCAAGAACTCGTTGATATGGAAGGAGGTAGAAGTTGGAATCGATCCGTGATCTGACATGACCATGACGTGAGTATCTCCTTCTACCATCTTGCGCATTTCCCCGACCGCCTTATCCATCTCGACATAGCAATGTCGTACAATGTTTGCATACTGCGACTGGGGTCCTCTCATGTAATGCGAGAAGTGGTGCTGAATCATGTCCAGGCCCTGAAGAGTCATAATGAACAGATCAGGGCGGAACCAGTCGATGAGTAGTTTGGCTGATTCCACGCTCTTACGGTGAAGCCTTTCGACTTCCAGCAAGAAGGATACTTCTCCGCCCCTCATCTCTGACGGTTTCGTTAGGGGCACATCGACCTCGTAGCCACCTATGGCGGAGTCCAGCCTTTTCATGAGGTCTGCAGGGTACGACAACGATTCATTCGAATGAATGGGAAAACCAGCCACCATGAACCCGTTGACAGGGTACGGTGGATGTGTCCCGGGAACGTTAAAGACGCCAACTCTGAGTCCTGCGTCAGAACAAATGTCCCAAATACATCTCATGCTGGGAGTCGTCGACCCGTGTTTGATCTTCCGATCTCTGCCAATGTAGGTGAAGCCCAGATTTCCTATCTTCGCTGGACCCTTCCCTGTCGCAAAGCATTGCCAGGCTGGAATGCTTGACGGAGGCACGATCGATTCTAGGATTCCAT
>Ga0066680_10000606_pt1 | contig 12698 bp, 11 predicted proteins | sample GraSoiAngelo_129_FD_62297 | JGI IMG/M metagenome (GOLD analysis project Ga0066680, IMG submission 62297) | Grasslands soil microbial communities from the Angelo Coastal Reserve, California, USA - 14_0927_12_40cm | ecosystem: Environmental > Terrestrial > Soil > Grasslands | place: USA... | reverse complement strand
CGGCAGCTTCGAGAGGGCCTCGTCGCTGTCGACGTCGGGCGTCGAGCCGGTGCTCAGCACGTACTGCCAGGCCGCCATGTTGCCGGCGCAGCCGACCTGGTTGGGCGAGAAGCCCGGGGCTGTCGCCTTGGTGTAGCTGCCCAGGAGCGAGGGCTCGAACGACCACAGGTAGGAGCCGAAGGCCGCCTCGGGGCGGTCGGCGACGGCTGCGCACCATGCCGAGCCAAATGTGCTCCAGGAGGTTCCGTCGCCGTAATAGCCGGGGGCGTAGCCCGCGCCCGACACGCCGTCGTACCAACCTTCGATGAACGCCGCGTCGACTGCGCCCGAGCACCAAGCACCAGGCGGCTCGATGTCGATCACGAGCACGGTTCCCTTTGGAATGCGCAGGTCCGCGGCCGCGGCGGCCGCCGTCACGCCATAGCTTTGGCCAGTGCCGTAGCCGGACACCGCCGAGCAGTCGTAGTCGTTGTAGATCGGCAGGATCCCGAAATGCCGGGCCGATGCCGCGTCAACCTCGGTCGAGGTCAAGCCGGGACAGTTGTAGGTGGTGGTGAGGTAGCGGCCCCAGAAATCCGGTGCGCCATAGCCGCGGTGAACTTCCGCGTACAGCCCTTCCCAGCCGTCCTTGGCCGCGGTGATCGGCTTGCACGAGTCCACGCCCCACAGCAGCCGCGACGGCTGCACGGCCGGCGACTTGACCTGGATGTTGATCAGCGGCGCGCTCTGGGGGAGGTTCTGCAGCAGCTGCCCGGCCGGTGTCGAAAGGCTCGCCAGTGGCGGCGTCGCCCCGATGGCGGCGAAGAACGATGGCGTCGGTCCATTGGTCAGTGTCGCCTGGGTGTCACACGAGTAGCCCGTCTTGCACGACTGGCCGAGCGCGTGCCCGGTCTGGTCGTAGATGGCGATGGACCAGGGCGTGTTGGTGAGGTCGACGTTGGACAGGGCGGAGAGATGGACGACGCTGCCCGCGTGCATGTCGGTCGCGCTCGCCGACAGGCTCACGGCAAGCCATTTCGCCGAGACCTTGTCCGAGGCTGCGATCAGGCCCGATGAAATCGTCGCAGACGCGCTCGTCCCGACAAAGGCCACGATTGCGTGCGAGCCGGCGGCCGGTTCGCTGAGCTGCGTGGCGCAGGTCGTGCCGCTGCTGCAGAAAGTCAGCATCCGGCCTGCCGTCGTGTCCCAGAACATGAGCACGTGCCCGATCGCACTGACATCAACCGAGGTGGCGGCGGTCAGCTTCACGGGCTTGCCGGGACCGACCACCGACGGCTGGTCTGACTTGAGCGTCACCCCGAACCAGCTGACCTGGATGGGGTTGGAAGCGATGCCTTCGCCTGCGGCCGGCACGGTTGCGGCCGGCCGCGTGATGAAGGCGACGAACGAATGCACGCCCGAATTCGCGCTGTAGCCGACGCGGCAGCGACTCGACTGCATGCATATACCCGCCAATGTGCTCGTGGTCTTGTCGAAGATCTCGATCGCCGACGCCGTGCCGGTCACGGTGGCGGTGGCGGTCGCCGTGAGGAGGACGCTCTCGCCGGCACGCGGCGATGAGCGGTCCGCGAAGAGCGTCAGTCCAGTTGACTCCGGCGCACCTGTTGCGCCGAGGGACGGCTGTGGCACGCTCGGCAGCACCGGCGCCTGCGTGCGCTCGGTCGATCCGGCGGCCGGCGAAGCCGGGAAAGGAAGCGTTGTGTCATCGCACGCTGCGGGTGAGCTGAGCTCCGGCTTCGCCGGGTCGGCCGGACACTGGGTCAGGCCGTCGGGCAGAGACGACTGACCAGGAGATGCGGTGGCCGGGACGGACGTGTCACAGGCGGCGCCAACCCCGGACGCCGGGCAAAGCTGGCTGCCGGGCGGGAGGGACATCGTCGGCCCCTGGTCGTTTGCACTTTGCGGGACTGCGGGCGCCCGGTGCTTCGAGTTGAGCCCAAGGCCGGTGTCCGGCGCGGCCGCCAGCGCGATGATGCTCAGATGTAGGAAGGCAGCCACAAGGACGACCGGCACATACCCCGTCCGCAAGAACAGCAAGCCACGAATGAGCCGGCGCAGTGAGTGCAGCTACTCCTCCTAGGTCCAGAGCCGCCTTAGGTTGGGAGCGAACCCACCTGCGATTGCGGATGACCGGAGTAGGCAACTTAGCCAGTGCGGCGCAACGGGGCAGCGGCGTTGCTGTTAATTAGGTTCAAGTCTTGTCAATTGGACCGAAAAGGCACAGGGGCGGCCCATTTGGCGCGCATTCGGCGGGCTAGCTCGTTGTTCCTAAGCGATGCGGCCTAAGACACGGGCCCCGAGGTGACGGTCGCGCCCGGTCAGCGGGCGCCTGCACCAAGGACGTTGCCGTACGACAGGCCGAGCGCGAGCAGGCCGAGCAGGCACAGAAGAACGAGCAGAGACGTGCGCGCGTAGGAGTCGATGATCGCGGTCTCGTCACTCGTCTCCGACCCTGCGACGCGCCCGCGCCGGCTGGCGGCGTTCGCCCTCAGTCCGAGTCCCAGGGTCGCGAACATGATGATCAGCAGCACTCCCATTGGTTTCACCTTGCGGCGTGGCCGCTGAGCGGGTCAACAGCCACGCCAATCAATACAACGCATCGAGTGCGGCGTTCACCCTGAGCTCCCGTGCAGCTGTCGCCGGTCGGGCCCAATACTCGGCTCGGGGACTGCGTTTCACTTTCAATGGGAGAGTGGTTGACGTTGCAGTTTTCGGTCGCCCTTTTCGCGGGCATGGCCCTGGCCACGATCGTGCCCCCGGTTCGCCGTTCGGTGCCGCGCTGGATGGAAGCGTTCATCTGGCTGGGCCTCATAGTCACGTGCTGGCTCGCGATCACCAACGTCCAGCACACCACCACCCGATTCCTCACGGAGTCCCTGGTGTGGGGCGCCAACCAGATCGTGAACACGTCGGTCGGGCTGATGATCGGCGGGGTCCTCGGTTGGATCTCCGACCACAGGTTTGCCATCGCGTATACGGTCGTGACCCTGTTCGGGGCGGACATCCTTCTATTGGCGCTGCTTCGCTCCCATCGCAAGGGGGTTGGATGGCAGCCGCGGATCCTACTCGGCGAGTGGATCGAGGTCCCGCTTCACAGAGCGCCCGCTGCGGCTCCCGCGCCGGTGCCCTACGCGCTGGATGAATGGAACCGGCGGGCCGAGCGCGCGACCGGGATGCTTGGAGCTGCGATCCTCGCCGGGCTTCTCCAGATGATGATCTGGACGCGCGACGTTGTCATCCCGTTGGCCCGAGCCCGCCAGGCCCAGGCCGTCGCGGCCGGTCGCGTGCGTGCCGGCGCAGGCCTCGAATCGCTCCGCGAGAGGGCGATTCGGCTCCAGGCCGGCGCTCGCGGATTTCACGGCAACGTGCTGGATCGCGCGGCGCTTGGCGATGCAAACCTCGCCACGGTGGGGCCGGACGGGGTCGTCACGGATGACCAGCTCATCAACATCCGCGCGCTTCTCAGCGCGCAGTCGATCGGCTGGTACGGGCCGATCGTGCCGGCTCCGCCGAGTCTGAGGTTGGTCGAAAGGGAGGGAAAGGGAAGTGGATCGGATCGACTGGCCTCGTAGGCGAAACGGTCACCGGCGGCGTGCAAGCACGCCCAAAGTCGTAAGGCGGGCCAAGCTCCTTCGCCCCACGGGCTGGTTCCTGCGGGTGCTGGTGCTGATCCTCGTCGCGATCCCGGCGTTGATCCTCACCTCGCCTGGATACCTGGCGTTCGCCGACCGCATGCCCGACATGCAGGGGCTCAACCAGTCGATACCGGCGGACACCATCATCTATGCATCGGACGGCACCACAGTGCTGGCCGACCTGCACGGTCCCGGCTATCAGCACTATGAGGAGCCGTTGGCATCAATGGGGACGATGCTGCCCAACGCCATCATCGCCATCGAGGACCGCAACTTCTACTCCGAGCCAGGGGTGGACCCAAGCGGCGTCGCGCGGGCGGCGCTCGTCGACTGGCGCGCGCATGGCACCGTCGAGGGAGCATCCACGATCACGCAGCAGCTGGTGAAACTGCGCCTGATCGGGTCCCAGCCGACGCTCGACCGCAAGGTGCGTGAAGCATTGATGTCGTTCGAGGTCGAGCGCACCTACTCCAAGCAGCAGATTCTCGAGAAGTACCTCAACAGCGCCTTCTTCGGCAACAGCGCCTGGGGTGCATCAGCGGCGGCCAAGATTTACTTCCACAAGGATACGAAGGACCTCGACCTGGCCCAGGCATCGATGCTCGCGGGCCTGGTTCGAGGCCCGACGGTATACAACCCGCTGATCAACTGGCAGTCGGCGAAGGCGCGTCAGCTGCAGGTTCTGAACTCGATGGTGCGCACGGGCTCGATCACGGGTACGGGGGCGGCGACGGCGTATGCGGAGGACATCTCACCCCCCGAGCACATGTTCACACCCACCAACCAGATCCTGGACGCAGGCTTCGTTCGCTATGTCACCGCGCAGCTCGTCAACCAGTTCGGGTCGCAGATCATTTACGGCGGCGGCTTGAAGGTGGTGACCACCGTCAACCAGTCGCTCCAGCATCTGGCTCAGAACGCGATCACCAACAACATCATCCAGCTGTCGTATCGACACGTGAGCCAGGGGGCGCTGGTGGCGCTTGACCCGACGACTGGAGCCATCGTCGCGATGGTCTCATCGGCGAATCCGAACGGTAATGGCGGCCAATACAACCTGGCCGTGTGGCCACCTCGCAATCCCGGATCGTCGATGAAGATCTACACCTACACCGCAGCGATCGCGAGCAAGAAGTACACGATGGTCTCGCGTATCCCGGATGGGCGCTTCACATATCGAGACCCGGTGTCGGGTGAGGCATACACGCCTCGCAACTACGACGGGCGGTACCACGGGACACTCCAGCTTCAGCAGTGCATGGGCAACTCGCTGAACATTCCCGCGGTCAAGGTGGAGCTTGGGATCGGCGTCTCGAGCGTGGTCGGGATGGCCCGCACGATGGGAGCGCCGCCGTATCAGCTGCACTACGACGCGCAGGGAAACCCGAACTACACCGCCGACGATCCGCTGAACACCTACGGGCCGTCGCTGACCCTCGGCGGCTACGGCGAGACGCCGCTGCAGATGGCGACCGGTGCGTCGGTGTTGGCGGCGCAGGGCATCCTGCGGCAGCCCTACGCGATCGAGAACATCTCTCGAAACGGCACCCTCTTCTATCAGCACAAGAAGGACGACGGCGTGCAGGTGCTGGACCCGAAGGTCGCTTTCATCATGGAACAGATCATGTCGAACGACAACAATCGGGCGATGATCTTCGGGCGCCACTCGCTACTGACGCTGCCCAACCGCCACGTTGGCGTGAAGACGGGAACCTCGGACTCATTCGCCGATGCGTGGACAGTCGGCTACACGCCCCACCTTGTGGCCGCGGTCTGGACGGGCAACCCGGACTGGCGCCAGAAGATGACCAAGGACTCGGACAGCTACGTTGTGGCGGCGCCCGCATGGCACACCTTCATGCAGAACGCGCTCGACGACCTGCGCGTAGGCGATGAGTGGTTCTCGGAGCCGGCGGGCCTGACCCACAAGACGGTCGGCGGCCAGCCGGCGTGGTTCCTGCCCGGAACGTCGTAAAGGGGCGGCTAGGAGGCGGTGAGCGGTCGCTTGCTGCCCAGCACCCGAACCAGGTGCACGATGCGGCGGCGCAGCGGGTTCCACGCGGTGCTCCGGTCGGATTGCCGCCGTTCATAGCGAGGAGCGTTGGTCTCGGCGCAGAGCTTGCATCCGCAGCCGTGACCTGTGTCGGGCAGTCGCCTGCCTAGCTTGTCGAACCTAGCCTGCATGTCGAATGAACCTCACAACAATCCGTGGGAGATCGTGTGACCGGCCGGAAGGGTTGGCGTTCAGTCTGCCGCCGCCGCCAGGCCGGGTTCGCTGACCATCTCGCTCGATTCGCTGTACGAGTGCCGCAGCATCACGCGCAGCCGGTCCTTGGCGACCGCGAGCCGTGAGGCCACCGTCCGCTCCGGGATTCCCAGCGATTGAGCGATCGCGCGGTTCGTGTACCCGTGGTAGTGGCGGAGCACGATCGCCGCGGCCTGCTTCGGCGGCAGCTTGGCAAGCGCCTCCGCGAGGTCTCGCCGCTCCACCTGCTCCTGCGGGTCAGGCGCGAGCTCGGGGCGTCCGATACGCCGGATCACCTCGCCCACCTCGCGCAGCCGCATCTTTCGCTGGTACGAGACCGCCGCGTTGATCGCGATGCGGTGTACCCACGCCTCGGCTGGCGCGATGGGCCTCCATGTGCCCCATTTCCGGTACGCGCGCTCGAATGCGTCCTGGGCGCAGTCCTCGGCCGCGGCCCGATCACCGAGCATCGCGGTCAATGTGCCGAGGATCTTGCCGTACGAGGTTTCGTACAGCCGTTCGAAGTCCGCCTCGTTCCCAGGGATGTACTTCGCCTTCAGTTCGAGTTCGGCGCTCGTCTCGACCGGCTCCTGGATCTTATTGAGCATCAGTTGCGATAACCCCCCCAATCCAAATGAGAGCGTTGCTTTGTGACGCGTCCCCGCGAACTAAATCTCGCTCTTGAGGGGGGTCTGGGTCACCGTACGGTTGGTCGGATTTTGGGTCGCACAGTTGAGGTAGTAGCCCGCTGATCCGAGTTCAAGTAGCAGGCTTCCAGCCCGGCGTTGATCAAGAAGGATGAATCCAAGCTCAGCGGGCGCCTTTGGAAATCAGCCTGGCGACGTACTCAGTGCGCTCGCAGCCGGTCTGGGGGCCGATACGGGGCAGACCGGCCGGAAAACGCTGAAGGTGATCCGCGCTCGTTCGCCTGAAATGCTGCGGCTGAGCGAAGAGACAGGCGAGGACCTGATCGCAACCTCGGCCGGCTTCATCGACATGCTCCTGATGTCGCTGCGGTCCGACGTCGAGCTCGACTGGTCGGCACACGAAACACGCACGCGCGAGTATGGGCGGCTCAAGGCCGCGCAGGGTGTTCCCCTTGAGACCCTCATCGACGTGCTCGCTGTTTATCGCCGTGCGACGATCGAGCTGATCACACAGCCAATCGAAGGCTCGACGCGGCGCGACGAAATCTTCGCGCTGGCGCAGAGCCGCCTCGAGGATGTGGTCGAACGGTTGACAACCTGCGTGGTGCGTGGATACCTCGAGCATCTCGACGCGGAGCACCGAACCAGGGAGACCGAGCTGTACGGACTTGCCGCGATCGTCACGTCGATGGGCCGTTCGCTCGACATCACCGAGACCGCAGAGGTCGCCCTGGTGGAGACGATGGCCGCGCTTCGATTGAACGCCGGCGTGCTGTGGTTGAGAGAACGTGCGACTTTCAAGCTCACGCACACGTCAGGACTGGAGCCCGACCAGGTCGAGCAGTTCGCACGCGAGGCCGGACCTAACGTGAAGGCTGCAGTGACGGCCGTCGGCCGTTCGGAGTCGCGCGTGGACCGCGGCCTCGGCGGTGACTGGAATGCCCTACGTGCGCAGCTGCGTGTCAGGGGCAGGGTGGTCGGTGTCATGAGCGTAGGCACCGACATACCGCGGATCTTCGGTGCCACGGACCTGCTGTTCATGGCTGCTGTCGCGGACCAGGTCGCGATCGCGCTCGATCGCGCGCGCCAGTTCTCGAACGAGGCTCGCACAGACCACCTCACCGGGCTGGCGAATCGCCGAGAGTTCGAACGGATCATGGAACGCGAGGTCGCCCTCGCCGAACGGCACGACCGCAAGCTCTCACTGCTGATGATCGACCTCGACAACCTGAAACGCATCAACGATCGCCAGGGGCATCGCGCGGGCGACGTGGCGCTCAAGCTCGTCGCGCAGCAGCTCCAGCGTGTGGTGCGCACATCCGACATCTGCGCGCGGATCGGAGGTGATGAGTTCGGTGTCGCCATGCCTGAGACCGACCTCGACCGCGGGCAGGAGGTGGCGTCAAGGCTGCGAGCCGCGCTGAGGGAGGCCAGCCTGGCGGCTCGCTCGCCGGAGTCGATCGAGGTCAGCATGGGCCTGACCACATGGCGGCCTGGTCAGGATTGGCAGACTGCATACGAGGTCGCTGATGGCGACCTCTACGAAGACAAGAGACGCCGCAAAGAAGTCCGGCGCGCTCCTGCGCAGGCACGACACCCGCCGGCGATTCGAATCCTCGGGCGGACGGGTCGGCGGCGCGTGGCCGGTGGCTGAACCACAGCCGGAACGCTATTCGATCAGTGCCAGCTCTCGTGCCTTGACGATCGCCTCGAGCTTGGAGTGGACTCCGAGCTTGCTGCCGAGGCTGCGTATGTGCGTCCGCACCGTGGTGTAGCTGATCCCGAGCCTGGTCGCGATGCCGCGGCTGGGAAGGCCTTCGGCCATCAGGCGCAGCACCTCCTTTTCCCGCGGGGTGAGGCTCTCCAGCTGGGTGTCCATCTCGCGCCTCTTGTTGAGCAGCGTCGCGATCGTGCGCGGGGTGAACAGCGTGCCGCCGGACGCGACCGTTCGGATTGCATCCACCACCTCGGCCGCAGCTCGCGACTTGTGGATGAATGCGCTCGCGCCGGCCTCGATCGCGGCGAAGCGGGCAGCGTCGCTGTCTTCTCTGGTCAGGAAGATGAGCTTGGTGTCAGGTCGCACGGAACGGATGCCTATTCCAGCATCCGCGCCGGTCCCATCGGTGAGCCGGAAGTCGACCAATGCCACGTCTGGCTTTAGGTCCTCGGCTCGCGCGATCGAATCTACCACGGATGCAACGCTGCCGACGACGACGATGTCAGGCTGGTCGTTGAGCAGCGCCGAAAGTCCATCCGCCACGACCTGGTGGTCTTCGACGATGAGGACTCTGATCTGGTTCTGGCTCACGGGGGGGACGGCACCCAGAACTCAACTCGAGTGCCGTTGCCCGGCTCGCTAGTGACCTCGCACCAACCGCCTGCCAGCAGGGCTCGCTCGCGCAGCGCAAGCAGGCCGAGGTGCCCGGGTAGGTGGTCGCGGTCCCCCACCACGAAGCCGCGCCCATCGTCGCTGATCTCGCCGTGAATGCCTCCGTCGCGCGCCTTGACGATGACCATGACCCGGCTGGCGGCCGCGTGCTTCTCGACGTTGGTCAGGGCTTCTGACACCTGCCTGAAAACGATCGACTTGATCTCATAAGGGTGATCGTCGGGCAAGGAAAGCTCGGTCTCAGCGTCGATTCCGGTCATCGTGTGCATCATCGTCACCCGATCGCGGATCGTCTCCTCGAATCCACCTGGAACCTCGAGCGCGGGAGGCCGGACCTCGAACAGCAGCTTGCGGAGCGCCAGCTCTGCCTGGTCGAGCAGGCGGCGCGCGTCGCCCACCGCCGGGTCGGTGTCGTCGACCCGCTGCAGGTGGATCTCCGCCGCGGTCAGCTTTTGCAGCGCGTCGTCGTGCAGCTCGTCGGCGAAGCGCCGGCGGGCTTTGTCCACCGCGGTGGTCATGTTCTTCAGCAGCAACTGGCGGGCCGCGTCGACCTTCTGCAGCCGATCGATCGTGGTGGTGAGGTCGCTCTCAGCAAGCTTGAGCTGCCAGACGAGGCCGGCCGCGAGGCCCGCCATCTGCAGCACCCAGGCGTCTTCCATCGAGAAGCCTTCACGCTTCCGGGATTCGTAAGCCGCGACCACCCCGAGTCGATGCTCGCCGGCGCGCCACGGCACGCTGATGGCGCTCGACACACCCAGCACATCCAGCACCGCGCGACCCGGAGAGCCGTCTTTCGAATCGGTGGTCGATGCTCTGAAAACGAGGTCTTCGTAGACGACCTGGCTCGTGAGGTCGCCGCCGAACGGCTCTGCAGGCGCCGGGTACAGACGGGCGAGAAATACGTCGTCGATGCCGAACGCGCCCGCGATGGGGGTCAGCGTACGGTTTGAGTTCAGCTGCCAGAACAGCACCTTGCCCGCTCCTACGAGCTCGGCGACGCTTTCGGTGAGGCCGCGATAAAAGGACGCGAAGTCGGCGCCGGTCCGCGCATGCGTCGACACCGCGAACAGAGCCTTGACGGCAAGCTCGCGAGCGCGCTCGATCTTCAGGGCGGCCTTCGCGCGCTCCTCGTTGAGCACCCGCTGCTTCTCGCTGCGGTCGAGGTCCGCGCGCATGTTGACGAGCGCCTCAACAAGCTCCTGCCTCCGCTGCTGCAGGCGCAGGATCTCCATCGCCGCGGCGACCTGGTTGGCAAGGATCGCCAGCGCACGGCGCTGCACGACGGTGTAGACGCCACCGCCAGCGACGCCCATGATGCCGATGAACTTGCCTCCGGCGATCAGGGCCAGTCCGACGTACGAGCTCAGTCCCGGCAGCGGCATCCGCGCGGCGCCGCTCGGTGAGCTGTTATCGGTGGCGGCGGCGAAGAGCCGCTCGATGTCGTCGCCAGATATCGACCGCGACGGATCGGCCGAGCGCGTGAAGACCTGGTGGCGCTTGCCCGAGTCGTCGACCAGGCCGATGAATGCGACCGAGGTGCCGGTCAGCTCTAGCGCCAGCTGCATGGCGTGGTCGGCGACACGCGACAGGTCGCCTGCGCCCGCAATATCCGCCGAGATCGACTGAAACGCCTCGAGCCGGTCCCACAGGCCGGTTTCGGATTGTCCGGCAGTGTCCAAAGACAGGAGCTTATTCCCCCCTCGCCCGATTGTAGTGGCGCGCTCGGCTTCCTATGTCATGGGCTTGCCGATCAAACCTTCCGTTCATGCAACGGATCGAGATCGCACGGTACTCGGCATCACCGCAGCGTTATCAAGCAAGGAGTGGAGCCTCAACGAGAGGCGTTTGCCGCGAGGGAGACGGGATGAGCCAGGGATCGTTCTATTTTTCCTCGAGCGATGTGCTCGAGCTAGCGCACGTCGACCGAACGTTGACTTACCTCGCCAGGCCCGCGTCGAGCCAGGAGTGGCAGGCGCCGTTGACCGTAAGCCAGCTGATCGACCTCGGGCTCTTTGCATCGGGTCAGGCGCTGCAGAGGAAAGACCTCATCGAGCGACTGTGGAGCCGAAAGCGCCAGCTGATGCGGGAGGCTGACGAGCTGGCGCAGTGGGGACCGGACCGGCCCGTCGCATGAGCGCGCCGACCTGTGATTCACGATCCTCAGCGCCAATACTCGCGCTCGCGCGCGCGTTCTCTTTTTGAGATGGGAGCGAGGGTGGAGAGGTTCACGATCGAGGTCGTCAACGCCAATCCGGTTGTGGCCCGGCCGCTTGTCGTGCTGGTCGCCAGGTTTCTCGGGCCTGGACCTCTCCGGCTGAAGATGGTCAAGCTCGCGCACGAGCTGGATGACCGCCAGGTTCGACGCGAAGCCGCGTAGGCGCTTGCTCCGACGGCTTCATATGGAGCCGTTGTAGCCGGGTCAAAGGCATCGCCCCGAGGTGGCCGTATGGGGCATGGGTACTCCCGTTGAGGTAGGCGTTTCCCCTACAGATGGACGACTTCGAGCGGCTACTGGAAACGGAACTGGCATTGATGCTCGACCCCGTGGTGAGGGCCCCGGCGCCCCCACGCCATAGGCGCCCAGGCCTGCGGCCGATTGTGACGCTGCATACGACCCCTACAGCTGCGATCGGCCCGGCAGCTACGGTCACGATCCTGGCGGACCTGCCGCTTGAGGTCGTCGCCGAAGCTGTCCCGGCCCAGCTCTCCTTACCTAGGAATTAACCCCTTCCTTCCTCTCGCGAGGCCGAGCCGCAAGGCTCGGCCTCTAACTTGTTTCACACTTGTCTCACCATGAGCGCCACCACTGTCGGCATCACGTTCAAGGTCACGCCGTCGGGGGCCCGAGTTCCTGCGTCTGAGCGGCAGCGAATCCTCTCCAACCCCGGGTTCGGCAAGGTCTTCAGCGAGCACATGGCGGTGGCGACATGGAGTCGCGGCCGCGGCTGGCATGACGCCGAGGTGCGCCAGTACGGCCAGATCGCATTCGATCCCGGAACCTCCGTCCTCCACTACGCGCAGGCGGTGTTCGAAGGGCTCAAGGCCTATCGACAGGAGGACGGGACTGTGGCGGTTTTCCGGCCGGAGGCGAACGCCGCTCGGTTCCAGCGGTCAGCGCGCCGGCTCGCGCTCCCGGAGCTGCCCGCCGCCGCGTTCGTCGAGGCCATCGATCTCGTGGTCGGGCTGGACTCGGATTGGGTGCCGTCGGATCCGGAGCACAGCCTGTATCTGCGTCCTTTTATGTATGCGAGCGAGGTCAATCTCACCGTGCATCCCTCCGACGAGGTCACGTTCGTGCTGATCGCATCGCCGTCGGGCTCCTATTTCCCGACCGGCGTCAAACCCGTGACTGTCTGGCTCTCTGAGGACTTCAGTAGGGCGGCTCCCGGCGGGACCGGCGAGGCGAAGACCGGGGGCAACTACGCGGGCAGCCTGCTCGCGCAGGCGCAGGCGGCGGAGCAGGGCTGCGACCAGGTCGTCTGGCTCGACGCCATCGAACACAGGTGGGTCGAGGAGATGGGAGGCATGAACCTCTTCTTCGTCTTCGGCAGCGGTTCCAAGGCTCGGCTGGTGACACCGGAGCTCACCGGAACACTGCTTCCGGGCATCACGCGCGACAGCCTGCTCACTCTTGGTCGCGACCTCGGCTACGAGGTCGTGGAGGGTCGCGTCAGCGTCGATCAATGGAGAGCGGGCTGCGCGGACGGGTCCCTGACCGAGGTATTCGCCTGTGGGACCGCGGCCGTGATCACACCGGTCGGCGCCGCGAAGTCAGCCGCCGG
>Ga0066680_10000605_pt1 | contig 12707 bp, 13 predicted proteins | sample GraSoiAngelo_129_FD_62297 | JGI IMG/M metagenome (GOLD analysis project Ga0066680, IMG submission 62297) | Grasslands soil microbial communities from the Angelo Coastal Reserve, California, USA - 14_0927_12_40cm | ecosystem: Environmental > Terrestrial > Soil > Grasslands | place: USA... | reverse complement strand
CGCCGCCGTGCCCCCGGCAATCAGCAAAGTCCCGAAAACCACATGAATCATGTGCAGCCAGTTCACTGGCCCGCGCACCCCCATGTAGTAGCCGGCAGCCGTGGTCATCAGCACGAGAAGAGAGACGTCCGGCTTGGTCAGCGCAATGTAGGCGCTTGCGCGAGAGCCAAGCGTCAGGTCAACGGTGCGTACGGTGCTCATTCGACCGTCACCTCGCGCGCCGCAGTGGCCACTTCCCTGCCGTGCGGGATCAACCGGTAGCACAGAAGCACGACCAGAACCGAGAATGCAAACAGAATGGCGCCAACAACCGTGTGAATCACTGTCAACCAGACCATGACCGGCATCGGCTGCGGCGCGTCCGCGGTGGTCAGTCGCGACCAGTACGCCAACAGCCCGAGAAGAAATTGCGCGCCAAAAATGGAATGTAGCAGAATGCACGCCTTGCCCAGTTCGCGCGACGCCCCGAATCGCTTACGCAGGGCCACCGCCGTCCACGTGACTACGCCGAGAACCACCAGCGCGCCCGCGGCATGTGGCCAAATAGGGATTTCCTTGTGACGGAACGCCGCGCCTAGGATAACCTGGAAATAGATGACCACAGCATTGAAGATGGCGAGAAAGTGAATGGACGGTGTTCTATGATCTTCCAATTGCGGCCGCTCCGAAATCCACCACTTGCTGGTGAACACCGCAATCCCCAGAACGGCGGCAAAAACAATTTGCGCAAAGCACGCGTGAATCACCGGCAGCCAGTAGTGCAACAAACGGATGACAACTTGGCCTCCCAGGATCGCTTGTACCACGACGCCCAGGACGGCAATCACGCCGAGCCAGCGCAGCCACGCGCGGCTGTCTTTCACCAGGAGCAATACAGCCAGAAGCAAAGTGAAGATCCCCAAACCGCCGGCAATGAAACGGTGGGAGAACTCAAAGAAGTCCCCTCCTTGAAGCGCACTCAACGCGGGCACCCATGTGCCATGAGATTTCGGCCAGTCCGTTACCGATAGCGCAGCGTCTTTGGAGGTGACCAGTGCGCCCGCGACAAGAAGAAGGATGGTCCAGCAGACAACAAAAACAGAATACCTGTGGACACCTGGATTGTAAGTTGATGTCATTCCTCGCGGCTCGACGGCGAATTATACCTTGAGTTGGAGCTATTTTGCGAAATCGAGCTTTCTGATATGGAGCGGCGCTGAGTTTGGAGCTTAGCGGTGCGGCTCGCAATCGCGTTCCGCGTATAATGACCACATGCAGCACAGTGCGCTGGTTGTCGTTCAAGCATTCGGATCGCAAGTCGAGGCCGACCTTGCGAAGAGCGTGCTCGAATCGGCAGGCATTGATGCGATGATCCAGGCCGACAGAGCTGGCGGCATGCGCGACCATTTGGCATGGAGCGGCCTCGGTTTCAAACTCCTGGTGCGTGAAGAGGATGCCGCCGAGGCGCGCGAGGTGCTTCAGCCACTACCCGAGAGTGCGCTTGTTTTTGTTCAAGCGTTCCGCACGCAGGCTGAGGCGGATGTTGCCTACAGCACGCTCCTGTCCGCAGGCATTGTCTCGACGATCCAGGACACCGTTGCTGGCATTCCTCTATCCCTGACCTCGAACGCCTTCGGGTTTCGAGTGCTGGTGCGGCAAGAAGACGCCGCAAAGGCTCGCGATATCCTTACGCGGCCCGGTGAAGCGCGTACGCAGCAAAGCGGTTAGAACTTCCCTATCTCAAAGTGCCGGAGTGCCCATTTGTGCCGAGGCCAACGACGCAGGCGACGGCCGCTCTTCAATCCCCACGGCGCGCAACACGAGATCCTTGAGAGCCGCGATAAAAAGGGGCGAGTCTCCCACTGCGGGCATCATGCGGAAGGTCTCGATTCCATGCCTTTTCGCCTCTTCGCGCGCCTCGATGTTGATTTCATGCAGCGTTTCGATGTGCTCGGTCACAAACGAGATGGGAGCCACGAGCATTTCCTTCACGCCTTCTTGACCAAGTTGCTCGATGGTTTCGGTAAGCGACGGTTGCAGCCATTTTGCCGGCCCGACGCGGCTCTGGTAGCAAAGCAGATGCGTCCGCGGCCAGCCGGAATATTGTTTCACACCAAGTTCACAAACCATGCGCACGGTCGCTTCGATCTGCTTTGGATACGGATCGCCCTTTTCCACCAGGCTGACGGGTAACCCGTGCGCGCTAAACAAGAGATGAATGCGCGAACTGTCCGCGAATTGCCGCAACATCGAACCAATTCGCTGGACCAGCGCCTGAATATAAAGCGGATGGTCGTAAAAATGATCGATCGTGTGCTCTGGCGGGCCGCCGGCGGGATTTCCATACACCCGGCGCCATTCCTTCAAGCTGCTGAGTGTCGTGGCATACGAGTAGTGGGGATAAAGAGGCAAGAGCACGATTTCATGTAGCAGGCCCGCTTTGCGCAGAGCTTCGACCGCCTCGCTGGTGAACGGGTGCCAGTAACGCATCGCGGTAACGGCCACGGGATCGATGTGCGGCAATAAAGCTTCCACCAGGCGAATCCGCTGCCGCTCCGTGAGCGTCCCAATCGGTGACCGCCCGCCGATCTCCGCATACTTTCCCGCCACGGGAATCGACCGGCGAGAAGAAATTAGTTTTGCAATGGGGCGCCGCAATATTCCGAACGGGCCGAGCGGGATGATGTCAGGGTCCAGAAACAAATTGAAGAGAAACGGCTTGACGGCTTCCGGCGAATCCGGCCCACCAAGCTGAAACAGGACAATTCCGATGCGCTTCTTCCCTGCCAAGCTATTTTCCCTTGGTCAACAGAGTCTTCAAGCGCTCGACCTCATCGCGCAGCGCACTCATGCGCTGGGAGACAGAGATATAGTAAACAAAGAAAATCGCCCAACCGGCGAGATACGCTGCAAGTACACTGTCCAGATTTTTCATCGAACCTCCGCCTCCCTTCGCAATTGCTCCACGCTGGCGCGCAACGCTTCCAGCTTGTACCGCGCGTTCAAAAGCAGAATCAGGAGCCCCGTGAGCGCACCCCACATCAGAAGGTAGGAGATGCGCATGCGCGGCTCCAGTCCTGAACCTGGCCCCCCCAGAATCACTGGCTGCGGATGCTGCGTCCGCCACCAGCGAATCGAAAAATAAACTAGCGGAACGTCGAGAAAGGCAAAAATGCCGAACAGCGCGCTCAAAAGCGCCCGCTTGTCGGGCTCCTCAATCATCGAGCGCAGCAGCAGGTAGGAAACATACAGGAGGCCGAGAACGAATGTAAGGGTCAAGCGTGCGTCCCACGTCCAGTAAATCCCCCACACGGGATGCGCCCAAATCGGCCCGGTAATGAGCACCACCGAAATAAACGCCAGACCCACTTCCGCGGCGGACACCCCCAGCCAGTCCGATTTCGGCCGGCGCGTGAAGACGTACCGAAGATTAGCGTAAAAGCAGATCCCGAAGGCCACGAACGCGCTGAAGGCACTGGCAATATGGAGATAGAAGATCTTCTGAATGACGCCCATGGACTTCTCGATCGGCGCATAATAAAAAGCCAGGTACGCGGTAACGGCAATCAAGACAAACAGAATGGTTGCCTTGAAAATGCTTTTCACCACGCGGAGCCTCCTCGGCGCAAAGCCCTGTGCTTCCGCTGGAGTCGCATCCTCTTCATTCCTCCAGTAGATATTCGCCGAAAAGCCATAGGGCCGTCAAAAAAACCACGTCGAAACCTATCATGATTCCGAGCCCGGCGAAGTTGAGGCTTGGCTCCGCCCCAAGAAGCCCCGCGGTCACGTCGGTAGTGGCAATCAAGATGGGCGTCAGCACCGGCAGCAGGAGCAACGGCAACATCAACTCGCGCATGCGGGCCTGCGCGGAGATCGCCGAAAACGCAGTGCCTGGAATGGCAATTCCGAGACTCCCCAGGAAGAGAACGAGAAACAGTTGGGGCAAAACCGAGAGAATGTGAACGTTAAAGAAGCCGGCAAAGAAAGGGAGCATCAGTAATTCCATCAAAAGCAGGAAAAAAGTGTTGGCCGTCAACTTGGCGAAGAAAATCGCAAAAGGATCCCCCACGGAAAGCCGCAGTGCGCTGAGCGTGTCGTTGGTCTGTTCGCGCAAGAAGCATGGCTGAAGCATCAACGAGGCCGCAAAAAGAAAAGCAACCCAGAGCAAGCCTGGACCGAACTGCTGCGATTCACTCGTTGTCGGGTGAAACGTGATGCTGAAAAGCATGAAGATGAGCAGAACAAAAACGACCGTTGTCGTGAGAAGTTCGCGGGAACGAAACTCCGTGCGAAGTTCCTTTCCCAGCAGCACGGCCGTGTTGGAAAGCAGTTCCATTCACGCTCCGGCAAACGTGAGAATGGAGTGCATATTCGCGCCGGCGCGCGTGTCCGCTACCACGGAACCAGCATCCAGGCGAACCGCCCGAGTCGCCAGCGCGGAGATTTCCGACTCGCCGTGCACGCTCATCAGAATGGTGCGGCCAGCTTCCCGCGTGTGGCGCAGGGTCTTTTCCAGCCAGTTGATCCCTTCCGGATCGAGACCGGTAGCCGGCTCGTCCAGAAGTAACACGCATGGCTCGTTCAGCAGAGCGCGCGCGATGGCCACGCGCTGGCGCATGCCTCGGGAAAACGTGCGCACCAACGAGTTGCGGCGGTCAAGCAGTCCCACTTCGTCCAGCAAAGAGGCAGCGCGGGCTGCGGGTTCTGCGATGCCCTGCAACTTGGCGAAGAGCAGAAGATTCTCTTCGGCCGTCAATTCGTCATAAACCATGGTGGCGTGGGCCACGAAACCCATCGGCGCGTCCGCTTGTAGCGGCGGGTTTACCCCGCCGCCGTCATCTCGGCGATCATTTCCAGTCGAGCCAGAAAAGCTTATCGACCCAGCCGACGGTCGAACCAGGCGCGCCGCGATGCGCAGAAGAGTCGTCTTGCCTGAGCCATTTCTCCCCGCAAAGGCCACGCATTCACCTGCGCCAATTTCCAACGTCACCCGGCGCAGCGCGTAAAGACTTCCATAGCGTTTTTCGATATTTTCGAACCGGATTCCCGTGGAAGAAAATCCCTGCCACGTCACCTGGCAACCTCGGGGATGGCCTTTTGACCCGTCGATCTCAAGGCTCAGCCTCGCACCAGGTCACGCAACACTTTTTCCGCGCGAGCGCGCTCCCGTGCGTATTCTTCTTCGGAAATCGTACCGGCCTGGTGCCGCAACTCGAGCCGGAATAAACTCTCCTTCAGCGCATCCAGGCTGGTGCCGATGGCGGCGTCCACTTCCGCAAGGTTGGAAGGCCCATTCGGGGAACCTTTTGCCGTGACCGGCGCATTAGGTGAGGCAGATCCGGGCTTGAGTTTGGACTTCTTTGCGTTCGCCGCCGGCACGTTTGCCGCCGCGATATCGGCTCCGGCAATGGCCACAACAGGTTTCCGCGCGAGCAAAAAGGCAAGCACTCCAAACACCAGAGCAAAAAGACCGATCAGAGGCCACTTCAAAACGTCCAGCCGCCCGGGAACCGCCTGAATCGTCGCGCCGCCGGATTCCCCGCCGCTTTCCTGCGCATCTCGCCCCTGCGGACCTTGATCCGTTCTCCCGTTTGCGTCGCCGCTCGGGAAAGGTGCGGTGCCCGAGACGTTCACAGCGACGAGCGTTCCAGCAGGAACATCCTCGCGCACATAGAGATTCATTCCCTGCTCTTGCCCGCTGGCAACCAGCCCGTCACCGCTGATTTGTACGCTCGGGGGAGCCACGATCAACAGCCGGCCGCCAGGATAAATCGCTGGAATCTTCACGGACGCGGCGTTGTCCGCGTAGGGCAGTTCGTAAGAGTAGCGTACCGAACTTTCACCCGGGCGAAATGCATACGCAATCGAATACCGGTTGTTTTTCTTATCGATCGGTAGCTGCACCACGGGCATTCCCGCGGGCCCGGTCGCTGCCACCTGTTGAAGCTGGCCCTTTTGCGGCAAGGCAAAGTCAAAGCTTCCTTCCGTACGATAGTACGCGCGGGCCGGCTGAGACTTGTTTTCGATCTGATATTCCTCGCCTACGATCAACGTGGAATCGCGAGGCTGAAAGATCACCACATGCGAAGGGACATTGATTGTCTTGGGGTCGTTGGAAGGCTCGAAGATGTCCACCTGCACGGTGCTGCTACCGGGCGGCACGGCCGAATTGAAGTTGATGCCGTGATACGAAGCGCGCACCAGCATGGGCTGAGCGCCAAGGTTCGGGTGATCGAAAGTGAACTCGCCTTGCGGCCCGCTTTTCGCGTGCGCCAGCTCCTGCATGCCGCCCATCGGCTGGACCAGAGTGAGTTCCACGCCGGCGGCAGGCTGGCCCGTAGTGCCATTCTTCACCGTACCGCGCACCGTTCCGGCCTGCGCAACTGCAGAGGAGGCGAAAATCAGGGCTGCCACCGCGATCAGACGAAGATGCCGCCGCACCATTATGAGCTCCGGTCGGCCGGCCGCACGCCTCGCGGCCGCCGCACCTGGGATTCCGTCACTTGATCGATTTCGGAGAGCACCAGGGCCGCCTCGTTTTCAAGGGCTGTCTTCATCGCTTCAAAATCACCTTCAGAATATTTCCCGGAGCGATATTCAAATCGCAGATCACGCAGATTGTCATAGATCGTGTCGCGGCGTTCGAGCAACTGGTCAAGCTTGGTTCGGTGAGGCGCGAGATCCGATGCGTCAGGTTGAATATAGAAAACGAATAATACGACGGCTACGGCCAGTGCTAGGCATGCGCCGAGTACCGCCCAGTCCGCCGAAGCGGCCAGTAGCGCAGCGAGCAAGGGAGCCACGGTCACGGATTAGTCCTCCGTCTCGCGTGCAGCTTGCGCTCTGGCTCGCTCGAGAAGTTCTGGCGAAATTGGTTTCGGCGCAGATCCTGCGGGGCCTGCCTCCGTCGCAGGCCTCCTGCGCCAGCGCGAAATCACGAAAATGACCAGAACTGCTCCGATCACGAGATAGACCGTCGGCATGGCCCAGGCGACCAGACTGAAGCCCGACTTGGGCGGCTCTGCGTAGACGATGGAGCCGTATTGTGCAACGAAGGAATCGATGATTTGCTGCTCGGTTCTTCCCTGCGCGAGAAGACCGTCAACTTCGCGGAGTGCGGGGAGGGCCCAGGCTTGACAGGGACCGGAGAAGGTGCCGCCGGGATGCGAACAAACTCCCGCGGCCATGTCGCACGCGCCGCACATGCATTTAATTTTCATGCCTACTTGTTTCGCACGGTCGGAGATTTGCTGCGCCCCCACGGGCGTAATCATGAGTGGCAGGGTTGCACACCCCAGCAGGATGCCAATCGCAATGAGGGGACGTACCTTAGTCATGACCCTCTCGCAAGGCGGCAGAGGAAGGAACCGCGTGGGGCAGCGGCTGCGTCGCGGGCTGCGGCGCACCCGCCAGGACGAGGACGGAACGACGGTTCGGCAGGAGCGCCACAAGCGTGCCAAACACCACTGTCACTCCGCCGAACCAAATCCACTTTACCAGCGGATTCAGGTAGGCGTGCAGCACCGGCAGTTGCGTATCGGGACTGGTTCCCGCGTAGACCACGTACAAATCTTCCTTCAGGGTGGAATAGATCGCCACCATCGTGCCGGTCTCTTCGGTGGTTTCAAAGTGCCGTTTCTCCGGATACAGCATCATCAGCGGCTTATTGTCACGCAGCACCTCAACCAGCATCCGTTGCCCCGTGTAATTTCTTTCCGGCTTCGTGTCCATGCCCTGCATGACCATGGTGTAAGGCCCGATTTGCATGGTTTGGCCCACCTGCATATCTTTCTGCACGTTGCGGTTGAATGCCGCACCGGCCAAGCCGATAAACACGAACACCATTCCCATGTGAACGACATAGCCGCCGTAACGCCGTGTATTTCGCATCGTCAGATCAATCGCGCTTGCGGCAAATGAAGCGCCGGAGCGCGCGCGAATCACCTTCGAGCCCCGGTAGAATTCGAGCAGGATGGTGGTTGCCACGAAGGCACACAGGATGAGGCACACCAGCGAAAAGTATTCCCGGAATCCAAATCCAAAGGCGATAGTGCCTGAGGCGATGCCAATGGCCAGCGGCCAACCAAAATTTCGCTTCAAGCTTTCGGTGGACGTTTTTCTCCAAGCCAGCAGCGGACCGACTCCTGTCAAAAAAAGAATCAGCAAGCCGATGGGAATATTCACCCGATTGAAATAAGGCGCGCCCACGCTGATGCGGTCACCGGTGAACCACTCGGAGAAAACGGGAAACAGTGTGCCGGAAAGAACCGCGACGCAGGCCACCACAAACAGCAAATTGTTAAACAGGAAGCTCGACTCGCGGGAGATGACGGAATCCAGTTGGTTCTCGCTCTTCAGGTAGTCACGATTCTTCAAATATGCGCCGAAGCAGACCAACAGGATAACTCCCATGAATCCCACGAACCAACTGCTGGTTTGCGACCGTGCGAATGCGTGTACCGAGCTAACGACACCGCTGCGGGTCAGGAATGTGCCAAGGATGCAAAGCAAGAACGTGCAAAAGACCAGCCACACATTCCAGACTTTCATCATGCCGCGCTTTTCCTGCATCATCACCGAATGCAGAAACGCTGTTCCCGTCAGCCAGGGCAGCAGCGACGCATTTTCGACCGGGTCCCAGCCCCAGTAACCGCCCCAGCCCAGCACCGCATAGGCCCAGTGAGCGCCCAGCATGATTCCCAGCGACTGGAACATCCAGGCAATCATCGTCCATTTGCGCGTCAGGTGAATCCATTTTTCACCCGGATAACGCGCCAGCAGCGCTCCCAAAGCAAAAGCAAAAGGAATGGTAAAACCGGTGTAGCCCGAATAGAGGTTCGGCGGATGAATCACCATTTCGGGGTATTGCAAGAGGGGGTTCAAACCGTTGCCATCGGCTCGCGCAACAAAATTCATAACCCCGTCCGCAGCGGGCACGGCCAGGGCCTTGAACGGGCTCTCCACGAAGTTGTTCAGCGTGAGAAAGAAGATTTGCACGCCAGCCATCACCACGCCGACGTACGGCATCAACTCTCCGTTCTTGTTTCGGTAGGTGACCAGAACAGAGAGAACATAGATGGCCAGCAGGAAACTCCAAAACAGCAGCGAGCCTTCCATCCCCGACCATAGCGCGGCGATTTTATAGAACGAGGAAAGATCCCGGTTGCTGTGAGAAACCACATAGGCGATGGAAAAATTATCGGTGAAGAACAAATATTCGAGGCTGAAGGTCGCGAAAAAAATCAAACAACAAGTCGCCATTCCTGCCTGGCGGGTACTTTTGACCAAGAGAGGATGGCGCGTGACGATCGCCGCGATGCCTCCCACAAAGGCATACACGGCGCACACAAACGCCAAAAGGAGCGCAAAGGAACCAAATACATCCACCGCGACCCCGCCTCTCCCCCGGTCTTCCCGGGCGTCCTACATGCTGCTACGCTGGGTTGAGCTGGCTGCGGCACCATCGCCGCCTCCAGGTGCCGCTTCATACTTGGACGCACATTTGGCCTGCACATGCTCAGCAACAAATCGTCCTTCGGGGCCGGGGCGTCCTTCTACGAGGGCCTGAGATTTATCCACAAACGTGTCCGGCAGCGGATCACTGCCAATATAACTGACGGGGAGGGTCTTTCCCTCTCCTTCCAGCACGAAATCCACGCGCCCTGAAAGACGGCGGATACTACCCGCGGTGACGGTCCCCGCGACGCGCATGCGCTGGGTTCTCGCTGACGCCTTCAGGGTTTGCAGTTCAGCAATGGTATGGTAGTACGTTTTGCTCTCACCATAGCCGAGCCACGCCAGGAAGCCCAGTGCGCCAATGATTACGCCGATCCCGATGCCAAACTTTGCCTGTTTTTTCATTTTGCTATTCCCGCTGAGCCCACATTGCGATTATCTTTCTGATTCTACCACACATAAAGCCGTCGCCTGTCCGGTCCAGTTGTCGTCAAACTTGGGTGCTTCATGGTTCTCGAGCGTCTCACCCTGGCTCAGAGCCTGGAAATCGCTCGAGAAACTTAGAGATTGCCCCATCCTTTGACGCCGAACCCAAAGCAAAGGGTTTGCCGTTATCCACGATCACGGGACGGCCCAAATCCAGTGCAAGAATATCCTCCACGACGGACTGGGGCAATTCTGTGACTAACGTCACAACCTTCGGTTTAAGTGACCGCCGTATTCGTGACGCTACGACCGGGAGGCGTTCCTTCAGGAGCCTTGCCAAGTCGGCCTTCGCGTTCAGGGCTTTGTCTAAGGGACATTCGAGGACATAAGTCAGAAAGTATCCGGCCCGTTGGAACTCCGCTTGAATGGCCTCAGGAGGTTTTCCCGCCGCGATTCCTACGGCGCGAAGAAGGAGCGCCGCTTCCCCGCGGAACTCTTCGCCCGGCGAATACAGAAACTCGCTGTCCTCAACAGGAGCAACAGCTCCCAGCAGAAGCGTCTGGATGTGCACCGGCCGGTATCGCGTTGCCCACTCCAGCCGGCGGAGCCTCCGGTCTATATGCTCGGGTGAAGCAATTTGCCCGCAGCCGTCGCAACGCAAATCAATTGAGTCTGACATCATAATTCCTTCGCACAATTCACTTGACAGCTACTGACCGCGGGGTTTAAAACCTCCATCATTCGCTTATCTCTGGAGATCCCAATGCGCTTCCCTCGCTTCGCTCTTCTTGCTTTTGCTTTTACCCTCATCGCCCACTTCGCTTTTGCCCAGCAAATCACTGTAACCGTCCAGCGCGACCCGCAAGCCATCGCGCTCGCGCAGCAAACGCTCGCTGCCATGGGCAGCGCGCAAGCTCTCCTCTTCCAGGATTCCCTCGCGACTGGCCAAGCCCAAATCTTCAAGCCGGATGGAACCTCCACGGTCTTGCCCATCACAAAGAAGTCTAAAGGCACCACCATGGCCCGAACGGAGCTTCAGCGGCCCGAAGGCACGCGCATCCGTATCGTCAACGGCGGCATCGGGGCCATCCAAAATCCCGACGGCACGGTCCGCCCCCTGTTTTCAAACAATACGGTCGCCGAAAGGATCGAACACATTCCTGCTCTTTCGATTCTCTGCGAATGGCAATCCTCCAATATCGAGATTAGTCACATCGGCACGGACACTATAAACGGCAATCCCGTTCAGGTCATCGCGCTTAGCCTCATTCCCACCTCAGACCCGCAATGGATCAGCCTTTATCGCACTACAACGCAAACCCTTTTCTACATTGACCAAGCCACGAGCCTTGTCTCCAAAATCCAATATCAGAACTTCGCGGAGCGTGACAGCAACGTCTCAGAAAAGGTCGAGGTCTTCTTCTCCGATTATCGGCTCGTTAACGGCGTTCAAGTTCCCTTCAAGCAAGCCAGCTACGCGGATGGAAGCCTCCGGTCTACTTTGACCTTCACCAGCGTTTCCTTCAACACCGGCCTTTCCGCCTCCGAATTCGCAGTTCCCGGAGGCAACTGACATGCGCCTCCTCACTGCCTGCCTCGTCCTTCTCCTTGCTTGCCTTTTCGTCCCAATTTGCTCAGCTCAGGATGTCTACAACGAAATCAACGTCGGCACGCCTCCCAACGGCCTCTTCCACGGCGGAGAAGTGGACTCCGTTCAACTCGGTAACGGCAATCTGCACATCGAAATCCCTCTCTGGACGGTTGCCGGTAGAGGACCGCTCGCCCCGGGGGCAATCTTTGTCCTCGACACAAAAGAATGGACCGCCAAATTCACCACAAATAAACAGACTGGTGACGTCACCGTCTTAATCCAGCCCGAGTTAAATGGCACATTCAAGGGAGTGGTCCGCGGACTTCACTACACGCGCCAATCATCCACCTTTCACGCGCAAGTGCCGTCCTGCCCGGCGTACTTATCCAATTTTGTGCTTGCCGAGGCCAACGGCACGAAACATCATTTCGTCCCCGATCCGGGCGACTCCTGCCTGGGCACTTTGACTTGGCCTGTTTATTATGCGGATGACGGGTCTGGGTTTACACTCAGTTTAACGAGGAGCGGCATTCAGTTTGTCTCAGAAACCGACACCAACGGCAACCAACTCACTTCCACTACAGACACCCTGGGCCGCACGCTTGCTGACGGCACCCTCACTTACTACGACAACGCGGGCACCGCCCAGACCATTCAAGTCACTGGCATTAGCGTCCCGATAAACACGCACCTCTGCCAGTGGGTGGAGGGCGTCAATGCCTGCCAGGAATACACCTCCACAAAAAACGAAATTTCTCAGATTAGGCTCCCAAACGGGATGACCTACACGATCAATTATGTCCAGAACGACGAGGGCGAACCGAGTTCCATCACCCTGCCTTCGGGCGCGCAAATCAGTTGGACCTACAATTCCGGTGACGAAGGCGGTCCTGCCGTGGCTACCAGGACCGTCACCGCCAACGGCCAATCCAGCACATGGACTTATAACTATGCGGGTTCCGCAGCTTGGCTCACCACCGACCAGCGCACCACCAACAGCGTCACCAAGACCACAACCTATCAGAACAATTTCGCCGGTTTGCTGGCCACTCTCACCTACCCTAGCGGTCGCGTCATCACCTATACTTCGGATGGAGCGGGCCGAATGAGCAAAGGCCAAGACATACCGAATTCCGTAAACTACGTCACCGGAACCTGCGCGAATGGCACGGACAGTCTCGGGGTCTGCTACACCCCGCCCGGCTCGCCCTCCTCGCTCCTCAATGGCGCAAGCCTGGTTTCCACCTTTTACTAC
>Ga0066680_10000602_pt1 | contig 12709 bp, 9 predicted proteins | sample GraSoiAngelo_129_FD_62297 | JGI IMG/M metagenome (GOLD analysis project Ga0066680, IMG submission 62297) | Grasslands soil microbial communities from the Angelo Coastal Reserve, California, USA - 14_0927_12_40cm | ecosystem: Environmental > Terrestrial > Soil > Grasslands | place: USA... | reverse complement strand
GGCCTCGCTTGTGGAATCCCGGACTCGTGAAACGCTGCAGAACGGGCCGTGCCGCAACAGGCAGCAACCAGGATGGCAGAAATAGGCGGCGCTTCACTGCACAACTTGAATCCCCACATTTTCAGCCGCGGCATACTGTGCCAGCAAAGCAGACATTCGCTGCGTCCAGCGGTCGAGGTTCTCTGGTCCCGCGAAGGAAACAATAATAGCCAGGACCTCTTTTGTTTCCGCCGTGACCATGGTGCGCTCGGAATCGCTCGTCGGGCTGCCGTGCGGCCCCACCACATCCGCGAAGACCGGCAATCCCTCCAGATTCAAATCAAATTTGCCGATGCCTTTGTAGGTTTCACCCGCGCGCCCCACGCGGAACACCACGTCTCCGCTCACGTGCGCCAAATCATACAGCCCCACCGGCAGCCGGCTTTCCACTGACACCAGATTGATCACGTCCACGACGGCGTTGATCTGCGGCAATCCTTTTCCGGCAACAATGCGCCGCAGGAGCGCCTCCGCCGATCCACGGTAGCGCGCCGGATCTTTTCCCAGCGCCTTGTAGGCCTTGCGCGTTGCCTGGATTTGCGGCGACTCCAGCACGCCGCGCGGGAAGGGCAATTTTTGGATTTCCATCTCGCGCGTCTTCATTTCCGCGAGGAGCGCTTCCTGCGACGCACCGGCTTTCACGTGGGCTGTCACGCATCCCAGCGCCGTTCGCGGACATTTTTTCTTCATTTCCGGATCAATCGTTATATGCATGGCGCATCAGCAGGGAATCGTCTTGATCGGCACGCTCTCCTCTTTTTTCATCGAAACAGTACCACAACACGTGCGATTCTTTCCGGGAGCAGGCTGCCAAGCGCGAGAATCTAAACGGGGAGATCTTCGTTTCGGAAATTGCAAGGACCACGACAAGAATTGGCTAATTCCCCGGCCGCGGACTCGATACCAGAGAAAAGAGAAAGAGGACCATCCCGGCAAAGAGCAACAGGCCGCCCAGCCCGAGAGACACCAGGAATGCCAGTGGGCCGCGCCAGGCGAGGCACAACGCTTCGACCAGCAATCCCAAAATGATCAGCACGCCGGAAAACTGCAAACGTCGTTCGACAGGATTTGTGCTGAGAGTCACGAGCCACCATTCCAGAATTTGACGTTCGCGAGCGTGCCAACGTTATGCACCACTTCGTGGCAACCGCTGGAGAGACAGGATTTTTTGTTGGCCTTGATAGCCGGAAGCAAATACGGGTCGGAATTGTGGATTGCTCCCTGTTCAAAAGATCGGGCTCCCTCATGGCAATGCAGGCACTCGCGGTTGTTGAAGGACTCATAGAGTTTGATTTTTTCCGGGGGCGGTGGCGTCGTGAAGTAATAGATGTAAACATGGCGCAGCCCGCGCAACTTGGCCTTCGCGGTGCCGAACATGGCGTAATTCGTGTGGCAGGTGTAACAGGCCTCGTCTACCGGTACTCGATGATTCTGGTAGTGCGCTGCCGCCAGATAAGCAGGATCGTCAACGCGAAGGCTTTTCCCGTAGGGTTCCATGATGTGGCACGACAGGCAAAACGCCGTGCTCTTGGAGCGCTCGAGCTCGCTGGAAATTCCCATCGACGCGCATAAGATCGGAAGAAAAAATAGGACGAGAAACGCCATAATCTTTCCGCCGCGCGTGACGGTGATGCCCGGCCGGAGGAAGAGCACCACGATCAGGCTCACGCTAAAGAGAATAAGCAGCAGCAGGAATGAGACAGGCATAGTCACCTAAAGATACGCTCCAAAGTCAGAAGAAGGGCGAGTTTCAAATAGGAGTTCTTAGGATTTCTTGGCGAACGAACGGATGTACGCGACCAAGCCCTTCACCTGATCCGCAGTGAGAGTTTTGTAGGCCGGCATCTTGCCTTTGCCCTTGCTGATGGCGTCGGTCAAGTCCGCATCGCTCATTTTCTGGACTTCTTCCGAGGAGAAGTCTTTGACCTTCATGGTTTTTCCAGCGGCGGTTTCGCCTTTACCATCCGGGCCATGGCACATAGCACACTTTGCCTTGTACGTGGCTTCGGCGGTGTTATCCGCATTTGCCGGCGCGTTGATAAGGATGAGCCCTGTCAGCACGACTGCCCCAAGCGTGAGGTTTGCCATCCACCGCAGTTTTTCTTGCATGATTCTCTCCCAACTGGGAATCGGCGCGAGGCAGAAGTGTACTGCCCTGCGCCGTCGCTCTAGAATGCGTATCTTACTGAAAGCGTGACGAGATTGCCCCGGAAATTTCGCGGCGCAAACGCATCTTGAGGAGCAAGGGTTCCCGCTACAGTTCCTGCGGTCGGGTCCTCATGATAGCCGTAGAAGTCCCAGTAGGCCTTCCCCGTCCAGCTCTTGGCGAAATGGTAGTCCAGCCCCCCGAAGGGATGCAGCCATTTCGAATCCAGCGGACCGGATACAGCGTTCGGATTCAGGAAAAGGGCGCTACCGCTGGTGCCGGTGAGGTTGGCACCCAGGCGCGCGGTGAGGCTATGGAAGGGTGTCCACATGGCATCGAAGTAGCCGTAGTGGGACTTGTTCGTATAGGTGGAGAGTTGCTGGAGAAACGGCGTGCCGCACGAAGTGGTTCCCGGCGGGGCAGGTGTGGCGACAAAGCAAATGATGATCTGCGAAAAGACATCGTTGTAGTCGTAGCCCAACTCCAAGGAATACTTCTCGTTTGGCTGAATGATGGCCAAGATCCCATAGACGCGGTCGTGCTGCAGGTTGTTCGTTCCCGGCACGTTGTCGCGGGCTTCCAAAATCCGCAGGGAGCCGCTCAGATTCAGCCAGTCGGTGACCTTGTACCGCGAACGAATGCGGTAATCCTGCGACTGGCGCGGGCTGATGCGGGTAAAGGACTTGTCCGCGCTCATCAACTCCATGTCGAAGTTGATGCGGAAGTTGTTGGTCGGCCGCGCCCAGATCCCGAATAAGCCGCCATGTTCGTGAATGGGTGTCGAACTTGAATCCGCAGGGAAAGTCGTCGTCAAGATACAAGTGCCGTCCGACAGATTGTTTGCCACAGGACAGTTGATTTGATTCCCGTTGGCGTCCACATTGAAGGGTGCGGGTGGAGTGCGCGTGTTTTGCGAGTTGGGGAAAAAGACAAATGTTCCGCCTGCAAAGGTCGCATCCGCGATGGTGCGGCTGCGGTAGCGGTACCCCAGCCGAGCGCCAAAGCGCTGGGAGAAACGATAATCCACTTCGGCCAGATTGGTTTTTTCATCCTGCTTCAGAAACTTGCTGACATTCAAAAGTGTAATGTCCGGGCCGGAGGAACCCGTATGCACCGGGGTCGCCCCAGCGGCGGTATTTCCGTCCGCAGGCGCCGCGCAGATTAGCGGCAGCGTGCCCGCCGAAGCAAAAACGTTGGCATGAGTCGTCAATCCCCCGCTAAAGAAGGAACAGGTGGAAGAATCAAACGCCACCGGGTTGTGCCAATTCGAGAAGTGGAACGAGTCGAGGAAGCTCAGCTTCTCCGTAATGTGCCACGTCGCTCCGAAGTCCGCGGTGGCTGCCACGCGCCTGCCGGACACTGGCCCGGTGGTTAATTGATTCCGCAAATTCGTTCTGGATTCGCGGCCGAAGAGGGATTCGTTGTAGCCGAACACCCCCGTGTCTCCGGCGGAATAGCTGACCCGCCCCGACAGGTCCAGGTCTTTCCAGTAGTTGGATTGCATGCTGAGCTGCTCGGTGGGTGTATTCGTCCGCGTCCTGCCGTGATTGAAGTAGTTGAAATACGCGCTGCACGCCGGGTTCACGATGGTCGTTCCAGCCGGCACGGTTAAGCCCGCTCCGGCAATCTGAAACGTAGAGCCACAAGGCTGATTCGCGCCAGCATTGAACGACACGCCAAGGTCCACGGGCGTTGGACCCACCGGGTTCACGGCCGTAGCAGAGCCGGCGACGATGAACAGCGGATTTTCGTTGGGGTCGGTCGTGCCCGTGTCGCCCTTGTAGTACGTCCAGATCTGGTCGTAACTGATATTTGTCCTAGGCAAAGGCCTAAAATCCACTCCGAGCCGGTACGTATTAACCGTGGTCTTGTAATCTTCGAAGAGAGCCTGTTCCGTGCCCTGGTGAATTGTGGAGAACACCGGACCCTCCACGATGTTCCTCGAATACCCCGTACGGATCCTCACACGGGATTCCGGCACCAGCAGCAAGTTGTAATCACCGAGCTTCCGGCGCGTGTCAAAAAGATGAGGCGACTCCACAAGGACACAACTAGTGCAGGTTGGTGCTCCAAACCCGGCGGGGCCGTTGGGAAACGGCGCGGTGGGATTCAATGGGTTCGCCTGTAGCGAGTAGTCCCAGAAATTCTGATCTTTTCGAAACAGCGCGTCGAACCCATACCACTTGTTCTTGCTGATCCGCAGGCGCGATACGAGATTGGGCTCGCCACCGTAACCAAAATTACTGAAGTACAGTCTGTCGAAAAGAGTCGCATGGTGATCCAGCGAGCGCATTTCCATTGTGAACCCCAGCAACCGCGGCCCCTGCTGCAGATTGACGAAACTGTTGTAAGCCTGGGAATCGCCGGAAATATTCGTGAAGCGCCCGCCGAATTCGATGGACTGCCTGATGTTGTAATTTCCCTGCTCGATGCCCTTTTGCTCTTCGTCCTGCTGCGCCCGGGCGACAGGCAGAAAAACGACAAGTAGGCCGGCTGCGAACAGGCAATTCCATGCTGCTCGTCCGCTCATCTGGAAAATCCGTGCGTTCCTGATCTCGCGCATCGCCGCCTCCCTTATGGCTTGAAGAAGAACTGGTCGGTGTTCGACCCGTGAATCGAGACGTGGCACATGGTGCAGGCCTGATACTTCTGTGCCTGGTTGTGGAAGGACGGGATGGGCGGCGCGCCCGGATCCACGGTAAAGGCGTGGCACTCCAGGCACAGCAAGTTGACCTGGCTACGCTTCAACATCCGGGGATTCGATGACCCGTGCGGCGTGTGGCAAGCGACGCAGCCTTCCACTTTTACGGCCTCGTGCTCGTAGACAAACGGTCCGGCCTTGTCCGAGTGGCACTTGAAGCAGACCGTGTCCTGAGACGAGGTCGCCCGCAACTGCCGGGTCAGGAATCCGCCATGCGGGTTGTGGCAGTCGGTGCACTTCACCATTCCTTCGTTCACCCGGTGGTGGAACGGGCGGTTGAACTGCTGCTTCTTGTCCTGGTGGCATCCGTAGCACAGCACCGGCTGCTTCTCTTTCATCAGGAACTGGCTTTCCTTGGCATGGTGCGGATCATGGCAATCGGTGCAGCTCACGCCATTTTGCAAATGCACGGACCGCGCGAAGTTACTGTGCTCCTCGCCGTACTGGTGGCAATCCAGGCAGCGCGCGCTGATCTCCGCAGCGGAGGCATTCTTGAAGGTGAAAATTTTGGTCTTGTCCCCTCCGCCATCCACGTGCGCCTTTCCTGGCCCGTGGCAAGCCTCGCAGCCGTGCCATTCGGGACCTCTCTTCGTGTCCAGCGTCGTCACAAAGTGCGGAGAGTCTTCATAGGTCTTGTAAAAACCCTTGGAAGGCATGTCTTCGTGACAGGTCTTGCAAGTCTCCGATCCCACGTACAGCGACGCGTCCGTCGGCCGCGCATACTTCTTCTCCTGGTCCGCGGACTTGGTTTTGTCCGCGGCAGCCGAGGCGGCCATCACCAGCAGTACGAGGATCACCAGTATTGTGAGGAATTGGCTTCTGGGATTGCCTGGGATTCGCATAGGTGGTTTCTCCCTCACACCCGACCAATCGAGGCAACCTGCAATCCACTCGTCGGTCAAATTAGGCTACATTGTGGAAGTTAGAGAACTCTTACGCTGTGACATGCATCACATTTGAGCGTGATAGTTCGCGGCGCGATTTGCTCCTCGTGAACCCGCCATTAATTGTCATTGATCCCCCGACACTGCAGTTGGGGCTTTCGCCGCCGTATCTCGCGCTGGCCCGGATTAAATTCAGCCTGCACACCAGCGGCCGTCTGGGCGTAGGGGCTAGACGATCACCACAAAAATACAGTGAACTCCATAGTTGTCAAATGGAAAGTGATTGACTGGTATGAAATTAGGAAGACTGGGGGGCGGACTTTTTCGGTGCATTGGAGCCAGAATGGTCCAGATTTTATTCCAGTCTAGCTCCGTTAGGCTTCGCCATCTTCACGTGAGAAACCCGGCTTCTTCGTTAGGGCCTTGGGAAATTGCTTGCGGTCTTGCCATGCTTCTAGGAACGACGTATGTTCGCTTGTCACAATAGCCCATGGGCAAGGGCGGGCTTTTCTCAACAAGCGGGCGGATCGGACTCGGGAAACCAGGTGCTACTTCTGGCAAGGTTACGCGGGACGCGTCCGCTGCCGCTGCGCTTTGTTGCGCCAGACATGCTAGACTCAACAAATTACAGGCCCGTAGCTCAGTTGGTTAGAGCGCTTCCCTGACACGGAAGAGGTCTGCGGTTCAAGTCCGCACGGGCCTACCATTCCCGCCATCGTTCGCTTTCAGCTTGGCGCTGCGTCCAGCCCAAATTCGCGGTGGGTGGTCATCAGCGCTGTTTTCACCGCCTTCTCTTCGATGACAAAGGAAATGTTGCTTTCCGACGAGCCCTGCGCAATGGCGATGATGTTCACGCCTTCCCGGCCGAGCGCATTGAACGTCTTGCCGGCGATTCCGGGTGTTCCGCGCATGTTTTCTCCCACCACGGCCACAATCGCAATATTGGAATCCGCGGTGATGTGCTCCACATTATGGTGTGCCAGGTCCTGCTCAAACTCCTGGCGCAAAGCCTCGACCGTCCGCTTCGCGTCCGCCGCCGAAACGATAAAGCAAATGTCGTTTTGCGAGGACGATTGCGAAATGAGCAGCACATTGGCGCGCACTTCCGCGGTCGTCGAAAATGTCCTCCCCACGACGTCGGGCAGTCCCACGATGCCCGGCCCTCCCACGCTAATTAAGGTAACGTCCCGGATGGCCGTCAGTGCTTTCACGCCGCCACCAATGCTGCGACCCTCCACGGTGATTTTCGTGCCCGGGCGCTCCGGAGCGAAGCTGTTGCGGATCCATACGGGAATCGCGGCCTGGACTACGGGATTGAGCGTTTTGGGGTGCAGGACTTTCGCGCCGAAGTACGCTAGCTCGGCTGCTTCGCGATAGGAAATCACCGGAATCGTCCGCGCCTCGGGCACTAGCCGAGGGTCCGCGGTCATCACGCCATCTACATCCGTCCAGATGATGACTTCATCTGCATCCAGCGCCGCGCCGAGAATCGTCGCCGAATAGTCCGACCCGCCTCGGCCTAGCGTCGTCAGCTGCCCTTCGGCGGTCGCGCCGATGAAGCCTGTCACTACGGGCACGATTCCTTTCTCCAAGAGCGGCCGCAATCGGCCCTGCGACTTCTCTCGAGTCAACTCCATCTGGAGTTCCGCGCCGCCGTGAAACGCGTCCGTTACGATCAGCTCCGTCGCTTCGATGGCTTGGCTCGCCGTGCCCTCCTCATTGATCGCCGCCGCGATCAGAGGCGCGGAAAGCCGCTCTCCCAAGCTGGAAATCGCGTCGAGCGCGCGCGGCGTCAGTTCCCGCAGCAGCGCCGTTCCCTCGCAGAGGCGCCTCCCTTCCGCGAGCACCTCTTCCATTTTCGGGCGGATCCGTCCGCGCTCCTCTTCGCTATCAATCAAACGAACGAGCGCAGCTTCGTGCTGATTTTTTAGAGCTTCCAGAATCACCCTGGCTTCTGGTGGCTTGGCCGTCTGGGCGTTTTTCGCCGCTTCGATCAGTCGGTTCGTCACCCCGCTCATGGCGGAAACCACCACGACGCAGCCGTTCTCGCGGGCGGCTTTCGCGACAATCTGCGCCGTTCTTGCAATGCAGAATGCATCTCCCACCGACGTTCCGCCAAATTTCATTACCTGGAGTTTCACTTTCATCTTTTCGAGCCTGCCACCTTGTAGAATAACGTTGCCGCTTGGCAGCTTGCTGTTCGTAGCCCACTATTTTCTGCCTTGAGTTTACTCCGCGAACCATTCCAGGGCGCACTTAACCAGCGAGCTGCGAGGCAATCAATTGCGGAGATTACCGTGTAAGCGAAATCTCTCGCCTAACTCATGCAAAACCTGTCCCGGGACAACTCGAAATTGATTGAAGCGGACATTTTCCCAATCGACTGCGCCGTATCTCGGCAACAAGTGCGTTTTCCACTGGTACAGCAGACCCATGTTCCACAGGACAAAGACGAAGATGAGCGGGACGACCCGCAGCAAGGCGGCCCGTTCACTTCTCCAAAGGCGTTCGGCAAACCCGAATGCGCAGGCCAGGCCGAGAATAAATATAGGCGTCAGGGAGAGGAAGTAGCGATTGCCAAGCCCAAATACTCCGCTCCACCAGGGATAGAAGGAGATGATGCAATAGAAGGAAACTACGATCGAAACGCAAATAGCGCCCAAGGCCACCTGCTGCCTACCGAGACAAAAGAGACCGGCGATCGCCAGGATTGCAATTGGGCTATACACAAATAGACCGTGATCGGGAGAAAATAGGACCGGTCCAAAAGCTGGAGAGCTCCAGTTCCAAAGGGAGTAAGCTCCCACCGAAAAAGGACTTCCAAACACAATCTCTCGCGTAATAAACGTCGGCGCCAGCGCAAGGAGGCCACCGAGGGCACACAGCGAATGCCGCTGCAATGCTTCCAGGATTGCCCGGGTGTCTTGGAACCGCTTTTGCCAGGCACGGACATAGGCGGAAACTACTTCGTAGGCAGGCGCGAGAAGAAAAACGACGTTGGGATAGTGAACTTCAATCATCAGACCGCCGAGCAAGCCGAGTAGCAGCCATTGCCGAGGTGTTCTAGTCCCGCGGGTTCGGAGCCAGTAAAAAAGGAAGAGGGAGTTCACGAAAACGGAATGCGTGTGTGGCCACGAGGGATACAGATACATAAAGATGGGGAGGCAACCAGCGAACCATATGCCCACGGTGGCCCAGAAGGCCCAAGATTCCTTGACGAATCTTCTCGCCACGGCAAAGGAGAGACACAGCCCGATGAACCCGTATAGCGCCGTCCCGCTAGCCATCGCTGCCATGTATGGCCAGGAATGGCCATCGGGAACGACATGTGCCCCAAGGCGTATGGATACAAGGACCGCCAGATGGGTGACGACCAGGAAGGGGCTCCAGAGGATCGCAGGTCCGACGGGATAGTAATTGGGCAGATGTCCTGTTTTGGTGGTGGGATTCTCCACAAAATGATTGACTAGGAAGAGTTGTTGCAATTCTTCCTTCGGATCTTGCCAGTCCGACGCAAAATTAAGGTTGTGGTCGATCAAGGGAGAACGTACGTACGCGTAGAACCCGACGCCATCACCGTCGACATGTCCCTGGAGGAAGGGGAGGCTCAGAACGAACAGGAAAAAAAGCGCTCTCTCATAGTTCGAGCGCGAGCGCCATAAGCGCAAAATGAAGCTCACCTTCACCGGCCGGCTCCGTGATTCACCTAAGTCCAAGTCTGTGCGCTAACCTGAGGGGTCCCTTAACATCAGTTCTACTCAATACAATATTATCCCATTGCCGTTGCTGCCTGACTTAGGCGGAACCGATAAGGCAAGAGGCGTCAGTCGTCGCTCGACATTGCGGATAGTTCGAAGCGAGGCACCCGTCCCGCGTTGACTTTTCTTCTGTTGCACACCTAACATGGCATACGGAAATTCCACGCCAATTAGGATCGGGCAGCAATCCCTAGTCACTGCGGCGCGCGCATAGCAACTCTGGAGAGAGGTGCCTGACATGCAAGCACGGCGAATTTTGGGTCTCACGGTGGTGATTCTCGCGATGGGAGCTGCTCTCGCGCTGCATTTCTCGCAATCTTCCGCGGCCCTCCCGGGAAAACCCGGTGATGTGAATGATGAGCGGATCGCCGCCGACGCAGCCACGGGAGTCAACTGGCTGGTGAACGGCCGCACCAACGATTCGAAACATTTCAGCCCGCTCAAGCAAATCAACGCTTCCAATGTCGCGAACCTGGGTCTGGCTTGGTATCTCGATTACGACGGCGCAATGGGCGTGGTTTCCGAACCAATCGTCGTCGACGGCGTCATTTACGTCAGCGCTCCACTTTCGAAAGTTTATGCCGTCGACGCCGTCTCTGGAAAACTGCTCTGGAAATACGATCCCCAAATCCGGCTGGATCAGGCTTTGAACGGCTCCTATTCCGCGCGCACCAACGGCGGCGTGGCAGTCTGGAACGGAAAGGTTTACGTCGGCACCGGCGATTGCCGCTTGATCGCCATCGATGCCGCCACCGCGAACAAGATCTGGGAAGCCACCGTTTGCGAGCCCACACAAACCGGCATCACCGGCGCGCCCCGCGTCGCCAAAGGAAAAATCCTCATGGGCTACAACGGCTCGGACGATGCCGTTCGCGGCGCGCTGGCCGCCTACGACGCGGAAACGGGCAAGGAAGTCTGGCGTTTCTGGACTGTCCCAGGCGATCCCTCGAAACCTTTTGAAACAAAAGAACTCGAAATGGCCGCGAAGACCTGGCACGGCGAGGGCTCCTGGAAAATTGGCGGCGGCGACGTCTGGCATGCGATTACCTATGACGACGCCACCGGCCTCGTCATATTCGGCACCGCTGGCGCGGACGTCGGCTACGGCGAAATGGCCGGGGTCAAAATCACCGGCGAAAAACTCTTTTCCCAGTGCATCATCGCCGTCGACGCGGAGACCGGAAAATATGTCTGGCACTACCAGACCGGCGCCGAAGGCGTGCACAACGAAAACAACCAAATTTTAATGGCTGATCTGCCGCTCAATGGCGAAAGACGCCACGTGGTGATGACCGCGCCCAAGAACGGTTTCTTCTACATCCTTGATGCAAAAACAGGGAAGCTTCTCTCCGCAAAGCCGCTCGTAAAGACCACCTGGGCCTCTTCTTACGATCTGCAAACGAGCAAGCCTGTCCTCATTCCCGCTTCGCAAGGTGGCGGCCGCCAGTGGACCGTCCACAACTGGTGGCCCATGAGCTACGACTCGCTCACCGGTCTGGTCTATATCCCCACCACCGATCGCCGCGCGGACACGAAGGCCCCCGTGGAAGCCGGAGAAAGTGGCGAGGGCCTCTTCGGTCGGCTCATTGCCTGGGATCCCCTCTCAGATTCCGCGCGCTGGTCCGTTGAAGAAGAAATCGCCGTCAATGGCGGCGTTCTGTCCACCGCAGGCAATTTAGTTTTTCAAGGACAGGGCACCGGCGAATTTGCCGCATACGCTGCGGACAGCGGGAAAAAACTTTGGTCCGTGCAGACCAAGTCCGCCATCGATTCCATCCCCGTCACCTTCTCCGTGAACGGCGAGCAGTATGTCATCACTTCCGTGGGCTGGGGCTCCGGCTCGCGCTTGTTCGCTCCCGCACGCACTATGGCCACGCCGGAATCGAAACGCGGGCCCGTGCGCCTCTATGCCTTCAAGCTCGGCGGAAGCGTGCCCTTTCCTTATCCGCACATCGAAGTTCCGCCTGTGCCGAAACCGCCTGAGTCGAAAGCGAGCCTGGACACGATTCGCAAGGGCGAAAAACTCTACGTCTCGTTTTACTGTGAAGGCTGTCATTCCCCAAGCATCGACGGCAGTGGCGCGTGGGTGGAGGACGGTGCCATCCCCGATCTTCGCTATGCTCCCCCGCAAGTCCATAAAGACTGGTATCAAATCGTCATGGGTGGCACCCATTGGGATAAGGGCATGCCCGGCCTCGCCAATCCGCCAAAATTTGCATTCCCGAATGCCCATTTGACGGTCGCGGACGCAGACGCCATCCACGCGTACGTGATCGATCAGGCTTGGAAAGCCTACAAAGGCGAACAGACCGCCGCGCATACCAAGCGGGAAAACTATTAGAAACCCTGCGGAATAGCACCGGACGTTGCCGATATTTCAGCTCGCCGTGAAGCCCAGATGGAACGCAATGAGATTACGAATGTGACTTCGAGCCGACTGAGCAGCGTACTCACCGACATTCATTTTTGGGTGCCCGTTGCGGTGCTCCTGGCTGGCTTGCTTCTTCTGAAATTCATCCGCTAGCAATCGGATTGGAATAGCATGGCATCCGTTGAAATGCCTCGAGGTTCTCTCCCAGTTCAAAACACCTCGCGTGCGAAAAAACTCCAATACTTGGGCATCCTTTCCGGCTTCACCGCCGGAGCGTGGCTCGGCGCCGCGGAAGCGCCCACGAAACTCGTCACCATCGGCATTCCTCCGATGGTCATTTCGCTCATCATGGTCATCGGCGTCTTTCTCGCGCGCTGGAGTCTCCCCGCGTTAATCCTCGGCACCTCGTCCGTTCGCGCCGATGTCCGCCGCGCGCCTCACTTGATCATCTGGGCGGTTCTCGCGGGCTGTCTCTGGGCCGTTGCCAACACGCTGACCATTTTTGCGATTCGCGACATCGGTCTGAGCATCGCCTTCCCGCTCTGGAATTCCAATAGCCTGCTCGGAATCTTCTGGGGCTTTTTCTTCTTCAACGAACTCCGCCAGGCCGGCTGGCGCCGTTGGACCGGCGTGCTCGGCGGCGCGCTCGTCATGTGCGCCGGTGCCACTCTGCTCGCCATCGCATCATCCACGCAAGCCCCCGCGGGGCATTCTTTACGCGGCGTTTGGGCTGCGCTCGGTGCAGGCATCCTCTGGGGAACGATGTACATTCCCTATCGGAAAGCCTATCTCACGGGCATGAATCCGCTC
>Ga0066680_10000598_pt1 | contig 12725 bp, 10 predicted proteins | sample GraSoiAngelo_129_FD_62297 | JGI IMG/M metagenome (GOLD analysis project Ga0066680, IMG submission 62297) | Grasslands soil microbial communities from the Angelo Coastal Reserve, California, USA - 14_0927_12_40cm | ecosystem: Environmental > Terrestrial > Soil > Grasslands | place: USA... | reverse complement strand
CCGGTGAGGCTGGCACGCCGAGCTTTGCGAGGGCGGCGGCAAAAAGCCGCGCGCTGAACCGCTCGCCGAACGAGGCCAGCCGGTCGAACAGCGCCGCGTCCACTTTTCTCTTGCCCTGGAGCGGCAAATCCTGCAGCAGGTCCCGGCCGAGCGACTGCAGGTCCCGTTTCACCTGCGCATGCTCATCCGAATTCAAGTGGAGTTCCCGCAGCGCGTCGTTGTGGAGATAAAGGAGGAATTCGGCTTCCGCGCGGGCGAGACCAAAGGCGCCCTCCACGAGCGACTGCGCAATGGACAGCAACCGGTCGGTGACCCCACGCATCGCGGAAACCACGACGGCGAGCCGCGCCTGCCGACGCGCGTCGCGCACCAGTGCCGCGGCATGCAGGATCCGGTCCGCCCCAGCGAGCGAACTGCCGCCGAATTTGTAGACAAACAGAGGAAGTTGCCCGGAGAGCACACCCGCCAGCTCGGCCTGGGCTCCCACTGCCCCGCTTTGCGGGTGTAGCGCGGCGGCGCGCGAGCCAGGGCCGGGGCCCCGGCCCGCCGGTGCGAGGCCGCGTTCCTCGACGACAGATTCCTGCGCCTGATCTGAACTCATGGGACCGCTCCTCATGAACCGTCAGGAGCTTTGCTGGGGAGGGAGGACCTACCCGCCGCCAGCTTGCTTCTGGCGGTGGGTTGAAGTTTCCGTTTACTGCCCGGCTACCTTCCACGCGCCAGAAGCGCACTTAGTGGTGGTCATAATAATCGTAGTGCCCATCGATCCCGTCGAGGTCATGACCATCGGCTTGCCGGACGTGGAACTCATCAAAGAAAGCTTACCACGCGCCCCCAGCCTCCAGTAACCGAAAATTTCGATACACGCAATTCGTTTATTAAAGGGTTCGTGGCCGCCGTGCTCGGGATGAAAATTCATCTCGGTCCAAGTAGCGTCCCGAGCTGAAACCTGCGGAAAGTCCATAATGAACTGATGAAAAAGCACTTATCGCTTGAAATTTTCCGGCAAGAGCCCGGTTAGAGCAGCACGGGTCGGGAGGCGCAATGGCGCGCAAGCGATCCCCCAAACCATGTGAGACGGGGCGGGACGGCAAAGTGACTGCCAGTCACCGCGGCTGCCCAATTTTTGAGGAAGCAATAAGTTAAATTACTTCATTAGGTAGAAATTTTGCTATCCTCAAGGAAACTCGAGGAACGCATCAGCCCTCCGTACTCGAAAGAGAGGGGAGAAATCCCTTTTCACCCGGCCAATCTTCAATTTGGGGGTAAGAAAATGTCTGCACAAAAATTGGCCGCGCGCTGGGCCCTTGCTGTTGTTTCCATCTGCGGCTTGCTCGCTCCCCTGAGCTTGCGAGCGCAGAAGGAGGTCATGGGAGAGCTTCGGTTCTCCGGAGCAACCGAAGTCGATAAAGATTCGGGGGTGTGGATTGACGGGCAATACGTCGGCTTCCTGAAGGAACTCAAGGGAGATAAGAAGATCGTGCTTCTTCCCGGAGAGCACGAGATCGTGGTCCGGCAAACCGGCTATAAAGACCTCGCGAGAAAAATCGTCGTGGAACCCAAACAGACCCATCTCGTTCGCGTGAGAATGGAGAAAGATGCACGGGCGCTATACCCGACCGTCACGGCAGAGGTGAAGCTGAATGTCCTTCCCGAACGGGCTGCTGTTTTCGTCGATGATGCCTATTTTGGGCACGCCAGTGAATTCGGCGGAACCTTCCACTCCATGCTGATCAGCCCCGGAAAACACCGCATCAAAATCGCCTTACCGGGTTACCGCACGTTCGAGATGGAGGTCAATCTGGCGGCAGGCCAGAAGTCCGAAATCAAGACCGAACTGGTCAAGGGCAGCGTCGAGCAGACCAGCCCATTGATCAAACAGGTTAAGGAGCCGTAGCTGGGTACCTGGAAGCTGGCACGGGAAGGACTCTAACGAATTTTAAGCTCTTGCATAACCCCTAATGCCCGCGTGTATGCACGCGACGGCGGGCACACAACTGCCTGGTTCCCAGCAGCGGCGATTTGCAACAATCTCAGCCTTTCATTTGTTCGGTGAGGTAGATCGGCAGGGTGAGCTGCTCGATGAGGGAGAGTTGGGTCTCGAGATAGTCCACATGCTCTTCTTCGTCCTTCAGGATTTCCTTTAGGAAATCGGCGGTGGCGTTGTCGGCGGCCTTGCGGCAGACTTCGACCGCTTTGTTGTAAGCGGCGACGGCCCCCTTCTCGAGTGCAAGGTCGTTCTTGAGCTGCCCCGGCACGTCCTTGCCGATATTGATTTGGCCGATTTCGTTCATCTTCGGCAAACCTTCAAGAAACAGAATGCGCTCGATGATGGCTTCGGCGTGCTTCATCTCGCCGATGGCCTGTTTTTTGGTCAGCTCGGCGAGGCGCTTGTAGCCCCAGTTCTCGCACATCTCGGCGTGCAGAAAATACTGATTGATGGCCCCGAGTTCCTCTTTGAGCATGTCCGACAGCGCTTCGAGCACCTCGGCGTTGCCTTTCATCTTCGCGACCTCCTGATTTGCGTGCGCAAGTATAGAGCAGAACCTCCACCGCGGCCTATGAAACCGGCACGCAAGGGCGAAGTATGCGGACTGCAACCGAAGACAAGCTCAGCTTTCGAAGATCAGACTCGAGCAGGTGAGTCCGCTCTCCGCTTTTTGCAGCTCGGAAATATCGAGCGGCGCAACGCGGAAGCCCCGTGCCTCGATTCGCTCTCGCGTCTTCGGAAAAGAAGCAGGGAAAATCACGGTGTCGCCGATCGCCAAAGCGTTTCCCGCATGCGGCTCGTCCAGCTCGACATCAATCCAGTCGTAGTCGGCAAACAGTGCTGTGCCGAACCAATTCCGATTCGCGAGAAGAGTATTCCGCCCCAGAAACGTGACAGCGGACTTGAGATGCAGGCAACCCGTGACCGCAACAGGAATGACTTCGTAGGCGTGACGCGAAAGAATCGCCGACAGTTGCCGGACGCCTTCTTTGTTGGTCCGGCGCGAGTAGCCAACAAAGACTCTACGGCCGATCCGCAGCACATCACCTCCTTCTATCATGCCGGGCAAGGCAACGCGCTCGATCGGCCGGAATTTCGCGAGTGCTCTCTCAATCGAAGCCGCCTCGCGCCGTCGCGTATCCGTGCCGAGCGGAAGAATCACGGCCAGCTCGTCTAGCACAATGGCCGGGTCTTCTACGAACATCGAATCCGGTAAATCCGGCTCTGCGGGCAGCGACATGACGCGCGCGCCAAGCCTTCTCAGCAGCTCTTCATAATCCTGGTGCTGTCCGGCGGCCTTGGCGTGATCGATTGGCTTGCGCTCAAGAAAGGTCAGCTCGCACCGCGAAAGCGCGGGACTTACAGCCCGCGTGATGGCGGTGAGCATCCGGGGCCTTAATGCGCCACCGACGCGAGAACGAGCGGAGTTTCGCGGCCGCGCGCGGTCACGCGCTCGACGCGCTCGACCGTGCCATGACGCACGATCAGCGCGTCGTCGAAATTGTTCACCGTCGGGCAGACGTGCCGCGGCAAGAGGCAGAGAAATTCCCCGATGGCAGGAACTGCAGCACCCGGCGGCACCTCGAGGGGAAGATGCTCCTCGGACGGGTGCAGCGGCGTCAGCTCGGGCCGCCCGAGGACCACACAGGTCGGTACGCCCGCGTCAGCGGATACGCTTTTGTGGCCCGCGTCGCAGGTGACGATGTTCGGGGCAGGGTGGCTGACCACGCGCGATACAACCATTACAGCGGGCCGCAAACCGTATTCTGCGGGGGGCTGCGCGAGACTCGTAGCGTCACCATAGACGACCGTGCCGGGCGAAACGCGATGCATGAATCGCTCCGAGCGAAACCCTGCGTACGCAAGCGAGCATGGAAGCGTCGGCGTGCCGGCCGTGACCATTTCGGGTATCGCAACGCCGCCCGCTTCAAGCGCCGCGACCAAGCTCATGAGTTGGTCGTAGCCGCGATGAGCCGCCGCCGTGCGTTCCGCGAGATTTTCCTGCCGGAGCTGGCCGTCATAATAATGAAGGCCGCGGAATTCGAGACCTGCGCCCCGAATCGCCCGCACGACGCCGAGCACCTCCTCCGTGCGGTCGGGCGCAACGCCGGTGCGGTTCATTCCCGGATTCACGTCGACGAAGAGACTCACTGTGCTCCCGGCCCAAATCGCAACTCCGGCAGCGGCTTCGACCAGCGCTGAGACGCGCACGCCCGGAAATTGCCGCGCCATTTCCTTCACGCGCGCCGCATTCGCGCCTTGCATGGGATAGGCCACGAGGACATCGCGGGCACCGGCGCGGCACGCCGAGAGCAGCTCGAGCGTCGTCGCACATTTGAAATCCACTACGCCCGCTTCCACCAGACCCTGCATGATGAACTCGAGCTTCGCAGTCTTCACGTGCGGCCGCCAGCGGTTCGGATCCCCTCCAAGCACGCGCAGGATCGCGCGCACGTTCGCATCAACCACATCCGCGTAAATCGCCAGCGCCGGCGTCAAAACGTCATCCAGACCGCGGATCTGATAGGCATCCAGAGACACAGACGAGGCTGCGATGAGGCGTTCCATCCGAGATCTCCCAGGACACTTACTGTATCAAAATACGCGCCGGTCGTTTCTGGGCTCTTCATGGAGCCGCCGGGGCTGTTCCATTGCCCGCGGCACGCAACGGGTTTAGACTCGGGGCAACGAAAGGCATTATTTCCGCGCGAAGAGAAAGCGCAGCGAAATAGGAGGCAATGTGCCTGCAAACGGTCTTGATTCGGGAAGGCGGGCGGCAGCGGTTCTGGTGGTTGTGCTTGGCGCGGCGGCGCTGTGGCGGGGCACAGGCGGCGGTAGCACGGCAGACGCGTCGCAGAAGGCTATGAGCGCAGCGATAGCCGAGGCGCGCGAGCGCGCGGCCGCAAATGATCCCCGGCTGAAAGGCTCCTACCGGTTCGACCGGGGAGGATGGCTCTATGTCCATCTGGAAGGCGAGCCCGGTGCGCTTGGTTACCAGCACGGCTATCTCCTGGCGCCGGAGATTGAAGATGCGTTCGCCGCGGTCCGCGCCCAGATGACGCATTCCACCGAGCGCGATTGGGAGTTCTTCCGCAAAGCGGCGCACGACATGCTCTGGCCCAAAATCGACGCCGAATACCAGCAAGAGCTTCAGGGGATCGTGGACGGTCTGCGCGCGCGCACGGGCTCCAAGCTCGACGTGTACGATATCGCGGCGTTCAATGCCTTCGAAGAGCTGCCGGATTATTACGTTCCCTGGTACAACAAAGCGCACCCAGTGGCGCAAGCCCCTATGGGATCGGGGCGGACGCCGGACCTGAAGAGCCCCGGCAATTGCAGCGCGTTCGTCGCGACCGGAAGCTGGACAAAGGATCATCAGATCGTTATCGCGCACAACAACTGGACAAGCTACCTGAACGGCGAACGCTGGCGGATCATGTTCGATATCACTCCGGCCCATGGCTACCGCATCCTGATGGACGGCTTCCCCGGCGTGATTGCCAGCGACGACGACTTCGGCATCAATTCCGACGGGCTGATGGTGACGGAGACAACGATCACGCAGTTTGAAGGCTGGAATCCCGAGGGCAAGGCCGAGTTCGTGCGCGCGCGCAAAGCACTGCAATATGCCAGCTCGATCGACGAATACACGCGGATCATGCTCGACGGGAACAACGGCGGCTATGCCAACGACTGGCTCCTCGGCGACCGCAAGACGGGCGAAATCGCGCAGCTCGAGCTGGGGTTGAACGCCTACAAACTGTGGCGCACGAAAGACGGCGTTTTCGCCGGCTCGAATTGGGCGCGCGATCCGAAAGTGCTGAAACTGGACACGCCGCAATTCGATCCGAACGACCTCGAAACTTCGCCGAATGCCCGGCGCGTCCGCTGGGATGAATTGCTGAACGAAAACAAGGGACAGATCGACGTGGCGCTCGCCCAACAAATGCTGAGCGACCATGCCGACAGCTTCGCGCAAAAGGAACAGCCGGACGAGCGAACGCTCTGCGGTCACTCGGATCTCTCGCAGCGCGGCGTGCAGGTGTGGGCCTGGGGAGCGTTTTATCCCGGCGGCGCCGTTCAAGGCAAAACGACGGACTCCGCGATGACCAAAGAGATGCGTCTGATTGCGCGGGCGGGCCATCCCTGCGGCGGAGATTTTCTCGCGAAACCCTTCCTCGCAGCACACCCGGAGTACGACTGGCAGGCGCCTTATTTGCGCGACATGAAAGCCGGCCCTTGGACGGAGTTCCGCTCCGGCGAACCGCAGCCGAAACACTAGCTCGTGCGCCCGACTTGCCGGGCGACGATCCCCGTGAAAACACGCAGCGAGTTACACCAGTGAAGAGAAGAGCTCCTCCTCGGTGCCTGATAGTTGCGCGCAGTGGGCATGCGTGCTAGGCTCCCTCCCCGGTGCCGGAGTGCGCGTGGCAAGAAGCAAATCCGTGCTCCATGTCCGAGCATCCCATTCTCTCGCACGGGAGTGAGGTCTCGAGCTTCCCGGCACAACCCCGACCCCAGACTGTTTGCACAGGAGAGAATATGAAAAAGCTGCTTGGCGCTCTGATGTTGGTCGCCTTCTTTGCGGTTTCGAGCGCGGCGTATGCGCAGGAAGCGTCAAAGAAGGACGAGACCAAGAAGGAAGAGAAGAAGGAAACCAAGAAGAAGAAGGGCAAGAAGGAAACCAAGGAAAAGAAGGAAATGAAGGGAAAGAAGGGCAAGAAAGGAAAGAAAGAAGAAAAGAAGGACGAAAAGAAGCCCAGCTGATCGGGCCTTTCCTGAGCCCTATGCGAGCTTTGGGCCGACCCGGGGCCATCCCGCCTCCGGGCCGGCCCAAAGTGTCTTTAATAGCCGCGGGATTCCCGGGCGGGCAGGAGAACGCGCGGGAACCGTCAGAGCTTGTGACCGGTTTTGCGAATTTGGCGTGCCAACCGCTCGAGTTCCCCGTGTTCCGAGTGTTCGGAGTTCTTCCGAGCCGATCTGAGCGGTTTAATGCAGCGGGGTGAAGCCAGCGGCGTGGGTCATCCAGTACATGGCGACACTGGCGCCGAGGAGCATGCCGATGGCGATCAGGACGGCGACGCCAACGCTGATCCACAGAGGAAGGCGCTTTGCCGCGAGCGCGGCGAGCCCGGAAGCAAGTGCGTTGTTGTCTTGCGAAGAGGGAGAGAGTTGCTCCGCCCCGGCGAGCTGAGACGGCTGCTGCGAATTCCCCATCGCGGCCGCGCCAGAGCCCGCGATTGCAGGCGAAGGATCGGGGCGCACAGCACGGACGATGGTCGGAGCTTCCGAAGGCTCGACCGTAGCGATGAAGCTGTAGCCCTTGCGAGGAACCGTCTCGATGTACAGAGGGGCCTCGCGTGAATCACCCAGCGCTTGACGCAGCTTGTTTACCGTGGTGTTGACGTTGGCGTCGAAATTGACGTGAGTGTCCGACGGCCAGAGCTTTATGCGAAGTTCTTCGCGCGTGACGACCTCGCCGGGACGTTCAAGTAGCGCGAGCAATACCTGAAACGCTTTGCCCTGAAGCTTAAGGCGCGCGCCGTTCTTGAAAATCTCCTCGCGGTGCTGGTCCAGGATAAATGCGCCGAAGCGGATGTATCGAATCGCGCCAATCAGTGGCGGGCTGGATCGTACAACTTTACCCGAACCCAGCATCGGGAGAACCTCAGAACCCATACACCCATTCCCCTTTCCCGTATTGACGTAACAGCAAGCCAAATGTTTCTAGAAGTTACGATAGTTTAATGCAGAAAGTTCGTTCTTCGTGGACACGTGGAAATCCTGCAGACGTTTACTTCCAATATCTGGATGTTACTTAAAGAGACTATATAATTTCTGGGAGGTTTATTCACAAGGTCGCCGTTTACGGCCAGGAAATTCCCAATTTTGCGACAAATTCCCGCGAATCCCGGCCACACGTTCGCTTAGCTTTCCAGCGCCTTCCAGCAGTATTCAAAGCACTTTTTCACTTCGGTGACCGTATCCATGCCGGGCTTGCCATATTCGTATTCGATGTTCGCAGGGATCTTCCAGTGTTCGTCGCGCAGCATCCGCAGAACGGCGACAATCGGCACGTCTCCTTCTCCCCAGGGCACGTCCGGGCCATGATTTTTCTTTCTGTCCTTGAGGTGCAGCGTGACGATGCGCTCATGGTACCGCCGTAGGAAGTCCACCGGGTCGCCGCCGGCCGCGACGAAGTGTCCGATGTCCAGATTCACATCTATGTATTTTGAAGCGCCCTTCATGGCGCGCTCGAAAGTCTCCGCGGTCGAAAACTCATCCGGATCCGCGGTGTTGTCGTGGCCATGGAACCCAACTACCATCTTGTGTTTCTGCGCGAGCGCATCCACGCGCGGCGCCATGCTCACGTTGGCCGACGCAGTAATACACTTCGCGCCCAGTTCACGCGCCATCTGGAATCCGCGCTCAAGCTCCGCATCATTCATGTCTTTCCGCATGGAGGCGTTGAACGCATACACCTCGACCCCGGCGCCCTCGAACTTCTCCCGCACTTCTCGAAGCGATTCCAGGGGCACGTTGGAATGCCATTTTCTGCGCCCACCGTGCTCGCGCGCTATCTCGGGCGGAATCAGCGTTTCTTCCCACAACTCACACTCGCCCAATCCCACCGAGCGATACGCGTCAATACAGGCATCGAGCGGCAAATCCCGGAAGGAATAGCTCTGCGCCCCGATCTGCACGCCCCGAATCACGGAATTGATGAACGTCGCGCCCCTGGCTAACCGCAGCACGAGTGTGCTCCCCGCAGCGGCTGCCAGAAGCTTTCCTGCGTTACGGCGAGTCATGGTGGACATAAATTCTCCTTCCGCGGATTTATTTTCCGGAAGATTCCGACGCCAGCACCGAAATCTGTACGTTCGAGGGAAACCGCTTCGAACGAAAAATCCGCTCTGTGGCTTTTTGATAGTCGGATTCTTTGGCTTCGAAAATGTTGGGCACGAACTTCTGCGGATTGCGGTCGATGATGGGAAACCACGTGCTCTGCACCTGCACCATGATGCGGTGGCTCTTCTGGAAGACGTGATTCGCGGTATGGAGATCGACGATGAAAGGCGTTACCTGTCCGGGAACGATGGGCTCGGGCTTTTCGAACGATTTGCGGAAGCGCCCCCGGAAAACTTCATCCGCGATCATCAGCTCGTAGCCGGCAAGCTTCCAATCGCTGGGATATTTTTCGGGATAAACGTCAATAAGCTTCACGATCCAGTCGGCGTCGCTGCCGGTGGTGGAGGCGAACAGGTGGGCGGTGACGCTTCCGGCGAGTGTCACATCTTCCCGCAGCTCGTCGGTCTGCCAGCTCAGCACGTCCGGGCGACGATCCACGAAGCGCTGATCCTGAACGAGCCAGGTGAACCAGCCGCCGGGATACTCGTTCGGATAGGTCATCTCAACGGGGCGGTGGCGGTACGGAACCGGGTGTAAAGGATCACTGACGTAGCTGTCGAAGGCCGTCGCGCTTTCGGTTTGCGAAGCGTCGAACGCGAGCTTGCCGTTTTCGCGGAAATATAGCTTCTTCGGCTGCGCCTGCTTCGGCGGCCAGGAATCGAACTGCACCCACTTGTCGCTCCCGGTCTGGAAGAGCAAAGCTTCTTTTAGAGGCAGCTCACCCTTGTTCTTGAGCCAGTAAGAGAACCAGCGCGCCTCGATATTGCGGCGGAAATATTCTCCCGTGTTGCTGCCGAACGGAATCGGGCCGAGCGAGCTTCCCAATCCGCCGGCCCAGCCGCCATGGTTCCACGGGCCCGCCACCAGATAATTGAGGTGGTCGGGATCTTCCTTCTCGAGGATTTCGTAGATTTTCATCGGGCCGTAGAAGTCTTCCTGGTCCCACCAGCCGGCCACGTTGAGGTTCGGCACCGTGGGACGCTTGAGGATATACGGCATGGCCTGCTGCTTCCAGAAGCTGTCGTAATTCGGGTGCGCAACGAAATCACTCCACGTGGGCAGCGTGTCATGCAGGTATTTGGCGTTGACGTTCGATAGCGCGCCGAGCCGCAGATACCAGTCATACGTGTCGAAGCGATCGAAGTTGAAGCTGTAGTTTTCCTTCGAAGTCTCCATCATCGCGGCGTATTCAAAGCCGTAGCTCAAGCGAAACGCGCCGTTGTGGTGGAAATCGTCGCCGAGAAACATGTCGGCGGGCGAGGCCTGTTCGGACGCGGCTTTCAGCGCCGGATGCGGCTCGAGCATGCCCATCACCGTGAGCCAGCCGCCGTACGAAATTCCGAGCAGGCCGACGCGCCGGTTGTTGTGCGGCACGTTTTTCACCAGCCAGTCGATGGTGTCGTACGTGTCGGTGCCCTCGTCGATGGCCTTCGGGTCCTTGGGATTGCGCGCCGGCCGCTGCATGACGAATTTCCCTTCGGAGCCATAGCGGCCGCGAATGTCCTGAAAGACGAAAATGTAACCGTCGGGAATCATCTCCAGATAGCGTCCGAGCTTGCGGCTATAGCCCTTGGCGTCGTTGACCGTGCCGTAAGGCGTGCGCTCGAGGATAATCGGAAGAGGCTCAGCGGCGTTTTTCGGCGCGTAGATTTCCGCATGCAGCTTGACGCCATCGCGTGCGGGAATCATCGCGTCCGTCTTGTCGAAACTTTGCGAATAGTCCGGCGGCGTTTGCTGTTGAGCCGGACCACGCTGCGGCAAAAACGCGAGCGCTGCGAGGGTGATCAAGAAGAAGCCTGCGAAACCATGACGCACGAAACGCATGTTTCACTCCTGCATTGCCCCGAGGCTGACGTTCCGAATTGCGGCCGGAGAATACCATAGCTGAGACGCGGGAAGGCGTTCCGCTTTCGCCGTGCCACCCTTGCATGACTGGTTGTAGAACGGCCGCGTTTGTTACACTGAATTGTGCTCGACCGCACCTGAGAACCAAAGGAGATTCGTCCGGGCTGCTGGTTGCACCAGCAGCTATTTTTATCTGCGCGAGGTGGCACAGGCTTTAGCCTGTGCTCCGACGAGCTGGACTGTAAACCAGCGCGCTGGTCGCTCCCGGACCAAGCAATTCAAAGACGCACGCACCAAGATCATGACCCAAAACATTCGCAATATCGCCATCATCGCGCACGTGGACCACGGCAAGACCACGCTCGTGGACGCCATGCTGCGGCAGAGCGGGATCTTCCGGGAGAATCAGGAACTGGTCGAGCGCGTGATGGACTCGAACGAGCTTGAACGCGAGCGCGGAATCACGATCCTCGCCAAGAACACCGCGCTCTTTTTCCACGGCACGAAGATCAACATCGTCGATACGCCCGGCCATAGCGACTTCGGCGGCGAAGTCGAGCGCGCGCTGCGCCTGGTGGACGGAGTGTTGCTCCTGGTGGACGCGAGCGAAGGCCCGCTTCCGCAAACCAGGTACGTCCTGCAAAAGGCGCTGGCGGCGAAGCTGCCTCCCATCGTGGTCCTCAACAAGATTGACCGGGCGGACACTCGGCCCATTGAGGTCCTCGACGAAATCTACAACCTCTTCATCGATCTCGACGCCACCGAAGACCAGCTCGGTTTTCCCGTTGTCTATACGAATGCGCGGGAAGGAGTGGCGCACCGCGCGCTGGGCGACAAATCAAAAGATCTGTTACCGCTTTTCGAAGCGATTGTGAACTCCATCCCCGCGCCGGCGGGCGACCCGGACGGGGTCCTGCAGGCGCAAGTGATGAACCTGGACTACAGCGACTATCTGGGGCGCATCGCGATCGGCCGCGTGTTCAACGGCACGATTCGCAAAGGCACAGAGGTCGGGATCAGCAAGCTCTCCGGAGGCTTGCAAGCGACGAAGATCACAAAGCTTTTCACTTTTCGCGGGCTCGAGCGCGATGAGGCGGAAACCGTTTCTGCAGGCGACATCGTAGCCATCGCCGGCGTCGAGGGCATCCAGATTGGCGAGAGTCTGACGGACCTCGAGCAGCCCATGCCGCTCGCGCCGTTGGCGATTGACGAACCGACGCTGACCATGGTCTTCACGGTCAACAACGGGCCCTTGGCCGGCCGCGAAGGCAGCTACGTGACCTCGCGCGACCTGCGCGACCGGCTGCAGAAGGAACTGCTGACGAACGTCTCCATTCGCGTGGAGGACACCGATTCGCCGGAGTCGTTCCGCGTGCTCGGCCGCGGCGAACTCCAGCTTGCCATTCTGATCGAGACCATGCGCCGCGAAGGTTTTGAATTGATGGTGGGCAAGCCGGAGATCGTCGTGCGGAACGAAGGCGGGCGAAAGCTCGAGCCCCTCGAGCTGCTGGTGATCGATTGCCCGGAAAGTTACATCGGGATCATGCTCGAAACACTCGGCAGCCGCCGGGGCGAAATGTCCAAGATGACGAATCACGGCTCGGGCCGTGTGCGCATGGAGTTCCGCATTCCCTCGCGCGGGCTGATCGGCCTGCGCAGCCAGTTGCTGACGGACACGCGCGGCACGGCGCTGATTCACTCGATCTTCGAAGGCTGGACGGAATACGCCGGCGAGATGGCCCTACGGCCGACGGGCGCGCTGGTGGCCGACCGCGCCGGCCCTTCCACCGCTTTTGCGCTGTGGAATCTCCAAGAGCGCGGCGAACTGTTCCTTGGGCCGGGCAGGGAAGTCTATGAAGGCATGATCGTCGGAGAAAACACGCGCGAGCAGGACATGGACGTAAACGTCACAAGAGAGAAGAAGCTCACGAACATGCGTTCTTCGACCGCCGATGAGGCCATCCGCCTGATCCCCCATCGC
>Ga0066680_10000596_pt1 | contig 12739 bp, 10 predicted proteins | sample GraSoiAngelo_129_FD_62297 | JGI IMG/M metagenome (GOLD analysis project Ga0066680, IMG submission 62297) | Grasslands soil microbial communities from the Angelo Coastal Reserve, California, USA - 14_0927_12_40cm | ecosystem: Environmental > Terrestrial > Soil > Grasslands | place: USA... | reverse complement strand
AAGGGCACGCCGGCGCACAAGGCCGCTGTGGTGGGCGACACGGTGGGCGATCCGTTCAAAGACACCGCCGGTCCGTCGCTGCACGTGCTCATCAAGCTCTTGAGCACGGTCACGCTGGTGTTGGCACCGCTGTTTGTCTAGACGCCAGATCTTCAGTCGCAAGACCGTCGACCAGTGCATCGCCGACAGCCAGGTCGGCGGCGGACTCAAGCGCTCGCTCGGTCCCTTGCAGCTCACGGCGCTCGGGATCGGCGCCGTCATCGGGGCGGGGATCTTCGCCGCGATCGGGACCGCGATCTCGGGCGATGCCGGCCACGTCGGCGCCGGGCCGGGGATCGTGGTCTCGATCATTCTCGCGGGGGTGACGAGCGCCCTCGCCGCGATAACCTACTCCGAGTTCGCGGCGATGATCCCCATCTCGGGGAGTGCGTACACGTACGCCTACGCCACGCTCGGCGAGCTCGTCGCCTGGATCATCGGCTGGGACCTGATCCTCGAGTACGCCGTGGGCAACATCGCGGTCGCCATCGGCTGGGCGGGGTACTTCGACTCGCTGCTGCGCGGCCTCGGGGTCGCGATGCCGCGCTGGCTCGCGACCGACCTGCGCACGGCCCTGGGTGACCCCGGACTGCTCGCGGCCGCGCCGCACCTCGGGCCGATCCCGATCGTGTTCAATCTGCCGGCGCTCGCGATCGTCGGGATCATCACGTGGCTGCTCGTGATCGGCACCAGGGAGTCGGCCCGGGTCAACACGGTGATGGTCGCGATCAAGGTGGGCATCATCGCCCTGTTTCTCGTGGTAGGGCTCAAGTACATCAAGCCCGCGCTGTGGACCACGCCCAGCTTCGCCCCCAACGGCTTGAAGGGGATCAGTGTCGGCGCGGCGATCATCTTCTTCTCCTACATCGGGTTCGATGCTGTGAGCACCGCCTCCGAGGAGGCGAAGAACCCGCAGCGCGACATCCCGCGCGGCATCATCTGGTCGCTGATCGTCTGCACGCTCTTGTACATCGCGATCGCCCTGGTGCTCACGGGGCTCATCCCCTGGGACCGGCTGAACGTACCGGATCCGCTGGCGGTCGCGCTGCAATACATCCACGCCGATTGGGCGGCGGGCATCCTCGCGCTCGGCGCGGTCGCGGCGATGACCTCGGTGCTGCTCGTGTTCCAGCTCGGCCAGGCACGCATCTTCATGTCGATGGCGCGCGACGGTCTGCTGCCGCCGTGGGCGGCCCGCGTGCATCCCACGTACAAGACCCCGCACATCACCACGATCATCACCGGCGTGTTCGTCGGCGTCTCCGCCGCGTTCGCGCCGATCGGCTGGGTGCTCGAGCTCACCAACATCGGGACGCTGTTCGCGTTCGTGCTGGTGGCGCTCGGCATCGTGGTACTGCGGCGCCGCGAGCCGGACCGACCCCGTCCCTTCCGGACGCCGTGGGTGCCGGTGCTCCCGCTCGCGTCGGCGGCGTTCTGCGTCTACCTCATGATCAACCTGCCGCTGCTCACCTGGCTGCGCTTCGGTCTGTGGATGGCGATCGGCGCGGTGATCTACTTCCTCTACAGCGTGCGGCACAGTCGGGTACGGCGTCTCGGGCTCGATCCGCGGTGAAGTTGTACACGAAGATCTTCGTGGGGCTCCTGGCTGGCGGGCTGTCCGGTCTCGCGGTCAACGTGTGGGCGGGTAGGGCGACGTGGGTGCGCTGGGTGGACACCAACGTCGCCGGTCCCGTGGGACAGATCTTCTTGCGGCTCCTGCTGATGACGGTCGTGCCGCTCGTGTTCACATCCATCACGCTCGGGGTCGCGCAACTCGGGGACATCCGGAAGGTGGGCCGCGTGGGCGCGCGTTCGCTCGCCTACTTCCTCCTGTCCACGGTGATCTCCACGGTGATCGGCATCCTGCTCGTCAACGTCGTGCGCCCCGGCGTGGGTGTACCGGTGGAGGTGCGCCAGCAGCTCCTCGACGCGTATCGGGGGCAGGTCGCTGGCTTGCAGGCGGGCGGCAGCACGACCTTCGGCGTCGATCTGTTCGTGAATATCGTGCCGCGCAATCCGATCCAGGCGGCCGCGAACCTCGACATGCTCGGCATCATCTGCTTCGCGCTGGTGTTCGGCGCGGCCCTGACGCTGATCCCGGAGGAGAAGGCGCGCCCTCTCGTCCGGGTGCTCGACGCCGTCGCCGAGGCGATCGCCAAGATCATCGGGATGGCGATGCACCTCGCTCCGTACGGCGTGTTCGGGCTGATCTTCGTGGTCACGTCGCTCCTGGGGTGGGACATCTTGCGGAAGCTGCTCGCCTACGTGCTCGTGGTCCTGGTCGGCCTGCTGATCCACGGCACGGTGAGCCTGTCACTCCTGGTCCGCTTTCTCGGGGGACTGAATCCACTCGTCTTCTGGCGTCGGATTTCGCCGAGCGTCGTCACCGCATTCACCACCAGCTCGAGCAACGCGACGCTGCCCACCAACATCGCCGTGGCCGAGCAGGAGCTGAAGATCCCACCTCGAATCGCCGGCTTCGTGCTGCCGCTCGGCTCCACCATGTGCCACAACGGGACGGCCTTGTATGAGGGCGTGACGGTGCTGTTTCTCGCGCAATTGTTCGGCGTGAACCTCACGGTGGGCCAGCAGTTGATTGCCATGGTCCTGAGCGTGATCACGGCGGTGGGCACGGCGGGCGTGCCGGGTGGCTCGCTTCCGCTCCTGATGGTGGTGTGCGCAACGGTCGGCGTTCCGCCGGAAGTGGTCGGCGTGGTCTACGGCGTGGAGCGCATTCTCGACATGAGCCGGACGACACTCAACGTGTGTGGGGATCTCACCGCGGCGGTGTACGTGGCGCGCACGGAGAGCGAGTGGGATCCGAGGCTGGTCACGGCGCAGACGGGACTGCCTCAAGCGGCTTGAGCGATGCGTGGTGAGTGGTGAGGTCACACACCGCACACCTGTCCTATTCCAGCTCCACCGCCAGCTTCAGCGCCCCTACGGCCGCATCGATCCGCTCGGGCACGAGGCGGGCCCGCTTGAAGCCCGCGGCGAGCCGCTCGCGAAACGCGGCGGTGAGCGGGGACTGCGGCAGGAGCAGGCCGCCCGTAATCGCGACGGGCACGGGGCTCGTGGTGGGAAAATGGCGCCCCAGCATGACGACCAGCTCGACGAGTTCGCGCGCCGCCTCGTCGACCGCCCGCTGGGCCACTACCTCGCCCTCCCGCGCCGCGTTGAGCACGTGGGGTGCGAGCGCCGCCACCTGGGCTGGGGTCGCCGTCGCCGTCCAACGCACCAGGTCGTCGAACTGCTGCAGGCCGAGTGCCCCGAGCAGCCGGGCCAGGAGGGTCGACCCCTCGCCCCGGCCGTCTTGCGCTCGCCCCGCCAGGTCCAGCGCGCGGCGACCGAGCCAGTATCCCCCGCCTTCGTCACCCAGCTGCCACCCGTACCCTCCCGCGCGGTGGATCTCGCCGCCCGGCCCCCGCGCGTACGCGATCGAGCCCGTGCCGGCGTTCACGAGCACGCCCGGGCCGCGGGCGAAGGCCGTGGTCAAGGCCACCTCCCCGTCCGCGAGCACGCGCACGCGGCGGGCGACGCCGGCGTCCACCAGCGCCGTTTCGAGCTCGGCCTGCTCCTGCCGCCGCCCCGCGCCGGCTGCTCCGACGACCGCCGCCGCGCCGGGGAGCTCGATCCCGGCCTGGCCTGCCGCCCGGCGGGCGGTCTCCGCCAGCACGGCGGCGGATCCGGCCGCTCCGCCCGGCCGCATGGAGGCGCCCGGCCCGTCGGCACGGCCAAGGATCTTCGTCGGCGACCCGATGACGACGGTGGAATGGGAGCCGCCGGCGTCGGCGCCGAGAAAGACGTCGGTCTGTGACATGATCTATCCTCCGACCGCCTGGCCGCCTGACCGCCCGACCGTCGAGGACAGGATCCCCACGAGCACCGTCACCGCCGTTCCCAGCGGCACGTACCACGGCCAGGCGAGTCCCGGCAGCACGCGCCACGGCACACCGAGCACGACAGGGGTCATCGCGAGCACGCTCACGATGATGGCCACGACGACGTCGCGCTGGCGGGCGTTCGACCACCATCCGCCCAGCAGATAGGTCCCGAGCAGGCCGCCGTATGTGATCGACGCGATGCTGAGCGCCAGCTGGACGACGGGCGTGTTCTGGTTGCGGAGCGTCATCGCGCCGGCCACGAGCACCGCGGTCCACAGGAGCGTGAGCCAGCGGCCGACCCGGAGCAGGTGCGTCGGCTCCTGGCGACCCGAGAGTGGCGCGTAGAAATCGAGCGTGGAAGCGGAGGCGAGGGAGTTGACGGCCGAGGCGTGGCTACTCATGGCCGCGGCCAGGATCCCCGCGACGACGAGCCCGCCGAGGCCGGCCGGGAGCCGGGTGATCACGAAGCTCGGATAGATGGCGTCACTGCGGCCGCCCTGATCCGCGCCGGCCAGCCACAGGCTCGTGCCCACGAGCAGGAACAGCGCGAACTGGACGATGATGAAGACGCCCGATCCGATGAGGGCGCGCTGGGCGTCCTTGAGCCCGCGGGCGGCGAGCAGACGCTGCACGATCAGATGGTCGGTGCCGTGCGACGCGCCCGCGAGCAGGGCCCCACCCAGCACCCCACCCCAGAACGTGTACAGGACCGTGAACGACGGCGTGAAGTCGAGTGTGACGAGCTTCCCGGCCGCCCACGCCCGGGCGAATGCACTGGTCCCTCCCGCGAGCTGGGTCGCGACCACGAGCGTCGCCACCCCGCCCAACAGATACACGCCCAGCTGAATCACGTCCACCCACACGACGGCCCGCAGCCCGCCGACCCACGTGTAGGTCACGGTGACGAGGCCGATGGCCAGGATGCCGGCGGGCAGGCTCCAGTGGGTGATGATGGCGAGGGGGATGGCCGTGGCGAAGATCCGCACGCAGTCGGCGAGCGCGCGCGTGAGCAGGAACACGCCCGACGCCGCGCGCCGGGCGCCCGACCCGAAGCGACGCTCCAGCCGCTGATAGGCGGTGTCCTGGGTGCCCTCGAAATAGCCCGGGAGCAACAGCGCGGCGACACCGATCCGCCCCACCAGGTAGCCGAGCGCGAGCTGCAGGAACGTGAGGTCGCCGCGGGCCGCGATGCCGGGAATCGAGATCACGGTCAGCGCCGACGTTTCGGTGGCGACGATCGACAGCATGATGGCCCACCAGGGCAGCCCGCGGTGGCCGAGGAAGTAGTCGCTCGCGTCGCGTTGGCGGCCCGACAACACCAGGCCGAAGACGACGACGGCGGCGCAGTAGGCCGCGATGACGGCTACGTCGAGCGGACGCACCGGCGGGGAGGAGCAACAAAAAGCCCGCGCCGTGCGCGGGCTCGCGAATGCGATGGGAGGAGGGCCAACCGCCTCAGACCGTGAAGGACGATCCGCAGCCGCAGCCGCCGGTGGCGTTCGGGTTTTCGAAGGCGAACCCGGACTCCTGGAAGTTGCTCTTGTAGTCCAGGGTGACGCCGTTCAGGTACTGGGCGCTGAACCCGTCGACGAAGCAGCGTACGCCGGCCGTCTCGATGACGATGTCGTCGTCGGCAGGCTTGTCCTCGATGCTGAGGCTGTACTTGAAGCCTGAGCAGCCGCCCGGCAGCACGCCGATCCGCAGCCCGGCGGTCTCGGGGGCCACCTTCTCCTCCGCTATGAACTTGCGTACCTCGACCGCCGCCTGGTCGGTCAAGGTCAGGGTGATGGGAGCCGAACGTTGCGTCGTCGCCATTGCGATCCTCCAGTCACATGCCAACTTAGAAAGTTCCGACGGCCCTGTCAACTCTCGCTCCGCGAGGCCCGCGCGCTCATGCGACTTACGCTCGCCGATTGGTTGGTCGTCGCCCTGTACTTCCTGTTCAACATCGCCGTGGGCCTGTATTACAAGCGTCGGGCCGGCAAGAGCACGGCGGAGTACTTTCTTTCCGGTCGCAACGTTCCCTGGTGGCTCGCCGGCACATCGATGGTCGCCACGACGTTCGCCGCCGACACCCCGCTCGTCGTCACCGGCTTCGTGGCGCGCAACGGCATCGCGGGCAACTGGCTGTGGTGGAACCTGCTCGCGAGCGGCATGCTCACCGTGTTCTTCTACGCCCGGTTGTGGCGACGGGCCGGCGTGATGACCGACATCGAGTTCTCCGAGATCCGCTACGCCGGTCCGCCGGCCGCGTTCTTACGCGGCTTTCGAGCGGTCTACCTGGGCCTGCTCATCAACTGCATCATCCTCGGCTGGGTGAACCTCGCGATGGCGAAGATTCTCGGGCTGGTGTTCGGCATCTCGAAGGGCCAGGCATTGTGGATCGTGGTCGGGATGATCCTCCTCACCTCCGCGATCTCGACGCTCTCGGGGTTGTGGGGCGTACTGGTGACCGACCTGTTTCAGTTCGTCATCAAGATGGGGATGGTGATCGTGCTGGCGGTGGTGGCGGTGAATGCCGTGGGCGGCATCGAGGCGATGCGGGTCAAGCTGGCGGCGATCGATCAGGTGCGCGGGGCCACCGCCGGCGGCCAGGGATCGGTGCTCGATTTCGTGCCCGACCTCGGCTCGGCGTGGATGCCGATGATCACGTTCTTCGTCTACATCGGTGTGAACTGGTGGGCCACGTGGTACCCCGGTGCCGAGCCCGGCGGCGGCGGCTACGTCGCGCAACGGATGTTGAGTGCGAAGGACGAGAAACATTCGTTGCTCGCGACGCTGTGGTTCAACATCGCGCACTATGCTGTGCGCCCCTGGCCCTGGATCCTCGTGGCGCTTGCCTCGCTGATCCTGTTCCCCAACCTCAAGGACCCGGAGACGGGCTACGTGCGGGTGATGATCGACTACCTGCCTTCGTCGCTCCGCGGGCTCATGGTCGCCGCGTTCGCCGCGGCCTTCATGTCCACGATCGCGACCCAGCTCAACTGGGGCGCGAGCTATCTCGTGAACGATTTCTATCGGCGCTTCCTGCGCCGGCAAGACAGCGAGGCGCACTACGTCCTGGTGTCGCGAGTCGTGACGGGCGTGCTCACCGTGGTCTCGGCCGCGGTGGCCTTCCGCATCGAGTCGATCGGCGGTGCCTGGAAGCTGCTGATCATCACGGGGGCCGGGACCGGGGCCGTGCTGCTGCTGCGCTGGTACTGGTGGCGCATCAATGCCTGGAGTGAAATCTCGGCGATGATCGCGGCGTTCGTGGTGTCGGTCCTCTTGCAGACCGTGTGGGGGCTCGACAGCGATCGGCCCCTCGACTTCGCGCACATCGTGCTCATCACGGTGGCCGTCACGACCGTGGTCTGGCTCGCCGTCACGTTCCTCACGCAGCCCGAATCGGAGTCGACGCTCGTCGCGTTCTATCGTCGCACCCGGCCGTCGCGGATGGGGTGGGGGCCCATCGCCGCGCGGGCGCCCGACGTCCGGCCGTCGAGCGACGGGCTCGCCAACCTGCTCGACTGGGTGGCCGGGTGCGTGCTGGTGTACGGCGCCCTGTTCGGCGTGGGCAAGCTGCTGCTGCACGAAACGCTGCCGGGCCTGCTGCTGCTCGCGCTCAGCGGCCTCGCCGGCGGCGTCATCTACCGTGACCTGTCGCGGCGCGGCTGGGAAACGGTCGTGGAGTGACGGGGGGGCCGGCTAGAGCTCGGGGTGCGTGAGCGCGTCGGCTACGAGGTCCGCCAGCTGCGAGCGGACGTGCAGGATCGCGAGGTTGGCGCGGGTGGGGTTGACGCGGTTCGTGAGCAGGATGATGAACAGGTCGCGCTCCGGGTCCATCCACATGGACGTCCCCGTGTACCCCGTGTGGCCGAACGCGCGGCGCGACAACTTGGTCCCGCCGCTCGAGTACCCGGAGTCCGACGGTGTGTCCCAGCCGAGGGCGCGCGTCGAGCCCGCCGGAAGGTTCTGACGGGCCGTGAACGCCGCGACCGTCTCGGCGCGGATCAGCTGCAGCGTGTCCCACGCCCCACCGTTCAAGAGCATCGCGGCGAAGCGGGAGAGGTCGAGGGCGTTCGAGAACAGCCCGGCGTTTCCCGAGACTCCGCCCAGCCGTGCCGCGCTCTCGTCGTGCACCTCGCCCACGAGCAGGCGATGACGGAACATGGTGTCGTTCTCGGTCGGCGCGATGCGATCCCGCCACGCCGCCGGGGGCAGGAACCGGGTCGAGGGCATGGCCAGCGGTCCGAACACGCGCCTGGCGAGGAAGCGGTCGAATGGCTCACCGGCGAGCCGCTCGACCACCTGCATCAGGACGATGGCGCTCAAGTCGGAGTAGCGGTACGTCACGCCGGGCGGGGAGAGCAGGGTGGTCGTGTCCACCGCGTGGAGCGCCGCGGCGCGCGTGGCCGTCGAATCGTACAGCGGTAGGTCGGGGACCAAGCCGGCGGAATGGGTGAGCAAGTGGCGGATCGTCACGCGGTCCTTCATCGCCCCGGCAAACTCGGGCACATAGAGCTGTACCGGCGCATCGAGCGCGAGCTTCCCCTCATCCACCAGCACCATGCACGCGGTCGTCAGGGCGACGACCTTGGTGAGCGAGGCGAGATCGTAGATCGTGCCCGCTTGCACCGGCCGGTGGTCGTTCACGCCGTAGACCCCCACGGGCGCGAGCAGCGCCAGGCGGCCGTGTCGACCGACCGCTAAGACCGCGCCTGGAAAGGCACCGCTGTCGGCTTCGGCCCTGAGGTAGCCGACTACGCCTGTCAGGCGTGTGCCGTCGAAGCCGAGGGATGCCGGTGCGGCGGCCGGGATGGCGGCGCTCACCGGGACCGGCGGTGCCGCCGAGCCCCGGCAGGCGGCGAGCCCTCCGACCCAGACGACCGTCAGTGCGGCGCGCAGCGTCACGGCTGTGCGTCGGGGATCACGACTCCCCACCCGAGCGGATAGGCCGGGGGGATCCGGATCGGGAGGTGTCCGGTGATCGGGACCCTGCCGAGCAGGGCAAGCGCGACGGCACGCTCCGATGCCCGCACGCCGCTCCAGGCCACGAGATAGGACTTCACCGCGGGCGCCTGAGTCAACAGGTACGGGCTGCCGAGCGAGACGAGGACCGTGGGGCGCGTGGAATCGGTGGCGGTGATCAGGGCCGCGAGCGAATCGGGGAGAGCGATGGTGCCGCGGCCGGAGAGGGGGCGCACGTTGGCGGCGAACACCGTCCCCGGCGCCCGCGCGATCACGGCGCGCGCGGAATCGTAGGAGAGCGTGCCCGACATCGGCCACAAGCGGAAGTACTCGACCGTGTCGCCGCCCTGGCGCAGCAGCTGAGCCATGGTCTGCCCCACGCCCGCGTTGTTCTCGTCGGCGTAGGCGATCAGCGCGAGGCGGCTGCGGTGCGCGCGCAGCGCGTGCAGCCGTCCTGCCACGTCCCGCACCAGCGTCAGGGCGCGCACTGCGACGTCGTCCGCCTGGTCCTGAAAACGCCTGGCGCCGACCACGCGCATGATCGAATCGAGCGACACCGTGCGCCCCTGGAACAGTCCGAGCCGACGCTTGATCTCGAGCACGCGGCGCACCGATTGCTCGAGCCGCTGCGGCGTGATCCGGCCCGTCGCCACGGCCGTCGTCATGGCGGCGATCGCGGAATCGGGATCGGCCGGCATCAGCAGCAGGTCGGAGCCCGCGAGAAACGCCCGCACGGTGGCCTCTCCGGCGCCGTATTTCGCCACGATGGCGCCCATCATCAGCGCATCGGTCACCACGAGGCCCGGGAAGCGCAGCGAGTCCCGCAGCAGGCCGGTCAGCACCGCCGGCGAGAGGGTGCCCGGCTCATCCGAGCCGGTGAAGGCGGGAAACGCGATGTGCGCGCTCATCACCACATCCGCCCCAGCGGCGATGCCCGCGCGGAACGGCACGAGCTCGAGCGAGTCGAGCCGAGCGTACCCCGACGCGATTAACGGGAGACCGATGTGCGAGTCGATCTCCGTATCGCCGTGGCCGGGAAAGTGCTTGAGCGTGGCGAGCATGCCGTGGTCGTGCAGCCCGCGGACGTACTCGGCCACGAGACGCGACACGGTGCGCGGGTCCTCCCCGAACGAGCGGATGTTGATGATCGGGTTGGCGGGATTGTTGTTGACGTCCGCGTCGGGCGCGAAATTGACGTGGATGCCGACCGCCCGGCCTTCGACGGCGGCGGCCGCCCCGATGGTGTAGGCATCCCGCGGGTCACCGGTGGCGCCGACCGCCATGATCTGCGGGAAGGCCGTGGCGCCCACCACCCGCATCGCGGCGCCCCATTCGAGATCCGCCGAGATGAGCAGGGGCAGGCGGGAGAGTCGCTGCAGGGCGTTCAACTTGGCCGCGATGTCGAACGGCGACCCCACGGAGATGATCAGGCCGCCCACCTCGAGGGAGTCGACCCAGCGCGCCGCGACCTGAAAGAGCGAATCGTCCAGGGCGGTGTAGCTTCCCAGGAGCCAGGGAACGACGAGCTGGCCCACGCGCTGCCGCACCGTGAGCGCGGCGAAGACGGAGTCGACGGAGACCGTCCGGGCGGAGGCCGAGGATTGGGGGGCGGGTGTGGCGCTCCCCTGCACGGCGTGTCCGCTGGCACAGCCGAGCACTGTCGTAACGATCAGGAGTCTATGCGCCCGCATTCTCTCTCGCTCTTGCTGGGGCTGGTGTGCGCTGCACCCGCGGCCGCGCAGGTGCGGCCGGGGATCGAGGTGCTGCTCTCGGATTCGATCGGGCTCGTGGCCGGCAAGCGCGTCGCGCTGCTCACGAACCAAACCGGGGTGGACCGCCTGGGTCAGCGCGACATCGATCTCGTGCGCGGCACCCCCGGAGTACGCCTCCTCCTGATCCTCAGCCCGGAGCATGGGCTGCGCGGCGCGGAGGATCGCCCGGGGCTCCCCGACGGAGTCGACTCCGCGTCCGGACTACCAATCTACAGCCTCTACGGCGGAACGCCGCTGTCCGCGATCGCGTTACTCGACAGCGTCGACGTCGTGCTCGTGGACCTGCAGGACATCGGTGCCCGCTACTACAGCTATCCGACGACCGCCGTACTGCTGCTGCAGGAGGCGACGCGCCGCGGCAAGCCGATGGTGGTGCTCGACCGCCCCAACCCCATCGGCGGCGTGGCCGTGCAGGGAAGCGACCCGACGACAGTCCGCGCCGTGGAGCGCGTCGGGGACTTCCTCCCGGTTCCGATGCGCCATGGGATGACGTTGGGGGAAGTGATGCGGCTCGCTAACGACTGGCTCGACATCCATGCCCGCCTCACCGTGGTGCCGGCGGCGGGGTGGCGCCGCGCGATGTACTACGACGACACCGGCCTCCCGTGGGTGCGCCCGTCGCCGAACATGCCGGATCTGGAGAGCGCCCTGCATTATCCCGGGATCTGTCTGTTCGAGGGCACGAATCTCTCAGTGGGACGCGGCACGGCGTTCGCGTTCAAGGTGATCGGCGCGCCCTGGCTCGACACCGGGGCCGTGTTGCCCCGGCTGCGTGGCGGCGGGCGGTGGGCCCAGGAAGGACTGAACGGCGTGGAAGTCTCGGGGGTCGTATTCACGCCGCGAGCGCCGACCGACGGGAAGTACGACGGGGTGGAAGTGCGGGGGATCCGGCTGCGCGTGACGGACCGGCGCCGTTACGATCCGACACGCGCGGCGGTGCTGGTGCTCACGGCGATCGAGGCGGCACATCGGGACTCGCTGCGTTTCGACGCGGCGCGGTTTGACCGGTTGGCAGAGGGTGGCGAGCTGCGTCGCGCGATCCTCGCCGCCCGCTCCGCGGACGCGGTGTGGCGGAGCTGGGAGCCGGCGCTCGTGCGGTTTCGGCGGCTGCGCGCCAAGTACTTGCTCTATTGAGACTCCGCCCCCCTCCCGCTACTTTCCCCCGGCTATGATCGTGATCCCGCAGAACGCGCGTGACGGCTTTGGGAAGTTGCTCGACCCGCTCGCCCTGCGACTGATTCGCCTGCGCGTTCGTCCCAACCTCATCACCACGCTCGGCACGCTGGTGATCTTGGCTTCGGCGGTGGCGTTCGCGCTCGGCCGGGCACGCGGGGGCGGGTTATTGCTGCTGGTGTCCGGCCTGCTCGACATGGTGGACGGTCGCGTGGCCCGACGGGGGGGCATGGTCACGACCTTCGGGGCGTTCTACGACTCGACGCTCGACCGGGTCGGTGAAGCGGCGCTGTTCTCAGGCATCGCCATCTATTTCCTGCGGGGTGGCGTCGCCCCCGAGCGCGTTACCCTGGCCGTGGCCGCATGCCTCGTCGCTCTGACGGCTTCGCTGCTCGTGTCGTACACGCGGGCCCGAGCCGAAGGGCTGGGGTTGAGCGTCAAGGTGGGCATCGCGCAGCGAGCCGAGCGCGTGCTGCTGCTCGGTGCTCCGACCCTGTTTCTCGGCGCCGGAAACCGCGGCGCGTTGTTGTTTTGGATCGTGGTGGTGCTGGCGCTCGCGACGGCGGTGACCGTGGTGCAGCGCGTGGTGTACGTAGCGCGAGTCGCCCGGGAGCCCGCCATGCCGCGCCCGCCGCGCGCTCGGGAGACGCTGCCCGGGCACGCGCCGGCCCTGCAAACTCGGAAAGGACCGTAATCGTGGCACAGCAGTCCGGCCGGGACATCGCGCCCGCCACAGGGAAACTGGGCGTGATGCTCGTGGGGTTGGGTGCGGTCTCCACGACGTTCATCGCGGGAGTCGAGAACGTGCGGCGCGGCACGGGGCTGCCGATCGGATCGCTGTCGCAGATGGGGACCATCCGGCTCGGGAAGCGCACCGAGAAGCGCAGTCCGAAGATCAAGGAATTCGTGCCCCTCACCGAC
>Ga0066680_10000592_pt1 | contig 12786 bp, 11 predicted proteins | sample GraSoiAngelo_129_FD_62297 | JGI IMG/M metagenome (GOLD analysis project Ga0066680, IMG submission 62297) | Grasslands soil microbial communities from the Angelo Coastal Reserve, California, USA - 14_0927_12_40cm | ecosystem: Environmental > Terrestrial > Soil > Grasslands | place: USA... | reverse complement strand
AGCAACTCCGACCATTCCTGCCAGAAACTCGCCGGTCTGGTCAAATTGATCCCGATTTTTTCTTCGAGCCGCCGGATTGTTTTCTTTGGAAAAGAAAAACGGGATGCCTTGTCGACGAGAAATGAACTGCTGCGATGAGGGATCAACCTGCGATCACTCAGCCGTCCGCCTTCGCATCGGCGTAACGCGCTTTCGATCCAACTTTGCGGCAGTTCCGGTCGCGGCTCAATCGTGGCGCTGACTGTAACATCGACAATCTCGCGCAAGATGAACGCACACAGGAGTGCGCGTGAGCTGGTGGCGTGGAGGTGCGAAATTTTTTTCTCCGGGAGCATCTTGCGCAACGCGAGAGCGAAACGCGCCTGTCGCAGGAAAATCGCGGCCGGTGCGCGCTCGTCTTCGTTTACTCGCTCCTCTTCCAATTTTTGCGCCAGGGCGCGGTTCGTCCGCCACTCTGCTTCGATTGCCATTTCGTCGGGCAAAAATTCCAGCCGCTCCGCCCACCGTTCCATGGTACGAGTAAAACGCGCCGCGGAATTCAACTCGCACACGAACGGCACAATCGAGATGTTGCGTCGCTTCATCTCGTGAAGCTCATGCTCAAGGAGCGGCAAATCTTCGTCCGGCCAGCGATCGATCACATAGGCGATCTGGTGGACGGAATGGTGAGCGGGTGGCTCGCGTCGCGCGACGGGCGACATCTCCAACAGTTGCAGCAACGGCGCGACCGTTTTCTCGATTCGAAAATGCTGCTCCATTCGTCCGCGTCCGGCCTGACCATAGCGCAAGCGCAGCGCGGAATCGCGTATCAATTGCTCGAGCGCATCGGCCAGCGCGGTCGCGTCGCCTGGCGGTGCCAACAATCCTGTTTCCTCGTGCACGACTAATTCGGGAATGCCAGCGAGCCGGGTGGAAACGACCGGGCGAGCAGCGGACATCGCCTCCAGAATTACTGTCGGGAAGACATCACTTGCGCCCTGGCCATCGACCACCGAAGCGAGCGCGAAAATATCGGTAGCGCGAAGTTTTTCGAAAACCGCGCCTTGTGATAATGAGCCGAGTAAAGCGATTCGCGAAGAGAGGTTCGCCTTGTCGATCTCTGCTTGAAGATTTTCGCGCAGCGGTCCGTCGCCAACAATCTCGCAGGTAAGATCAAGACCGCGGCGCGTCAATTCCGCACACGCGTCGATGAGATGTTCGAATCCCTTGAACGAAACAAGCCGGCCGACGCTGAGGATTCGCGCCGCGGGATTTATCGTCGCCGGAAGCGGAAGCGGGAATCGTTCCAGATCGATCCCGTTATAGACCCGGTGGATCTTCGCCGCCGAATCCGGGCAGCGTTGGCAAAGCAACTTGCGGCTGTAATCGGTTTCGGCCGCGACAAACTCCGCCCCGGCGCAGATTTCGCGCAGAAGATCGTCGTTTCCCAGATCGATCATGAAATCCTGGCCGTGCGCGGTAACGCTGAAGGGGATGCCGGAAATTTCTTTCAGGAAAAGCGCGGTGTGCGCGGCGCGGTTGGCGAAGTGGACGTGAAAGTGATCCACGCCGTTGCGCGTGAAAAGGTCCGCGAAGTAGACGGCGTTACGCGCACGCTGATCGGACTTGACGAGCCGGCCATATTTCCGCTCGTGAAGATCGACAAGTGCGCCCGGCCACTTGCCGTTCGCCTTTGCATTTTTTTCCCAGATGCGGAGAATTTGCTGCGACGGGGCGTAGTGAATCGGCGCGCGCAGCCGGGAGATATGCTCATGCCGCAAACTGGTGAGCGGAGAATAAACTGAGCCAATTTCAAGGGCCAGGCCAAAGCGTTCCAGGGCCAGCATTTCGGTATCGCAAAAGGTCTGCGAGATGACCGGATAGCGCGAGTAGAGATAGCCGAGTCGCATCGCGCCCGATGATTAAGCGCGCCGCAGTGAAATAGCAACGCGGCTTCCGCCAAGATCGACGGTCATAGACCGGCGCTACAATTATGAGAACCGGACGTCTTTGCCGGGATCCATCTCGAAATCCAGGGTGAGAGAATCGGCCGTGTTCGGCTTGATCACTTCTTCCATGAACTTCACGTGAACGGGGTCTTCGCGGAAGATGGCGTACTTGTCCATCGACTCGAAATCGATCGCGATAAAGAAGGGCCAAGGCAATTCCGGGTCGATCCGTTTCCCGCATTTGATGCTCAACACCTCGGGGATTTTCAAAAGCTGCATGCGGGTATTCATCATCATTTCCTCAACGCGCGCGGGAGTGACTTCTGGCCTGAGCTTGTAGAGGACGACGTGGTGAATCATGGAGGCTAAAGGTATTAGGCGGTTCCAGCGGGAGGCGCAAGTGTGAATCCCGCGACTCTCAACAATGTCGATTCGCCGGGCGCGTCGCGCTTATTTTTTCCAGTCCAGCGCGCCTTTTTTGAGCGCGTACACGTAGCCGACCATCAAGATCGAGATGAAGCTGAGCATGCTCCAAAAGACGAGGCTGCTCTGCGCAATCGCCTCTTTGTAAACGACCGCCCACGGATACATAAACACGATCTCCAGATCGAAAAGGATGAAGAGCATGGCCACGAGATAAAACCTTACGCTGAACCTCGGTTGCCCCCCGCCCTGCGGCACCATGCCGCATTCATAGGCGCTGTCTTTCGCCCCGGTGCGTTTGCCGGTTTTTCCCACCACGATGCTCACGAGCAAAGCGGATGCGGCAAAACCTATCGCCACGATTATTTGCAAGAGAACCGGCAGGTATTCTCGCAGCATTCGCCGTCACCCGAAAATTGGCGCGCCGTTGATCGACTACCTTACGCTGGCGGCGAGATGCCCGTTCTGGGGTGCAATCGCATGCGCCAGCGCCGAGGGAAGGCCTTTGTATTTCTTGCCATTCTTCTTGACCGCGCCGCGCGCGACCAGATTTTGCAGCTTCTCATAGGCGCGCAGCCGCAGCATTTCCTCGCCACCACTGGCCGCGTTTCGCGCCCGGAGATTTTCGTGCACGATGTCGAAAAGTTCTTTGAACTCGAATGAGGCACGCCGGGAAAGCACCGCTACCAGTTCTTCCGTTACGAGATCAGGGACGCGGCGGGAGAATGCATTTTTCTTTAGAATAGCCATAGGGCGAGAAGGATAACACATTTTGGCGAGAACGCAGCATATTTCTCAGCCCGGCTGCGATTAACAAGAGGTAGCGCCGAAATGGCGCGCCGCTAGCGCCCCCGCTGCCGACCAATCGCCCAAAATGCGGCAGGCAAGCCGAAACCTATCGCCGCCTGGTTCAACGTGACCGGGCCAACCGATTCGGCCATATAACCGTCGCGCTCATATCTCTGCGAGGAAACGATCGGGCTGAGATGTTTGGTAATGACCTCGGGCGAGGGGAGCTTGCTGACATCGATATAATTATTCATCGCGGGCATAAACGCCGCGCCCATCAGCAGCATCGGGCGCAGCGTCGCATCGAGCCGCGAATAGAGCAGAGCCGTATCGACATAGGCGAAAAAGTTCGTCGGCGCCGGCACGGACCGGACCGCGGCCTTATAAACCTGCGAATTCGACAAATCCGCCGCCGAGCTGCCGTCACGCTTCATTGCCGCCTCCACCGAGACCGGGTCCAAACCCGCAACCAGCATCCGATTCGACAATGCAATCGCCGGCGTGATCGCGATGAAACTGGCGGGCGACTGCATCGACAAATAGCGCACGCCATCTTTCTCCGTCCGTGTCCAGGTCGCGTCTTCGTCCGCTTTGGTGAAGGCCTCGACAATCTGGTTGGCTTTAGCGGCGTCTTTCACCGGGAGCGCCAGGATTAACCATGGCCAGCGCGCATTTACTGGCCAGTCGGCGAAAGATCCCAATTCCAGTCCGAACGCGGCCTTCCAATCATCCGCCGTAATCCCGTTGGCGGAGAGAGTCTGAAAAAGTTGCTGCACTCTGCCGCCAATGCCGGCCGTCTGATTGATCGTGTCGATCTTTTGCCCGAGGTTGAGCAGCATCGCGAGGTAGAAAAACGTGTCCTTTGTCGCCAGCGTCAGGGAGGATCGGTCGAGCGTCGCATCTTGTTCCAGCTTCGGCATTCCAACGAAGATGACATCGTGGATTTTTCCGTTCTCGAACCGGGCCGTCCCACAAATCGCTCTCACCTTCTCAACCATGGTGTGTTGATCGGGCGTGACCGGCTGTCCGATGGCCGCGCGGAGCGATGCGAGTTTGTCGGCAAAAATCTTTGGTTGCAGATAAAAAAACGCCGAGTAGCTCGACGGCATGTGCGCCGCCGCTGCGCGATATGACTCGCCCCCATCCAGCGTACCTTGCCGATCTTTACTGCGCCGATCGGCGCGATCGAGCAGAGCTTTTAGTTCCGTGACATCGCTCGAGGCGAAAAACCAATGCCCGTCGTAAGCCGTCGCCAATGTGAAGGCAGCGGCGGCGATCGTCTCGATCTGATGCTGTTGGTAAGCGAGCTTCTCGCGCTTCGCCGTCGGATTTTTTTCGAGCAACTTCGCTCGCCATTTGCCCACGATCGCCTCCGCTGCATCCTGACTTCCTCGAAACCGAAAACCGCCCGCAAATCTCAGATTGTTATTGTCGATGGAAGTGAGCGCGACGAAGGCATCTTTGGGATCGAGCTGCTCGATCTCCTGTAGCGTCTGCGCAGTCGCATCTCTTTTCGGGAGCCTGGACAGCGGCTTGCGCAAAAAATCCTGGACCGTGGGTTCGCGATAGATCTGGTAAATGTCGGAGTGATGCCACTGGTCACGCGTTTGGTTAAAGTCCGGCACGTGCGCGACGAAAATCGTTTCGCTCGGGAGAAGCGCGCTCACGGCCGCGTGCGACGTCTTTTCCGAAATGCGCACGCCGTACCAAATCGCAAGCGCCGCGAGAGCGCCGGCAATCAGTAAAAGGAAAATTCGTTTCATAAGTGCTTGATGCTGGATACTCGATGCTGGACGCGGGATCAATTAGCGAAAAATCGGAACTCGCGTCGCCTTGCATCAGCCATCAACCTCCGCTCACGCCCGCGGATGAAATTGCCGATGGACGGCTTTTAATCGCTGTTCATCGACATGCGTGTAAACCTGCGTGGTCGAAATATCGGCGTGGCCGAGCATTTCCTGGATGATGCGCAGGTCGGCGCCGTTGCCGAGCAGATGCGTGGCAAAGCTGTGCCGGAGCAAATGCGGATAAATATTCTTTTCCAATCCGGAGTGGCGAGAAATCTTTTTCACGATCTGCCAGATGCGCGCAGTTGTTAATTTCGTGCCGCGCTCGGAAAGAAAAATTTCGCTGCCGCTACGGCGTTTCACTAACTTGGGCCGCTCCACCGACAAGTAAGCGGCGAGCGCTTCGCACGCTTTCCGGCCGACCGGCACGAGGCGCGTCTTGTTTCCTTTGCCGAGTACGCGCACGATTCGTTCTTCGAAATTAAAATTCTCGAGCCGCGCGTTCGCCAGCTCGGAAATGCGCAACCCGCTTGCGTAAAGCAGCTCGACCATCGCCCGGTCGCGCAATCCGAGAGAAACTTTCGTGTCGATGTTTTCGATCAAGTGCTCGACCTGCAATTCGTTCAGCGTTTCCGGTAGATAACGCTCGATTCGCGGCAGCGTGAGCGCTTCAGCCGGATTGCGGTCGATCGCGCGTTTCCCCGCGAGGAAGCGAAAGAAAATCTTCAGCGCGACCACGATTAATTTGATCGAGGACGCGGACAGCCCCGCGCGTTTCCGGTCGCCTAGATATTCGCTGATCAGCGGCAACGTGACGCCGCGGAGATTGTCGATCCTTTTCTTCGAGACGCACCAGTTTGCGAACTCTGTCAAAGATCGTTGGGTGGAGAGTTGATAATTTTCCGACAGCCCGCGCTCGACCGCGAGGAAGCGGATGAACGACTCGATCGCCTGCTCCACGCGCGACCATCAACCATCAACCATCAACCATCAACCCTTGCAGAGTTGAAGCGTTGAAGTAGCCGTGTTGACAAGAATGGAGGTTGCTTGTTGCATTCAATGATGTCGCCATGGAATTTAAAATCGAACAAGACGGAAAATCGAATGTGTTTATGGCATCATGGGACGATCCAGATGGCGGCGGCATTAGGACGCAGGCCGAGACATTGCCAGAACTTTACTCCGCGATTCAGGAAGCAGTCCGCTGCTCCCCCTGCTCCCTGTGAAGTCGCTCTCCACTTCGAGAACGGTCCAGGTTTGCATATGGTTTGAAACTTCCGCGTGACCTTTCAGGTCGCGAAGTTGTTCGCGCGCTGAAGCGCTTGGGATTTCTTCAGAGCTGCCAGAAGGGTTGCACCTCGGACTTTCGAAAGCTGGTCTGCGCGTACCTGTTCCAAACCATCCTCAATTGCGCCCTAAACACTGCAAAGCATTCTCGGACAAGCACGTATCACATAGGGGAGCTGAAATCCGTTCTCTAGCCTGGCTGTTCGCCGCTCCGCACGATCGGCGCGAATCCGTGTAATCCGTGATTCAAGGAAGGGTACCGCCCATTGACAAAGGAAGGGCAAATGTTCGATGCTTGATTTGCGATGAGTTTGGATTTGAACACGATCCTGAAGGATTGGCCGCACGAGAACGGCACGATAAAGGTGCGCAAGATCATCGGGCTCGATGGTCGGGAGAAATTGCAATTGCGGATCGATCTCGGCGTGCTGCAAATGGAAATGACCGGCCGGCCCGACGGACAGCGGCCGCACAATTGCGAGTCGCTGCTCGCTTATCATCAGAGCCGCGCCGTGCGCGCGGACGAACAGGCGGAAGACTACGAGCTGTCGCCAGAGCAATGCACCGAGCTCCAGCAGGAAGGTATTCAATATTATCACCGTTATCTCAGTTTGTTTCAGATCAACGATTTCGCCGGCGTCGTGCGCGATACCCAGCGCAACCTCGATCTTTTCGACTTCGTTCTCGCACACACCAATCGGGAAGAGCTTGCCTGGGGCTTGCAACAATTCCGGCCTTACGTGCTGATGATGAATACGCGCGCCAGGGCGTCCATTTTGCTCGGCCAGGGAAAATTCGCGGAAGCGATGAGTGAGATTCAACGCGGACGCGACGCGATCGCGGATTTTTTTCAGCGCTCAAATTTTCCCGAGCTCGCGTCGAAAAGTTCCGAGATTAACTTTCTCGACGAATGGCTCGAGGAAGTGCGCGCCAAACGTCCGCTCTCGAGACTGGAGATCATGCAGCGCGAAATGGAAAGCGCGATCACCAAGGAAATGTACGAACGCGCTGCCGAATTGCGCGACGCCATCAAGCTGCTGAAAACCGGCGGCGCGCTCTGATTCTGGGAGCGCACACGACTCGCGTGCTGATTTCGCCGACTCGGCGAAATGAACTTCTTTCTTAGTAATCAGAACTGGCAGTGCTCAGAATCTGTTCATCTCAGCCACGTGATTGGTGTAATCCGGGGTCAGCTCTTAATCAGGAAACCACGAAATCAGGAATTGTCGCGGCAGGCGTGTCGCATGCAAAACCTTCGGCGCGATCCGTGTAATCCGCGGTAAGTTCTTGTGTCTGTCCTCGCATTCTGAGAATCTCGCTGAGAAGAAATATTCAGACACCTGTTGGGTGAAATCTTGTGATCGCTGCGCTGATCTATCTCGGCTGGGAAAAACCGTTCCGCGGCCGGTTACCTTCTACTCTTACCGGAAACGTTTAAACCCGGCGCGACGCAGGTGACTCCAATTTCCTCGTCCGCAACTAGGACCCCCTTGTGAGAGCGACACCCACTCCATCTGGTTCTGGATGTGGGACCCAAATCATCATCCGGTTTTGGACGCGCCGAACCGAAAACAGCCCAGCCCGCACTAAGCGCGGCGCTGTTAGTCGTAAACAGGCTCGAGTTGTTGATCGATGATTTGCCCTGTAAAACGATCGATCGCGACGTGTAGCCAGTACCGTTTCTCGCCTTCGACTACGAAGTTGGCCAGACTTGCGGCCTTTGGAGGATATCGCCCAGTTTGCGCGATTACGTCGATCATCAAACCCCAGGTTCTAGTTTGACCTACTTCAGCGAGCGCACGGGCGGTCGTTTCCTTCGTTTCTTCGTTTGGTGTAAAAGTGGAGTGGGTGACGGCGCTCGCGAGACGTGCAACATCCTGACGTCCAATTGCGGGCAGGCTCGTCGTTGCGTTTATGATACTTGTCGCCGCTGGTGTCGCGGCGGTCCTTGGAACAGTTGCGGACGATGATTCGGTTGTAATTGCTCCCATGAGAATCGCAGCGAGCACGTAAATGTTTTGCGTATTCAAGTTGACGATCCCCGAGCGCGGAGTGGCCGTATTGTAAGTGAAAAGATCAAGCAATGGCGCGTCAGAGCTGCCTGCTGTGCGGAAATCAAGGCTTGTAGAGCCATTTTTGTATGCGTAACCTAACTCCCCAACATTTCTGAAGTCGCGATTTAGAACTAATACGGTCGAGGGCGGAGGAGGTGCCCCCGGTTCTGTGGATGCATTTTTATCCACGCCGAACGCTTTCTGAGGGGCCGCGGGATCTCCGAATTCGATCCAAGTTGTGTCGTCATTTTGGTCACGCTGATCGATCAAAGAAGCTCCGATTGAAAGAATCTCACTTATCGCCGTCCCAGTTGGTAATGCGTACTTGAGTAAGGGAAATAGGTCTGGACTTTGGCTGTTTCCGCTTACCGAAGGAATTGCTGATAGCAGCGTATTGCCGGATGTACCGCAATATCGCCAATGCTCAGCAGTGGGCCCAGATGCCGGTACATAGTTCAAGCCGAAATATTGTTGGATAGCCGCAGCATTGTTGGGAGGCGTGATTGCGAACAAATCGAAGCGACTGAGTGGAAATCTGCCAGCCAACTCAGTTCCGGAATTACCCCAAGTGGAGTGATTGGATTCTCGCGAGAATGTGCCCAAATATTGCAGCATAGTTGCCGCACCGGCTCCCGTGTCGCTTCGAAGTTTTATTAGCTCAGCCCGGGTGATGAAACCTTGATCCGTCCGATTGGATGAAAGATTGGTCGCGACGGTTCTGAAATCGCGACTTGTGTCCAAAAAGTAATTTACAAAGTTCGAAGTCGCGGCCGCAGTGAATGTAAAGCTGGGGAAAGTGCCAGTCGGTTGAACGGTGGCATAATTTCGCCAGCCGATTATCCTGTTTATAACGGTGTTGCTTACAAAACTAGAACCGGTTGTCGGTAAAGCTGTGAGATCTGCAAAAGCGATAACACCTTTCCTGCCCACGTAGGTTACTGGCGCTGGAGTTGGCGAAGGAAACCCGGCAACGTTGATATCTAACAAGCCTCCCTCATCGTAAACAGCATAGGCATAACGGCCAATCACGTAATTTGAATTTCCGTTTGCTGCGTTATTCAATGCGCTTGAACCAATACCGATACCGGTCTGGACTGATGGTCCGCCCCTGCTCACAATCACCCAGTCTGGTGCAATGAAGCTGGTAACAGGCGCCGAATCATCGTTAGACGTATCACTTTTGGGGATCAGGTAGTGGGTGTTCCAGCGATCTAAGCTGACCGAGCGGCCATTGACGGAAACATCTGTTGAAGAGTTAACCGCCGACGCGCGGCTGGGAACCGCCGGGGCGACGAGGCCATCTGATCGGACGCTACGGCGGATCAAGTTTGGCACGGTGCCTGGATTGCCGCTTCGCATAGGTACGACGTTGGCATTGCTTGTTGGAGTATAAGGAGGGCTGGCCGACGTTGATCCATCGACGATCTCCTGTTTGAAGTCGCCCACGACAATATCCAGTGCGCTTCGCGCTAGAAGATCGGCGCTGGTGTCTTCAAAACTGGATTTGGCGAGCCGACGATCCGTGCTGGTCCGGGATAGATAAGCAACGACTAACCCACTGAGTAGCACAACAAAAGCCAGAACGAGCACCAGTGCAGCGCCTTTGTTTTGTGGCTGCTTAAGCGAAGAATAGAATCGGAACTTCATTACTGAGTTGGAGAGAGATAAAAATAACGCTCGTAGAGACGAATATTCGAAATTACCTGGCGAGGGATTCCCGTGATACCATCAAGAGCGCTCTGCCATCCCGCCAATAACTGTCCGGGGCCCATCGACGCCGTGTAATCGGACAAACTTCCCGCAATCGTGGCAATCTGCGAATTCGTGACAAGGACTTTGCTCTTGGGGTCGATGGCTGCGATTGCCACCACAATCGCCGCCACATCCTTAATGGCGACTGTGTTGGTAGAAGTCCAAGGCCCCGGAGACAACGCACCCATGGTTAGGAGATAATAATACTCAAACCGAAAAACGTGCGGTCCTACCAGTTCATAATCTGAATCACTAGTGGAACTGTTTGTAGCCGCAGGCCAGATGTTGTCGATCGTGGTCGTGGGGGCGCCAGCGGGCGCAAGGAAAAGGATTGGAATATAGGTCGGAGAAGCGCCGCTCCATATCAGGCCTTTTCCCATTCGCTCTACCTTGTTGTAAGAGGGTGAAGTGGAGTCGGAGTTAACCCTGTAAGCAACTAGTGAAACAGGACTCTGCTTGCTTGGTGAGGGATAGTATCCAGTTACCGCGCTGTAAAAGGCAATCTGATCGTTGCCCACCTGGGCGTTTCCCTGCGTCTTTACAAAATAGCTGACATCACTTCTTTTTACCATCTGAGAGAAATCGACGCCCATTCGGTCAAGCAGTGGTCTCGCGCTTGAATCTGCATCGATCCGTTTGGTGCCCAAAGTGGTGATGGTAGACGCGCTGTTGAGAAACCGTGCAAACAGAAGAATTAGAAGCGTCAGGATAGCGACCGCGACCAGCATTTCGGCCAGCGTAAAAGCTCGATCCGATTGTCGCACAAGATGAATGTGATTAGTGGCGGTCAAAGGCGGCAAAGGCTTCCACCAAGCCTGCGGGTGGAGTTGTCGCAGGATCCACGGGTGCCGGCCAACTTACTTTCAGATGGGCAAATGTGGCCGCGTACATACCGGTTGGATTTGCGGGAAAACTGATCGTGAGACGATAACGAGAGGCTGTCATTGTCGCAGATCTGCCATTGCTATCGAAATACAATGTCGTTGGGGAACCAAAGTTGAGGCCAAATTGTGGTGAGGTAGTAGTGGTTTCGGGTGTCGCACGCAGGTCCGCGATCACAGCGGAGAGTATGCTCGCGGACGCGGTTTCCGAGATGGCGTCTTGACTTGTCCGGATCCCGACCGGGAGCAGTCCGAAGATGGCAATCAAGCAAAACGAAGCGACACCAAGAGCAAGTGTTAGCTCGACTAGTGAAAACGAACCCTTGGCATGTGAGAAGAGCTTCACTTTCTATAAATCTTAAAATTGCCTCCGATGCCGCCAAACTGAATAGCGACTATGTTTCTACTATTTGCATCGACAACATCTCCGTGAGTCGATTTTATTCCAATTTCTGCGGCACGTTTTAGCGCATATGTGCTGTTTATGTTCGCTTCTTCACGGGGATTGAATCGAATTGTCTTATAGAATGTGTAGTTCTGAGCTGCGAACGCAAACTGAGTCGCGTCGGCACTATCGCTGCTGATTCGGTTGAAGTGATCGAATGGCGCCCCCTGCGTGTAAGGCAGGCTAGGTCGTCCATCGAGAACGTCAGAGTTTCCGCCAGCAGGCGCGCCAATATCAGTAATATGGACGCCCTCGATCTTGATTAATCTTCCTAGTTGCGTAATCCGGCTCGGTGGCAGTACCGGGCTCGGGTCTGCATCTTCTAAAATCTTCGTCCCATCATTTGAAAAAACAGTTGCCATGACTACTCGTCCTTTTCCCGGATAGGCAGGAGTCGCGTTGGTCGGTGAAAGCGCAGATGCGTTTTCTTCATAAAATCCGACCCATGTGTATGTGTGATTTGCCTTCGCGTAGCTTCGGGCCTGCTCGCAGACGCCTTTGACTGCATAGGCCGCATTCGTAATGTCGTCCGCACTTTTCCTGTTCGTGAAAGCCGGTGCAACGAGCACCATCAAGATCGCGATCATGCTGATAACGACGAGGAGCTCTAGAAGCGTGAACGCGTTGCGCGTGTTCACGCAGCAATTGCAAAGTGTAAAGTAGAAAGTAGAAGACCGCGAACGGGGAAGTGGAGAGCGGAATGCGGAAATGCAGCGGCGGGAAAACACCGGAGAATTATAAATTAAGAATTAAAAATTCGAAAAGGCGAAAATTCAGATGTCAGGCTTGACTCGTTCGCTCTCGCTCGCGGCCTCTCGGCTTGAACCATCTATGTCGGTCGCCGCAGGCGGGCTGCATTCGCGAGTTAAAATTCGCCTTGCTGCGAGCAGCTTGATGGCTCATGAGCGCGTCCGAAATTTTGCTGAACTTCCCAAGCTCTCGCATGAAGAAAGACGCCTTCTCGCCGCCGCTATCTTCGACTTGGAAGAAGAGGCCGGTTTGCTTCGCGATTGTGATCGTCGGGCTGACGAACACTTTCGTATGCTGGTATGCGATGGAAGAGAAATGTGGCTAAGGCCTGTATCGTTAAACCGGTTGGAAACAAAGCTCGGCGCTCTGACGAGCGACGAATTCCGCGCTCTCGGCAAACAGTTGGCGGCATTACTCAAACTCGACTTGTAAACGCCATTCCGTTCCTGATTAGAATCCGCGTCGAATCGGTGTAATCCGCGGTTTCTTTTCCCTCGAGCCTGAGAAAATTGGCAATTTTTGAGAGGGAATAGGGGCGGGGCGGCTGCCAGGGGCATGTTTCTAGCTTTTACAGTGCCCCGTGCTGGAACACAAGCTGTCGGAAGAAGAACATAGCCAGATCGTCCAGACGATCGAGATGTTTGAGGCGATCACTCAAACTCAGCCTGCCGACTATCAATCGCTGGAGAT
>Ga0066680_10000591_pt1 | contig 12789 bp, 15 predicted proteins | sample GraSoiAngelo_129_FD_62297 | JGI IMG/M metagenome (GOLD analysis project Ga0066680, IMG submission 62297) | Grasslands soil microbial communities from the Angelo Coastal Reserve, California, USA - 14_0927_12_40cm | ecosystem: Environmental > Terrestrial > Soil > Grasslands | place: USA... | reverse complement strand
GCTTTTTTTACTGGTTTTATGTAATAAATGACAAAGCATAACAAAAACGGATAACCACCAAGGTAAAAGACATCAGCTAATGAAGGAAATGGATTGGTATGGTATACTATCTCAAGAATGGACCATGTCGTTTCTGCAATAAACCACGAAACGGCAGTACCAAGAAAGAATAGCCATGCTTTTCCATGACTTCCAGTTTTCTTAAACCGCGCAGCAAGTAGAACAGAAAGGACGACTAGGGTACCTGCAACAGAGATATAAGTAAAATCAGTAACTATTTTTGAAGTATCATTACCAAGAAAGGTTGCTATTACAATAAGAAGACCAATTCCTATGATACATGATAGCAATGATTTCTGTGCGTGAGCCCTTGTGGAATTTATTTGCACTTTCTAAGCACCTATTTTCTGGACTAATAGGAGTATTCCATCATCGTCTAAATATTGTGCAAGTAGTTCCCTAATAGACTCTACTACAGTGCCTGTTGAGTTTCCAAATATTGATCTTAGTACGTTGTCTAGATATTCAGGATGCTCATAACAATCCGGTATGTAGCAATTATATTTTTTTTGCAATTTGTTTGAAACCTTGTCAAGAAAAGGTTTTCCGATATCTAAAAGAGCCTTTTCTATGGCAACGCTTGTTAATGCTTTCATTACAATTTTTCTATCAACGTACATTCAGATCTTCACCAAGCATTCCATTCCATTTTCCGCAATTTCAAAAACCATGGGATGTCGTTCCACCATTTCATCAAGCTGCAATTACAAGTATCTTGAATTAGACCAGATATAGGTGAACAGTAGCTTTAATGTGTAGACCATAGAAAATGAATCCGTCCACATTGCGATGATATTTTGAGGAGACTCGCTAGGATTTTTCATAAACAAAAGCAGCTCATCATCATCTTTTATAATGAAACACAGATCCTCCTTGACTTTTAGAGGAAGCCTCTTCACTTTATCCTTCAACCTTCCTTCAAATATGTACGACGTTTTCTTTGAAGTAGACGAGATAATCTGTGCTTCAGTATTGGTATCATTTATACGTTCAAGAAAGCCCGCATGGTAGAATTTCATAGAGTCTTTTTCTGACGCCAAGATCTGAATTGATTGTTTTGCACCGGATATCATGTCGTTTATTTTCCCAGTCATTTGGTTTACACCTTGCAACATTTGGAATTTCCCATCTTTGATATCTTCTTGATTTACCTTAAAGTTAGGAATTGCAGCCCAAAGTTTTACCAGATTTTTCTCTTGAGATTCCAAATTCTTTACTCTCTCCTTTTCTGCATTAATCAACACGCCTATTGCCTTGTCAATAGACAAGGCTGAAAATCTGATCGGATGTTGAAATGTTGCGGAAACTATTCCCTTATTCTGCAAATTGGTAAGCAGATGGTACGTTTCAGTTCTTGGAACCTTCAGAGTCTTACTTACTTGAGTAGCTGTACTTGGACCGTATTTTTCAAGGAACAAGTATACTTTTGATTGATTTGCGGTGAGCCCAAATTTGGATAGTTCATTTTTGAGTTTTTCAAAAAGCATTTCATAGTCATATGCTTTTGATTCCGGTACAGAATCCAGTATGGAGAAGTGTGTTACATCTGATGACATATTACGATTATGAAGTAATGAAAACTCTCTTTAGGTTCGGTGTGTAATCAGATATTACACACGCCAATTCGGGTTGTCTATACTATCTAATGTCTTTTGTCACAAGAATAACCTCATCTGTAAGGGTGAGAAAATCTTGTCTATCTTGGCTTTTCATGGTATGAGCATATTTTGCTTGAATAGCACCAAGAAGTACCCGAACTAATGAAGTCAGTTCCGGTTCATTTCTCATCGTTTCTTTTGAAACAATTCCATCAGACGAATTAGACGCAGGCTTTCTTGTTTTACATGTTCGTCGTACGTTCTCTAATTCTGTTGCTTGCCGATTCATGGCGTATTTTATTTTCTATTAAATAAAAGGTTGCTCTCCCAATTTTGGAAACAGAATTGCAAAATATGTTTCGTTATGTAACATCAAAACATTACAGTTACAAATATGCAATCAACAATTGATAGATTGTTGTGAAATTTTTAATGCATTACTAAAATCAACTTGTCTTAGGACAACATACGGCGTTCGTTCCAATTTTTTTAATCTGTCAATTTCATCGAGATTTGAAAACACATCTATGTTTTCCAAAATTTCACGAAATTGTGTACTGCTCTCAAACATCTGGAGATACGTTTCATTCCATTCCCAGTTGCTCTGAGGGTTACATGAGTAGACTATCCAATGATATTTTCCGTTTATTTTGAATATGTCAAAAGGATAAATCATGCAATCAAAGGGTCTGTTCTTGTAGATTGAGCACTTTTTCTGAATATTATCCCAAAAAACGCACTCGGTAGAATTTTCTTTTTTCTTGAGAGTTTTTACTCTTTTACCTTGAATAATATTGTCTGCCATATACTTCTCATCATCTTTTTCTATGGCTTTTAGTTTATTGATATCAGTAGGAAAGAGAAGAGGTGATGCAAAAGAGGTGCAGCAACCACTATGGCTGCAGGATTGACACAGCGTTTTAAACGATCCCTTTCTAGATTGCTTTGTGATTGGATTGACGTGTTCTTCAATTGATCCCAGCCTATTTCTTAACAGATAAATTCCGATTGACGCAAACACAATTGAGGCCAAATTTAATATGGTAACTGGCTCATGCAGGAATATCATCGCAAAAATAACTCCAAAAGCAAAATTGCTAGAATATAGCAAAACCGATCTAGTCGTACCTATTAATTTTAGTGCTGTCAAGAACAAGAATGTGGCCACTCCTGTTCCAAAAAAGCCAAGTATGACGATGGTTGGAAGTTGTCGAAGATCTACTTGGAAAGGAATCTGAGCTATTCCCATTATACATAAAACAAATGCTGCTCCAACGAAGGAAACCAACTGTGTGATCCTCTTGGGATCTACTTTACCTGTTACGTACTTACACAAAGTAATATCCAAGGCACAAAATACACCCGATAGCAAGATTAGCAGGTTGCCAAAGAGCAAGTCCGAGATAGTCATATTTGACTGCACTAGTTCGTAACCAACTGGAAGGAGAATAATTCCAACTATTATGGCAGAAAAAGGAAGCATCTCCTTCTTATGTAGCCTCTCTCTAAAAATTGTCAGCGCTATAAGAAGCGAGAACACTATCTCTCCATTAGTCAGGATTGATGCGTTTACAGCGGTGGATTGTCTTAGGCCAAAGAAATATGACACCAAGCCTGAAACTTCCGCTAATCCTATGATAGCTATTAGAATTAGATTTCGTTTACCTATCTTGGCTATAGGTGCAGAATCTTTCCTTATTGGCGTGAAAAAGGCACCATTGATTAGGTAGATGATTGCCGTCAAAGTTAACGGATTTAGTTCTATGCCTCCAGGGGCAGCATATGATAAAAGTGGTTTAGATAGTGAGTGAATTAAACCCGTAAGGGCAGCGGCAACAATGATGAACACATATCCTGAGCGAGCCGAATTTAATTTTGTCTTTATATTGATTATGTGTATCAAAGACATGTTATTTCCAAAAGTGGAAATGACGTTGACCGCTTTAACTGTTGTTATACTCTATGACATACATCTGATTTTATGTCTCATACGACACAATAAATTCCATGTCGGGCTTGGACGCGCTTATTGCTAAATCGTTAGAGTCCACCATACGCGAAAATCTCGGTGAACAAACTTATCAAAAGATAGGTCAAAGGCTGTTTGAACGACATGGCATAGGATTTACGCAAGCGGTTGAAGATTTTAAAAAATTAGATGCCGTTTTAAGAGAGCTTTTTGGAAGTGGCGCCGAAGGTCTAGAAAAGAAGCTGATAGAAAAGATTATCATCTTGGAAGAATCCCAGCGCAAGGACAAGAAATGGATTACAATAGAAGATCAATCACTTACTAAGATGATTCTAGAATCATTAGGAGACGAAGACAAGAAAAATATTGTAAATTCAGTAATTGATGAATCCAGAATAATTTCTGACATACTGGAAATCAGTAAGATGCCTCAAACATCCGGATATAGGAAAGTAAACTCATTAATTGAAAATGGCATATTAATTCCTCATGGATTTGCAACTACACATGATGGAAAGAAAGTGACAAAATACAAGTCAGTCTTTGAGAACATCAGTATAGAAATAGAGAAAAATAAGGTGATTATAAAAGTACAACCTACAGAAGAATCCATAGAAAACAGCCGTATTCTGCAGATTGCATGTCTATGATGAGTTTCAATGTTTCGCCAGAAGAAATTACGCGATGAACGAGAAATCGTTCCTGAAAAACTAGAAGAAAAAATAAACTATAAAATTTTTGGCTTAATTTTTGTAGCTGTAATTGGATTTCAGCTATACTTGTATACGTACAAGAATCTTGATGATCCACAGCTTGAATTAAACGCAACGCTTGCTGATTTCATGACTCCCCTTGTTGCTGCAATAGCTGGATTGTTTGTAGCTAAGCGATATTGGAATTCGGAGGTTTTTGGAAAATCGTATCTTGCACTGGCACTTGGTATGCTAATGAACGCGCTTGCAGAGATAATATACTACATATACGAACAACAAGGCCAAACACCAAGTCCGTCAATAGCAGATTTGGCGTGGCTTTCCTTTTATCCACTTACTTTTTATCACCTTGCAAGGAATATTTCTTTCTTCAAGCCCAAGATTGGTAGACCTGTAAAGGCTTTAGTGATACTAATACCGATCGTTATTACTGGCGTATATGCTTTCTTGGAATATGGACAAGAACAAGCAGCAGATGCCGTATTTTTCTTGGGTCTTGCATACATAGTTGGCTCTTCTGTGATTCTATCAGGTGCTATTCTGGGAGCTATGATATTCCGTCAAGGAACACTAGGCACCCCGTGGTTGATACTGGCCATAGGCATAGTCCTTACAACAGCAGGTGACAACTGGTATTCCTATTTAGATGTGTATGATCTGTACACTATTGTCCATCCACTGAACCTTCTTTGGTATGGGGGTTATCTTGTAATAGCTTACGCTTTATACAAACACAAGAAAGTCATATAAAAATTAGTAATCGAATATGTGCGTATCACATGGATACATACATCTGCATATTATGAATAAAATTCTTCAGCTAAATTGCTTGGCAAAAGAGAAGCAAGTATACAATTATGGCCTGCTGGCTGGAATAATAATGTGTAGTCTTGGGTTTGTAATATTTCTGAACTCGTCTTGGAATGACTTTTTGACTCCAGGTTTTATTGAAAAAGGACTTATTACAGCAACTCCAATACCATCACAGGAATCTGTTTCGGGCGTATTACATGTAGATGAGATAAAAAAGCCTATGACTTTGTTAATATCAAATGAGGCCTCGCAAGTATCATTCAATGTCAGCATCGAAAATCCTCAAGGAATAACAGTGTATAATGCAAATGTGGCAAAAGGCGTACTTACATTTGTGCCAGACAACTCAGGAGATTATGTAATATCCATTAAGAATCTCAGCAGTAAAGATACTGTTGTAAACGTAAGTTACGGTTATTCTCATACTGAAAACATATCTTTATTTTCAATTTTATGGGTATTCTTAATCCTTGGCGGCAATTATCTAATAATCCATACTTACTTTTCACGCACAAGGAACGAATCATATTTTACACGCTAAGTTCAATGACATCGATTAAATAACAATAATTTTACAAATATTAAGGAAATTTGAGAGTGGATGCTTCTAGCTCAAGTATGGGAATGTATAATGACATACTATCGCTTCCTATTTTATCTACGAAATTAAATTCTCCACTCAGACGTTTTAACTCTATGAATTTTTTGACTGGTTTGTCTTTGCTGACAAGGTAATGAACTATTACTCCACCAATTGTACCCGTTTGTGCGAAAACTACATGTTGGTTATTGTAATTTACATGATAAATCAACGGGACTACGCCAAGCACAGACTGAGATGAATAGAGAATTACTTTCAACAGATCGTCATAATTTTTGTATTTCAGATAAGTCGTTGAAGATTCAGCTGACACATAAGTTCTGGTTACATGACACAATATTAATCCTAAGTATTGTGACCGCTCAAATTGACACTGTTTTAATGAAACAACCCGTTAGGTGTTACTATAATTACCTAGTACTCTATATCTGTAAAACTAAGAATTAGAAATATGATGCCTGCTTTGGGATCAGAGATTACTAAGACAAAACAGAAGCTGAGAGAAAAAAGCAAAGCGTCAAACCGCCGTATTGCCAGAACAAGAAGACAACGTGGCTACAATTGGGAAGATACGATAGTTAAACGATTCAATTCATCAGGAGAATGGAAGGCGTTTAGGCTTGGCTCTCCAAGCGTAGGACTTCCAGACATACTTGCAGTAAGTACAAAAGAAAATACAATTTACACCATTGAGGCTAAATCTGGAACTAATACGACTTTACGAGTGCCATATGATCAAATTATTCGCTGCGTCAAATGGATACATACGTTTGAGCTTTACAAGACAAGAAAGATGATTATGGCATTCAAATTTCTATCAAAGAAAAGAATAGATACCGGACAATACGAATCCCGTGAACTTAGAGAATATTTCAAGGAATGGAATGAATCCTATCCAGTAACAGATTTTGTATGTACATACGAAGGCAGTACATATGCGATATCTGACGGTCAAAGGCAAGAATTGACACTTGAAGATTGCCTAATGCCTTTTCACATTAAAAATTCGGTTTCATCGTAAAACGAACACTTCTTTAATATGAGCACGCCAAATATATTGATGAGTTTTGAAGATTTCGTAGACGAAAGGAGTCTAATAAGCCACGATGCCTTTGGCACAAAAGAAATCAAAATAAAACTATTAGAAGTTGAGGACGATGCTTCTGATCATGTATGGCGTTTTGGTGTTAGAGTAAAAGTAAAGAAAATTCTTATCACAATAAAACACATCAATACTCAGCAAGTAGAAGAAGGTGAATTTGATCTAAAAGAGATTGAAAAAGAGATGAAAGAAAAACGGCATTATAGCTCTACAAATAGATGGGTCCAAACAACCGACATCAAGAATGGGTATATACTAAGCACTAGACATTCTTCGCTTTTAGCAGACGCCGTAGCATTGGACTACATTGTAATCTAAACTAAAACCCTCAAGGTCAGGTCTTGTTTCATTGGTTTCCACTTGAAGTTGTATCGTACTTACAGTATTAGTTCTTTATTTACAGAAAACTTTATGAAACTAGAACGGAGAGTCGAAGCATGATAAGTCAGGAAATTGTGCTTAGTGGTAAAAAATACCGTTTAACGTTGACCGATCAAGTGCTTTCTGACGTGAGGAGGCTTAAGGCTCTGTATAACGCAGCATACGAAGATCCTGAAAGCTTTGAGGAGGTAAGCTCCGCAATTTCTGACACTATCAATCAAATAGCGAGTACCGTGGAACCATCCGTTTCTGACAGTGACCTAGATGGCCTGATTCAAGCAGTAATGAAGGCAGTTGATGAAAAGAGTAGGGAAACTGAAGATGCCAGGGCTAGACACGTAGAAGAGAAAGCAAAAGCAGAGAGAAAGAATGCGTCACAAGCTAAAAAATCAAAAAAATTACACAACAGTTGAATGACTAAGAAAAGAACCCTCATATTGGTTAAATGTGATAAATTCTCAGAAAATAACATGCAAACTCATTGTGAATGTGGCATTTGTGGCCATGTGAATGAAAAAGAGTGTATTTCAAAGGAATGCAAGTGCTGCATTAATTTCCATATGCGTTCCGGCCCAAAACGATGATCCAATTTGTTTTAGCATTAGTCTCTATGACGCAATCGACAATCTTTATGGTGTTTTGTCTGATGTGATTCAATATGATTCCTTTAGATTTAAATAAGTACCACCTAAATTTTCCATAATGCAAATGCAAGCGTATCAAAAGTGTATTCAATCTACTTGCGGTTTGGAATATCCTGTAGAAGATATTCGCATAGAATGTGACAAAGGTCACTTGCTTGATATAAAATATAAAATAATTCCCTCCCCATCACTAAAAGAAATATTCTATAACCGCAGAAATCCAATGAGTAATATATTCAACGAAAGCGGGGTTTGGCGTTTTCGTGAGCTGTTGAATTTTTGTCAAATAGACACAGAAAACATTGATGAATGTTCAAAGCGGTTAGTATCACTTGATGGTGCAGAAGGAAGACAATCAAAACCATATCACATGTCTAAAGTATCAGACTATGTTGGTATACAAAGTCTCTGGCTTCAGCCTGAAGGATATAATCCAAGCGGATCATTCAAAGACAACGGCATGACAACAGCTGTAACACATGCGAAACTTGTTAACGTCAAGAAAATAATCTGTGCCTCAACGGGCAATACATCCGCGTCAGCTGCAATGTATGCCGCTAATGAAAATATGGAATGTGACGTCTATATACCAGCTGGCGAGGTAGCTCCAGGAAAATTAGGTCAAGCTTTTCAGTTTGGTGCGCAAGTGATAGAAATTAAAGGCAATTTTGATGATGCGCTTTCTACTTCACTTAAGCGAGCCAGTGAAGGGGGAGGGTATACAGTAAACTCTGTAAATCCATTTAGGATCGAAGGACAAAAAACAATTATTTTCAGAGCATTAGAGTTTCTTGACTGGAATCCACCTGATTGGATAGTTTATCCAGGAGGAGCTCTTGGAAATACCTCAAGCTGTGGAAAGAGCTTGATGGAATTGTACGAGTGGGGGTGGATAAAGAAAATCCCGCGCTTAGCAACTGTAAATTCAGAAGGCGCCAATACGCTCTACACTTTGTACAATGGAAAATTCGAAGGTTCACAATTAAGGTGGAACAAGGGAAAACCAGACACGAGTTTGATAAAAAGATATTATGAATACATGGATAAAAATGGAATAAAACCGAAAACGAAGGCTACTGCAATTCAAATTGCCAAACCAGCAAACATTCTCAAAGGTCTACGCGCACTAGAATTTACTAACGGCGTTGTTACTCAAGTCTCTGACAAAGAAATGTTAGACGGAATGGCTCTTGTCGGTCTAAATGGATTTGACTGTGAAATGGCATCGGGAGCCGTTCCTGCAGGAATCAAGAAGCTTATTGAACAAGAAATTATCAAAAAGGACGATACAGTAATTGGCATCTTAACTGGTAGACAAAAAGATTCTAACATACCAGTTGATTATCACAAGAATGCAGAGAACAGATTTGCGAATCCCCCGCGAAGCTAATATTGTTCTGGCTCAGGAACTACTATTACTCTGGCCAAGCCAATCTCATTCTTTACTATCGCCGCGATTGATTTCATTATCCTGCTAGTTTCATCTAATCTTGTATCATCTGGCAAGATTACGTGAATTTCTGCATTAAACTCACTTCCGACAGGCCTTAAAAATACTTCCTTTGTTTTGATCTTAAAACGTGAAAAAATTAGTTCATGTATCTTGTCTGTGATTTGGGGATTATTTACGGAGTCGATAAGTACAAGAGTTGATTCTCGAATGGCAGTATATGCCATCAGAAATATGTATCCTGCAATTATCATTCCGCCAATGGCATCCATGAATTTGAAGCTTGTATAGGTACCAATGAGCACACTCGCAAAACCTACAAATGACGCAGTACTATCTTTGATTGAGTTCTTTGCATCAAGTTTTAACGATATAAGGTTTGATTCTATTGCTACTTTTCTTATTACAAATGCTCTATGCAAGGATATTCCACCTGCAGCAAGAAGCGTAATCATTGTTAATTCAGGATAGTGCACGTTCACGTGATTGAACAGAGCCACTGCTGCACGATAGGTAATGAGTGATCCTAGGACTACAATTATAATGGCCGCGGTAAAAGCAGCTAATACCTCGACCTTGCGATAGCCAAATGGGAACGCGCTGCTTCTTGGCTTCTTCGTCATTGTTATGCCAAACCAAACTATGAAAGAAATCATGGCGTCAGCAAGAGAATCTAGGCCGTCTGCAGTCAGAGTGATGCTTCCTGTAAATATGGTGACAATTAGCTCTGCTACCCCTATCGCAGCAAGCGTTATCACCGATTGTTTCGCCGCAAGTTGTGCTTTATCTAAAAACTTATACCGGTTTGTTGTCTTACTTTTTTCTGACGACCCCAATTTAGAATCTAATCTACAATAGCTTCGAATCTGACATTTTTAAACAATATGGAGCTATTGCTTCTTAAAATGCCCTTCTAGCAATTTCTTTTTCTCTTCCATGTGGAATAGCTGTTCCGTATGTTTGAACGCGTCTTCTTTTTTCCTTTTAAAGAGCATTGCTTGCATGAGAAGATGATTTTCTGGAACTACAATTCCGGTCTGATCGTCAGAATAGGTTAATTTCACAACATCGTCCTGAACCTCAATAAGATCTGCATGTATGTGAATCATATTGGTATCTTTGAAATTAAATTTAATTGATTCAGCAAAATCTCTAATGTCCTTAGTTCCTTTTGCATTATATAGTGTAGCCACGCCGTACTCATTTTTGTAAAGGTTGAGAATTTCCGAAGTACTTGGAGCAGATCCATCAAATCGTATATCCATCAAATGAACATGCATTTGTCTTGTAGGAATTTTGAATACGCGAATAAATAGTGGAGTATCAGCACCCATGTAACTTTTTACATCTTCATTGTGATGCGGTTTAAGTGTCCACTCAATGGAGTCTTTAACCTCTGTCTTTGAATCTTCAAGGTCAGCCCATCTTCTAAGAAGTGTGCCATCATATCTTTTTATTTTTTTTCCATATTTTTCTCTGAGAGGCTGAAGTATTCTCCCCATGCCGGTAACATTGCAACTTCCCTGCATAACATATTTCTCGTCAAATGCCTTCTCATAATTGACACGAGAATTAAAGATTAATTCGGCTACCGCTTTATCACCAGTAATCTTTTCCCCACCTTGAAAAATAGCTTTTACATTGTTTGGTTCGTATACGGTATTCTTGTTTGTATAGCCAATTCCACCAGGTGCAGCATCAATCACAAGGTCACATTCCCTAATTATGTCTTCTATAGATCCTGATATTTTGAAATGCTTGAATGATTCTCTTTTATCTCTTGGAACATAAACCTTGAATCCCCTGGACACAGCATCTGTGACCTTTTCATCAGGCGAGTACTTGCCTACTCCTACAACATCTATTTCAGGATCATCTGCTATAAATTGAGCAATCCTGCTGCCTATCGAACCGTATCCATTTACAAAAACTCTTTTCACAATTTTGTGACAAAAATGCCCTCTTATTTAGATAACCCTGGCAAGAACTAAATAATCTTCATTCAGAGATCCATCGTTGAACGTTCATTTACCTTCGCTTGCAATCGGTGCTGGGATAGTAGCCGCCATCATAGTAGCATTTTTGGTCTACAGTCAAGTATTAGACAAGAATTCCCCACAAAGTATCGGAGAGCAAGAAAGCCAGTCACAGAAAGTATTCAGTCTGATAACGGACAATAGTTCACCTATTTTAGGTTCAAAAGACGCTGCTATCACAATGATAGAGTTCGGTGATTATCAGTGCTTTTATTGTAACAAGTTTTATCACGCCACTGAATCTGAAATAGTAAAAAACTATGTTGATACCGGCAAGGTAAAGATGATCTTTAAGGATTGCACCATAATCGGTCAAGATTCGGTAACCGCAGCTAATGCAGCACACTGTGCACAAGAACAAGGGAAGTTTTGGGAATACCATGACGCATTGTATGATAACTGGGCAGGCGAGAATACTGGCTGGGCATCATACAAAAATTTACCGGGATTTGCAAAACAAATAGGATTGAATGAAGAACAATTTAACGAATGTGTGATCAAGGCAAAGTATGTCAATATGGTTCAAGAGAGTGTCTCAAATGCTAGAGATTTGGGTCTTTCAGGAACACCAGATTTCTTCATAATTGGTCCAGATAGTGCTATTACAAAAGTGGTAGGGGCACAGCCTTATGATGTTTTTGATGAAATTTTCAAATCAAAGCTTAAATCATGAGAAATTTTGTGATCGAATGGCTAAAAAAGTAAATAAAAACGATGATTTTACCAGATCAAATTTGACTCTCAAAATGCTTATATTTGTAACACCAAAGGTGTAGCTGTTGGCCGCAGGTATAGATGACATAGCCATCTACATTCCAAGGTTGTTTGTAGACGCTAGGGACTTCGCAAAAGCACGTGGCATGGACCCCGACAAACTTCAACGGGGCCTTGGAATATCTAAAATGGCTATCGTGGATACTAATCAAGATCCAGCTTGCATGGCAGCCAATGCGTGTTTAAGACTGATGGAAAGAAACAAAATAGATCCAAAGGATGTAGGCAGACTTTATGTGGCAACAGAGTCTTCACTTGACGAATCGAAAGCGATGAACTCTTACGTGATAGGTATGCTAGAGCAAATTTACGGTGATGAATCTTTCGAACATTGTGGTGGAATAGAGTGCAAATTTGCATGTGTTAGTGGGTCATATGCGTTATACGATAATTCAAACTGGATAAGAGCCGGTGAGGCTGAAGGCAAATATGCCATAGTTGTAGTATCTGATATTGCAAAGTATGATCTTGGTTCCAGTGGTGAATACACCCAAGGGGCAGGAGCAGTTGCAATGTTACTTAATGATGACCCAAGAATTATGATATTTGATCCGAAGGTAACCTCAACCTCAATAAAAAATGAATATGACTTCTATAGACCGTTTGGTAAAGAAACGCCGATTGTTCATGGGCAATATTCCAACTTAC
>Ga0066680_10000582_pt1 | contig 12823 bp, 10 predicted proteins | sample GraSoiAngelo_129_FD_62297 | JGI IMG/M metagenome (GOLD analysis project Ga0066680, IMG submission 62297) | Grasslands soil microbial communities from the Angelo Coastal Reserve, California, USA - 14_0927_12_40cm | ecosystem: Environmental > Terrestrial > Soil > Grasslands | place: USA... | reverse complement strand
CGCTTCCAGCAACAGGAGGAGCAGCGATGAGCGCAGAGCAGGTTACGACTCGTCGCGAAACCGGCGTTGCGGGCGTGTCGGCGCTCGACAGGCTGGGCTATCGCCTGCAGCGGCTGCCGCTCCACCTTGTGATCATCATCTTCTGCGCGGTCTGGATCGTGCCCACGATCGGAATGAGCATCAACTCGTTCCGTTCGGTGTCGGACATGGGCCAGGCTGGCTGGTGGACGACCTTGTTTCCGCCACACGGTTTCAGTCTCGCGAGCTATCAGCAGGTCCTCAACATCGAAGGCGTCGTCCCATCGATCGTCAATAGCGTCCTCATCACGGTCCCGGCCACCGTCATCCAACTGGCGATCGCAACCATGGGCGCCTACGCCTTCGCCTGGATGAATTTCCGAGGAAAGAACCTGTTCTTCATCGTCATCGTCGGACTGATGGTCGTGCCGATCCAGATGACGCTGATCCCGGTGCTTCAATTCTTCAAGGTCGTCGGGCTCAACGGAACGATCGTCGCCGTCTGGCTTGCCCACTCGGGCTACGGCCTGCCGTTCGAGGTGTTCCTGCTCCGCAACTACTTGGGCGGCCTGCCGCGGGAGATCTTCGAGTCGGCCGAGGTCGACGGTGCAGGCCACGCGGTGCGATTCCTTCGCATTGCGGTGCCGATGACCATCCCCGCGATCGCGTCGCTGACAATATTTGTCTTCCTCGGAGTTTGGAACGACTTGCTGGTCGCCCTGACCTACCTTGGCACCAGCCCGAACCGCCCCTTCACGGTGGTCATCACGCAGCTCGTCACGTCGCTCGGTGGTGGCTGGCAATTCCTAACCGCCGCGGCCGTGCTGCAGATGGCGCTGCCGCTCGCAGTTTTCATCTTCCTGCAGCGGTACTTCGTGCGAGGCATCACGAGCGGATCGGTCAAGGGATAGCCGAGTAACCGGCGCGTAGCGATGGCGGCCGCCAGGGACGTGGTCCTGATGACCACGCACGACATCGGCCGCCATCTCCATTGCTATGGCCGGTCGAGTGTGGTGAGCCCAAACGTCGACTCACTGGCGGCGTCCGGTGCCAGGTTCGCGCAGGCCTTCTGCACGGCCCCGCAGTGCAGCCCGAGCCGGGCCAGCCTGGCCTCGGGACGCTATCCCCACAACAACGGCGTGATGGGGCTCGCGCACCCTGGTTTTGACTGGGAGCTCGGCCCGAACATTCCCCACACGGCGGCGATTCTCGCGGGGCAGGGATTCGTGGCCCACCTGTTCGGCGGCCAGCACGTCTCTCTCCACCCCGCGCGACTTGGTTTTGCCCGCCACCACGCGGACATGACAGGTTCGGCGATCGCCTCCGAGGTGGAGGAGGTCTTGGGACGCAATCACGATCGCCGGTTCTACCTCGAGATCAACTTCGAGGAGACGCACCGGCCGTATCCGAAGGTCGAAGGCGGCCCGCCGGACGCCATCGACATCCCGCCTTATCTACCCGACGGCCCTGAAGCCGTCGCGGAGATCGCCGGGCTTCAGACCGGTATCCGGCTGATGGACGAAGCAGCCGGCCGCGTTCTGGCCGCGCTGGACAAAGCCGGCCGGGCCGACGAGGCCCTGGTCATCTTCACCACCGACCACGGCGTGGCCATGCCACGCGCGAAATGCACCCTCTATGACCCGGGCCTGGAAGTATCGCTGCTGATGCGCTGGCCGGCCGGCGGGCTCGAGGCGGGCGCTGTTCTGCCCCAGCTCGTGAGCAACATCGACGTCCTGCCGACCGTCCTCGACGCGGCCGGCGTGGAGCACCCCGGCAACATCCAGGGGCGGTCGCTGCTGTCACTGCTGCGAGGCGAGGCGTACGAACCCCGCGAGATGATCTTCGCCGAGAAGACCTTTCACAGCTACTACGACCCGATGCGCTGCGTCCGCACCCACCGCTACAAGTTCATCCGCAACTTCGAGTCGGCCTTTGCCGTCGAGGTGCCGGGCGACATCCAGGCCGGTCCCATCTTTCGCGCCGACCCCTCGCGCTACTCGAAGGACCGAGCCAACGTGGTCGAGCTTTTCGACCTTGAGTCAGACCCTCTGGAACAGAACAACCTCGCGGGTATGGCCGAGATAGCCGCGGTCGAGAAGCAGCTGAGCGAGGAGCTGTGGCGCTGGATGCGCGAGACTCGCGACCCTCTGCTCGATGGTCCCGTCCCCTCGCCACGCTACCGCCTGGCGATGCAGTCCTGACGCGAGTCGTCCTCTCCCGGGGGGCGATCGCGGCCGTCGCCGCGACCTTCTTGCTCATGGGCATGGTCGTCGGGGGCTATGGGCCGCTGCTGGAGCATTTGAGCCGGCGGTTCGGCGTCAGCCTTCCCGTGGCCGGCGCGACGATCAGTGTGCATTTCGCGGGCGCGCTGCCGGGTGTGTTCATCGCCATGCGATCGTTCGAGCGCCTGCCCGCCCGCGTGACGGTGATGGTCGCCACCGGCGTGGTGAGCGTCGGCCTTGCTGGAATTGCCATCGCCTTCGCGTGGCCGGCGTTTCTGGCGGCGGTGTTCGTCGTCGGTCTGGGGTTCGGCATGCTCGTCCTCGGGCTCAACCAGCTCGTCGCCTACAGCGAGGGCGCGCGCCGCGCCGCGCTGCTGAACGCGCTCAACGGGGCTTACTCGGCAGGCGCGGTGGCCGGCCCGATCCTCGTGGCCACGTTTGCCGCCGACCATTTCTCGGCGCTCTACCTCTTTGCCGCCCTGGTCTGGCTGGCACTCATACCCGGTGCCATCGGCATCTCCGGGCGCATGCCGGTTGTGGTCGACCTGCCACTCCGGCCCGGGGTCCTCGTCGGCATCTTCATCTGCGCGTTCGTGCTCTACGTCGCGGTCGAGAACGGGACGGGCGGATGGATGACCTCGCACCTCGAGTCGGTCGGCCTCAATTCGAACGATGCCGCCACGGTGACGTCGGGCTTCTGGCTTGCCCTGGTGACGGGTCGACTGCTGATCACGCTCGTGCCCGCCAAGGTCGGTGAGGCGACGATCGTGCTGGCGGGATCGGCCGCGGCCACGGTAGCCCTCATCGTGGCGTCGATCGGAGCCGCGGCGCCCTGGGCCTACATCGTGACCGGGCTGGCGCTGGCCCCGATCTTTCCGACGGGAATCGTGTGGCTCGCGAAGCTCAGGCCGGGCGATTCGCGCGCTACCTCGTGGCTCTTTCCGGCGGCTTCGATCGGCGGCGTCGCGGGGCCCGGCGCGATCGGCATCGTCATCGCCCAGACAAGCGTCGCCTGGGCGCCGGCGGTGCTCGCGGTGGTCGCGCTCAGCATGTCCGCCGCGTTTTTGATCGCGGCTAGACGATGAGCGGTCGCAGCGTGTCGCGGGCGAGCAGAAATCCCCGCTGGACCAGCTCGAGCTCGCCCTCGAACTTGCGATCCTCGTGCTCGATGGAGACCACCCAGTCGTAGCCGATGGCGTAGAGCGCACTGAGGAATCGGTCCCAGCGAACCTCGCCGAGGCCGGGAAGCCGCGGCACCTGCCACCCCATGCCGAGCGACATCACTCCCTGCTCGTAGAGCCCGTCGCGATCCACCTCCATGTCCTTTGCGTGCACGTGAAAGATTCGGGACGCAAAGTCCCTCACGGCACGCGTGTAGTCGATGAACTGCCACACGAGGTGCGACGGATCGAAGTTCAGCCCGAAGTTCTCGTCGGGGACGATCTCGAAGAGGCGGCGCCAAAGCGCCGGCGAGTAGGCGAGGTTGCGACCGCCGGGCCACTCGTCGGCGGAGAAGATCATCGGGCAGTTCTCGATCGCGATCCTCACGTCCCTCTCGCGCGCAAAGCGCACGATCGGCGGCCAGACACGCTGGAATTCTGTGAGGTTCTCCTGCACCGAGCGGTGCTGGTCGCGGCCGACGAAGGTGCCGACGATGTCGACCTCGAGGCGCTGCGCGGCTTCGATCACGTGGCGCAGGTGCTCGTTTGCCGCTTCCCGCGCGGCGGCGTCAGGGTCCAGGTTGTTCGGGTAGTAAGCCAGCGCGGAGATCTCCAGGTTGTAACGGGCCAGCAGCTTGCGCACCGCCTTCGGGTCGAAGTCCTCGACGTCGATGTGGGACACGCCCGAGTAGCGGCGGCGCTCGCCTCCGCTCGAAGGCCAGCATGCAATCTCGAGCGCGTCGAAGCCGCTTTCGTGCGCCCACCGCGCAACCTGCTCCAGGCTCTGGTCTGGGAACGCCGCCGTCAGCAGCCCGAGCTTCATTTGCGTGTGCCGACCGCGCGCCGCGAGCGATCGACCTCGACCCAGCGCTGCTCCCGTGAGCTGCGCGCGACCGCCTCGCAGACCAGCATCTCGTCGTGGCCGTCGGCGAAGGTCGGGTAGCCGTCCCCGCGCGCCCCGGAACCGACCGCTCCGTATACCGTCGCGTACAACGCCTTGAAGGTGTCGGCGAATCCCTCCGCATGACCGCCGGGCAGCCTCGTCGCCCGGCGTCCCTGCTCATTGAGGATCGCCGGGTCGCGAAGGAGGATTTCGTTCGGACGTCCCCGATGTCCGATCCACAGCTCGTCTGGCCGTTCAGAGTTCCATGCCGCCGCGGAGGTCGAGCCGTCGATCTCGAAGATGAGTGAATTCTTGCGTCCCGGGCTCACCTGGGAGACAGCGAGCGCGCCGCGAGCTCCGTTTTGATATCGAAGCAGGATCGTGGCCGCGTCTTCGGTTTTGACCTCGCGCGCGTTCCGCTGCTTGATGAACGTCGTCAGGTCGGCCATCACGGCAGTGATCTTCGCGCCGCAAAGGAACGTGGTCATGTCCATCCAGTGCGACCCGATGTCGGCCACCGCACGGAGATCGCCGCCGAGTCCGGGGTCCACTCGCCAGTTCCAGTCGGTGTCGAGAAGGAGCCAGTCCTGCAGGTAATGGCCGGAAACGAGGCGCACATCGCCGAGAGCGCCATCCGCGATCAGGCCGTGGACATGCTGGCACACGGGGTAGAAGCGGAGGTTGAAGTTGACCGCGTGCACGCGTCCGCTCTCCTCGGCCAGCTGCAACAGGTCCGCCGATTCGGTCGAGGTCATGGCCAGCGGCTTCTCGCATACGACGTGCTTGCCGGCCGCGAGCGCTGCCTTCGCGTGCTCGTGATGCAGGTGGTTCGGCGACGTGATGTGGACCACGTCGATGCGCGGATCGTCGAGCATGGCCTGAAAGCTTTCATAGGCCGGGGGCAGGCCCAGCTCGCGTGCACGCGAGGCGGCGCGCTCACGACTGGAGCCGACGACGCCGTAAACCTGGACTCCGAGCCTCCGCAGCGCTTCGACGTGCACCACGCCGATGAATCCGGTTCCCACGACGGCGGCGCCTATCTCGCCAAAGGCCCTGGATTTCACATATACCAGTTTCGCTGGGACTTCCCCTGCCGTGCAGAAGGCAGGTCGTTGACCTTCGCAGTCCAGCCGCACCACGCGACCGCGTTCGCGATCACACGCTGGATGTCCGTCTGGTGGTACACGGGAAACTCCTGGTCGCCGGAACCGAAGTAGAACACTCTTCCCGCGCCGCGCTGGTAGCAGCAGCCGCTGCGAAACACCTCGCCTCCCTCATACGAGCTGATGAAGATCAGCTCACCTGGTGGAGGGATGTCGAAGAACTCCCCGTACATCTCCTGGTGCGGGACGACGATCGGCTGCGGGATGCCCGCGGCGATCGGATGCGCCGGGTTGACCGTCCAGATGACTTCTCGTTCGCCACCGGGGTCGGACCGCCAGCGAAGGGCGCATGTCGTGCCCATGAGCCGCTTGAAGATCTTCGAATAGTGGCCCGAATGCAGGACGACGATGCCCATTCCGTCCAGCACCCGCGCGTGCACGCGCTGCACGACTTCGTCATCGACCTGATCGTGCGCCGCGTGACCCCACCAGGTGAGGACGTCGGTCTCGGCAAGCGCCTCCTCTGAGAGACCGTGCTCGGGCTGCTCGAGCGTCGCGACGCGCGCCGAGACGCCGCCGCCGAGCTCGCGGCGCAGGCCCTCGACGATGGGGGCGTGCATGCCGTCGGGATAGATCCGCTTGACGGACGGGTCACGCCGCTCGTGGACGTTCTCGTTCCAGACCGTGACCCGAAGGGGGCGGCCGGCCGCCATCAGATCGGAAGCGCTTCGCCGGCCCGATAGATCGATACAGGCTCGTGTACTGTCGCCGACTCGACGGCGGCGGCCACGAACGCGATGGTCCCGAGGTTGTGACGACCCGAAGTCGCAGGCTCGCGCCCGCTGCGCACCGCGTCGACGAACTCGGTGATGGTTCCCCAAGGGCCGGTTCTCGCCATCGGTCGCAGGTTAGCGGAGCGCGGCTTGCCGCCGCGCGGCCGGATCACGACCTTGTCGTGCGTCATGTCATCGTCGCGGTTCGTCCAGAAGATCTCGCCATGCTCGAACTCCAGGCTCCACTGACCGCCCCAGGGCGTCACCGGCCCGGCGCTGATCCAGCTGCCGCGGTAGCTGACCACGACTCCGGGGAAGGCGATCGAGGCGACGGTGGTCGACGGTCCGTTGAACCCGGTCCACTTCGGGTTCCACGCCTCGCAGTAGATGCGCTCTGGCTCGCTGCCGAGGATCATGCGCAACAGGTCGAAGTGGTGGATCGACATGTCGACCAGCAGCGGCTGGTCCTCCAAGTGATGGCGCCCGCGGCCGTTCGGACCGATGGTCGAGTAGCGGCGAAAGTCGATCGAGACCTGGTGCAGCTTGCCGAGTGAAGCGTCGCGGACGAGCGAGGCAATCGCCCGGGGCGCCGGGAAGTGACGGTAGTTCTGGCTGACCATCAGGACGAGGGCCCCGCGCGCGGCAATGTCGACCAGCTCCTGCGCCGCTCCGATGCTGGGTGCAAACGGCTTCTCGACCAACACGTGCAGGCCCGCTTCGAGCGCGGTCCTGGTCGCGGGCACGTGGCCGGGCAAAGCCGTCGTGTTGAGGACGGCTTGCGGATGCGTCGCCGCGATCGCTTCCTTCAGCGACTCGAAGACCATCTCGGGCCGCGGCTTGAGCTCTTCGCGGAGGATGTCGAGCGAGCGCGGGTCCGAGTCGACATAGGCGACAAGCTCGACCTCGCCGATATCCGGGAGCACCCGTTTCGCCCAGTTGCGGCCGTGCGCACCGAGTCCGACCTGGGCGATTCGGAGTGGAGTCACGGCCGAAATGATGCGGGAGCGTTCGATGATTTCATCCGGCTTACAACGAGAATCGCGGCGATAGGTTTCGTGCGCGTTGACGAAGCGCTTCCTTGAGCTGTCTAGGCGCGTGCTCTCGCGGACGAGGTCGACTCTCGCGCGATCAGGTGCACGGGAAGCATGATCCGGCCCCCGCTCGCCTTTCCGTTCGCCACCATCCTGAGAAGGAGGCGCATCGCCTCGGCGCCGGTCTCGTAGAACGGGACGTGGACCGTGCTCAAGGGCGGGCTCGTGAAGGCGGCGGCGTCGAGGTCGCCGCATCCCACGACCGAGCAGTCGTCGGGCACGGCCCGGTGGGCCTCGCGCAGCGAGATCAGGGCGCCGATCGCAGCCAGGTCGTGGTGGCAGAACACGGCGGTGAGGTCAGGGCGCCGTGCGAGCAGGTCCGGCATCACCGCGAGGCCGCCGGCGACTTCGCCGCCGCCCTCAGCGACCAGCTCGCTCGCGAGCTCGAGGTCCGACTCCTCGAGCGCGCGCCGGTAGCCGCGAAGCCGACTCTGCGTCTGGCGTGTCCCGCGTACCCCGGTGACGACGCCGATCGCCGTGTGCCCGAGCTCGAGCAGGTGACGTGTGGCGACGTAGCCAGCCTCTTCGTCGTCGGGAGCGACGATCGTCACAGCGCTGCTCGCGATGTGGTGCAGGCTGACGACAGGGAGAGTGCGGTCCAGCACGTGGCTCAGCGCGCGGTCCTCCTCCATCTGCGGCGCCGCGAGGAGGATCCCGTCGACGCGGCGCTCCATCATCGCGGGCAGGGCGTACTCAGTGAGGGATCCCTCGGGCTCGATGCTTGTGATGAGGAGCGCGTATCCCTGCCGGCGCGCCTCCTGCTCGGCGCCCGCAAGGCACCGGCTCAGCCCCGGGTCGCGAAAGTCCCCCGTGATCAGGCCGATGATGCGGGTCCGCTGCATGACGAGGCTTCGCGCCTGGAGGTTGGGCACGTAGCCGAGGTCGCTCGCCGCCCGGAGGATCCGGGCCCGCGTCGTCTCGGACACCGAGCCGCCGCCGTTCAGCACCTTGCTCGTCGTCTGGAAGCTGACTCCCGAGCGAGCGGCGACGTCCTTGACGGAGACGTGCCTCATGGGCCTGTACTCCCTCACGCTCCAGGTATTATGCGCGGAAAGCGAACGTTCGCCTACCGAGCGTCTGTGGAGGGCACAGTGGGACCCGGACCCGAGTACCCGCGGCCGAACCTTCGGCGGGAGGAGTGGTCGAGCCTCGATGGCGAGTGGGAGTTTGGCGCCGGCGCCAACCCGGTGTTCGACCGCCGGATCGTGGTTCCGTTCTGCCCGGAGTCGGCGCTCTCCGGCATAGGCGAGCGCGTGGGTGACGTGGTCTGGTACCGGCGGCGCTTCGACGCCCCGGGCGCCGATCGGCTGCACCTCCACTTCGGGGCCGTCGACTACCAGGCGATCGTGTGGGTGAACGACGTCGAGGTCGCGCGGCACGAGGGAGGGCACTCGCCTTTCACCGCCGACATCACTGCCGCGGTGCGGGCGCGCGACAACGTCGTGGTGGTGCGCGCGGAGGATCCGCTCGCTGACATGACGATCCCGCGCGGCAAGCAGCACTGGACCGAGACGCCGGAGGGAATCTTCTACACCGCGACCACCGGGATCTGGCAGAGCGTCTGGCTCGAGCCACTGCCGGCGCATCACGTCCGCGGCGTGCGGCTGATCCCGGACCTCGACGCCGGCGCGGTGGACGTCGTCATCGAAGCGGACGGCCCTGCAGACGTGGTCGTGGACCTGGATGAGGAAGACGTTGGCCGCTGGTCCGGCAACGGCGGCGGTCGAATCCGGCTTGACGAGGTCGAGGCCTGGTCTCCCGAGTCCCCTCGGCTCTACGGGGTCGAGGTACGACTTGGGGCCGATCTCGTGCGCACATGTTTCGGCCTGCGCAAGGTGGAGGTCCGCGACGGGCGCTGCTGGCTGAACGGCGAGCCGTTAACCCAGCGCCTGATCCTCGACCAGGGCTACTTTCCGGAAGGGCTGCTGACGGCCCCGTCGATCGAGGATCTACGACGTGACATCGAGCTGGCCAAAGCGCTCGGTTTCAATGGCGCGCGCAAACACCAGAAGGCCGAAGACCCGCGCTGGCTCTATCTGGCGGACGTCCTCGGCTTTCTCGTCTGGGCGGAGATGCCCAGCTTCCACCAGTTCTCGGACGAGGCGATGCGCCGGCTGGCCGCGGAGTGGACGGAGATAGTGCGCCGCGACCGCGATCACCCCTCGGTCGTGACCTGGGTCGTAGCCAATGAAAGCTTCGGCCTCGACGGGGTCGACGCAGGGGTTCGCTCGGGTTTCACCTCGGGCCTCCGGCGAATCACGCGCGAGCTCGATGAGTCCCGCCCCGTCGTCTCCAACGACGGCTGGGAGCACTCGCTGAGCGATCTGTGCACGCTCCACGACTACTCGCCGCCGGCAGACCTCGCGCGGCGCTACCGCAGCGTCGAGACCGCGCTGGACGGGACCGGGAGCGCCCATCCGCCATACGACCCCGGTTTCGGCTACCGCGGGGAGCCGATCATCGTCAGCGAGTTCGGCGGCCTGCGGCTCGCCGGCTCAGGCGGCTGGGGCTGGCTGGAGGTGCCCGATGACGCCGCGTTTGTCGGGGCGTACGGGCAGCTGATCGCAGCGTTCATGCAGCGTGGACCGGTCGAAGGCTTCTGCTACACGCAGCTCACCGACGTCGAGCAGGAGCAGAACGGTCTGCTCACCGCCCAGCGGGAACCCAAAGTCGATCCAGCCCGCCTGCGACCCATGACCCAAACTCCGAAACGGCGGTGAGGATCGAGCTCCCTCTCCTTGGTCTTAGGCGAGGCGCGCCTGCACAAACCGCCGGCGGATGGCGAAAATCACCCTTGACAGATTTCCCGGTGGCGCATACGATCCTATAAACCGCTTTAATAAAGCGGTTTATAGCGTGGGGAGCGCTGATGCCGATGCCAGGAGCCTTGGTGGGTGTCCCGGGTCACCATCGCTGACGTGGCCAGCGCGGCCGGCGTCTCGAAGACGGCCGTGTCGTTCGCGTTCAACAACCCGGAGCGGCTGGGACATGCCACGCTGGAGCGCGTGCTCGGCGTCGCCCGCGACCTCGGCTACACGCCTCACCCCGCCGCCCGCGCGCTCTCCATGCGGCGCAACGGCACGATCGGCGTGCTGATCCCGCAGCGCCTGTCCACGGTTTTTGCCAACCCGTTCCTGAGCGAGCTGATCCAGGGCCTGGGTGAGCTGTGCGAGGAGCACGACCTCACGCTTCTCTTAGTGCCGCCGCTCGACGGGTCGCTCGAGAGCGCAATCCGTCAGGCTTCTGTCGATGGATTCATCAGCCTGGGCCTCAGCCCCGACGATCGCGCGTTCGAGGTTCTGGACGGCATCGGCATCCCGACCGTGCTGATCGACTCCGAGGATTCGTTCGGGCATCCCGTGGTCAACGTCGACGATCGGGGCGGCGCCGAGGCGGCCGCCAAGCACCTCCTCCAGCAGGGACACCGCAACGTGACGATCGTGCTTTTGCCGCCGGCACGCTCACAGGTGGAGAGCACACCGACCGCAACCAGGCGGCTGGCGGGCTACCATGCCGCCTTCGAAGCCGCCGGCGCACCGCCGCCGGAGACGGTTACGGCCGGGGTCTCGATAGCAGGCGGCACGCGGGCGTTCGAGTCCCTACCCAGGGGTAAGCGTCAACCCACCGGCCTGCTGGCGATGAGCGACATGGCGGCGATCGGCGTCATGAACGCAGCGCAGGCGGCCGGCGTGAGGGTGCCCGAGGACCTCTCCGTGGTCGGATTCGACGACATTCCGCTCTCTGCCTGGACCAACCCGCCGCTCACGACGGTTCATCAGCCGATCGTCGAGAAGGGCCGTCTTGCCGCTCGCATGCTGATCGAGCGCATGAAAGGACGCGGAGTGGACTCGCCGGCGCCGCTCAACACAAGCCTTGTAATCCGGGGTTCGACATCGGCGCCGAGAAATTCGGATTTGCCAATTGGGAGGAGGTAAATAGAATTGTTTGTGGGGCAGAGCCCGCGTACGCGGCATGACCGTGCATTTGGTGAAGGGATAAAGAGATGGCATCTGTAACTTATGACCACGTCGTCAAGCGCTACACCGCGGACGTGACCGTGGTTAAGGACTTCAACGTCGAGATCAAGGACAAGGAGTTCATGGTCCTTGTCGGTCCGTCTGGCTGTGGCAAGTCGACGGCGCTCCGCATGCTCGCCGGGTTGGAGCAGATCTCCGAAGGTCGCATCCTGATCGGGGACCGGGTCGTTAACAACATCGCCGCCAAGGACCGGGACATCGCGATGGTGTTTCAGTCCTACGCGCTTTACCCGCACATGTCGGTCTACGACAACATGGCCTTTCCGCTGCAGATGCAGCACATGAAGAAGACCGAGATGGACAAGCGGGTGCGCAACGCCTCGCGCATCCTGGGTCTCGACAACTTCCTCAAGCGCAAGCCGCGCGCCCTCTCCGGCGGCCAGCGTCAGCGCGTCGCCCTGGGTCGCGCCATCGTGCGCAGCCCCAAGGTCTTCTTGCTCGACGAGCCGCTTTCCAACCTCGACGCGAAGCTTCGCGGCCAGACGCGGGTCGAGCTGCAGAAGCTGCACCGTGACCTGCAGACGACGTTCATCTATGTCACGCACGACCAGGTCGAGGCGATGACGATGGGTGACCGGATCGCGATCATGAACGCCGGCATCCTGCAGCAGGTCGGGACTCCGGGCGATATCTACGACCATCCCGCCAACCTGTTCGTCGCCGGATTCATCGGCACGCCCACGATGAACTTCGTCCCAGCCTCCGTCAGCAACGGATCGGCCAAGGCGTCGGGATTCGAGGTCAAGCTGCCGAAGGCAGTGAGCGCGCACAAGGGCACGCTTGGATTCCGGCCCGAGACCGTGACGGACCGCATCGCCGACGGAAGCCCTACCCTCGAGATGAAGGTCGACGTTGTGGAGAGGCTTGGCTCCGACCAGTTCCTCTACGGCATGGTCGGGGGCGACCAGGTGACGGCCCGAGTCGACCCGCGAATGACCGTGGCGCCGGGCGACCGAGTGAAGCTTGGCCTCGACACCCGCACCTTGCACTTCTTCGACGCCGAGAGCGAGCAGGCGCTTCTCTAGAACCAATCCAGTTCGACCCGTCGGGTTTTGGGCTTAGAGCGCATTCGCGCCATCCAGGATTTCGACGCCGCACGGGCGCGGGCGTTTCGTCGCAGCTTGCGGACGATCCTGACGGGCAGGGTCCCGCGGCTGCGTTCGATCGAGCCCGTGCTGAAGGCGGCGGGAGTCGAGGCCCGTGCGGCCGGCGGGGTGCAGGAGATCCCGATTGACAAGATCGTCGGCTCCGTCGCACCCGACGCCAAGACAGGCGACTTCGACCCAGGTTTCTTGCCCATCAACCGGCGCATGCGCGAACGCTGGACGCGGATCTACCAGGCGATGGTCGAGGGGGACGAGCTGCCTCCGATCGACGTCTACAAGGTGGACGGCCTCTACTACGTGATCGACGGCCACCATCGAGTCTCGGTGGCCCGCAACCTCGGCAGGCCGACGCTCAACGCGCGGATCATCAACGTGCGGACCCGTGCTCCCGTGAGACCGAATGTCGACACCGACTCGCTTCTGCGCGCGG
>Ga0066680_10000577_pt1 | contig 12862 bp, 10 predicted proteins | sample GraSoiAngelo_129_FD_62297 | JGI IMG/M metagenome (GOLD analysis project Ga0066680, IMG submission 62297) | Grasslands soil microbial communities from the Angelo Coastal Reserve, California, USA - 14_0927_12_40cm | ecosystem: Environmental > Terrestrial > Soil > Grasslands | place: USA... | reverse complement strand
AGAAATTGCATTGCCTGGAGCATGTACGGTTGCGCCTTTCAGCTCTATTACCTTAGCTGCTACTTGCCTTGTGCCCTGGACAATTGCTTCGATTTTGTCTCTTGATAAAATAGATAACAACGGGATTCCGGCTACGGTTGAATACCTTGGCAAAGGCAACATGTTTTCACCATGTTCACCAATTACCAATGCACGAATCGAATTGCGAGAATATCCAGTTGATTCGTGAATGAATTGTACAAATCTTGATAAATCAAGCATGTTACCCATACCAAATACTCGATTCTTTTGAAATCCGGATACCTTGTATGTAAGGTATGCCATTGGATCTAGAGGGTTTGTTACAGGTATTATTATTGATTCCTTTGCGTATTTCTTGATATTTTCAGCTACTCCTTTTATAATTGATGTATTAATTTTCAGTAGATCCATTCTTGTCATTCCGGGTTTTCGTCCTGAACCTGCCACAACAACTACAATATCTGAGCCTTTCATTTCCGAATAGTCGTTTGAACCTCGGATGTTTACATCAATTCCTTTTTCTGAAAGCATATGATTAAGATCCATCGCTTCCCCCTGTGGGAGACCCTGAATGATATCTAGCAATAGAATTTCATCGGTGACTTTTCTTAGAGCAGTAAAAAGTGCAGCTGCTCCTCCGACTTTACCTGACCCAATAATGGTAATCATAAACAGGCGTCCCTTTAATCGCTAATTAAACTTCACTATTTGTTTTGTGCAATAAGGCAGAATGCCGTATGATCTAGATTCTTGAATTGAACGACATAGAATTACAATTTATATGCATTTCAATGTGTTTAGAAACTTATGGTACTTGTAATTGATGCACAGGTTGCTGGAATTTCAGGAGATATGTTACTATCTGCTCTTATCAACATAGGGGCAAACAAATCTAAAGTAATAGATGGTGGGTATTCAATTGGGAATTATCTCAAAGGTTCCAAAATTCAAAAGATTGCTTTCGAAAAGACTGTAAAACATGGAACAGAGGCTACTCGCCTTATTTTGAACATAAAAGAAGATAGTCATGAGAGAAAGGGAATTGAGATTCAAGATTGTATATTATTAGCATCAGATAAGATTGGCTTATCAGAACAGGCCAAAGTCTTCGCAAGGGAAAGTATAAAGTCCTTAATTAATGCAGAATCCAAAATTCATGGAGAGCCTGTTGAGTCAGTTCATTTTCACGAAGCGTCAAGCATGGATACCGTTATTGATATTATTGGTTCTTCCATAGCGCTAGACGACCTGAAATTTTTCTCTGAAGAAATTATTTCCACACCCGTAGCTGTTGGAGGAGGTAAACTCGATTTTTCTCACGGCATGGTATCCAATCCTGCCAGTGCAATTTTGGAAATATTTCGTGGATCAGACATTATCATTTCTGGTGGGCAAGCAAAGGATGAACTTACGACTCCAACTGGGGCAAGTCTACTAGTAAATCTAGCACATAGGTGTTCAGAATTTTATCCTCTCATGAAAGTAAAATCAATTGGATATGGTGCAGGAACTAAAGATTTTGATGGCTTTGCCAATGTTCTGAAAATTGTGAAAGGTGAGTCAACACGTCAATTTCAACAAGACACAGTACAAATTCTGGAAACAAATATTGATGATGTATCAGGCGAGGTGATAGGACTTACGATTGATAAACTAATTTCTAACGGTGCAAAAGATGTAACAGTATCATCGGCTATCACAAAAAAGGGAAGGCTGACTAATCTTGTCTCTGTAATTTGTGACTCGTCATCAGTAAATGCTTTAATTAATACTCTCGTGTCAGAGACTGGTACGCTAGGAGTTAGAATCAGATCTTCTAACCGATATGTAGTTCCAAGAATCTTAATATCTGTTCCTGTTGTGATCCACGACAAAAGCTTCACTGTAAGATGCAAGATTGCAAAAGATAATGACGTTGTAAAGCATTTCAAAGTGGAACCAGAGGATGTTAAATCAGTTTCAGGTTCATTAGATATATCATTTAAAGATGCGTTGGAATTGATATCATCAGAGGTAAAACAAAAGCTTCACCTAAAATGACCAAGTTACAACAATTAATTGAATGGTTCAATGGAAAAGGAAGAGTTCTTGTTGCTCTGTCTGGTGGAGTGGACAGTGCATTAGTAGCATATGCCGCGCAAAAATCTCTTGGAGAGTTTTCTGTAGCTGCTACTGCGGACTACAAGACTCTAGCACAAGAAGAATTGGAGTCTGCCAAGAGGGTTTGTGTTGAAATAGGAATCAGACATATTGTTATAGAATACAATGAGCTTGAGAATCCCGATTTCATTAAAAATGATCTAACTAGATGTTTCCACTGCAGAACAGAATTAGCAAAACACCTACTCAACGTATCTAGAGCCGAAAATATGAGTCTAATAGTAGATGGTACAAATCTTGATGATCTGAGAGAGTATCGTCCAGGAATAACAGCATTGAAGAGTCTTGGAATCCAAAGTCCACTTGTAGAAGCAGGACTAATAAAATCGGATGTGAGAAGGTGTGCAAAAGAGGCTGGATTGTCGATCTACGACAAGCCATCAAATTCTTGTCTTGCATCACGTATTCCTTGGGGTTTTACAGTAACGGCAGAAAAATTGAAACGAATTGAGAGGAGTGAAACGCTAGTAAAACAACTTTTTGGGGTGAGACAGGTACGAGTACGTGACTTTGGTAACTACGCCAAAATCGAAGTAAATAAGAAAGAAATTAATCTTCTTGGAGACAAAAAAAAATTCTTAATCCTCAAGGAGTGCTTGAAGGAATTAAGTTTTGAAACAGTTCTCATTGATCCTGATGGGTACAGACCAGGGAAACTTAATGTGATCATAGATTGATTTACTTGGATAACGCTGCCTCTACCCCAGTCCACACGAAAGTTATTGAAGAAATGATGCCATTCTTTAAAGAACAGTACGGAAACCCATCTTCTATACACAAGTATGGTAGGTTTGCTAACTCAGCCATTCAGAATGCAAGGAAAAGAATTGCGAATCTAATTGGAGCAAATAATGACGAGATCATTTTGACTTCAGGAGGCACAGAATCAAACAACACAGCACTGTATGGCATTGCATCTCAAAAAAAAGGAAAACATATCATAACATCATCAATCGAACACGATGCGATACTTGAACCATGTAAGCATCTTGAAAGAGAAAGTTACAAGGTATCTTATCTTCCTGTAGACAAGTACGGTCTTATCGATCCTGAAGATTTGAGAAAAGAACTTTCGCATGATACTTGCCTTGTCACCGTAATGTTTGCTAACAATGAGGTAGGTACAATACAACCCATAAAAGAGTTGGCCAGGATAGCACATGAAAAAAATGCTATCTTCCATACAGATGCCGTTCAAGCTGTTGGAAAAGTTGCCATAGATGTGAAGGGCTTTGGCGTCGATTTACTTTCAATATCGTCTCACAAAATTAACGGTCCAAAGGGTGTGGGTGCTTTATACATAAAAAAGGGTGTAAAGATATCACCTCTCATACTGGTAGGCGGTCAGGAAAGCGGACTACGTTCTGGCACAGAAAACGTTGCTAACATGGCAGGATTCGGGATGGCATGTAAGCTGGCAAGAGATAATTTGGATCAGAATATCTCTCATTTCAAAAAATTAACAAATAGACTAGTTTCCAGGGTGATAAATGAAATACAAGGTACTACCCTTAATGGCCACCCGGAAAAGAGGATTCCAAACAACGTACATTTTACATTTCTTGGAGTCAGCGGTGAAGACTTGATTATAAAACTTGATGAAAATAAAATCGCGGCGTCTACCGGCTCTGCATGTTCTGTCCGTATTCAGAGGCCTTCGCATGTACTAAAGGCCATGGGTTTTTCACACGAACAGATAACGGGTTCTTTGCGTCTTACAGTTGGAACAACTAATACCGAGCAGGAAATAGACGATACTGTGGAGGTGCTAAAAAAAGTAGTCAAGGAGCTGCGTACAGTATCACCGTATAAAAGCAAATACAATTTCTAGATTTCAGAGAATTGCTATTAGTCGTGTCATTATCTCTCAGGAAAATACTTGGAGTTTGTATTCCTTTTTCTCTATCAAAGGCACAAGGGAGTCCATACCATCCCATACAAAGATTTCAATAGAATAAATTCCAGGTGAAGTGGGTTTCCACTTAATTTCTTCGTTAGTACTGGTAGATGGTGACAAGTTGTTATTTAACCAGTTTATTAATACGACCTTGTTATCGCTATCCTTTATCTGAACAATATATGAAATTCTTTGAGATTCCTTTATATCGTTGTTTGAAAGAAGACTCTTGAAGTTTATAGTCTGCCCCAGTTTGGGGTTTTGCAAAAGAGGTCTACCATTGTCATCAGTAATTTGTATTGACTGTGAAATCTTATGAGAGTATGCCAGCACAGGGGTCGAAGATTCATACGTTTTTGCTGGAGTAGCAACTGTTGAACCTATTATGACTGACCTTCCAAAAGCATCTTTGAAGTCATGATACCAAAGTTGTATATTGCCACCTGTTGGAGATATCAGACTTGTTCCGTCTTCGTTACATATTCTTGATGGCATCTTAAAAGTTCCCTTGAATACACCGATTCCAGGACTTGTTTCTGTGAGAGCAAATCCTGTAGCTGCCAGTCCCCCATATGCAATCCCATTTATTGTACAATGATGAAATTTGAATCCCTTTATCCATACTTCAAGTAGGATGTTACCACTACTATCTCCAACAGTATCATCTGCCAGTGAGCTTGGATCACTTACACTAGTGTAGGTTTGGATAGTATCGGCGTCAGTGACAAGGTCTGGATCATAGAGTGTTATTGTAACTGGCTGACCAATTCTGTAATTTGTTGAATCAAGCGTAACTGTTCCGGCATGTGTTGGAAGATTGTTTTTTGAGGTAACAGTAGTTTTTTGTCCTCCCTCTGAGCTTGAAATAGAGAAATTAATTCCTTTCTCATTTATCAGCTGATCGTTCACAAGAAATTTTATTTGATTGCCAAAAGTCTTCAGGCTGTGGATCAAGTTGGGATCAAATTGATTTAGTTGGTTTATTATGGAATACTCAATTGTACCCGAAAAAATTCCTGAACTGCTAGATGTTTCTCGAAGTTCAGCACGGTAAATGGCATTGTTTACTTGCTGACCATTTTTACTTCCGAATGAAAAGAGATCAAAAACAATTGGTTGTGTGTCGTTCTCGCTCGAAATTTTGCCGGCTTTTGATGGATCTCCGGACGTATCGAAATTAATCTCTAAGAATACTGGCGAACCGGAAGAAATAGATTCAATTCTTGTTATTGTAACATTATCAATTTGCACAAGACCATTACCGCCTGCAATGGTTCCTGAGGAAACAATTTGTACTGATGACGATCCTGGCAGTCCTCCAAAGTATAGAGTCATACTTGCATCCGAAAATGATGCGATTCCAAGTTGTTGTTGGAATGATCTCAAATCATAATTAATCCAATTTGTTCCATCTGAATTTGGTTGGGTTGTATCTATGAATAGATCCTTAAGATTTTGTGCAGTTACTCCTAGGTTTAGGGTAATCTTCTCAAAATTGGTAGTAGTTGAGACTGAGCGGGTATCTATTAACAATCTTGCCGAGTTAGAATCAGGAATATTGGATGGTACCGATACCGCACCAGCAAAACCTACTGAATTTGGATAGAATTTCACGTCAGAGGAACTCTCTAGTGTCACTGGATTTCCGATCTTTAATGTAGGTATTACCGCAGAGCTCCTGAAGATGTTAAGCTCGTCGACTAATCCAGCGTTCAGGTTTTGGTCGTTATCTACAAGCGTGATGGTTTCTTTTTGTCCCGAGTTAAACTGTCCTTGACCACTACCAATAGCAAGACTGGCTGTTGTTGTACCAGATACTATAGACGCTCTCTCTAAATTGTACTCTATAGTGCCTGATTGAGATCTAGGAGCGTTAGGCAAAATTCCAATTGTCGATATACTATTCAACGAGCTCTCGAAAATTCCTGTATTCTGTCCAGTTTCTACAAATGTTAATAGTTTGTCATATGTTGCACTACCAGCAGTCAAAGATGTAGTAGTTTGAATGAAGTTCGTTTTCAGATTAACAACACCGCCTAGGTTCATTTCTACATGACCATTGTCTTTGAAGCCCAAATTGTCAAGATATGGGATGAGGTTCACAAGACCTGGACCGCTTGCACTTTTTCCTGATTCAGCAAAAGCCTGATAGAAGGTTGCTTGAGGAGAATCAACATTAAATGTCCACGAATCTACCGAGGTAGGATCTTCGTTCAATTGTATGTCGTTTATTGTTGCGAAAACTTCAGAGCCTTGAGGATATGCCTCTCTATCAAGTTTTATTGTAATATTTGGAATCTCAAAATAATCAAGGTCAACACTTTGGGTGCCACCTCCACGATTGTATTCTATATGAACCGCGTTGCTAAAAGTAAACAATTGTATGAGAGGCCATACATTTGGATTTATTCCTATTTGACCAACTGGAACTTTTGGGTTCATATTCAAGGAAGGAGGAAATCGAACAACATTGTCTTTGTTACTAGGAGCTGCTGGTGTTCCGTCGCACGAGTTGAAGTTTGCGTCACCGTCTGTTGTACCAGTCAAATTAGCAGAATCTGGAATTGCCACACCATCTGTCTGTGAGAAATCTGCACCTAGAACAGATGAAGAAGTAGAGCCAGAACAAAATACTCCGAAATCTAAACTCTCACCAGAAGCATTTGGTGGCACCACTTGATCAGCCTGTTTAGCTTTGTCTGTATTAGCAAAAAATGCATACCAGCTTCCATCAGAACTCTGAACCATGCGAAGTTGTCTTCCATTTACTGTAACAGGCGGTTCTCCCAGAGTCTGGTCAAGTTGAGTATTGTCTTCCCTTACAATTACTTCCACTACCATAGCTCCAGAAAAATGATTTTCAAAAAGACTGTTTTCCGCTGAGACAAAGAGATTGGGATGATCTGAGTAGGCCTTCGCATTTCCTAATGGTGATGTCTGAGGTAAAATCAATAATATAACAAGGAAAATTGCCAGTATTTTGTACAACTTTTTTATATTATGCTATGTAGAAAATAATGTTGTCGAATAAATTGTCCTGTTCTCGATATTGATACAACAAACCATTTGTTGACTGCTAAGTTTTAACTAAGGGTGAGAAATCAGGGCGGATGTGGTAAAACCAAAAGCGATCCTGATAGCCAGTGGAATCCTAGTTCTCATTGGTGTAGGTATCACCGTCTATCAATCTCAAATCACAGATAATCGTCCTAGTAAACAACAGAACAATCTTGAGAGTATTACAATACTAGACATTTTAGTGTCAGCTGTGTTGGCGATAGGACTCGGTGGTCTTGTTGTTGGTATGTTATATTTAATAAAAAGTAGGGGCAAAAGAGTTAGTTAAGATATTGATCGAGTTCAGTTAAACCGTCTTCTATATTTGTAAAGTTTTCATCACTTTCCATAATACCATTGAGTTTATCCATGTCAGCTCTGAAAATGGTCCTATCGCCATTTTGATTCATTGTAACAAAACCGTAAGCAGTTACATTCGACAATCGCGCTTTGATTTCATCCAGAGTGATTCCTAATTTTTCTGTCAGATAGATAGAATCTTTTTCACCGTTTTCAAGTTCTACAAGTATCATAGATACATCTGGGTCTGTCAGAGTTTCGATCATTTTTCGTTTATCAAAATTTTGATTCAAATTTACCAATCATACTTTGAATTCAGTATCATTTTCTTGTTTGAAATAAAATCACTAATAAGAACTCTGCCAATCTTTTCCGGATTTATATAATAAGCTCTTCCTTTCAGATGTTTTTCAAGGTTCTCCACGTATTTCAAAAGCTCTGATTCTTCGCTTATCATAATTGTATCGATCTCTATTCCTTCTCTTTTGCATTTTGTTGCTTCTTGTAGTGTTTTTGCTTCTATAGCTTGATCAACCTGTCTATATCTGTAACAGAGATATACCATTTCTTTTCCAATATCCAATTTTACGTCCTTCTCATTTTTCATCTTGGAAATAGTTACTTCATCTGGCTTATAGAAATGTGAATAAGGTTTTTCTGACAATATAGCATTTCTTTGTGATTCATTATCAACAAAGCATGCGCTAGGTTGACCGTCGGTAATCAGTACAATTCGCTTGTTCTGTGCACCATCTTTCTTGAGAATTTTAAGTGCAAGTCTTAGTGCTGCTTGGTAATTGGTATAGTGTAGAAAATTATCATTAGCATCATATGTTTTCAGGTATGGAATGTCATGGGGTTTGACCTCGGATGCAAGAGAACCAAAGCCAACAACATAGACAGAATCATTCGGAAAGAATTTCTTGTTTAATACATACAGTGCCCATAACGCTCTTTTTGCAGCCTCAATCCTACTACCCTCTCCAGAACTCATAGAATATTTCATGGTGGAACTAAGGTCTATACAGTAAACAACCGCAACCTTTACCTCTTCTTTTGTTTCAAATTTTTCCAAATCCTCAAATTCTAATTGAAGAGGAAATTCCACTGGAATTCCTTTACTCTTAGTTCTCTGCACAGAGTTCAATATGATCCCAGGTACATCTAAATTCTTTACATCATCACCTAACTCCAGTTTTCTTGTAGTATCTAGTATTGTATTTCCAGAACCAATGTTACGTGTTTCGTGGAAACCAAATCCTCCCTCGTTTATTGTTTTTATTATATCCTCGAGCATTCTTTGTCCTATTTCAAAAAATGCCTTATTGGTGAGCCATTTTTTTTCATCTTTGATATAACCTAGTATACGTAGATATTTTGTTATTGGTTCATTACTTCCCCTCAGATCGATCTGTTTGTCTTCATCCCCCACAAGTTGAGAATTTGATGACGATTCTTGACTTCCTTCTTGAAGTATCCGTTCCAAGTCCTGCATGGACTGCTCTTTTTCTTTGAGTACCTGTTTTGCTATTACTTTTAGAATTTGAGTTAATTTTTCGTTCGATATTTGAGATTTCGAATGTTTTGAATGGTCTTTCTCACTTAAGAAATAAACAAAATTTTTTGTCTTACGCTGCAATGTAACCGGTCTCTCTTTTATCCAAAATTTTTGGCTCTAACCAGAATAGACCCTCCAAGATCAATTCTGTAGTTGCCGCTCTAAGTTCATTGTGTATCTTTTCAGAAATGACTATGCAGTCACTTTGGATATTGTACTTTCGTGCTTCCTTAATGAATTCATCTTGTTCAGATGTTGCTTTCTGGACTGCTTTGCTTATCAAGCTAGAAAGAGAAGCGAAATTCTTCAGCTGGTTATCATATGATTTTTGCATGCTGTTGGAACCCAAGATTCCTTGTGAAACTTGAAAAGTTTGTTGCCCAAATTCTTTTTTTATTGAGTCAAACAGGCCGGGATCGATTCCATTTAGATATTCCAGAGATACATCCTTAAAAGAATTAGTAATCAGATTCTGTAGAGTCGTTTCACGATTTTCATTAGTATCATCTAGTTCTGCCAGTTCAAATTTTGCACATTGCCCAATGCAAAAAATATCACAAGGTCGTGGTACCGCAATAATATTGTGGGATAGAGCCCGAGTTCTTTCCGCTTCTCCTACTAACAGTTCCAGACTATGAACTCCCATTCGTACGCTGACTCCTTTATCTTGATTAATCTCTTGATTTTGACGTGCGTTTTGTACTATACGGGCAAGAGTTTTAAGCATGAAAATTGGCACAAATGATTTAGGAATTTTTGCTTCTTGAATTATTATGAGCATTTCATCTCCAATAGATCTCGGATAATGCGTAGTGATGTGACTCTTTAATCGATCGTAAAGCGGTTCAATTATTTTTCCAGAATGGGTATAATCGATTGGATTTGCAGTCGCAAAGAATGCAGTTTTTGGTTCAAAAATTACCGGATATACACCAGTAGTGTATTTTCCTTCTTGCAGTACAGAGAGGAGTGCAACTTGTTTTCTTGTGTCAAGCACAGGCAATTCATCTATACAAAAAATACCGTGTTTGGCTTGCATAAGTTGCCCAGGAGAATAAGATTCAATTTCATACATTTCTACGCCCCTTTTTGTTATCTTTATTGCATCAATTTGGCCTACCAGATCTTTTACAGAAATATCAGGAGTAGCCAATACATACTTGAATCTATGTTTTCCTTCGATCCACTCAATGGGTGTATTGAGCTTGTTGTCTCTAATTTTTTTCATACTGTCAGTGTCTACATAAAATTTTGGAATTAACATGGGATTTTCTTTGTCTTGAAGCAAGAAAATCAATTCCTGAGATGGCAGATCCATTGGGCAGTCATTTGTCATGCTTCCTCTTATTATTGGCATTGGAGAAAGTAAATACTCAGCAATTGTCTGAGCTATTCTAGTCTTAGCCTGTCCTATTTGCCCCACCAAGATTATGTCGTGGCATGATAATATTGCGCGGTCAAGCGCAGGAATAACGTCGTCGTGAAAGCCTATAATTCCCGGATACTTTATTTCAGCAGTTCTTATTTTTGAAATCAGGTTCTGTCTAAGCTGTTCTTTTGCACCGACTGTTTTGTAATTGATCTCTAATAGATCACCCAGAGTTCTAATTTGTTTATAGTCTTCAGGAACCCCTGCCATTATTTCTGTATATTTTGGTTCTGAACCATAACTTCGATTAACAAGATTTTCAAGATCCTGTACCATTACGATAAATATTCCCGAGATCTGATTTAAAGTATTATTTTATTTTAGCATGGTTTTTATCTCGGATATGAGGGATTTCCCAATACTTGTCTTCACAAGAATACAGACACATTGTCAGGATCGCGGGTAAGGACATTCTTGGTACTAAGAAGACGATAATAGGCATTAGTCAGGTAAAAGGCATGGGTTACAATTTTGCAAAATCAATTCTAGACATACTAAAAATAAATCCTAATAGCAACATTGGTTTCCTTACCGAGTCTCAGGTAGAAGAGATTGAGAAGATAATGAAGAATCCTTCTGTGGTAAACATTCCATCTTGGTTTCTAAATAGGAGAAAAGACATTGATTCAGGCGAAGATTTGCATCTAATTACTTCAGATATAGATTTCAATGTTAGAAATGATATTGAGAGAGAAAAAACAATGAGCAGTTGGAGAGGCTTCCGTCACACATATGGATTGAAAGTGCGAGGACAAAGAACTCGTACTACAGGCAGAAAAGGTGGTGCTGTAGGAGTTCGTAAAGGAGGCAAAATACTTCCAGCTGGAGCACCAGCTGAAGGTGAAGCTCCAGCTGCGCCAGGTCAAGCGGCTGCTACAGCTTCGCCAGGTCAACCAGGAACTCCTGCGGCAGCTGCAGCAAAGGGTGCTGCAGTTCCTGCAAAAGACACAAAAGCTCCTGCAAAAGACACAAAAGCTCCTGCCACCAAACCTTCTACGGAAAAGAAGGCAAAATAGGTGAAACGTGGTGGGAGATTATCCGAAGAATTCACGCAAAATGTGGAGGCGGCCAAAACGCCCTCTAAATTATGATCTCTTAAACGAAGAGTTGTATGTACTTGGAACTTTTGGACTTAAGAACAAACGAGAGCTTTGGAAAGCGCATACCGAACTTTCAAGAATCAGAAATCAAGCACGATCTCTCTTGGCACTAACCCAAGAGGTTAGAAGCAAAAAAGAACCAACGTTGATGAAATCGTTGATAAGGATAGGGCTGGTAAAAGAAAATTCCACTCTAGATGATGTATTGAATCTTAAGGTTACTGATCTGCTTTCTCGCAGATTGCAGACAGTTATTCAGAAAAAGGCCTCCATAAAAAGCCCATATCTCGCAAGACAGGTGGTTGTCCATGGTCATGTAATGATTGGGGAAAGAGTGGTCACGGTCCCATCATATACTGTGACTATAGAAGAAGAGAGTCAAGTAGGCCTATCTCCTAAAGTAGATTTGACCAGAACAACGCAACAAGCTTCCAAAGCAGATAAAACTGAACAACCGGCCGAGTAGAATATATACAATTATTAAAACTTGCAATTAGTTTAATACAATTTCATCGAGTTTCTTGTACCTATTTAGGTATAACTTGATTACATTGTTAAAATTCAACACTAATACAGAGCGCTAAAGTTTGTTTTTATGTAGTTGTTGGGGCTTTTTTCTCAGCTAATCGAAATAATTTCTTTCGTAAAAGGAATGCGGCTACTATTCCGACCATAAAAGTTATCCAGCTTACGACAAAACCACTGAGATAATTTTGAATGTCCATGGTCGTTATTATACTAGTAGAGTAATAAGCTGTTGTCTGTCAATCCCAGTATTGGAAATAACAATCGTCCAGTATCATTCTGGCAGACCTTGAATCCTCAGAAACTCTACGAATTTATTAAGGGAGGTCTTGTAGGTATCCTTAGTGAGAATGCTTCTCGACGTCTTAAATTTCTTCCCAGCTAACCGAAGAATCAAGTCGTCTATTGTGTGGATTTCCAATTTTGGAGGTTGTTGGTATTGAGTTTACTTAAAGAGTGTGTTAATGTAATTGTAATATTAAATTATATACAATTATTATTTATCAAGGAATAGAAGGAAATAGAGTATGTGTTCGATTATAGCATACCTTGGTCTTAGTCCGGCTGCACCCATAATAGTAAAAGGACTCAAACGCATGGAGTATCGAGGTTATGACAGCGTAGGCGTTGCTACATTTTCCAATAATCAAATATTAGTAAGAAAGGGTGTTGGCAAGGTCTTAGAAGTAAATAAAATCGCAAAACTTGATGAACTTTCAGGGACCGTAGGAATTGGCCATACGCGTTGGGCTACACATGGTGGAGTTACCGAGACAAATGCTCATCCCCATCCATCAAGTGCAGGTGAGATAGCA
>Ga0066680_10000576_pt1 | contig 12862 bp, 9 predicted proteins | sample GraSoiAngelo_129_FD_62297 | JGI IMG/M metagenome (GOLD analysis project Ga0066680, IMG submission 62297) | Grasslands soil microbial communities from the Angelo Coastal Reserve, California, USA - 14_0927_12_40cm | ecosystem: Environmental > Terrestrial > Soil > Grasslands | place: USA... | reverse complement strand
GCCTCGCGGCGAGAGCTGCACGACAAGCCGTCTCAGAAACGTGGAGGTAGCGCCGTTGAACAGAGGATGGAATCCTCCTTGTTCCAATTCCTCGCGGCAGCGACCGATCGCGCGTCCATTCACGTCGGCCATCGATTGGAAGAGAGCGGAATAAAGCTCGACGGGATAGTCGGCCTCGGAGAGCGTGAACTCGGGAACCGAAGCGTCAAACTGCAGTTGAAGGCGTTGCAAGAGAATGGGGTGGAAAATTCCGCCCTCCGCGCGCTGCCAACTCAAAATGCCATCTCCCACAACGAGCTCGACGCGTTCGGCCTCGCGATCGATGCGCCCATAGAGGGAATAAAAAGTCTCGAAGATGCGCATGGCCGCGCACGCGGGCTTTTCGGTTTTCGCCCACTCGTCGCGAAGGAACGTCCAGCGTCGAAGCGCGGCAAGTCGCCCCGGATCGGCAGCAAACTCGGTCTGCTTTGATTCGCCATTTTCGGGGGATTCCTCTCGAGACTCGAGAACCAATGAATGGTTCGAGGGGTCATCCCATCCGGACTCCAACCATTCGGCAATTTCACGGGGCGGTTCGGGAGGGCGAGTCAACTGTGGCCGCTGGACCCTCAGAACAAAACTCGCGTTGCTGGCGGTTTCTGCGCTCTGGGTGTCGGCGCTCTTGGATTTCGCGGAGCCCGGGTTGGATTTAGCGGCGCCTTGCCGGATGGAAGGGTGATTCGGAAGGTCGTGCAGCCAGAGGTGCCAGAGCTGATCCCGAATCTCGCGTTTGGGCGGATTGCGATGCTGGTTCAGCGCTTCCAGGTAACGGAAGACACGCGTGATTTTTTCCCGTGCGACACGGAGCTTCTCGGAATCCATGACTCTCGGCCTCAGATAGCGGTGAGTGTCGAGGCTGGGGCTGACTGGGGAGAAGTCCAGAATAACAGCGACCAGCAGACATTCTCAAGGTTTCCGTAATACCAACCCAGAGAACGGGGCCAGGTTGCGCGAGCAGTTGGAGTGGAGCCGTCCGAATCCGACGCACGCGCATAAGATCTTCTCCCGTTGGCAGTGCTTAGCCCACCTGGAAAGAAGCGAAAATGCCTGCCCGTGAACGGTGATTTGGCACAAAAAGAGCGAAGAAAGAGCAAAGAGATCAGTAAGCTTTTCATGTGCCGGTGCTTCGCAGGCAGCAAAAAATACCGGCGTGGGCATAAAACCCTTTTCTTATGGCGAGTGTCTAACTATCATCGAGGATGTGAGGATCACAGGCTGCGCCTCACCCCTGCCCCGGGCCTGCTCATTCGGAATCTCTTTCACCCGCCCAGCCTTCGAAGAGGGCTCCGAAAATCTGTCCGTTCTCTCGATACTGTATGGACCAAGACCGCCGGCGTCATTTGCGAAAAACTCCTGACAAGTTTGCATTTGTGCAGATCGAGGGAGAGGAAGTGGGAAAGGTGCTCAATGTCTCCGAAGGAGGCCTGAGCTTCAGGTCCTACGCTCCAGCTCCCCAATACGGCCCGCTCTATTTCTGGTTCTCGTTCAATCTCAAGGACCGCATCGAGGGCATGGGGGAACTCGCGTGGACGGACTCTTCAAGAAGGGTTGGGGGCTTGCGGTTCGTTCAACTTTCCGAGAGCAGCCGCGAGCAAATCCATACGTGGCTGTCCCGGCTGCCTTCGCAACAGGCTTCTGACGAAGGTCTGCTCCCGCGAGTCGTGCCAAAAGGTAAGCCGGAAAAAATTGGAGTGGGCAAATTCGATCGAGTAGCCAAGTTCGTGTCGAGAGCTCATTCACACCACTTTCCTCTTTCTCTGAACAACTGGGATCGGGCGGATGCGAACGTTCGTTCACCGCGTAGCGACTCGAGCGCTTCTTCACACCACTCTCCCGTGGCGTTGCTCAACGCGGACCAGGGCGATCCGAGCGCTCCCTCTCCCGATTTGCCGGGAGTGGAGGCGGCCGGAGGGCTGATCCCCTTCGAACGGTATCAGTTGGCGGTAAAACGGCAGTTCGCTCGGGGAGTCTTGCTGGGCATGATCATATCCGCAACCGTGACGGCGTCCGCATTCGAGTATTGGAGTCACCGCCGCCATGCCGAAAATACAAAAGTGGCGTCCGCGGAATCGTCGCTTCCCAAAATGGATCCGCCAGCCCTGCCGCCCGCTTCGCAACCCGAATCTTCGCCTAGTCCTGCCGTGAACGTTTTCTCTTCCGACAAACAGAATAAGGGAATGGTCCCGAAGCCCGCTTCCAGCAAAGAGCTCGCAGCCTCTTATGCTTATTCGCAGTCGCCGTTGAAAACTTTGGAAACCAAGGCACCAAACCAAGCGGCACGAACGCCGGGTCAACCGCGCTTGAGCGATTCAACGGGCGCAGTCAAGAAATCGATGACGCCGGCACAGTTGTGGAACGCGGTGCAAGGGGGCAACATCAAGGCGGCGGTGGTATTGGCGGAAGATTACATCCAAGGAGAGGGTGTGCCCAAAAACTGCCAGCAGGCCCGTATTTTGCTACTGATGGCCTCCGAAAAACGCAATGCCGCAGCCATCAAGCGATTGCACCAGTTGGACGAAGATAAGGATACCTGCCCCTAAAAAGGCTCCTGAGGAAATAAAGCTGCCCCGTCATTCCTTGCAGTGAGCAACGCAAAAGTGAAATGCCTTCAGTACTTCGCGATGGCGGCAAAGTGTCCTTAAACAGGGCGGCGGATGCCCAGTTTGCGCATGCGCGCCTGGAGCGTGGTGCGCTTCATGCCGAGAATGGCGGCGGCACCCTTCGGGCCAGCAATGCGCCATTGCGTTTGCCTGAGGGCGCGGAGGATGTGCTGGCGCTCGGCTTCTTCAAGAGTGGAAATAGAAGAGGTCAAGGAGGTCGAGGAAGTTAAGGATGGAAAGGAGGAAGAAGGTCCGGTGACGGCGTTGGAAGAAGCATTCGCCGCGGATCTTAATTCCGACAGCGGGACGCGCAGCTCCTTGCCGGGAGAGAGGAGAACCGCGCGCTCGATGAGGTTTTCCAGTTCGCGGATGTTGCCCGGCCAGGAGTAGCTGGCGAGCGCGTCCATGGCCTCGGCGGGAATGTACTCGACCGGCTTGTTGAGGCTGCGGCTGAATCTTTGGACAAAATAGCGAACCAGAAGGGGGATGTCTTCGGTGCGTTCCCGGAGGGCGGGGATCTGAATGGGGAAGACATTCAGGCGGTAGTAGAGGTCGCTGCGGAAGGCGCGCTGGGCGACGAGTTTCGCAAGATCAACGTTGGTGGCGGCGACCACGCGGACGTCCACGCGCTGGGTGCGGTTGCCGCCGAGGCGTTCGAATTCCTGCTCCTGCAGCACGCGAAGGAGTTTGGGCTGCAGCTCGAGCGGGATGTCGCCGACTTCGTCGAGAAAAAGCGTGCCGCGGTCGGCTAATTCGAAACGCCCGATTTTTTGATTGATGGCCCCGGTGAAAGCGCCGCGCTCGTGGCCAAAAAGTTCAGATTCGAGCAGGCCGGAGGGAATGGCAGCGCAGTTGATCTTGACGAAAGTGCGGTCGCGGCGCGGGCTGCGATTGTGGATGGCGCGTGCAAAGAGTTCTTTGCCGGTTCCCGTTTCGCCGAGGAGCAGCACGGTCGTTCCCGCGGGAGCGGCGAGTTCCACTTGCGAGAGGGCGCGTTTCAGCACGGAGCTCTCGCCGATAATTTCCTCAAAATTGAATTCGCTGCGGATTTCTTCTTCGAGATAGAGTTTTTCTTCGGCGAGCTTGTTTTTCAGCGTCTCGATTTCCTCAAACGAGAGTGCATTCTCGACGGCGATGGCGATTTGCGCGGCCACTTGCCGCATCAACTCGACGTCCTGCGGAGAAAAGGCGTCAGCGCGTCGGCCGGCGAGATTGAGTGTGCCAAACGCCCGGCCGTGCGTGATCAGCGGCACGCAGCATAAGGTTTGCACGCCTTCCGAGCGGAGCACGCGGATCACCTCGTTCGAGTAACGGTCGAATTCAGCGCCGCGAACAAGAAGCGGAAGGCCATTGGCAATGGCTTGCCCCGAAGGGGAGGAATCCCGCGGAACAGTGGTCTCTCGGTTGAGGAGGCCCTGGTGGCCGGGAAAATCGAGAGCGTGGATTTTGAGCATGCCGGTAGCGGTGTCGAGAAGAGCGAGGCTGGTGTAGTCGTGATGGACGACGCGCTCGAGAGCGGAGACGATACCGCGGAAGAGTTCGGGAAACTCGCGGCTGGTGACCAGAACATTGTTGATATCCAGGAGCACGCGGAGGCGGTCGCGCTCGCGGGCTAGTTGCTGCTGGTAAGCCTGGGAGGTTTCGAAATTCAGCGCATTATCAACGGCTACGGCCACCTGGCTGGCGACCCGCTGCATGAACTGAAGCTCGGTGTCCGTAATGCCCTGGGGAACGACCCGGCCGAAACCCATGGAACCAAGGCGGTGTTGTGCGGTCGTGAGAGGAAGAATCGCGAGAGAGCGGACGTTATGCTCACGGAGCCGCGGCATGAAATCGGGGAAGCGCGTTTCTTCGTCGACATCCGCGATGACCAGGGGCTGCTGCGTCTGCCAGACCCATCCTGAAGGATTTCCTTCGATGGGAGATTCACTGCCCGCAACTTTTTCGCTGGGAAGGTGAGTTTCGAGGATGTGCAGGCGCATGACATTCTTTGCGGAGTCATGCAGGACCAGGCTCAGGAAATCGAAATCAATGACGGAGTGCAGGCGCGCGGCAAGCTCGTGGAAAAGCGCGGGAAGATCGCGCTGCTGGGCGATGGCCTCGCTGACTTCGAGCAAGGCTTCGAGCTGACGCCGGGAGTGCTCCAGCGGCGAAGTGTGCGGCACTTCCGGGGGAAAAATCACGGGTTCCGCCATAAGGGGCAGGATAACACCCGCCTCGGCGCAGGCTCAACCTGGGGCAATGGCGTTTCGTGGCTACTCTCCGGTTTCTCGACTTGCCTAAGGCGCTATTTCCTCTCTCGTAAAAAACGCGGGAGCTGCACGCCCGGCTCTAGGGTTTGGGCGGCGGAGTGGGAGTAGGAGTGGGCGCAGGGGCTGGCGGAGTAGGAGCGGAAGCTGGGGGAGGAGTGGACGCTGGAGCCGGAGGATCGGCAGGCGCGGCCTTGGGCTGAATGGAGAGCAGTTCCACTTCAAAGATGAGGGTGGAGTTGGGGCCGATGTCGCGGCCCGCACCGCGCGCGCCGTAAGCGAGGTCCGAAGGGATGAAGAGTTGCCACTTGGATCCCACGGGCATGAGCTGCAACGCTTCGGTCCAGCCCTTGATGATTCTGCCGACAGGAAAGGTGGCGGGCTGTCCCCCTTTGTAGGAGCTGTCAAATTCCGTGCCGTTGAGCAGCGTTCCGCGGTAGTTGACGACGACGGTGTCGGTCACGGTGGGCTTTGGTCCAGTGCCCTCCTGGAGAATCTTGTATTGCAGGCCGCTGGGAAGTGTGACAACGCCTTCCTTCGTTTTATTGGCGGCCAAGAAAGCTTCGCCTTCTTTTTTGTTGGTGTCGGCAAGCTGCTGTTGCTGGAGCTCCTGCTTCTTGCGCAGATCGCCCTGAAGAGCAGTCATGGTAGCTTGCGCTTCCTGGTCGGTGAGGAGCGGCTTGCTGCCAGTGAGAGCGTCTTTGAGGCCACAGAGCAGGATGGCAGTGTCCACGTCAACGCCATCTCTTTTCATGGCGTTTCCAATATTCATCCCGATGGCGTAGCTCACTTTGTCTTTTTGGGTATTGAGGGTCAGTGGAGTCGCAGTCTTTCTTGCGGGCATTTGCCCGGGATTTGCGGCGGGGACTTTCTTCGGTGTTGCGGAGGGGGCTTGGGAAGAAGCAGCCGGAGGAGGTTGCTGGGCCGTCGAGGCCGGATGTTTCTGGGTACTTGAAGCCGGTGGCTGCTGCGTAGCCGAGGCTGGGGCTTGTTGCGCCTGGGCTGAGCCAAGGAAAATTGCCCCTGCGACGAGGAGAGTCACGACAATCATGAGTGGTTTTTTCATGCAATCATTCTGGCATTCACCGGGAGGCTTCGCAAATGAATAGGGGGCTCGATTCCCGGAATGGGAAGAATAGGGGTACACCCCCGGCAGTTTTCATAAGAGTGGCAAACACAGGGGTTAGAGCATACGGAAAATGGAAGTGTGCGCAAGCGATTGAAAGGAAAGGGGCGCTGCCCCGCAAACCGGATTTACACGTTGTAAGGACGGAAGGAACATTTTTAAACCTTTACGATCAAAGAATTTCGCCAGGATTACAGTTGAAGGCGCCACGTCCGCGACGCAGAAAGAGCTAAGTGCGACTCTGGCAAACTAGGCCGCTGGCAGGCTGCTTCAGCGCGGCTTGCCGGCAGTCGAGCCGGGCTGAAGCTCGGCCTCTACAAGCGCCCGCGCGTCTCCCCGGAATCCTTCTCACGGAGGCAAGGGAATGATGACCCTTCTGTTTGTGTTGCTCATCGGCGTGCTCGCGGGGCTGCGTTCTTTGACGCCGCCCGCCGTGACGGCATGGGGTGCGCACTGGGGCTGGTTCAAGCTGCCGCGGCTGCTTTCGTGGATTGGGACGACGCCCGCTGTGGCGATATTCACGGTGTTCGCCCTGGTGGAACTGTGCACCGATAAACTGCCGAGCGCTCCCCGGCGCAAGGTGCCGATGCAGTTCTGCGCGCGCATCCTCATGGGCGCGTTTGCGGGAGCGTGCCTCAGCACGGCGGCCGACCGCGGCGCCCTTCTTGGCGTATTGCTGGGAGCGGTGGGCGCGGTTGCCGGAACCCTTGGCGGCTACCATGCGCGAGCCGGCCTGGCGAAACTCTTCAACAGCCCGGACCTGCCGATCGCCCTGACGGAGGACATCCTCACAATCGCCGGCTCGTTCTACGTGATCTCGCGCTTTTGAACTGGTCCCTCGTCGCTCTCGTTCGGCGAGGCGCCGCATTCCTGCGGAGTGCGGGGCAGCGAAATCGCCGGCTAGAACCCACTTGGCCTGCGCCGCTGCGTTGTGTTCTCCTATGGAGAGGAGCATGAACGCTGTCTTCCATCTGCGCCGGACCTTTCGTACCGCCGCCACTACCGTATTTCTCTGCTTCCTGTGCATTCCGGCAGGCGCCCAGCAGCCGACTATTCGATTTGTCCGCAACCCCGATCCGGCGCCGGATTTCAAGCTCACCACGCTCGAGGGAAAAGCGCTCAGCCTCGCGGACTACAAGAACAAAGTGGTTCTTTTGAACTTCTGGGCCACGTGGTGCGGGCCGTGCCGCGCGGAAGTCCCCGACCTCGTCGAACTGCAGAACAAATATAAGGACCAGGTGCAGATCATCGGTCTGGTGGTCGATGATGAGGATCAAGCGGCCATCAAGGCATTTGTCGCCGAATTCGGCATCAATTACCCTGTCGCGTTGGCAACGGATGCCATGCGGCTGCAGTACGGCGGAATCCCCGCGCTGCCCACTTCCTTCGTGCTGGACGCGCAGGGCCGCATCGTACAGAAACATGAAGGCTTGCGCGATCCCGTTCTTTATGAGGTGGAAATCCGCGCGCTGCTCGGCTTGCCCATCGGCGACGTGAAAGTGGAAACGTTCGAGGACATGGGACAAATCTTCCTGAAGCACGCCGACCGCGCCACGCAGCTTCCCGGCGTCGACCTCTCCAAACTCACCCCGGAACAAAGAACCGTCGCGTTGCACAAATTCAACGCGGAAATGTGCACTTGCGGCTGCCAGTACACGCTCGCGCAGTGCCGCATCTGGGATCGAAACTGCGCCGTCAGCAAAGCTGCGACCGCAAAAATCATCGCAGCCCTCGCCGCCGGGCGTCATGCCGCTGCGGAGTCGCCGGCTTCCGAAAAGCCCGCGACCACCTCACTCCCTCCTCCCTCTCCGACAAAGCCTACGGACCCGGAAAAGCCCGAAGAATAGAAACATCGAAGGTACGTCCCCGTCGGACAGCGAGGCGCTTGGGACTGCACATTGCGGCGACGAGCACGCCGGTGGCGCCTTTCAAGATGGCTTGCCGGGAAGCGAATTGGGTACTACACTCGCGCGGCACGGGAAATTGCGATTGGAATCGGGGAGGAAGTCATGAATGGTCGAATGAGTTTCGTGGCAGTGGCGCTGGCGGTGGGAGGAATCTTGACGGCAAGCGGGATGTTTTCGCAGGTGACGATCCAACCTACGAGAAAGGTGATCAAGCTACAGGGCGGACCGATAACGGCACCGTTTAGCGACGCGATCCTGTCGGGTAATACTCTGTACCTGGCGGGGCGGATTGGGATTGATCCGAAGACAGGAAAAGTTCCGGAGAAGATTGAAGAGGAAATCAAACTGCTGCTGGATGGCGAGAAGGACGTTCTCGCGCAGGCGGGCATGACCATGGATGATTTGGTGTACGTGCAAATTGCGTGCACGGATCTTTCCCTTTTTGGAAAATTCAACCCGATTTATGCCAGCTATTTCACGACGAAGGATTATCCCGCGCGGGAGTTCATCGGAGCGGGGTCGCTGCTGGTCGGCGGCCATTTCGAACTGCAAGCCATTGCCGTCAAGAAGTAGACAAAGCCAGAACATCGAGATTGTATGCCTATATATGGGCACTATATAATGGTCCATATTTAACCATATGCCTTTATATGGTCACTAGCAATCGCTGAATTGATTTCCAACCTCCAGTAAGTCATTCCATTTGTGCACATTAAATGTGAATCGAAATTTACAGGGAATGGTGTGGGTTATGCATATATTGAGAGCAGGCAAGGCGAGCCAAATGCTGAGAATTACAACAGAAAAGCGACGTGGTAAGACGGTTCTGAACGTGGAGGGCCGACTGGCGGGGCCTTGGGTAGGCGCATTAGAGCAATGCTGGCGCGAACTTCGCGCGGCCTCACCGCAGGAGAAGTTTCACGTGGACCTCTGCGGTGTGAGCTTTATCGACGCCGCAGGAAAAGTGCTGTTGAAGGAAATTCACCGGCAGGGCGGGGCCCTGATCGCAGAAGGCTGTCTGAACCAGGCCATCGTGCAGGAGATCGTCAAGAGTGAAAAGGGAGAGAAACGCAACGGCCACAAAGAGGGTCCGAAAGGCTCGCACATCGTCTTTTATGGCGCACTGTTCAGTCTATTGATGAGTCCAATGCAGTCGCGCGCTCAGGTGACGCCCAGCAATAGGATGTTGCCAGCGAACGCGCCGACGCAGGTGTTGCGGCTGACACTGGACCAAGCGGTTGGCCTGGCAATCAAACAGAATCCGACCGCGCAGATTGCGGTTTTAGCGGCCGCGCAGAGCGAGCAGGACAAAAACATCGCGCGGGCGGAACTACTGCCCCAAGCAAGCGCCAGAATTTCGGACGAAGCACAGAAAGTGAACCTGCAGGCACAGTTTGGGGGGAAGACACCCTTTCCTGGATTTCCGAAGACCCTCGGACCGTATCAGATTTTTTCCGCCGGGCCGAGTGTAAGCGCCCCAGTTTTCGACCTGGCGCTTTGGCAGAGATACCGGGCGGCGCAGAACACGATGGGCGCAAGCAAGGCAAACAGCCTTTCGACTCGCGAGCAGGTGATTCTGCTGGTGGTTTCGCAATACATCGGCACGCTGCGTGCCGTGGCGAATGTGCAAGCGTCGCAATCGCGCGTCGAACTGGCGCAGGCGCTCTACGATCAGGCGGCGGATTTGCAGAAAGAGGGGGTGGGCACGGGCATCGATACGCTGCGCGCCAATGTGGAGCTGCAAAATGAAAAGCAGCGGCTGCTTGAGGCGGAGAACGAGCGCGAGACTTTGCTCTACGGATTGAGCCGTCTGCTCAACCTGGACCCGCGGCAGCAGCTCGAACTGGAGGATTCCCTCAGTTTTTTTGATACGGCGCAGCCGGAAGTGGAATCCAGCATCGAAGCAGCGCTGGCCGAAAGGCAAGAGTGGAAAGCCCTAAGTTCACAGGTAAAAGCGGCGGAGGACCAGAAGAAAGCGGCGCAGTATTCGCGGCTGCCGTCGGTACGCTTTGACGGAACGTTTGCCTACGTGGGGACGTCAGGGAACACCACGCTGCCAACGTACACCTATCAAGGCAGCGTGAATCTTCCGCTTTTCACTGGCGGGAGGATTCACTCGGAGATTGTGCGCGCGGACCTGGAAATTCGAAAGCTGGAAGAGCAGCGCGCGGATTTGGGGAACCAGATCGCCTTGGACGTAAAGACAGCACTGCTGAACTTGCAGTCAGGGCGCAACGAAGTGCAGGTGGCGAATCTGGGCGTGCAGCTTTCGAAAGAAGAAGTGGATCAGGCGCGCGACCGATTCAAAGCGGGCGTGGCGAACAACATCGAAGTGATCCAAGCGCAGGATTCGCTCTCGCGCGCGAACGACAACCAGATTGCGGCGTTGTACCGCTTCAACCAGGCGCGAGCGGACTTTGCACGGTCGATCGGGCAGATGGAAAGGGTTTACGCGAAGTGAGGCTGGGGGGACGATGAGCATCGAAATCGAAGTTGGATTGGAAAATGCGGTGAGGGTGCCAAGGGTCACGGAAGAGCTATCCCTGGAAGAAACCCCGAAAGGTCTAGCTAACCCGAAAACGAAGCGGTTGCTGCTTGCCGCAGGAGGGGCGGTTCTGGCGACAATCGCCGGATTGTTTATTTACTTTCACAACCGGGAATCGACGGATGATGCGCAGGTGGACGGACACATCACTCCGCTGGCGTCCAAAGTTTACGGACGCGTGTCGCAAGTGCTGGTAGAAGACAACCAGGCGGTCAAAGCGGGACAGGTGCTGGTGAAGATTGATGCGCGGGATTATCAGGCGGCGGTAGACCAGGCCAAGGCGTCGCTGCTGCTTGCCGAAAGCGAAGCGCGGTCGGCGGGAGTGGATGTCCCGCGAACGCGTGAAAACGTATTGAGCGGAACGACCAGCGCGGATGCGCAGGTGATGGGAGCGCAGGCCGATCTAGCGCGTGCGCAGGCCACCTACGAACAAGCACAGACAGCGGATCTTGCGTGGGCGCAGGCGAACGTGGAAAAGAGCGAGGCGAACGCGGAGCTGGCCAAGGCGGACCTGGCGCGTTATCGCCCGCTGATGGAAAAGGGAGAAATCTCCAAGCAGCAGTACGACGCGGCAAAAGCCAACGCGGATGCGACGGCCAGTACGCTGAAAGCGGATCAGCAACGGCTGGCGCAGGCGCAGCGCAACGTGGATGTGGCCAAAGCGCAATTGGATGCGGCAAAGGCGCGCGTGGAGCAAGCGAAAGCAGAACTGGATTCGGCACGCGCGAACGTAAAGCAGGTGAGCATGAAGGCCGCGGACGCGCAGGCAAAGATCGCCAAAGTGGAACAAGCGCGCGCGGCGCTAGAGGCTGCTCAACTGAATTTGAGTTACACGGACATCACCGCGCCGGTGGACGGCGTGGCAACGCACAAGCAGGTGGAGCCTGGACAGATTGTGCAGGCAGGGCAAGGTCTCCTGGTTGTGGTGCCGCTCGAAAGCGTGTGGGTGACGGCAAACTTCAAAGAGACGCAATTGAAAAACATGAAGCCCGGACAGAAGGCGCAAGTGAAAGTGGACACCTATGGAAAGACCTTTAACGGGCATGTGGATTCGATCGCGGGAGCGACCGGCTCGGTGCTGAGCCTGTTGCCGCCGGAAAATGCCACGGGGAATTACGTGAAAGTCGTGCAGCGGATTCCCGTGAAGATCGTTCTCGATCCTATCCCGCAGGAGAAGGCCGTACTACGGCCGGGGATGAACGTGGATGCGACGGTGATCACGGATTGAGCGGGAATAACGACAGGGGGCTGGACAGTCGTACGTAGAAAGAAATAAAGGCAAAGAGTCGAGAGCAATGCGAAACAGGATTCTAGCCAAGCTGAGGATGCCGGATGGGACGATCAACCCGTGGGTGATCGCGCTGACCGTGACGCTGGCAACGTTCATGGAGGTGCTGGATACCTCGATCGCGAACGTGGCGCTACCGCACATCGCCGGAAATCTTTCGGCGGGGGCGGATGAATCCACTTGGGTGCTCACTTCGTATTTGGTTTCGAATGCAATCATTCTGCCGCTGTCAGGATGGTTTTCTGGTCTCCTGGGGCGGAAGCGGTTTTATATGTCGTGCGTGGCGCTGTTCACCATTAGCTCGTTCTTGTGCGGGCTGGCGCCGAGCCTGGGTGTGCTGGTGATTTTCCGGATTCTGCAAGGCGTGGGCGGCGGTGGCTTGCAGCCGAGCGAGCAGGCGATTCTGAACGATACGTTTTCGCTGGAGAAGCGCGGCATGGCGTTTGCCGTGTATGGCCTGGCGGTCGTTGTGGCGCCCACGATCGGGCCGTGGTTGGGCGGCTGGATTACGGACAATTTCTCGTGGAGATGGATTTTTTACATCAACGTGCCGGTCGGGATTCTTTCCTTGGTGCTGACAAATTCTCTAGTTAGCGATCCGCCGTACATGAAGAAGTCCAATCTGAAAGCGGGGTTCCGCATCGACTACATCGGGATTGGGCTGATCAGTTTGGGGCTGGGAAGCATGCAAATCATCCTTGACAAGGGCCAGCGCGAAGACTGGTTCTCGTCGAATTTCATTCGTGGCTTCTTCCTGCTGATGGTCATTGGCCTGATCGCCGGAATCATTTGGGAACTGCGCGAGAAGGAACCCGTCGTGGATTTGAAGATGCTGAAAGACCGCAACTTCGCGGTTGCGACGATTGCGATGTTTTTCCTTGGCTTCGTGCTGTATGCCAGCACGGTCTTAATCCCGCAGTTTCTGCAACAGTTGATGGGGTACACGGCGCAACTGGCGGGCATGGCCCTATCGCCCGGCGGAGCGGTGATCATGTGCATGATGCCGGTGGTGGGCATCCTGGTGTCGAAGTTGGACACGCGGATCCTAATCGCGTTCGGCTGCATCGTATCGGCTTCCGCGCTGTTCGTGATGGCGGGCTGGGACCTG
>Ga0066680_10000574_pt1 | contig 12871 bp, 8 predicted proteins | sample GraSoiAngelo_129_FD_62297 | JGI IMG/M metagenome (GOLD analysis project Ga0066680, IMG submission 62297) | Grasslands soil microbial communities from the Angelo Coastal Reserve, California, USA - 14_0927_12_40cm | ecosystem: Environmental > Terrestrial > Soil > Grasslands | place: USA... | reverse complement strand
GAGTTGTGCCTCGCGCTCGGGAAGCGGGCGGGGTGTCGCTTCATCTGGCTCTCCGCCACCGTAGATCCGTCGTTCTACGCCCGCTACCTCGGGTCCGTCGAAGTCCTCGAGACCCGGGCATTCGACCCCGCGCGAGCCGCCGATGTGCGCGTATTGCCGCAGCAGCCGCTCGCGTTTCTGGACGCTCGCTTCATGAAGCGGGTCCTGCGGGAGCGGCGTGGGGTGGCCGTGTTCGTGCCGACGCGGGCGGAGGTTGAGCAGATCGCGAAGGAGCTGGGTGACCGCTGGCAGGGACTGCCGACCGCCTTCTATCACGGTGGCGAGCCGATCCGCGTCATCCGGCCGTTTCTCGACGGTCAGGTGCGACGGCCGTTCCTGCTCGCTATGACCGCCGCGGGGCAATCCGCCCTGAATATCCGGGGCCTGGACACTGTGGTGATCTACGACGCGCGATACGCCAACGTGGTCGAGCGGGGCCGCAACGTGCTCACGCGACTCTACCTCGGCGCGAACGAGATCCTGCAGATGGCTGGCCGTGTCCATGGACGCGTGCAAGGCGGCGAGGTGTACATCCTGAGCGACCGCGACCTCGTGTTCGACCAGCTCGCGCCCACGCCGCCCGAGTTTCAGCTGGCGGGCGACGCGGAACGAGTGGCAATCACCTGCGCGGCGCTCGGCGTCGACGCCCGCGAGCTCGACCTGCCGGTACCCCTCGACCGCAGGGCGTATCGCGACGCGGTCGATCTCTTGACCGAGCGTGGACTGATTGAGCGCGGTCGGCTGACGCGCTACGGGCGCGACGTGGAGGCGATGCCGGTCGAGCGGCCCTGGGGGGAGCTCCTCTGGCACGCCGACGCCGACCTGGTCCCCGTCGTGGCGGTCGCCGCGAACATCGAGTCCCTCCATCGCATGACCCGGGAGGAGCGGGACCTGCGAGGGCTGATCGCGCCCGGGAGCGATCACCTCACGGCCTACAACCTCTACGCCGAGGCGGTGAACAAGCACGGATATCTGGGTGAGGTGTACGGCCTGCCGCGACATCTGTTCCGAGACACGATCGATCGCTGGGCCGAAGGTCGCGGCGTATTGGTGAAGGCGATCGAGGATGTAGCGCTCGGCCTCGCCTCGGTGTACCGGCAGCTCGAGCTGCCGTTGCCGGAGCGGCTCCCGCACGCCGGCGAGAAGACGGTCGCTGCGTTCGCGGATCTCGTGGCCAAGATCATGCCCTTCGACCTCGTGATCGACGAGGAGACGGCCGACGGGCGCGAGGCCCGCGTCAGCCGCGGCTCGGTGGCCGGCAGCTGGGGCGCGGTGGCCGGGACGCTGCGCTACTTCGCGGATCGGTTCGGAGTGCCACGCGCCAGCATCGAGGGGACCCAGCTTTCGGAGCGCGCGATCCGTCGTTACGCGAGGCGGGGCTCGCCGACGGTGCTGTTCGAGCGGCAGCGGCGCCGGGAAGGCCTGATGCGGGTGCGTACGGTGAGCTACTTCGGCTTCCTCTTGGAGCGTGAGGTGGAGCCGCTCCAGAACCCCTTCCCCTCCGACATTGCAGGCGCGGCCCGCGAGGCACTGGTGCAGGCGCTCCTCGCGGGAGAGACGCCGCATCCCGATCAGGGGCGCGTGCGCCGCGCGCTGGAGCGATTCGGTTTCTACTGGCGTCGGTCCGGCGGGCGGCTGGTGCAGGCGTCCAGCGAGCGCGTGACCGGCCTACTCGGAGAGCAGCTGGCCGATGTCACATCATGGGAGGACTTCATCAATACCCGGCTCATCCTGGACGTCGAACGAGCGATTCCCGAACCGGAGCGACGGGCGCTCGAAGGACTGCCGGATTCGGTGCACATCTACGGCGATCGGGTCCCGGTGGACTACGAAGTGGAGCAGGATGTGGGCGTCGTCCGGCTCCGTCTCAAGGAGGGGCAGGCGCGCCGCCTGCAGCCCCGCGACCTTCCGCCGCTCGACCGGCCGATCCGGTTCACCGTGCTTCGCGGGAAGCGGGAAGCCGTGCGCGCGGAATCGCTCGACGAGTTGCGGCGACAGCTGAGCGGTCTCTCGCGAGGGGAGCGGCAGCGCCTCGCGCGCGCTGGGCGCGGGGGAAGCGGGGGGCGAGGGGGGCAGGGGGGGCGGGGCGGCCGCGGAGGGCGAGGGAAGGGATGGCGACGTTAAGAATTCACTAAGAGCGCGCGAACACCGCCTGTGACCTCCGTACGCTGGGCGGGTCTCTCTATTGTGATGCAACCCGCAACCCTGACCGCGGACCCGGCTATGCAAGGACGTATGGCTACTCGAGAGAAGACCTCCAACCCACCTCCGCCGCTTACCTTCGCCCCGCTCGGACAAGCCGTGATGGAAACCGTGAGCGAGGGCATTGTCGTCTTCGACGGGTACGGCCGCGTCGTCTACACCAACCAGCGCGCGCGTCGCACGCTCGATGCCCTCGGCGATGCGTCCGGCCGCCGCGGTGAGAATCTCCGAGAACGGCTCGTCGCATACGGCGGCCGTGCGCGCACGCTGAAGCACGGCTCGATGGAGCTCGGCGAAGTGGTGTTCCTGCCGGAAGGCGACGGCACCCACACGCTGGCCGAGCGGGAGCGCCAGGCGATCCTCGACACGCTCGAGGCAACGCACGGCAAACTCGCTGAGACGGCGCGCCGACTCGGCATCAGCCGCACCACGCTGTGGCGCCGTCTGCGCGCCTACGGGCTGCGGCCCAATGGACGCCCCGGACGCGACTAACGCCAGGCTCCTGTCCTAGCGTCGAGGTTTGACGCCCTCTACCTTCCCGACCTGGCCTCTCCAGTCGGGAAGCGATGCCGGCCACACCATTCGTCATCGAGGACTATGTCCGCTGGTCCGACGTGGACTTCGCGGGCATCATCTTCTATGGCTCCTACGTGCGATTTTTCGAGATCGCCGAAACGGAGCTGTTCCGCGCCTGCGGCCTCGCGTACGCGCAGGTGTTCGACCGTTACGACATCTTTCTTCCCCGCAAGGCGGTCCATAGCGAGTTCTACTGGCCCGCGCGCCTCGACGACCGGCTGCGCGTGGCGACCTACGTCGGTCGTGTCGGTACGAAGTCGATGACGCTCAACTTCGACGTGCTGCGGGACGACCGCCCGACGCTCGGCGCCGCCGGGTGGATGGTGCTCGTCTGCGTGGATCGCCACGGGCTGAGGCCGCGCGCCCTGCCGGACGGGCTCGTCGATGCCCTCGCCCCGCACACCCTCCCGAGCGACCAGGCGCGGGCGCAGCTCGGCGTCGTCCCACTGCCGCGGACAGCCTCCTCCTGAGAAACCACGCGATCGTCGCGGTGGCGGCATTGAGCTGGGCGTGCGGGAGCGCGTCTCCCCGGCAAAAAGCCGCGGTCGTGCGGGCGTTCGTCACCCGCCCACCCAAGGATACAGTGCGGTTCACAGCGCCCGCGATCGCGAGCCAGTGCGTCGGGGGCGTCGGGCACGGCTTTCTGTTTCGGGGGTCGAGCGGAGGTGACGGGGCGATCCTCTGGCTCCGTACCCCCGATTCCCTCGCGCTCGGCACCTGGCCCCTCGTGCAACGCGGCGATACGGTCTCCCTCCGCGGCGGGACCGTGGGAGTGCGGTTCATGGTTGGGGAGGTCGCGTACGGTGTGGCGCTCGACAGCGGCGCCGTCACCGTCACCGCCCTCCGGCCTTCGGTGATGCTCGTAGTGCGCGGCGCGGGGCTCGCGGTGTCGGCCGCCGGTCGGGTGACGGCCGAGGTGGCGTTCGACGCGGTGCCGGTCGGCGCGGATACCGTGTCCTGCCGGTCCCGGTCGTGACCCTCCGGATCGGCGTGATCGGTACGGGCTTCGGACGCCGAGTCCAGCTCCCCGCGCTGCGCCTCGTCCCCGGCGCCCAGGTCACCGCGGTCGCGAGCGGCAGCCTGGAGCGCGCCCGCGCCGTGGCGGCGGAATTCGACGTGTCGCACGCCTTCGGCAGCGGCGAGGCGCTCGCCCGGGCTCCCGACGTCGACCTCGTCATTGTCTCCTCGACGCCCGACGCCCACGTGCGGCACGCGGTGGCGGCGCTCGAGGCGGGGAAGCACGTCCTCTGCGAGAAACCGATGGCCCTGACGGCCCGCGAGGCGGAGCGGATGATCGAGGTCGCGGCGAAGAGCAACGGTCTGGCCCGCATCGACCACGAGCTGCGGTACGAGCCGAACCGCCGGAAGGCGCAGCAGCTGATTCGCGCGGGGGCGATCGGCTCGGTGTGGCACATCGAGGTCGTTCTCAAGCCGTATCTGCGGGGGGACGGGCGGCCCCAGGCGCTCGACGCACCGTGGAGCTGGTGGTACGACGCCGCCCGCGGCGGTGGCATCCTGGGCGCGGTCGGGTCGCACCTCATCGATCTGTGCCGCTTCTGGACTGGAACGGAAGTGGTCGAGGTCCAGGGCGGAGTAAAGACCTTCGTCGCTGAGCGCTTCGACGAGCAGCACGTCGCCCGGCCTGTCACCGCCGACGATTTCGCCGGCTTCGTGTTGCGGCTCGGCGGTGGCGCCGTCGCGACCGTGACGCTTTCAACGGTCGCGACTCACGGGCCTGGACACTTTGCCCAGATCACGGGGAGCGAGGGCACGCTCGTGCTCACCGGCGAAACAAGGCTCGAGATCGGCCGGCGCGTGGCGGAGCTCGAAGACATCAGCGTCCCCGACGACCTCTGGGAGCGGACCAGTCCCAACAACATGTGGTCGCGTTCTTTCGTGCGGCTGATGCGCGACCTGGTGGGCGTCTTGGACGGCCGGCCAGCCACGGGAGAGCCGGCGACCTTTCACGACGGGCTCGCCGTGCAACGGGTGATGGACGCCGTGCGCGCACCGAGGGGCGCGCGGTTAGATTGACCGCGTGCAGCAGACCTACTTTCGACGCGGTTTCGGGCTCAAGGGCGACATCGAAGGCGCGCTGGTGGCGGACTACCACAGCAGGGTGGTGGACCACATCCGCGCCCGGGGCTACGTCCTCTCGGCCGGCGACCTGACGTTCAAGCTGGCGCGCGAGTTCGGGTTCTGCTACGGGGTGGACCGCGCCGTCGAATACGCCTACGAAACCCGGACCAAGTTCCCCGAACGGCGCGTGTTCCTCGTCGGCGAGATCATCCACAACCCACACGTCAACAAGAAGCTGCAGGCCATGGGGGTCGAGTTCCTGCGCCGCCCCGACGACGGGGAGTTCGACTTCGCTCACATCACGCCCGCGGACGTGGTCATTCTCCCCGCCTTCGGAGTGACGGTCCAGGATTTCGAGCGACTGCGCGCGGTCGGCTGCGTTTTGGTGGACACGACCTGCGGCTCGGTGCTGAACGTGTGGAAGCGCGTCGATTCCTACGCGAAGGACGGCTTCACCGCCGTCATTCACGGCAAGTACCATCACGAAGAGACCAAGGCGACGGCCAGCCAGGTGAGCAAGTATCCGGGCGGGAAATACCTGGTGGTGCGCGACATGACGGAGGCGCGGGAAGTTTGCACGCAGATTGAGGGAGCGGGGAGCGCGGAGCGGTTCCTCGGGCTCTTTGCGGGCAAGTCGTCCCCCGGCTTCGACCCGGACCGTGACCTCGTTCGCGTAGGGGTCGCGAATCAGACCACCATGCTCTCAGGGGAGTCGCTCGCCATCGCGGCCGAGATCCGGCGCAGCATGATTCGGCGCTACGGCGACGCGGCGCTGGCCGAGCACTTCCGCACCTTCGATACGATCTGCTCTGCCACACAGGATCGGCAGGATGCGGTGTTGAAGCTGATCGCCGAGCCGCTCGACCTCATGGTGGTGATCGGCGGATACAACTCCAGCAACACCACGCATCTCGCGGCCATCTGTCACGAGAAGGCGCCGACGTACCATATCGAGGACGCAACCTGCATCGACCCGAATGCGGGCACCGTCCGGTTCCGACCGGTGGGCGGCAACACCGAGGAGCGCCGGGAGGGGTGGTTACCCGAGGGTCGGGTGACCATCGGCGTGACCGCGGGTGCCTCGACCCCGAACAACAAGATCGGCGAGACCGTAGAGCGCATCGCGGCGACTCGGGGGGTGACCTTGGAGGGTGTGTCGGGCGCCTGACGCCGGGGCGTCGCCCCGGGGTTAGCCGAGCCATATTTAGGTCATGTCCCTCTCGGGCTTTCACCCCGTCATCGCACGCTGGTTCGAATCGCGCTTCAGGGAGCCCACCGAGCCACAGCGGCGAGCCTGGCCGCTCATCGGAGCCGGTCAGAACGCCCTGATCGCGGCTCCCACCGGCTCGGGCAAGACGTTCGCCGCCTTCCTCGCCGCGATCGACACGCTCCTTCGTCAGGGACTCGATGGCACGCTCGGCGACGAGACGCAGGTCGTCTACGTGTCGCCGCTCAAGGCCCTATCGAACGACGTACAAAAGAACCTGGCCGAGCCGCTCGCGGAGATCCGCCGGGCGCTTGAAGCGGCGTGCCTGCCGGACGTGGAGATCCGCACGCTGGTGCGCACCGGCGATACGCCGGGGGCTGAGCGACAGGAGATGGTGCGCCGGCCGCCGCACATCCTGGTCACCACTCCTGAGTCGCTCTACCTCATCCTGACCTCCGAGCGAGCGCGTGAGATGCTCCGCACCGTCCGCACGGCGATCGTGGACGAGATCCACGCCGTGGCGCGCGACAAGCGCGGGAGCCACCTGGCCCTGTCGCTCGAGCGATTGGAGCAGCTCACCGGACGCCATCTTCAGCGGATCGGTCTGTCGGCGACGCAGAAGCCAATCGAGGACGTCGCCGCCTTTCTCTCTGGCACCCGACACCCAACACCTGGCCCCCGCATTATCGACTCCGGCCATACCCGCACGCTGGACCTTGCGATCGAGATCCCGTCCTCGCCGCTCGAGGCAGTGATGGCGGCGGAAGTGTGGGACGAGATCTACGAGCGTCTGGTGCAGCTCATCTCGGAGCACCGCACCACGCTCGTCTTCGTCAACACGCGGCGCCTGGCCGAGCGCCTGACGCTGCACCTCTCCGAGCGACTCGGCGCGGACCAGGTGACCTCACACCACGGCAGCCTGTCGAAGGAAAAGCGGCTCGATGCCGAAACCAGGCTCAAAGAGGGAAAGCTCAAGACCCTCGTCGCCACGGCGTCGCTCGAGCTGGGAATCGACATCGGCACGGTGGACCTGGTCTGTCAAATCGGCTCCACGCGCTCGATCGCGACGTTGTTACAGCGCGTGGGGCGCTCCGGCCACCACCTCGCCGCCGTTCCCAAAGGCCGGCTGTTCCCCCTATCGCGTGACGAGCTGATCGAGTGCGCCGCGCTCGTGCGGGCCGCGCGCGGGGGGACGCTCGACCGGTTGATCATCCCGGACCACCCGCTCGACATTCTCGCGCAGCAGATCGTCGCGGCCGTGGCCTGCGAGGAATGGCAAGAGGATGCGCTCTTCGACCTGGTGCGCGGCGCCTATCCGTACCGTGACCTCGCGCGGAAGGACTTCGACGCCGTCGTGCAGATGCTGTCCGAGGGCTTCACGACGCGCCGAGGGCGGCGCGGCGCATACGTGCACTACGACGGCGTCAACCGGCGGCTGCGGGCCCGGCGCGGCGCCCGGCTCGCCGCCCTCACGTCGGGCGGTGCCATTCCCGACATCGGCGACTACCGCGTCATTCTCGAGCCGACCGAAACGTTCGTCGGAACGCTCAACGAGGACTTCGCGATCGAGAGCATGCCGGGGGACATCTTCCAGCTCGGCAATACCTCTTACCTGATCAACCGGATCGAGTCCGGCCAGGTGCGCGTCGTAGACGCGCAGGGACAGCCACCCTCCATTCCCTTCTGGCTCGGCGAAGCCCCGGGCCGCACTGCCGAGCTGTCCGAGCAGGTATCGCGCCTCCGCCAGGACGTCGCCGATCGGCTGGACGCGGAGCAGCGGAGCGCGATCGAATGGCTGGCGGAGGAGATCCCCGGGTTGCCCGAGCCCGCGGCCCGGCAGATGGTCGAGTATCTCGGAGCGTCCAAGAAGATCCTCGGCGTCATCCCGACCCAGGAGACGCTCGTGCTCGAGCGCTTCTTCGACGAAGCGGGTGGAATGCAGCTGGTCCTGCACGCGCCGTTCGGGAGCCGGTTGAATCGCGCTTGGGGGTTGGCACTGCGCAAGCGCTTCTGTCGGAGCTTCAACTTCGAGCTCCAGGCCGCCGCCACCGAGGACGCGATCGTTCTGTCGCTCGGTCCGCAGCACAGCTTCCCGCTGGAGGACGTGTTCCACTATCTCAAGCCCGAGACCGCCGAGCACCTGCTGGTGCAGGCGATGCTCGATGCGCCGATGTTCGGGAGCCGTTGGCGCTGGAACGCCACGCGGGCGCTTGCGGTGCTGCGGGCGCGCGGCGGGCGGAAGGTACCCACGCCGCTGCAGCGGATGGACGCGGAAGACCTGGTCGCCGCCGTCTTCCCCGACCAGCTCGCCTGCCCCGAGAACCTGGTGGGCGACCGCGAGATTCCCGACCACCCCCTCGTCAACCAGACGATCGCCGACTGCCTGCTCGAAGCGATGGACTTCCCGGGCTTGAAACGGGTGCTCGAGGCGATGGACGCCGGGCGCCTGCGGCTGGTGGCACGCGACACCACCGAGCCCTCACCGCTCTCGCACGAGGTGATCAACGCGAAGCCCTACGCCTTCCTGGACGACGCTCCGCTCGAGGAGCGCCGGACGCAGGCGGTGATCACGCGCCGCGGGCTCGACGTGAAGACCGCGGAGGAGCTCGGCAAACTCGACCAGACGGCGATCGATCGGGTGCGCGACGACGCGTGGCCCGACGTCAGCTCTCCCGACGAATTGCACGATGCGTTGCTCGTCACCGGTGCCCTGACGAGTGCGGAATGCGGAGTGCGGAATGCGGAATGGAAGGCGCATTTCCAGGAGCTGGTGAAGGCCGGGCGGGCCGGAACGCTGCTCCACGAGCCCGAGCTCTGGTTCGCCGCTGAACGGCTCCCGCTGCTCGAGGCCGCGTTCCCCGGCGCTCAGTGTGAGCCGGCGGTCGTCGTGCCGGAGCGGGATCGCGCCAGGACGTGGAGTCGGGAAGATGCGCTCCGCGAGCTGGTGCGTGGGCGACTCGAAGTGGCGGGTCCGACCACGGCGGCGACCATCGCGACGACGCTCGGCGTCCCGGTTGGGGACGTGGCTTTCGCGCTCGGCGCGCTCGAGCACGAGGGCTTCGTCCTGCGCGGGCACTTCTCACCCGGTGTGACGGAGCTCGAATGGTGCGAGCGCAGGCTCCTGGCCCGGATCCACCGCTACACGCTCGATCGCCTCCGTCAGGAAATCGAGCCGGTTACGGCCGCCGACTTCATGCGGTTCCTGCTGCGCTGGCAACGCGTCACGCCCGACACCCGCGCCGAGGGTCCCGAAGGACTCGCGGCCGTCCTGCACCTGCTGGACGGATACGAAGTGCCCGCGGGCGCGTGGGAGGCGGACGTGCTTCCCGCCCGGCTTGGCGAATACGATCCCCTGTGGCTGGACGGGCTGTGCCTCTCCGGGGAGATCGCGTGGGGGCGCGTGAGTCCGGTGGCGAACGGCAACGGTCACAAGTCCGGCCCGATCCGCACGACCCCGATTGCCCTATTCAGACGGGAGCGGGGAGCGGTGTGGCGGTCCCTGACGGTAGAGCCCGACCCGGCGGCCCTTCCACTGACGCATGCGGGACGTGCGTTGCTCGACGTGCTCGGCCAGCGCGGTGCGTCGTTCTTCGGCGATCTCGTGAATGCGACCGGCCTCTTGCGTACCGAAGTCGAAAAAGGACTCGGCGAGCTCGTGGCGTGGGGGCTCGTCACTTCGGACAGCTTCGCGGGCCTGCGGGCCTTGCTCGTTCCATCCGACCGGCGGCGTCCGCTTGGAGTTGTCGGGTTGCGCCGTCGCGGTAAGATCGCGCCGTTCGGCGTCGAGACGGCCGGGCGGTGGTCGCTGGTGCGGCCCTCGAACCCCATTCCCGATGAAGCGGTGGCCGAAGCGGTGGCGTGGCAGTTGTTGCGACGCTACGGCGTCGTGTTCCGGCGGGTGGTGGCCCGTGAGACCCTCCTCACCCCGTGGCGCGATGTCCTCCGCGTGTATCGCCGGCTCGAAGCGCGTGGCGAGATCCGCGGTGGACGGTTCGTCGGCGGGTTCTCGGGCGAGCAGTACGCGCTCCCCGAAGCGGTTGGCTCGCTGCGCGGCGTGCGGCGTGAGGAGCCCAGAGGCGAGCTCGTGGCGTTGAGCGGGGCCGACCCCCTCAACCTGGTTGGAATCGTCACCCCGGGGGACGTGGTGGCGGGGCTCGCGACGAATCGGGTCCTGTACCGGGATGGGATTCCGGTGGCGCTCAAGGAGGGAGCAGGGAGCGGGGAGCGCTACCTGGTTGAGGTCACCCCGGACGAACGGGAGCGGCTCAAATCGGCGCTGGTCCGCGGTCGCGTCGCTCCTCTCGTACGAACCTATCTTGGAAGGACCAGCCGCCGGCCCGCCGCGGCGCGCGACTAGCCCCAGCTTGCCGGCCTACGGGCGGGTCAAATCCACGGTGACGACTGGCAAGTCCCAGTGCGCGAGGAGGATCTCGAAGCGCTGCTGTTCTTCGCGCCGGAAGGTATCCTGGTCGGGGAACAGCCGCTTGAGCTCCATATCCGGGAACGGCTCGTGCGGCGCTGCGGCGTTCTTCCACACGATCGTGACGCGATAGTCCCAACGGCCGTCCTCCGTGCCGTGAAACCTGGGCGCTTCCACGGTGACCTGCTGGATGTGGCCCAGCTCCATTTCGCGCTTCAAGACCGGGTAATGGTTCTTCTTGAAGAGTCGGATGAACTCGTCGGCGTGCCCCCAGCGCGCCTTGTAGTAGTACTCGACCACGAACGGCTCGGTCGAGCCTGCGGGCGGCGCTTGCGCGATCGCCATGGCAGGCGTCGCGAGCAGTGCCCCGAGTATGGACCAACGCACCATGCCTGCCTCCTCCAGGATATCAGGCGGGTTGCTTCAACCGATCGAAATAGAGCTTCCGCACCTTCGCCACCTTGGGCGCGATGACCGCCCGGCAGTAGCCCTGGTTCGGGTTGCGGCGGTAGTAGTCGCGGTGGTACTCCTCGGCGGGATAGAACGCCTCGAGCGGCTTCAGCTCCGTCACGACCAGCTCGTCCCAGAGCTTCCCGGCCTGGAGCTCGGCGATCACTCGCTCGGCGGTGGCCTTCTGCTCGGGACTGTGGTAAAAGATCGCCGATCGATACTGTGTGCCGACGTCCGCGCCTTGGCGGTTCACGGTAGTGGGGTCGTGGATCGTGAAGAAGACGTGGAGCAGGTCGTCGAACGTGATGATCTGCGGATCGAATGTGATCTGCACGACCTCGGCGTGGCCCGTGGTCCCCGTGCAGACGTCTTCGTATGACGGGTTGGCGACCCGACCACCGGCATATCCCGATTGGACGCTCTCGACGCCCTTCAAGTCCTGAAAGGCCGCTTCGAGGCACCAGAAGCAGCCCCCGGCGAGCGTCGCGACTTCGCGCTGTGGCATCCGAATACCTCCCTTTGGTCCAGCGAGAAAGTTAGCCCCAATCCTTCGACTCCGGCGCCACGCGGCGCATGGACTTCAGGAAGGCCATTGCGGATTGCGGATTGTGGATTGCGGATGCGTCGGGCGGGTCTTCAAATTCGCAGTCCGAAATCCGCAATCCGCAATGCAGTCCCTTCGCCACCTCCGCGAGCACGTTCACCGTCCCGTCGTCCTTGGCGAGCGTACCGCGCACCCACAGGAGCGGCTCGCCGCGGATCGCCGCGCGGTACCGCTCGTACACGTCGGGACGGACGATCACGTTCGTCATCCCCCCTTCGTCCTCGAGGAGGACGAATACGAATCCTTTGGCGGTTTCTGGGCGCTGGCGCGCGACCACCAGCCCGGCGACCTCGACCGGGGCATCGTGCTCGAGCCGGGGGAGCGCGTCGCTCTGCACCACTCCCCGGGGTAGCGCGCCTCGCAAGAGGGACAGGGGATGACCGCTCGCCGCGAACCCGAGGACGTCATACTCGGCGAGCAGGCGCTCGGCCGCCGCGAGGCCGCCGAACCGGAGACCTTCGTGTGGGTGGTTGAGCGCGAGCTCGAGTTGGCGCCGTCCGCCCACATCGCCGCCGCGCTCCGCCTCGGGCGGGAGCCATAGCCCCACCTGCCACAGCAGCTCGCGACGGGTGAGCCCGAAGCCGTCGCAGCCGCCTACCCACACCAGATGCTCGATCGCGGTGCGCTTGAGCTTGGGTGGCGCCCGGCGCACGACGTCGCCGATGCTCGCGAATGGACCGCACCGCTCCCGCTCCGTCACCACAGAGGTCGCTGTCTCTTCACTCCAGTCACGGATGAACGCGAGACCTACACGGACGGCCTCACCCCCTTTCCCCCTCTCCCTTCGGGAGAGGGGGGACGCGATGAGTTCCCCCTCTCCGGAACGGAGAGGGGGACAGGGGGTGAGGTCCACTGTGCACCACACATCACTCTCATTCACGTCAGGGAGCTTGATATCGACTCCGTTATGCAGCGCGTCGCGTCCCAACACGTCGAGCGAATAGAACCCCATCGGCTGGTTGTTGAAGAGCGCGGTGTAATACTCGGCCGGATGGTAGTGCCGCAGCCACGCCGATTGGTAGGCGAGCAGGCCAAACGCCGCGGCGTGCGATTTGGGGAAGCCGAACTCGGAGAACGCGATCACCTGTGTGAAGACGCGCTCGGCGGTCCGCTCCGCGACCCCGCGTGCCGCGGCGCCGTCTCTGAACTCCTCCCAGAACCCCGCCATCAGCTCGCGGCTCCGCCGCCGGCTCATCGCCCGCCGCAACGCCTCGGCCTGCCCCGCGGTGAACCCTGCGAGCGCCTGGCACACCTGCAGCACCTGGTCCTGATAGAGAATCACGCCCAGGGTTTC
>Ga0066680_10000570_pt1 | contig 12885 bp, 12 predicted proteins | sample GraSoiAngelo_129_FD_62297 | JGI IMG/M metagenome (GOLD analysis project Ga0066680, IMG submission 62297) | Grasslands soil microbial communities from the Angelo Coastal Reserve, California, USA - 14_0927_12_40cm | ecosystem: Environmental > Terrestrial > Soil > Grasslands | place: USA... | reverse complement strand
CAATGCCAGTACCTCCTGCATTTTCGCGCTGCGTGCGACGATGTTGGGGTGGTTGTACTGCCGTCCCAGCGCCTCTCGCAGGCTGCGGTTTTCCTCCCGCAGGCGTCGAACGTCCAATTCCTTTTGCACCACTAAGCGCATTTCGGCGAGGGAAAACGGCTTCAACACATAGTCGCTGGCCCCGGCCTTCATGGCTTCCACTGCGGTTTCGACTGAGCCGTAAGCCGTCATGACCACGACCGGTAAAGCCCCATTGAGGCGCTTGGCGGCTTGAAGGAATTCCAGCCCGCCCAGGCCCGGCAGCTTCAAATCGGTGAGCACCAGATCGATCGGCTCGCGGCGCAACAGGTCCAGACCTTTCTCCGCATCGGCAGCGGAGAATGTCTGATATCCGGCCTCGCTGAGGTCCAGCTCCAGCAGCCGGCGCATGCGAGCTTCATCTTCGACAATGAGAATGGCGGCCACGCGCTCAAGCCCTGGATGCCGCTTCCGCTTCAGGAACGACTGCCTGTTCCGCCAGCGGCAGGAAGATCACGAAGCAAGCGCCGGGTTCTCCCCCGGTCCGCTGGCCACCGAGAAGTTCAATAGACCCGCGATGTTCGTCCACAATTTTGGACACGAGGGAAAGACCCAGGCCCACGCCGCTTTTTTTGGTAGTAAAAAAAGGATTGAAGATTTGTTCGCGAAGCTCAGGAGGGATTCCCGGCCCCGAATCCAGCACTTGCACCTCGATGCCCCTCCGCTCGCCTCGCGCTGCAAGAGCGATCGAAATGCGCAGCCGGCCGACGGTCTCGCTCATGGCATCGTAAGCGTTCTGTATGAGATTGACGAACACCTGCTCGCAGAGATTCTCATCGACCGCTGCTGGCGGCAGCTCTCTCTCGTAGCGGCGCTCGACTTTAACCTCGGGCCCATTCCAATTGGCGGCGACGGCGCGGAGCGCCCGATCCACAATTTCGGGAACCGCGCACTCTCTCGCCTCGAGACGAAGCGGCCGGGCAAAATCGAGAAAACGGCTCACCAGGGCGCTGAGGCGATTCACCTCCGTGGAAATGTACCCCGCCAGTTCGGCCGCCAGAGGTTCCGCAGTTTGGATTCGTTGATTCAGCATTTCAGCCGAACCTTTAATGATTCCCAATGGATTGCGAATCTCGTGCGCCAAACCCGCGGAAAGCTGGCCTAGTGCAGCGAGGCGCTCGGAACGGCGTGCTTCTGCCTGAGCTTGCTGGAGTTCTCGATTCGTTTTTGCAAATTGCTCCGCCAGCATCTGATAGCGCCGCGTCTGGCGCCGATTCTCTGTGGCGAACCGATTGACCACCATGGCCGCAAGAAAGAAGAACAAGATGCGCAGCGCCAATTCCGCTTCGGCACCCGGGGCGAGTTCATACTCCTGTTGCAGGGCTAGTAAGAGGTAAGAGCAGTAAGCGGCCGAGGCGAGGAGAGTCCACCCAAGCGTCACCCACGCGTCGAAATAGACCGCGGCAGTCACAATGGGGAGATAAAGAATGGGGTAATAACTGCTGTTGATGCCTACTTCTCCGGTATGGCTGATCAGGAGCATGGCCAGCAGAATCTTTAACAGCACCGCATAGCTGCGGCCTCTTTTCGGCAGTTGCTCGAGGAGTCGGCCCTCCAAAAGCTGGAGGATGCCGATGGCCACGAGGATGAGTTGCTTGTGGATCTCGCGGACCGGGGGCAACAGGGCTAATCCCAGCAAGAACAAGAGCCAAAGTACATCCATCCAGTCGAGCTTGCTCTGTCGCTCCGCGCTCACACTGACTCCGGCGAGATGGAAATGAGTATGCGGCTAGGGCACAGGAATTGCCGCCGACCCACTATTCTATCCCCGGAGGGTCCGTAAAGTGAGTTAGCTAGGGGCAATCGTTGTCCAGATGCCGCGTGGTGATGAAATCTTCGAGTCCATATGGGCAAGATCATGCTGGCGACCGGACTCATTGTGGCCTACGGCTACATGATGGAAGCGTTTATGGCGTTCTACAGCGCCGACATCTACGAGAGGTACGTCACGCTGAACCGCATGGGTGGCCCCTATGCGGCCGTCTACTGGTCTCTGATTGCCTTCAACATAGTCATTCCGCAGGCGCTCTGGTCGCGCCGCGTGCGGACCAGCGCCCCGCTGCTCTTCGCAGTGGCATTGATCGTGAACTGCGGCATGTGGCTGGAGCGCTTTGTCATTGTGGTGATCAGTTTGCACCGCGATTTCGTGCCTTCCATCTGGCGCATGTACGCGCCGACAAGATGGGACTGGATGACGCTTTTCGGATCGGTGGGACTTTTCCTGACGCTGATCTATCTGTTCATCCGCTACCTGCCGATGATCTCGATTTTTGAAATGAGAAGCCTTGTTACGGAGACAGAGGGGGAAAGGAGATAAAGGCGGCCAGCCCACACGACGATCATGGCGCAGGTCTTTCATCACAGCACGAACTTAATTTCGCGGCTCACCATCTACGGCTTCTTTCTCTTGGTGATTGTGGGTGGCTTTATTCCGTACTGGATCGACGGCTCGCCCTACGTCACCGAAGCCAATGTGCCAAAAGTGCAGCCCGTGCCTTTCAGCCACAAGCATCACACCGCGGAGCTGGGAATCGACTGCCGCTACTGTCACACCTCGGTCGAGAATTCCTCCTTTGCGGGATTGCCGCCGACGGAAACTTGCGTGACCTGCCATTCCCAAATCTGGAAAAACAGCCCGATGTTGGAGCCCGTTCGCCAAAGTTTTCGGGAGGATCGCTCGATCGAATGGGTGCGGGTGAATGCTCTGCCCGAGTTTGTCTATTTCGACCACAGCATCCACGTGGCCAAGGGGATCGGCTGCACGACGTGCCATGGCCCCATCGGGGCCATGCCCCTTACCTGGGCGGAGAACTCGCTGAAGATGTCCTGGCGCCTCGATTGCCACCGGCATCCGGAAAATAATGTGCGGCCGAAGAATGACGTTTTCAGCATTTCCTATCAGCCACCCGCGCATCAACTGGAGCTCGGTACAAAGCTGGTGAGGGAATACAAAATTTATTCGCTCACGGACTGCTGGACGTGCCACCGCTGACGGCAAGCATTCCTTCGGGCGAACCGCTATCGAATCGTTTAAGCCACATGCCTTCGGAATCGAGAACGATGGATTTTGCGGCGATCGCCGCGAAGCTCAAGCGCGAGGGCACCAGGCGCCTCTGGCGCAGCATGGACGAACTTGCCTGCACACCCGAATATCAGAGATTCCTGCACGATGAATTTCCCAACGATCCAGAGAAAGAACCGAAGGCCGCCAAACACGGGCTGAACAGGCGCGAGGTTCTGAAGCTGATGGCCGCCTCCGCGGCGCTTTCCGGACTCACCGCCTGCACGAAATTACCGACCGAGAAGATTGTCCCTTACGTACGCGCCCCTGAAGAGGTCATTCCCGGCAAGCCGCTTTTTTACGCCACGTCAATGGCGGAGCGTGGCGTGGCCGTCGGTCTCCTCGTGGAAAGCCACATGGGAAGGCCCACCAAAGTGGAGGGAAATCCGGATCATCCGGGGAGTTTGGGAGCCAGCAACATTTTCTGCCAGGCCTCGGTGCTTACGCTTTGGGACCCGGACCGCTCGCAGGTGATCCTGCGCGAAGGACGCATCAGCGATTGGCCGGCATTCCTGGCCATGGCCGATGATCTTCGCGCCACTTTGGCCAGCACAAAAGGCGCGGGCTTGCGGATCCTGACCGAAACCACCTCATCACCGACATTTGCTGTGCAAATGCGGTCCCTGCTCGCGCAATTCCCGAATGCAAGGTGGTATACGCACGAACCCTGCGGCAACTACGCGGCACATCAGGGTGCACGGCTCGCCTTTGGCCGCAATGTGAATCCAGTCAATCGATTCGATAGGGCCGCCGTCGTCGTTTCTCTCGATTGCGATTTCCTCAACGATGGCGCAGCCAGTATCCGCTACGCGCGTGATTTTGCGAATTGGCGCGGAATCGAGACGCCGCGCGCGGAGATGAATCGCCTCTACGTCGTCGAGAGTACGCCCTCGATTAGCGGTGCGATGGCGGATCATCGGCTCCCCATTCGCTGCGGTGAAATCGAGAATTTCGCTCGGGCTCTGGCCGCCGCTCTTGGGCTTCCAGTGCAAAGCGCCGGCTCAGCCGTTCCGGATTCATGGCTGAAAGCAGTTTTGCGGGACCTGCAAAGCCATCGCGGCGCGTCGCTGGTGCTTGCGGGCCCATCGCAACCCGCCGCGGTGCACGCCCTGGCCCATGCCATGAATGCGGCACTCGGGAACGGCGGCCCAACCGTCGTTTATACCGAACCTATCGAACTAAGCCCTGAAAACGATTCCCTGCCGGAACTGGCGAAAGAGATTGAAGCAGGGCAAGTCTCGACACTATTCATTCTCGGCAGCAATCCCGTCTTCACCGCGCCCGCCGATCTGCAGTTCGCGCAGCAGCTCCTTAAGGTGCCGCTGCGCATTCATTGCGGTCTCTACGACGATGAAACTGCTGCACTGTGTCATTGGCACGTTCCCCAAGCTTATTTTCTGGAATCCTGGAGTGATGCTCGCGCGTACGACGGCACCGTAGGCATCGTGCAACCGCTCATCGCTCCGCTCTATCACGGCAGATCGCTCCATGAGCTGGTCGCGCTGTTCACAGGCGACACCGGAAAATCCGATCACGATTTGGTCCGCGATTACTGGAGAACGCAACATTCGCAGTCTTCCAAGGAACCGTTCGAGACTTTCTGGGAACAAACTTTACACGACGGCGTGATGGCGGGCACTGCTCTTCCCGCGCTTTCACCCAAGCTGGGCCTCGATTACGGCAAATCGCCGGAGCCGCCGGCGGTGAATCAACAATCCATCGAGGTAGTCTTCCGGCCCGATCCCACGATCGGCGACGGCCGCTGGGCCAATAACGGCTGGCTGCAAGAACTACCCAAACCACTCACAAAGAGCACCTGGGATAACGCGGTGGCACTCAGCCCCGCAACCGCTTGGCGCCTCGGCCTCACGACCGGCGACGTGGTCAATCTGAATATCGGAGGCTGGAAGGCTACCGGGCCGGTGTGGGCCCTTCCCGGGCACGCCGACAATTCGGCGACGGTTACGCTGGGATACGGACGCAGGCGCGCGGGACACGTGGGCACGGGCTTCGGCCTGAATGGATATCTTCTGCGCACGTCCTCAAGGCTGGCGATCGCGAACGGCCTTCAGATTGAAAAAACGGGCCAGAACTATCTCATGGCGGCGACGCAGATTCATCATCCCATTGAGCACAATAATCAGCAGGTCGAAGAAGAGAGCGAGAATGCCTTCGCACGAAACCTTGTGCGCATTGCCACGCTCGAGGACTTTCGCAAGAATCCGCAATTTGCCAAGGACGCTGAGGAAGAAGCCGCGAAGGGTCTTTCGCTCTATCAGCCATATAAGTACGAAGGATATGCCTGGGGCATGTCTATCGACCTGAGCCGCTGCACGGGTTGCGAAGCCTGCGTCGTATCGTGCTACGCGGAAAATAACATCGCGGTGGTCGGGAAGTACGAAGTGATGGCCGGGCGCGATATGCAGTGGATTCGCGTGGATCATTACTATCGCGGCGGTCTGGAGAATCCGGAAACCTACTTTCAACCGGTCCCCTGCATGCACTGCGAGCAAGCGCCCTGCGAACTGGTGTGCCCCGTGGGGGCCACGGTTCACAGCCCTGAAGGCCTCAACGAGATGGTTTACAACCGCTGCGTGGGTACGCGCTATTGCTCCAACAACTGCCCCTACAAAGTACGGTGGTTCAATTTCAAGCTTTACTCCGACTGGGTCACCCCCAGCCTTTACGGCCTGCGCAATCCGGATGTCACCGTGCGCAGCCGTGGGGTGATGGAGAAATGCACGTACTGTGTGCAGCGGATCAACGAAGCAAAAATCAACGCCGAAAAAGAGGACCGCCTCGTGCGCGATGGCGAGATCCAGACCGCATGTCAGCAGGCCTGCCCGACCGAAGCGATCATCTTTGGCAACATCCAATGATCCGAACAGCCGCGTTTCCAAGCTAAAGCGCCAGACGCGTGATTATAGCCTGCTGGCGGAACTCAATACGCGGCCGCGAACTACATATCTAGCAAAGTTGAGGAATCCGAACCCGGAGATTTCAGCTACCTGAACGCAAGCGACGCACATGGCTCAACACCAGAGATCATGGCCAATAAGCGCCTTTACGGATTAGTTGCGGAATTCGAGAGCCCGGACCAGCTTCTCGACGCCGCCCACCGCGCGCGAGAGGCCGGTTATTGCAGCATCGATGCTTTCTCGCCCATGCCGGTAGAAGGGCTGGCGGAAGCCGTGGGGTTCCGTAGCACGCGACTTCCTCTGATCGTGTTGTTCGCAGGGATGTTCGGCGCAGCAGGCGACTTTTTTCTTCAATGGTATGCGAACGTCCTGAGTTTCCCCTTGAACGTGGACGGGAAGCCCTTCAATAGCTGGCCCGCGTTCATTCCGATCACCTTCGAGTTAACGATTCTCTGCGCGGCGCTGGCGGCCACCTTCGGAATGCTGGCGATGAATGGTTTGCCGACACCTTATCACCCGCTTTTCAATGTGCCACGCTTTGCCTTGGTCACGCGGGGACGCTTTTTCCTGTGCATCAAGGCGCGGGACAAGAAATTCGATATGGGCGCTACCCGACAATTTCTGGAAAGCCTCAAACCATTTGGCGTCTATGAAGCCGAAGTCTAAATCGCGCAAATCCTTGCCGGCCTCGAGGCCAGCGCTCCGGGCGTGCGTGATCTTTTCTGCCCTCTGGCTCGCCGGCTGCCGCCAGGACATGCACGTCCAGCCCAAGTACGTACCTGAAGACCCCAGCACTTTTTTTGCGGACGGCCGTTCCGCGCGGCCGCCCGTCGAGGGAACCGTGGCGCGCGGCCAATTGCGCACCGACGAGTTTCTCTATACCGGCAGGATCAACGGCGTTGTCGAAGATCTTTTTCCCTTCCCCATCACTTCTGCTGAACTGAGCCGCGGACGCGAGCGGTATAACATCTACTGTTCGCCTTGCCACGATTACACCGGCAGCGGAAATGGAATGATCGTGCAACGCGGATTTCCATCGCCGCCTTCGTTTCACTTAGAACGCCTGCGGCAGGCTCCCGCCGGGCATTTCTTCGACGTGATGACCAATGGCCTGGGGCTTATGTACAGCTATGCCTCCCGAGTTTCGCCGGAGGATCGCTGGCGCATCGCCGCTTACATCCGGGCATTGCAATTCAGCGCGCACGGCTCGACGGCGGACGTTCCCGAATCGCAGAGCCGCGCGCTCACGGGGCAACCATGACGGCAACCGACGCGCTTGGCCCTCGATTCGATCTCATCCCAGAAGCGCGCCCTGATTCTGGGAATCGCCGCGCTCATCCTCGCGGTGCTCGACGGGATTCGCGCACCCGAGCAATTCTTCCGTTCCTACCTGCTGGCATTTGTCTTCTGGCTCGGCTTCTGGCTCGGCTTCTGGCTCGGCTTCCCGCTCGGCTGCGCCGCATTTTTAATGGTGCACCACTTGACCGGCGGACTTTGGGGATTGCCGATTCGTCGCCCATTGGAAGCAGGCACGCGCACTCTGCCGCTGCTCACCGCTTTTGCGCTTCCACTCCTGCTCGGGCTCGGCCGCCTGTATTCCTGGACACATCCAACCCTTGTCGCTGCGGATACCGCTCTCAAATTCAAGCAGCCTTATTTGAACTTGCCGTTTTTCCTCATTCGCAATGTGATCTATTTCGCGGTGTGGTGGGTTTTAGCGCGCCGGCTGAACCGCTGGTCAGACGAGCAGGACCGTACCGGTGATCCAACACTGGCCGGACGTCTGGAAACTTTGAGTGGGCCGGGATTGGTGCTTTATGGCCTTACGGTGACGTTCTTTTCCATTGACTGGATCATGTCTCTCGAGCCGCACTGGTTCTCCACAATTTTCGGCATGATCTTCATGGTCCTGCAGGTGCTCGGCGCGCTCGCTTTGTCCATTCTGGTGGCGGGCCTGCTTTCCCAGGGCGAACCCGTCGCCGCTGCAATCACGCCGGACCGTTTCAACGATCTTGGGAACCTGGTCCTGACGTTCGTAATGCTCTGGGCTTATCTGGCCTTTTCTCAATTCCTGATCATCTGGGCGGGGAATCTGACCAAGGAAATCCCCTGGTACGTGACGCGAGCGGAAGGCGGCTGGGCCATCGTCGCGCTCATGATGATTTTCTTTTCTTTCGCAATTCCCTTCTATCTTCTGCTCATGCGCGCGATCAAGCGACACGTGGATTTTCCGTGCTCTGCGGCGCACTGATCGTCCATGACGTTTGTGGATATCTACTGGATGGTGGTCCCTGCATTCGAGAAGGCCGGCCCCCATTTCTATTTGCTTGATTTCCTGTTGCCCGCCGGGATGGGCGGAATTTGGATAGCGGCGTTTGTGCGCGAACTCAAGAGCCGGCCCTTACTGCCTCTACACGACCCCAGATTCGAAGGGGCGCTCCAGCATGGCGACTAGCCCACACGCAACCCGCTCGCAGGGCTACGAGAGAAGCGATGCCAGCCCGCGCGGCTTGCTCTACTTCGCCCTCATTATGGCCGCAATTCTAGCTGCCACTTCGCTATCGCTGATCTGGCTATTCAAATACTTTCAGAAGGCGGAAAATCCAGGATCTTTCGTCGCGGCGCCCTTTGCCGCTGAGCGGCCGCTGCCTCCTCCGCCGCGCGTTCAGCCAAATCCCCGTGAGGATCTGCAGAACTATTACCAATCGCAACAGAATCTCCTCAACAGCTACGGCTGGATCGATCGCCAGAATGGCATCGTTCGCCTGCCGATTGACCGCGCCATGGAGTTGCTTCTGCAGCGAGGATTACCAATACGCTCAGCCGCCAACCCGCAAAATACGCCGCTGCCTAAAAATGAAAACCCCGCCACGAGCATTCCTCAGCCACGAGGATCCGCGCGATGAAATCGCAAGCTCTCCGTTTATCGATTCTCGCACTCGGGTTTCTTGGGAGCCTTTTTGACGTCAGCTCCGCAAACGCTCAACTGGACGACAGACCGGTGCAGACTGCGGGCCTGCGCCCGGCGCTGCTGCGCGACGTCGGATTGGATCAGAACCTCGGCAGCGACATTCCCCTTGATCTCGCTTTTCGCGACGAGCACGGCCACACGGTGGCACTGCAAGAATTCTTTGGACAAAAGCCCGTCATCCTGACGCTCGTGTATTACCAGTGCCCGATGCTGTGCACGGAGGTGCTCAATGGCCTCTTGCGCAGCGCAAAAGAATTGCCACTGGAGATCGGGAAGGATTTTACGATTGTGACGGTGAGCATTGATCCTACCGAGCGGCCGATCCTCGCGAACGTGAAGCATGAACTTTATACCGGACTCTACGGCCGGCCCGGCGGCGCGCAAGGATGGCACTTTCTGACGGGAGACAAAGCGCAGATCAAGATGCTGGCGCAAGCGGCAGGCTTCCGTTACGCCTACGATTCCGCCTCCGGCCAGTTCGCCCATCCCAGCGGAATCGTGCTGCTCACACACGCCGGAAAACTGGTGCGCTATTTCTATGGCATCAGTTATCCCTCGCGTGATCTGCGGCTGGGATTGCTGGAAGCGTCGCAAGAGAGGATCGGCTCTCCCATCGATCAGATTTTGCTTTACTGCTATCACTACGACCCGGCAACCGGAAAGTATGGTCTGTTGATCTCCCGCGTCGTCAAGGCTGCGGGCGCGCTGACTGTGCTGTCTCTTGGGCTCGTGATCGCAATTCTATTTCGCCGTGAGAAGTATGGCCTTCCCAGGCGGGACGCTTGAAGGCGAAAAGAAAGGCAACCGTTAAGCTTGGACGTTAGTCTCATCGCCGGAGTTTTTATTGCGCAATGGCCGCAGCTTCGGCCGACGGATGCCTCCACCTCGGCCGACCGCGTCGACCATTTGTACTTTTTCCTCACCGGTCTCGCGCTGTTCTTTACGTTCTTAATTTTCGCGACGATCTTCTACTTCATGATCAAGTATCGCCGGCGCTCGAAGCGGAGCGTCCGCCCGCCACACAGCAGTCAATGGCGCTGGAGATCACCGGGATAGCCATTCCCAGTCTGATTTGCATATTCCTTTTTCTTTGGGGGGCCAGCCTCTTTTTTGCCGCCGCGCAGTCGCCGCAAGGCGCCATGGCAATCTTCGTCGTGGGCAAACAATGGATGTGGCACCTGCAGCATCCCGAAGGACCGCGTGAAATCAACCAATTGCACATCCCAGTGGATGTTCCTGTACGCCTGACCATGACCTCGGAAGACGTGATCCACGATTTCTTCGTGCCCGCCTTCCGCATGAAGATGGACGTGGTCCCCGGCCGCTACACATCGGAATGGTTTGAAGCGACCAAACCGGGCAGTTATCACCTCTTCTGCGCGCAATATTGCGGAACTCTGCATTCGGGAATGACAGGAACAATCGAGGTGATGTCTCTCACCGGCTACGCGCAATGGCTGCGGGAAAATTCCACCGCCGAATCCATGGCCCAAATGGGCCTGCAGCTCTTTTCGCGCCTTGGTTGCGATACGTGCCATCTTTCAGACGGAACAGGTGCCGGGCCCGCGCTGCAAGGCAGATTCGGCAAGCAGGTGACGCTGCGAGACGGCCAGAATCGTGTGATGGACGGAGCCTATGTCCGTCAATCGATCCTCGATCCCGCTTCCCTGCCCCTGCCAAATTACCGGCCCGTGATGCCTACGTTTCGCGGACAAGTCAGCGAAGAACACATTCTGCAATTAATCGCTTACATCAAATCGCTCGCTTCGGGAGAAAGGACGCAGGCGCCATGAGCACGGCCGTATCGGAGGCCCGGTCGAATCACGCGTTCACTACCTGAATGCCAACTATGGAATCAAATCCTGGCTCTTTACCACTGACCATAAACGCATCGCGCTGCTCTATCTCGGTTCGATCACACTGATGTTTTTCATTGGAGGCGCCGCAGCGGTCATGATGCGGCTGCACTTGATCGAGCCAGCCGGCGCTTTGGTTCAGCCGGAAACCTACAACAAGCTTTTCACCATGCACGGCGTGGTCATGGTCTTTTTCTTCCTAATTCCCTCCATCCCCGCGACGCTCGGCAACTTTCTCGTGCCCATGATGATCGGCGCGCGTGACCTGGCTTTCCCGCGCCTGAACCTGCTGAGCTGGTATGTCTACATCACGGGCGCGGCCTTCACGCTCTATGCGCTTATTTCCGGCGGAGTGGACACCGGCTGGACCTTCTACACTCCCTTGAGCAGCCACTACCTCAACACCCACGTTATTACCACGGCACTGGGCGTTTTCATTACGGGATTTTCCTCCATCCTGACGGGTCTGAACTTCATCGTTACCATTCACAAAATGCGCGCTCCGGGCATGACTTGGAAACGCATGCCGCTCTTTCTCTGGTCCATATATGCCGCGAGCGTGATCTTTGTGCTGGCGACGCCGGTGCTTGCCATCGCCTTGTTCCTGGTGGGACTTGAACGAATCTTTCACGTGGGGATTTTCGATCCGGCGATCGGGGGTGATCCGGTTCTATTTCAACATCTCTTCTGGTTTTATTCCCATCCCGCCGTTTACATCATGATTCTGCCGGGCATGGGCGTCGTAAGCGAACTGGTCACCTGCTTCTCAAAGAAAAAACCTTTCGGATATATCTTCATCGCCTATTCGAGCCTGGCGATCGCGGTGTTCAGCTTTCTGGTCTGGGGCCACCATCTGTTTGTGTCCAGCCAATCCGTGTACGCCGGATTTATTTCTTCCGCTCTAAGTTTTGCGCTGGCCATTCCTTCTGCGATCAAGGTTTTCAATTGGACCGCAACCCTCTATAAGGGCTCGATCTCCTATCAAGCGCCGATGCTCTATGCGCTCGGCTTCATCGGACTTTTCACCATGGGCGGTCTCACAGGCCTCTTTCTCGCTTCACTCGCTACGGGCGTCCATCTGCACGACACCTACTTCGTGATCGCCCATTTTCATTACATCATGGTGGGCGGCGCCGTGATGGCTTATCTGGGGGGCATTCACTTTTGGTGGCCGAAGATCACCGGGCGGCTCTATCACGATGGCTGGGCTCGCTTCGCCGCGCTGGTGATTTTTGTGGGTTTCAATCTCACCTTTTTTCCGCAATACATGTTGGGCTATTTGGGAATGCCGCGCCGCTACGCGGTTTATCCCGCGGAGTTCCAGGTGCTCGACGTGATGTCCTCCGCCGGCGCCTCCCATACTCGGCGTAGGCTACTTGATTCCATTCGTCTATCTTCTCTGGTCCATCCGCTATGGACCCGTAGCCGGATCGAATCCCTGGAGCGCGAAAGGCCTGGAATGGGAGACGCCATCGCCGCCTCCCACCGATAATTTCGAAGCGGCGCCGATCATTACCGAAGAGCCCTACGGCTACGCTGAGCCGGAGCGCGCACATGTCTGAAAGCGCAGCCAGCAGCCCTTTGGCCGCACCGTCCGCTCGCCATCTCAGCCCTGCACTGCACCATCAGTTCGAGGATATCGAGCAGCAGCGCGATGCCGGCAATTTCGGCATGTGGGTTTTTCTGGCCACGGAGATGCTGTTTTTCGGCGGAGTGTTTACGGGCTACATTATGTATCGATCCCTGTATTACCCGGGCTTTGCAGCCGGAAGTCACGGTCTGGAGGTGAATCTCGGCGCGGCCATGACCTTTGTGCTGCTGGCCAGCAGTTTCACCATGGCCATGGCCGTCCACGCCGCGCGCGCCGGCCGGCGCGGGATGCTGCTCGGTCTCTTATTTGCAACGATCCTTCTCGGCATCGCCTTCCTGGGAATGAAGTTCACCGAATACAGCCACAAATGGCACGAGCAGATGGTGCCGGGCCTTAATTTCCATCCCTCC
>Ga0066680_10000565_pt1 | contig 12907 bp, 10 predicted proteins | sample GraSoiAngelo_129_FD_62297 | JGI IMG/M metagenome (GOLD analysis project Ga0066680, IMG submission 62297) | Grasslands soil microbial communities from the Angelo Coastal Reserve, California, USA - 14_0927_12_40cm | ecosystem: Environmental > Terrestrial > Soil > Grasslands | place: USA... | reverse complement strand
TCGACGCCGGCTGGGAGCTCGACGCGCACACGCTGACCCATCCGGACCTGACGACCCTTGGCGACGCACGACTGTGGCAGGAGGTCAACGGCTCGCGCGTCGCGCTCAGACACAAGTTCCACGTGCCGGTTGACTTCTTCTGCTACCCCGCAGGCAGGTACGACGCGAAGGTGATCGCGGCCGTGAAGCTCGCGGGCTTCCTCGGCGCGACGACGACGAACTACGGCCTCGCACGCCCGCCCGGCTTCTACACGCTCAACCGCGTGCGCATCAACGGCTCGGACGGAGTTCAAGGCTTCGCGTCGAAGCTGACGAATCTGACTCCATCGCCATACTGAGAGCCATGAGCGCGCCGAAGATCCTCGCGGTTGCGTCGGCCGCCGACCTCGACTTCCGCTACGGCTGCACACCCGCGTGGTGGCAGATCTGGAAGGGGCTGTACGAGGCCGGGGCCGACCTGATCGTCACGCCCTACCGCGGCCGCGCGATCGAGTCGCCCTGGTGGCGGACGGCGCCGAACCCGCTCTACCGGGAGGCCGAGGCCTTCGCGGCGGCGCGCGAGATGGCGGCGCGGCTGAAGGGCGACACGCTCCTGCGACGTGCCGAGCACAACCCGGCCGACACGACGGCCGACAAGCTGACGCGCGAGGTGATCTGGCGCTACGTGACGCCGCGCTGGCAGCGTCATCTCGAACGGATCCTGAAGCGCGAAGGCAACGTCGCCGCGGTGATCGTGTTCACCGTGCCGATGGCGCACCTCCGCGGGATCCCGACGCGGTTGCGCGAGCGTTACGGCGTGCCGGTCGTGTTCTACGACGGCGACGTGCCGATGAGCCTGCCCGAGTTCGGCGGCATGGACACCGGTTTCAACTACTACCACGGCGCCGATCCGTCCGAGTACGACCTCGTGCTGTCGAACTCCGAAGGCGGGCTCGAACGCCTCCGTGAGCTCGGCGCCCGCAACGCCGAGGCGGTGTTCTGGGCGGCGGATCCCGAGGTCTTCTCGCCCGCTCCCGTCGACAAGGAGGTCGACGTCTTCTTCTACGGCTACGGCGACAAGTTCCGGCGCGAGTGGATGGAAGCGATGATCGCCGAGCCGTCGCGGTTCGACGGCGACATCCTCTTCGCGCTCGGCGGCGGCGACTTCCGCGCCGACACGGGCAACGCGCGTCTCATCGGCGACGTCCCGTTCAACGTGTTCTCGCAGGCGATCTCGCGCGCGCACGTCAACCTGAACATCACCCGGCGGCCGCACGCGACGATGTACGCGTCGTCGACCTGCCGCCCGTTCGAGCTCGCGGCGGCCGGTGCGGCGATCGTCTCGAATCCGAACGAGGGAATCGAGCGCTGGTTCGAGCCGGGCTCCGAGATCCGCATCGTCGCCGACGCCGACGAGGCGCTCGCGACCTATCGCGAACTGCTGGACGACCGGGGTGCCGCAGAGGCGATGGGACGGCGCGCCCGAGAGCGTGTTCTCGACGAGCACACGTACGCGCATCGCGCGCGGCAGATCCTCCAGCTGGTCGGCGTCGGAACGCCGGTGGGCGCGCGTGGCTGAGCTCGCACCCGCACCGCCCGTCGCCGTCGCGGACGGAGACGTGCTCGCGGAGCTCGGCGAGCTGAAGCGAGTGGCGATCGTGCCTGCGTTCAACGAGGAGGCGTCGGTCGGCCGTGTGATCGACGAGATCCGCGCGTTCGATCCGGGTTTCGAGATCGCCGTCGTCGACGACGGATCGATAGACCGGACCGCCGGGATCGCCGCCGACCGCGGCGTGCACGTGATCCGGCTGCCGTTCAATCTCGGGATCGGGGGCGCGATGCAGACCGGCTACCGCTACGCGTTCGAGCACGGCTACGACCTCGCGGTGCAGGTGGACGGCGACGGGCAGCACGATCCGGCGCAGCTGCCGCTCATCCTCAGGCCGGTCTTGGAAGGCGCGGCCGACCTTGTCGTCGGCTCGCGGTTCGCCGGCGGCGGCGCGTACCGCTCGACCCTGGCTCGCCGCATCGGCATTCGCATCTTCGCGGGTGTCGTCTCCGCCGTCGTCCGGCAGCGCGTCACCGACACGACGTCCGGCTTTCGCGCGGTCAACCGAAAGGCAATCGCGCTCTTCGCCGCGGACTACCCGCACGATTACCCGGAGGTGGAGGCGACGGTGATGTGCGTCAAGCACAAGCTGCGCCTGACGGAGGTGCCCGTCGAGATGCGCGAGCGCAGCGGCGGTCGCTCCTCGATCACCGCGCTCCGCTCGATCTACTACATGGCGAAGGTGCTGCTCGCTATCTTCGTCGGTCTGTTCCGCCGTTACGCCGTCCCGCTGGAGGAGGAGCGCCGATGACCCCCTGGACCGTCTCGATCACAGCCGCGGTGGCCTCGCTGCTACTGCTGCTCGTCGTCCTCGAGCTGATCCGCTCGCGCCGCCTGCGCGAGCGCTACGCCCTGTTGTGGCTGCTCACCGGCTCCGTGCTGCTGGCGCTCTCGTTGTGGCGCGGTGGTCTCAACACAATCGCCGGGTGGTTTGGCGTCACGACGTACCCGCCCGCGATTCTCGGCGCCGTCGGCGCCCTCTTCATCCTCGTCGTGCTGCTGCACTACTCAACGGTGATCTCTCGCCTGTCGGATCAGAACACGATCCTCGCGCAGCGGCTGGCGCTGCTCGAGCAGCAGTTGCGCGAGGACCTGTCAGAACGCCACGGCGTCGCGTAAGAGCCACGCCGTCAAAGCGACCACGACGAGCCGCGCGGCGCCGTCCTCCTCGATCGCGCTCAAGGCCGCAGGCCAGACGAGGTACCAGGGCGCGAGAAACGGCGTCGCGGCAACCAGAAGGCCTGCGGTCAGTCCGATCCGCACGCGGCCTGTTCGCCACCCGAGCAGGACGAGGCCCGCGTAGACGACCGCGAACGCGTAGCGCAAGCCCCGCGCCCACGCGAACCGTCCGCCGCCCACGTGGTCCGACAACCACCACGCGAAGCTGTTCGAGCTGACCATCTCCGCCTGACTGCGGAGTGCGCTGATCGAGTGGAGCCAGCCCACGCCCCAGGCTGCGAACGAGGCGGCGCACAGGAGCGCCCCGGCGACCAGCCAGGGCGCAACTCTGAATCGGCGCGGCCGGCGGAGGAGCTCCAGGGGAAAGAAGACCGCCAGGATCCACTTGGATGCAACCGCCAGGACCCCCAACGCTCCTGCGAGTCGCGGCCGCGACCGCGCGGCAAGAAGCAGCGCGCCGAGGTAGAGCGCCATCATCAGCGCGTCGTTGTGGCCGCCGCCGGCGAAGTGGAGTGCGAGCAGCGGGTTCCAGCCGACGAGCGCCACGCCCAGCGCCGGGATTGGTGCGAGCGCGGCGACGATCCCGACGATCGCGAGCATCGACGCCGCGGCGAGGAGTCGATAGCCGTACTCCGCTGCGTGTGCGGACCTGCCGACGAGCAGCGCATGGACGTCGGACACGCCGGCCATCGTCGGGCCGTAGTAGCTGGGCCGGTCTCGCCAATCCTGCGCCACACGGGGATATGCGACGTCGCCTGGAAAGGCCGAAGGCTTCGTGACGAACGGATCGGCACCGTGCACGGCTTCGACCCGCCCTTTGCTCCAGTAGTAGTAGGCGTCGCGTGACAGGAGAAGAGGAGCCGCGAGCGGAAGAAGCTGGACGGCGGCCGCGATCGCGAGCACGGCAGCAAGCGCCACCGTGTGGCGGCGCAGCAGCATGACAGCAGCGGCGTACAGGGCCAGCCCCAGGATCAGCGCGGCGCGGTATGCGTTCAGCCAGCCGCCCGTCGGAACGATCGGCGACCCGTCTGTGCTTGGCGCGTGGTGAACCGCGGCGACAACGACCGCCGTCGCTGCAACGATGCCGGCGCCCGCGAGGAGCGGTACGCGGCTAGGGAATCGAGACGGTGACCGGCCTGCTGAAGACGTAGACATCACCGAACTGCGGATCGTTCAGCCAGTTCGCGGAGAGCCCCACGCGGTACACCCACGTCCCCGACTCGGGCCGGTCGAGCCATGCTCCCTGGCGCGTCGTGCCCAACGATTGCGTGTTTCCGGAGAGCAGGCAGTTGTCGGGCGCACTGGAACCAACGCGACAGACGAGATCGTTTTCCCCGGGCCCGCACTTGTCCGGCAGTCCGTGCCCGATGACGACGCAGTTGCTCGAGCCCGACGTCGGCGTGCGGTACATGCGGTAGAAAACGCTGCTCGACGACGGCCTCTCGAGGTTCCACGAAAGGAGGACGCCGTTCGTCTCCCTCGTCGCGCGGAGGTCGAGCTTCGCCGAGACGGGGACGAGCGTGGCGTTGACCTGGAGTGCCGAGATCGTGGGCTGATGTACGGGCGACGCTGCCGCGATCAGCGTGGCTGGGAAGACGACGAGGAGCGCACAGGCCGCGGTTGCACCGCCGATCGCCACACGACGTGAGACTCGGCCGGGTCGCGGAGTGGAAGGACGCAGCCTGGTGCCCGGAAGGAGCAAAGGAACGGCGGCGACGAGGAGGACGAAAGCGGGAAATGCGGGCAGGAGCAATCGCCAGAACGTCGCGTCTTCGACGCGAGAATTGAGGTACGTCCCCTTCAGGAGCAGGAACGAGAGGAACCACACGCCGACGAAGATCCCGCCTCGCCGCGAGCGAATGACGAGCGCCGCGATTCCGGCCACGACGAGGAACTCGAGGACCCGATCGCTCCAGAGCTGCTCGCGCAGCTGGATCAGGTTGTTGTGGAGCTGCACCCACGAGTTGTCGTGCGTGTACTTGTGCAGCGGCTTGAAGACGTCGCCGACGCCGGCAGCGACACGCCGTTCGGGTGCGGCCCGCGAAAAGGCCGGCAGATGTCCGAAACCGCGCTCCTTCCAGAGGCCGAGCACGAAGAGCGGCGGAACGAGGCCGCCGGCGAACCCGGCCAGCGAGCGCCAACGGAAGGCGAGCAGGAGCAATGCCGGCGCGAGCAGCACGACCGTGTTCGACGGCTTGATCGCAACCGCATAGCCGACCGCGAAACCGGCGCCCGCGGACCAGAGCCAGTGACCCTCGTCCACGGCGCGCAGGCAGAGATAGGCGCCGACGAGGAGAGCAACCATCGAAGGGAAGTCGGACATCGCGCCGAGGCCGAGGATCTGCGGCAGGGTCAACTCTGTCCATTTCTGGTGGTAGCCCGGAAGCGCGTACCAGATCCCCACGTAGGGCACGACGACCCAGAGCAGCCCTGCCCAATAGCCGAACAGTCGCCCGCCGATCCTCTCTGCGATGCCGTACAGGCACAGAAGTGCCAGCGGCGCCAGTACGAGAGCGTTGAAGAGGATGATCGCCGGCAGCGCCGAGACGAGATCCGGGCCGGCAAACCACGAGATCGGGCTCAGGATCGTCGACCACCCGACGCCGACGAGCGTGGGCGCGAGGTGCCCGTGCGCAAGCAGATCTGCGCCCGAGTAGTGCCACAACTGGTCGCCGCCCATGTAGTAGACCCAGCCGTTGTGCCGGACGGTCAGCGCGAGCGCGGCAAGCGCAGCCCACTGGACCGCGATGAGCGTTCCGAGCACGTAGAGCGGATGCACGGCGAGCAGCCGGTCACGCGCGACGGAGATCCAACCGGCCGCGCGGCGCAGCCGCGTGGGCAGGACAACCGCGGGAGAGCTCACGCCTGGGCGCCTGCAACCGCTGCAGCGTGCTCGCGGTACCACACGATCGTCCGCTCGAGCCCCTCGCGGAGCGGCGTGCGTGCCTCGAAGCCGAACAGATCGCGCGCACGCGAGGTGTCGAGGCTCCGCCGCGGCTGGCCGTTCGGCATCGACGTGTCCCAGACGATCTCGCCTTCGAACCCGGTCAGCTCCGCGATCAGCTCCGCGGTCTCGCGGATCGTCGTCTCGACGCCCGTGCCGAGGTTGACGGGCTCCCTTCCGTCGTAGTGGTCGGCCGCGAGCATGAGGCCTTGCGCGCAGTCGTCGACGTAGAGGAACTCGCGCGACGGCGACCCGTCGCCCCAGAGGACGACGCGCTCGCGTGACTCCGTCATCTTGCGGATCAGGTCGGGGATCACGTGCGCGTTCTGCGTGTCGAAGTTGTCGCGGGGGCCGTACATGTTCGCCGGCAGCAGGAAGATCGCGTTGAGGCCGTACTGCTCGCGATAGCCCTGTGCCCCGACGAGGATCGATTTCTTCGCGACCCCGTAGGGGGCGTTCGTCTCCTCCGGATAGCCGTTCCAGAGGTCGTCCTCGTGGAACGGGACGGGCGTGAACTTCGGGTACGCGCACACCGTCCCGGCCAGGATCAGCTTCTGCACCTCGTGCTGGCGCGCGAGCTCGAGCACGTACGCGCCCATGATCTGGTTGGCGAACCAGAAGCGACCAGGATTTCGCATGTTGGCACCGATCCCGCCGACCTCCGCCGCGAGGTGGAAGACGCGGGTCGGTTGCGCGTCCTGGAACAGCCGCTCTCCGTCCTCCCAGCGCGTCAGGTCGTAGTCGCGTCGCCGAGCGACGAACACGTCGTGTCCGTCGCGCTCGAGGCGCTCGACGAGGTGCGAGCCGAGGAAGCCGCCCCCGCCGGTGACGAGGATCCTCATGCCGGCGAGCGTTCCGCCGCCAGCCAGTCGACCCGGCCGATCCAGCGTTCGCGGTTGGCCGCGTACCAGGCGATCGTCCGCGCGACGCCATACTCCCACGACACGGTCGGTTCCCAGCCTGTCTCGCGGTTCAGCTTCTCGTAGCCGACTCGCAGCGCCATCACGTCGCTCGCGCCCGGGCGGTACCGCTCGGGGACCGACACGACCTCGCGCGCAGGCCAGTACCCCTCGGCCTCGCCGACCCGGAGAATCAGCGCCGCCCAGTCGCCCATCGAGATGTTCTCCCCCTGGCCGTACGCGTAGAGGTCGCCGGGAACGCCGTGCGCGGCGACGGACAGGTGACCGCGAACGCCGTCCGTGCAGAAGCAGAAGTCGCGCATCGGCTCGAGCTGGCCGAGCTCGATGCGCTCCCGCTCGAGCGCCTGCGTGATCACGGTCCCGGTGATGTAGCGCGGGTTTTGGCGCGGGCCGTAGTTGTTGAACATCCGCGTCACGACCCCGGGCAGCCCGAACGCGTCGTGGTAGTTCATCGTCAGGAAGTCGGCCGCCACCTTGGACGTCGCGTAGACCGACTTGGGATTGATCGGCGAGCGTTCATGCAGGATCAGGCCACCGTGCTCGTCGTAGTCATGGTGATGCGCGACGGCCTCGCGCACGTTGCCGTACTCCTCCGACGTGCCGGCGGTGTCGAACTTCTCCAGCTCGAGGCCGTGGTCGACGATCGACTGCAGGAGGTTGAGCGTGCCGATCGTGTTCGCCATCACGGTCTCGTACGGGCGATGCCATGACTCCCCGACGTGGGCCTGCGCGCCGAGGTGGAAGACATACGGCCGGTCGTCCACGTTGCGGAGCTCCTTGACCAGGTAGTCCACGGACGTCTTGTCCGTGAGGTCGGCGAAGTGGACGGCCAGCTGACGGCGCAGATGGCCGATGTTGTTCAGGGCGCCGCTGGAGGTGGCCCGGACGAACGCCTGGACGTTCGCATCGAGCGCCACGAGCGCCTCCGTCAGGTGGGAGCCCATGAAGCCGTCGGCGCCGGTGACCAGGCAGGTCCGCCCCGTGAAGAAGTCGCCGTACTCCCTCCGGAGCCCGGCGAGCGCTTCGTCCGTCCAGGGGGAGTCAGAGCCGTTTGGTTTCATCAGGGCCGTGCCGGGCGACGAGGAGACGAAGAGTAGCCCCTTCCGCGGCCAGAGCGCCGTTCGCAGCGGGCTGGTGACGAGCCTCTCGTACGTGACGCTCAGCGTCGCGGGCGCGGTCGCGGGCGTGTACCTCGCGCACAAGTTCGGCCGGAACGACGAGACCGACGGTTTCATGGCCGCGTACGGCGTCTACCTCGTGCTCGTGTTCGGGGCGCAGGCGTTTCGCATGGTCGTCGTCCCCGATCTGACCCGCGCCGCCGCGGAGGGCCGGCTGGGCGGAGAGTTCGGCGCCTATGCGATCGCGATGCTCCTCGTGGCGGTGCCGGCGACCGTCGCGGTCGCCGCCTTCCCGGGATTCTTCGGCGAGCTGATCACCGGGCGGTTGCCGCACTCGTCGGCGGTGATCGCAGGCCGTGCGCTGACGTGGATCGTTCCGGCCGCGTTCGCGCAGCTCTTTGCGGCGCTCGCCGCAAGCGCCCTTGCTGCGCGCAACTCCTACGCGGCCGCCGCCGCCGGTTTCGGCCTCGGAGGCATCGGCGGGCTCGTGATGTTCATCGTGCTCGCCGACCACCACGGCTTGATCTCGCTGGCGTGGGGCCTGGCGCTGAACGGCGCGCTTGCCGCCGGGATCCCGCTCGTGGCGCTGCTCGCGCACGGCGGCAGGGCTCATCATCTGCGAGGAGGTCTCGCCGTCTCGGCACGCCTGTGGCGCCTCGCGTCGGGTGCAGCGGTGCCGCTTGCCGTGCAGGCGCTCTATCTGATCGCACTCCGATTCGCGGCGGGGACGGGCGAGGGGAAGGTCACGAGCCTCTCGTACGCGTACCTCCTCGCGGCGACGTTCGTGAGCGCAACGGCGTTCTCGCTCTCCTTGATCGCTGCGGCGCCGCTGACACGGCGTGGCCTCGACGCAGAGAGCGCCGCAGAGCACGTCGTCCACTCCGCGTGGGTGAGCCTCGCGCTCGTCGGCGCGGGAGCGGGCATCGTCGCGCTCGTCGGCGGCCGTGTCGTGACCGCGCTGCTGGGACACGCCTACTCGGGGGCCGTCGGAGATCAGCTCGGCCAGCTCGTCGTGTATCTGTCGCCGTGGATGATCGGCTTCGCTGCGTTCTCGATCACGTATCCGCTTCTCTTCGTGACGTATCGGACTCGCTGGCTGGTGCCGCTCGCCGTTGCCGTGGTCGCCGTCGACATCCCGGTCTCGATCGCCGGGCGCGCGTGGGGTGGGTTGACCGGGGTCGCGTTCGCGCTCGGGATCTCCACGCTCCTCCTCGTCCTGGGCCTGATGCGTGCGCTCTCGTCGCGCATGCTGGTGCTGTCGGTGATCGGTCTCGGCCGCCTCGCGTTGATCGTCGGTGCGGCGACGGCGCTCGCGTTCGGCGGCGCGTCGCTCCTCCTCGGGGCGGTTCCGGCGGCGGGGCTCGGGCTCGTCGTCTACACCTTGATCCTCGTCGCGGTGCGTCAGCTCGGCCTGGCGGACGCGTGGCAGTACGTGCGCGCCCTGCACTAGCGCGGGGCACTAGCTGAGGCAGTCCGTACAATCCCGCGCATGCGGGAGGAGAAAAACCGCGCGGCTGCAGGGGTTTTTCCGCCCGAGGAAATCGACGTCGCCGCGCTCTACGAGCAGCTTCGCGCCGAGTTGCGCCGGGGGCCGTCGGACGGCGATCCGGCTGGGGCCGGAATGGCCGCCACCCGCGCGCTCGCCGAGCGGTTCTGGCCCGTCACGGCGGAGCGCGAGGTCGGCGGCGGGCCCAAGGGATTCGTCAAACGCGTCCTTCGGAAGCTGATGCGGTGGTACGTCGACCCGCTCGCGGCCGACCAGCGCATCTTCAACGATTCGGTTCTCAAGCTGCTCGACGCGCTGTCCGAGCGCGGCGACGACGCAGGCGCCGCGCGGGAACGAGCCGAACGGCTGGTCCGTGAGCTCGAGGAACGGCTCGCACGGCTCGAGCGGCGCGGCCGGGCCGGCGGCGGTGGTACTGGTGCTGGTCCCGTCACCGTCGCGACGCAGCCGTCCGCGGCGGCCGTGCCGGACTACTTCGCCTTCGAGAGCCGCATGCGCGGCAGCGTCGAGTCCGTTCGCGAACGCCAGCGCGGGTATGTCGACGACTTCCGCGGCCAGGCGCCGGTGCTCGACGTCGGTTGCGGTCGCGGGGAATTGGTCGCACTGCTCGGCGAAGCCGGGGTCGAGGCGCGGGGTATCGACGCGGACGCGGACATGGTCGCCTACGCGCGGGGCGAAAGGCTCGACGTCGAGCAAGCAGATGCGGTCTTGTACCTCGAGGGCGTCACCGACGGATCGCTGGGCGGCATCTTCATGGGCCAGGTCGTGGAGCATCTGCCGCCGGCCACACTCGTGCGTGTGCTCGAGCTCGCTGTGGCGAAGCTCCGGCCGGGCGGCCTCCTCGTCGCGGAGACGATCAACCCGCTGTCGCCGCTCGCCCTCCGCAACTACTTCGCGGACCTGACGCATGCCCAGCCGCTCGTGCCCGAGACGCTGGAGCTACTCGCGCGCCAGGCGGGCTTCGCCGAGGCCGGGATCAGGTTCCTCAACGAGCCTGCGGAACGTTTGACGGAACCGGACGACCCCGTCATCGCCGCGAACGTCCGGCGACTGAACGAGCTCCTCTTCGGTCCGCTCGACTACGCGCTCGTCGCCCGGACGTCCTCGTGAGGGGAGGTCACGCATTCGTCACGCTTGCACGACAGACGCGTGCGTCTTTCGAACGTACGCTGTCGGTGGGCGGGCGTGGTGGGCTCCGGTTTCACGCGCGTGTTGCTTTAGAGGCTTTGCCATGAGGATCGCCGTCTGCACGCCGCAAGTTCCGTTCGCGCGCGGGGGGGCCGAGATCTTCGCGGACGATCTCGTGGCCGAGTTGCGCGCGCGCGACCACGAGGTGGATCACGTCACGGTTCCCTACAAGTGGTACCCCGGTGAGCGCGTGCTCAGTCAGGCGTTCCTCTGGCGGCTGCTCGATCTCGAGGAAGCCGACGGCCGCACGATCGATCTCGTGATTGCGACGAAGTTCCCGTCGTACGCCGTGCGCCACCGCAACAAGGTCGTCTGGCTCCTGCACCAGTTCCGACAGGCATACGAGCTCGATCGCACCGACCTCGGGCAGTTCGGCGAGAGCGCCGAGGACCGAGCGGCCCGTCGTGCAGTTCAGCGGCTCGATCGCGTCGTCCTCGGCGAGGCACGCAAGCTCTTCGCGACCTCTCGCAACGTCGCCGACCGGCTCGAGCGCTCCACCGGATTGAGCGCGGAAGTGATGCCGCACCCGCCGCAGGAGCTTCCCTACCGGACCGAGAGCTATGACGACTTCGTCCTCTCCGTCGGCCGGCTCGACCGCGCGAAACGGCACGAGCTACTGCTCGACGCGCTGGCGGCTGACGAGTCGCTGCGCTGCGTCATCGTCGGCGACGGTCCTGACCGGGAGCGGCTGGAAGCGGTCGCGCGCCGGCACGGTCTCGACGGGCGCGCGCGGTTCACGGGACGCGTCGACGAGCAGGAGCTCGCCGACCTGTACGCGCGCTGCCTCGCCGTCTACTACGCGCCTGTCGACGAGGACTTCGGGATGGTCCCGTTCGAGGCGTTCCTCTCCGAGAAGCCGGTCGTGACGACGACCGACGCGGGTGGACCGCTCGAGGTCGTCGCGGACCGGCGAACCGGTCTCGTCTGCGAGCCGCGCGCGGCTGCGCTCGCCGAAGCGTGCTCATGGCTTCGCACGCACGTCGACGACGCGAAGGAGTGGGGCCGAGCCGGCAAGGAGATCGCGCGCCGCGTCTCGTGGGACGAGACGATCGAGCGCTTGTTATCGTCGTCGTGAAGGTCGCCTACTACTCGCCGTTCCCGCCCGAGCGGTCCGGCATCGCGGACTACAGCGCCCTCCTCCTGCCGGCGCTCCGGCGCTTCGTCGACGTCGAGGTCGTGCGTCGCGGACGCACACGTCCGGTTGCGGCGGACGTCGCGCTCTATCACGTCGGCAACGATCCCGAAGCGCACGGCTGGATCGTCGACGCGCTCCGCCGGCGGCCCGGTGTCGTCGTCCTGCACGACTTCGTCCTCCACCACCTCGTCGCGGGCCTCACACTCGGTCGCAAGGACGGGCCCGGATACCTCGCGGCGATGGAGCGCGATGCGGGAATTCCGGGCCGTCTGCTCGCGCACGGCGTGCTCGAGGGGCGAGTGGCGCCGCTCTGGGAAACACGTCCCGACGAATTCCCACTGGCCGGCGAGGTGCTTGCGGCCGCAACCGCGTTGATCGTGCACTCGCACCACGTCGAGCAGCGCGTGCGGGAGGCCGGCTACCAGGGGTCGGTGTGGCGGATTCCGCATCCGGCGTGGCCGATGTCCGCGATCGAGCCGGCTGCGATCGACGGTCGGCCTCTGTTCGGTTGTTTCGGCCATCTGAATGCGAGCAAGCGCATCCCGCAGCTCGTCGAGGCGTTCGAGCTCGTGCGTCGCCGCCATCCCGCCGCAAAGCTGCTGCTCGTCGGGCCCGCATCGCCCGGCTTCGACGCGAACCGTTTCGGCGGCGACGGAGTCGAGCGGCTCGACTACGTCGGCGAAGAGCGCCTGTGGTCGCTGATGGCGGCATGCGACACGTGCGTGTCGCTCCGTGCGCCGACGATGGGCGAGACCTCCGGCAGCGTCATCCGGGCGCTGTCGCTCGGCCGCCCGCTCGTCGTCAGCGACCTCGGCTGGTTCGCCGAGCTGCCCGACGAGGTCGCACTCAAGGTTCCGGTCGACGAGGACGAGGTGCCGGCGCTGGCGGCGTCGCTCGAGCTGCTCGCCGCGAGCGAGGCGACGCAGCTTGCGATGAGCGATGCCGCGCGTGCGTACGTGGCCCGCGAGCACGACCTCGGGCGTACGGCGGAGCTCTACGCGGTGGCGCTCGAGGAGGCGGCCGGCGGCACGATCGTCGCGGACGCCGTCGTGGCCGAGGTTGCGCACGCGGCCGCGGAGATCGGTGTCGAGCCCGGGACGCCGTTTGCGCAGGAGCTGACGGCGCGGCTCGACGAGCTGGGCCTGGCACGCAACGGACGGCCCGAACCGGTGCCGCCGCCGCGCGAGAGCAGGCTCGGCCGCGTGCCGGTCTGGGCGTGGCTCACCGCGATCGTGCTCGTCTCCGCCGTCGTGCGATTCGCGCTTTCGCGCCGTGTTGCCGCGCCGTGGATCATGGGCGACGAGCTCATCTACTCGGAGCTTGCGAAGAGC
>Ga0066680_10000561_pt1 | contig 12941 bp, 12 predicted proteins | sample GraSoiAngelo_129_FD_62297 | JGI IMG/M metagenome (GOLD analysis project Ga0066680, IMG submission 62297) | Grasslands soil microbial communities from the Angelo Coastal Reserve, California, USA - 14_0927_12_40cm | ecosystem: Environmental > Terrestrial > Soil > Grasslands | place: USA... | reverse complement strand
GGCTGATGGAGGAGCGGGGCACGCTGGCCCTCGTGTACCTCGACCTGGGCGCGGAGGGGCACGTGGAGCCCGTCCACGGCTGGCAGGCCTACGACGAGCTGCTGCGCGCCTTCGCGCGCACGCTGCTCGCCCTGCGCGAGTCGGGACAGCTCGGCCCGCGCGACGTCATCGCCGCCATGGCCGTGCGCTCGGACAAGTTCCTGGTCTTCATGCGCGGCGGGGAGGGCACCGCCGTCGACGCCGCGGCCGTGGAAGGGCGGACGCGCCGCCTGCGCGAGAATATCGTGGAGACGCTGCCCGCCCACCTGGGTCCCGGCGTCGAGCCGCCCGCCTTCGACGTGGGCCAGGCGCTGATGTTCCGCGATCCCATGCTGCGCGCGGAGCGCTCCATCCACCGCGCGCTGGACGAGGCGATGTTCATGTCCCTGCGCCAGCGCTCGCGCGAGGACGACCAGCGCGCCCTCGGCCTCGACGCCATCATCGGCGGCCAACAGGTGGTGACGCTCTTCCAGCCCATCCTCGACCTGCGCACGCAGGCGGTGGTCGGCCAGGAGGTCTTCACCCACGGCCCGGAAGGCACCCCCTACGAGGAGGCGGAGCGGCTGTTCGCGCTGGCGGAGCGCACGGGCCGCCTGGTGGAGCTGGAGCGGCTGGCGCGCGCGCGGGCGCTGGCCTCGGCCCGGCGGGTGTTGAAGTCGGGCGAGAAGCTCTTCTTGAATACGTCCACGCGGGCGCTGCTGGACGTGGAGGTGGCGGGTCCGGGGTTCCTGAAGCTGGTGGAGGAGAGCGGGCTCAGGCACGAGGAAGTGGTGCTGGAGATCACCGAGCGCATGGCCAAGGAGGAGCGCGGGCCCTACCAGGAGGCGCTGCTCGCGCTCAAGCGCCAGGGCTTCGGCATCGCCATCGACGACATGGGCGCGGGCTATTCCAGCCTGCAGTCGCTCGTCGACCTGGAGCCCGACTACCTGAAGTTCGACATCTCGCTGGTGCGCGGGATCGACCGCTCGTCGATCAAGAAGAGCCTGCTGGAGACGGTGGTGGACCTCTCGGGCCGCATCGGGGCCCAGGTGGTGGCGGAAGGCATCGAGGCGGAGGCGGAGCTGACCACGCTGCGCGAGATGGGCGTGCCCCTGGGCCAGGGCCGCTTCCTGTCCGCGCCGGCGGTGGTCCCCGTCGACGCGCCGGTCGCTCCGTGAACGAGCCCATCCCTCCCTACCACGAGCGGATCCCGGAGCTGGCGGCGGAGCTGGCCGAGCGCGGGTCGCTCGGGCTGGTGGTCATCGATACCACCGCCTTCACCATCATCGAGGACGAATACGGGTCGGACGCCTACGACGAGGTCCGGCGGCGCACGTTCAAGACGCTCGCCGAGCAGCGCGGCAAGGACTACCGCAACGAGGACGTCCTGGCCCTGGACAAGCCGCGCGGCCACTTCTTCATCCTGTTCCTGGAGCGCAAGCGGCGGCGCACGAACCCGCCCACCGTCGGGGACCTCAAGGCGGTGCGCACGCGCCTGGTGACGTCGCTGGCGCCCAACATCGCGCGCGCGGCCTTCCCGTACATCAAGTCGCCGCCGCTCATCGAGGTCGGCTACGGGATGGCGGTGTACAACCCCCTCATCCATCCCGAGCGCATCCTCCGCCGCGCGGTGACGGAGGCCCTCGACATGGCCGCCTACGCCCGCCGCGGCGACCAGATCGCGGTGCGCGAGAAGCTGCAGGACGTGATCCTGCGCGAGCGGGTGGTCACGGCCTACCAGCCCATCATGGAGCTGAAGGACCGCACGGTGCTGGGGTTCGAGGCCCTGTCGCGCGGCGCGAAGGGCACGGGGCTCGAGTCCGCCTACTCGCTGTTCGGGGCGGCACAGGAGCACGGGCTGATGGTGGAGCTGGACCGGCTCTGCCGGCGGCGCGCCCTCTTGAACTCGGGCCGCATCCCTTCCAACGCGAAGATCTTCGTCAACACGCTGCCCGCGACCATCCGCGACCCGCAGTTCCGCGGCAAGCCCCTGATCGACTTCCTGGACCGCGCGCAGGTCTCGCCCGACCGCATCGTCATCGAGATCACGGAGAAGCTGGTCATCGAGAACTACAACCTCTTCCGCGAGGCGATGGCGTATTTCACGGACCTGGGCATGTCCTTCGCGGTCGACGACGTCGGGGCCGGCTATTCCGGCCTGGAAGCGATCTCGCGGCTCAAGCCGCACTACCTCAAGATCGACATCTCGCTGGTGCGCGACGTGCACGTGTCGCTGGTGAACCGCGAGATGGTGAAGGCGATCATCGCCATGGGACATGGCATCGGGAGCGCCGTGATCGCGGAGGGCATCCACACGGAGGACGAGGCGCTCGCCCTGCAGACCATGGGGATCGATTGGGGGCAGGGCTATCTGCTGGCGCGGCCCGACGCGGGTCCGGAGTAGGAATCGCGCGGCGTGCCCTTGCGGGGTCGCCCGCACCATCCTAGGCTCGGTCCATAGCAAGACCTCCCGGCGGCGGACGGCCATGCGCCGCTCCGCAACCGACTCCTTGGTGGAGTAGCCTATGGCGACTCTTCTCGATCCGCGCCTCTGGCGGTCGGGCGCCGGATCAACACCAACACTCATCAGGCCAGTTCTTACCGCGCTGCGGCTTCTGCTCGATGGGGGAGCGCCGCGCAATGGGAGAGAAACGAATGCACCCGATCCCACGGATCACGCTCGCGGCGATGGCCTGCCTTGGCCTCGCCGCCGTGCCGCTCGCCGCCCAGGAGCCCTCGCCTTCGCCGCCGCCCCCGGCCGGGGCCGAGCACCACCATGCCATCGTGGCTCATCACGCCAACGCGATGCATCACGCCAAGGCGCTCCATCACCATGCGCACACGTCGAAGACGATCAACAAGGAGGTGGCCAAGGAGCACGCGGAGGAGATGGGTCGCAGCGTCGACGCCGCGGAGAAGCACACCCAGGCCCTCGAGAAGACCATGAGCGAGTCGGAGAGAAAGGCCCATGCCGCGCACCTCAAATCGATCCATGAGCACCATGCGCAGGCGAAAGAGCACCATGAGGCACTCAACAAGGAGCTGGCCAAGGAGCAGCCCGAGCCGGCCAAGGTCAAGGAGCACACGGCGCACATCTACCATCACGTCAGCGCCGCGCATGCCAGCCACACCGCGATGATGAGGAAGCGCGGGGTTCGAGAGGCCTCGCCGCCGCCGCCGCCGCCGTCGCCGATGTCGTCGCCCTCGCCGCAGTAGGAGACTTCCGACGTACGGCCGTCCCGGTCACCGCGACCGGGACGGCCCATGCTGCCGTCGTCCTCGCGTCTTGAAAAGGCGGCATGAGATCACGGAGAATCACGTCGAGTGTGGAAGCGCGTCCAGCGCGTCGAAGCACGGTCGACCGCGCTCGACGGCCAGCGCGACGGCGCCGCAGGGTAGAGATGCGGACCCGATTGCTGTCGATCGTGCTCCTCCTGGGTTGAGGAGGCGGCGAGCAAGAGGGCCCGGGACGCCGAGGCCACTCCGGGTGCGCAACCCTCTTGCTGACCGCGGGCACCGCGCTGCCCGGGAATCGCTGAAGGAGCCGATCATGGGTGAGCTGGACCAGGCCAGAACGGACGCCTTCGCGGCCCGGATGGTGGAGATCCTCAACGGCGCCGCGCTGGCCCTGATGACGAGCATCGGGCGCCAGACGGGGCTGTTCGAGGTGATGGCCACGCTGGCCCCTTCGACCAGCGCCGAGATCGCCGCCGCCGCGGGGCTGAACGAGCGCTACGTGCGCGAGTGGCTCGGCGCGATGGTGACGGGAGGGATCGTCGACTTCGATGCCGCCCGCCGCACGTACGCGCTGCCCCGCGAGCACGCGGCCGTCATCACCAGCGCCGCGGGGCCGCGCAACATGGCGCGGTTCGCCCGTACATCCCCATGCTCGGCGAGGTCGAGGCGGATGTGATCGAGAGCTTCCGCAAGGGCGGAGGCGTGCCCTACGACCGTTACCCCCGCTTCCAGAAGCTGATGGCCGAGAGCAGCGGCCTGCGCTTCGATCACCTGCTCCTGCAGAAGGTGGTGCCGCTCACCGGGCTGCGCGACGCCCTCGAGCGCGGGATCGACGTGCTCGACATCGGCTGCGGGCAGGGGCATGCCGTCAACCTCCTGGCCCGCGCCTTCCCGCGCAGCCGGTTCACGGGCTACGACCTCTCGGCGGCCGGGATCGCGGCCGCGGCGGCGGAGGCGCGCGCGCTCGGCCACGCGAACGTGCGCTTCGCCGCCCGCGACGTGGCCGCGTTCGACGAGCGGGGACGCTACGACCTCGTCACCGGCTTCGACGTCATCCACGACCAGGCCCGGCCGGCGGACGTCCTGCGCGAGGTGGCGCGCGCGCTGCGCGCGGACGGCACCTTCCTCATGGTCGACATCCGCGCCTCCAGCGAGCTGCGGGACAACGTCGCCCATCCGCTCGGGCCGTTCCTCTACGGCATGTCGACCATGCACTGCATGACGGTGTCGCTGGCCCTGAAGGGCGCGGGCCTGGGGACGGTCTGGGGCGAGCAGAAGGCGCTGGCCATGCTGCGCGAGGCCGGCCTGACGCGCGTCGACGTCCATCGCCTGGCCGACGATCCGCTCAACAACTACTACGTCGCGCGGAAGCCCTGAGGCCGGCGGCCGCGCCCGCCCACGCCTCAGGAGGACGGCGAGTCCTGGACCACGCTCCAGTGCACGTTGCCGTCCGCATCCTCGATGAGGACCTTGATGCGGACCTTCTCGCCGGTGCTGTCTTCCGCGCGGCACTCGAACGTCTTGCCGACCTGGATGCCGCGGTAGCGGCCACCGCACGACACCTTCACCTCCGCCCCTTCGCTGTGGGCGGCGAGGCCGTCGTGGATCTGCTTTTCCAGGCTGGCCAGGTCCAGCAGCCCGGCCGTCTTCGTCACCTTCCAGGCGATGTTGCCTTCATCGTCCTTCTGCGTGACGGCGACGGTGAGACGTCCGACGTCCTCGACGCGCGCGGTGCAGTCGAAGACGCCGCCTTCCTCGATCTCGCGCGCCTCGGGGCACTCCACCTTCTGGACCGACACCGTGAGCTGCTCGGCCAGTCCCTGGCGGATCGATTTCACGACGGCGTCCATGTCCAGATCGTCCGCGCCGGCGAGGGGCGTCAGCGCGAAAGCGGTCAGGACGAATCCGATCAGGCGCATTTCGACCTCCGATGAGCGCGCCAATCGTACCAGGCCCGGATCAGCGCGGCGGACCTATGGCCGCTTCGCCCCGCTCGCCCGTCTTGAGGCGAAAGGCGTCCTCGACGTCGATCACGAACACCTTGCCGTCGCCCGGCCGCCCGGTGTGGGCGGCCTGATAGAAAGCGGCGAGCAGGTCGTCGACTTCGGCGTCGCGGCACACGATCTCCACGCGCATCTTGTGGACGAGATCCACCCCCGCGTGATCCCGGTGCTCGGGGTGGAGCGGGTCGTGCTCCTGGCCGAAGCCCTGCGCCTGCGACATCGAGAGGCCGTGGACGTGGCGCTCCGACAGCTCCTCCACCAGCGCGTCCAGGCGGTCCGGGGGGACGAAGGCCAGCATGTACTTCATGTTTCATCCTCAATATTCGGGCCGCTCGGCCTCGAAGGCCTCGAACAGCACGGGCAGCACGATCAACGTGAGCAGGGTCGCGGTCACCAGGCCGCCGATGATGACGATGGCGAACGGCCGTTGCGTCTCCGCCCCCACCGCCGTGGAGAGCGCGGCAGGGAGCAGGCCCAGCTCGGCCATGAGGGCGGTCATGAGCACGGGCCGGAAGCGCGAGGTCGCCCCTTCCGTCACCGCCTCCACCACGCTGCGCCCCTCGACGCGCAGGTCGCGGATCCGCTGCACCAGGAGCACGCCGTTCATGACCGACACGCCGAGCAGGGCCACGAACCCGACCATGGCCGACACGGACAGGCTCAGGCCGGAGGCCGCGATGGCCCAGATCCCGCCCACGGCGGCGAAGGGCACGTTGAGCAGGATGAGCAGCGCGAGCTTCGATGAGCCGAAGGCGGCGAAGAGCAGGAAGAAGATGACGGCCAGGGTGACGGGGACGATGACGGCCAGCCGCTGCTGCGCGCGCTTCTGGTTCTCGAAGGCGCCCGACCAGACGAGGCTGTAGCCGGGCGGGAGGGGGGCCGCCTTGTCCACGCGGGCGGAGGCGTCGGCCACCAGCGAGCCCAGGTCGCGGCCGCGCACGGAGAGCTTGACCGCGATGCGCCGCGAGTTCTCGTCGCGGTAGATGCGCGCGAAGCCGGGCCGCACCTGGAGATCGGCCACCGAGGCCAGGGTCAGCTTCTCGCCCGCGGGACCGAGGATGGGCAGGCGGCGCACCGCGTCCACGTCGGCCACCGACCCCGGCTGCATCTTCACCACGAGGTCGAAGGCACGCTCGCCTTCCAGGACCCGCGTGGCCACGGCGCCCCCCAGCGCCGTCTCGATCACCTCCTCCACGTCGGCCACCGAGAGCCCGATGCGGGCCAGAGCGGCGCGGTCGATGGCGATCTGCACCTGGGGCTGGCCGGCCAGGCGCTCGGCGTCGACGTCGCTCGCCCCCGGGACCTCCCTCACCGTGGCCGCTACGCGATCGGCCAGGCGCTGAAGGACGGTCGGGTCCTCACCGAAGATCTTGATGACCAGCTCGCCCTTCACGCCGGAGACGGCCTCGTTGACGTTGTCCTCGATGTACTGGCTGAAGCTCACGTCGATCCCGGGGATCGCCGAGAGCTTCCGGTTCATGGCCTCCACCAGGTCCTCGCGGCGGTGGGCGGACGTCCACTCGCCGCGGGGGCGCAGGTCCGCGTAGAACTCGGCCGTGTCGAAGCCGTTCGTGTCGAGGCCGTCGTCGGGCCGGCCGAGCTGCGAGACGACGGTGGTGACCTCGGGGAAGCTGCGCAGGATGCTGCGCACGCGGCGCACCACCGACGTCGCCTCGGTCGGGCCGATGGACCCGGGCAGGATCACGCGCACCCAGAGCGCGCCCTCGTCGAGCTTGGGCAGGAACTCCGAGCCCAGGAACGGAATCAGGCTGAAGGTGCCGACCAGGACCACGGCCGCCGCCGCGATCACCGCGCGGCGGTGGCCCAGCGCCCAGGCCAGCACCGGGCGATAACGGGACACGAGGAAGTGAACGAGGGCAGACTCCCCGCCGCCCGTGCGTCCGCGCAGGATGAAGCCGGCCAGGGTGGGGACCATGGTCAGCGCGAGCGCCGTGCCGCAGATGAGGGTGAAGGTCAGCGTCAAGGCGACCGGCCGGAAGATGCGGCCTTCCACGCGCTGCAGGGTGAAGAGGGGGACGAAGGCGGTGACGATGATGGCGGTGGAGAAGAGCTGGGGCGTCCCCACCTCGGCCGTGCCCTGGACGATGAGCGTGCCCAGCGACCTCACCCGCCCCTTCTTCTCGTCCAGCAGCCGCAGGATGTTCTCGACCACGAAGACCGCGGGGTCCACGATGATCCCGAAGTCCACCGCGCCCATCGAGATCAGGTTGGCGGGCACGTCGCGCAGGTCGAGCAGGATGAAGGCGCCCAGGAGCGACAACGGGATCACGAGGGCCACCATGGCCGCCGCGCCGAGGTTGCGCAGGCCGAGGAAGGCGACCAGCACGACCAGCACCAGGAAGATTCCTTCCGCCATGTTCTGGAGCACGGTGTGCAGCGTGCGGTGGATGAGGTCGGTCCGGTCGTAATGGGTCACGATCCGGACGCCGCGCGGGAGGCTGGCGCGGTTGATCTCCTCGACCTTCGCCCGGATCCGCTGCAGGACCTCCAGCGCGTTCTCGCCCTTGCGGAGCAGCACGATCCCCTCCACCACGTCGTCGTCGTTGTTCTTGCCCACCAGGCCGAGGCGCACCTGCGCGCCGGTGGCCACCGTGGCCAGGTCGTGGATGCGGACGGGCGTCCCGCTCTTGACCATCACCGCTATGTTGCCGATGTCACGCTCGTCGCGGACGAGCCCGAGGCCGCGCACGATGTACATCTCCGGCCCGTGCTCGATGTAGGACCCGCCCGCGTTCTTGTTGCCGCTGGCCAGCGCGTCGAAGACCTGGTGCAGGGTCACGCCGTAGGAGCGCAGCCTCACCGGATCGACGAGCACCTGGTACTGCTTGTTCGGGCCGCCGAACTCGGCCACGTCGACCACCCCGGGGACCTGGCGCAGCTTGCGCTCCACGACCCAGTCCTCGAGCGCACGCAGCTCGAGCGGCGAGTAGCCCGGGGGCCCGACGAGCGTGTAGCGGAAGATCTCGCCGACGGGGGTGCTGTCCGGGGAGAGCGAGGCGCTGGCGCCCGCGGGCAGGGAGACGTTCTGGAGCCGCTCGAAGGTCTGCTGCCGCACGTACACGCGGTCGGCGTCGTCCTCGAAGACGATGGTCACCACGGAGAGGCCGAAGATCGAGATGGAGCGCATGGAGGCGCGCCGCGGGATGCCGTTCATCTCGTTCTCGACGGGGATGGTGACCAGCCGCTCCACCTCCTCCGCGGCGTGCCCGGGGAAGAGCGTGATGACCTGGACCTGCACGTTGGTGACGTCGGGATAGGCCTCCACCGGGAGGTGCCGGTAGGCGGCGATCCCGGCGGCCACGAACAGCGCGAGCAGCGCGAGCACGATCACCCTCTGCCGGAGGCAGAAGGCGACGAGGCTCCTCAAGACTTGCCGCCTCCCGCCCAGGCCGCCTCGAGCAGCAGGCTGCCTTCGGTCACGATGCGCGCGTCCGCGGCCAGCCCGTCCACCACGGGCACGGCGCCTTCGCGCTCCGCCCCGAGGGAAACGGGCGTGCGCCGGTACCGGCCCGGCCGCTCCTCGACGAAGACGAACTGGCGCCCGTTCTCGTCGATCACCGCGCGCGCGGGGACCACCAGGCGCCCGCCCGGCCGCGGCGTCTCGGCATCCACCGTCACGTACATCTCCGACTTCAGCAGCCCGCCCTCGTTGGCCACGGTGCCGCGGGCGTGTACGGTGCGCGTGGAGGGATCGAGGCCCGCGCCCAGGCGGTCCAGACGCCCCGCGAACTCGCGGTTGGGGTAGGCCTGCGCGTGGACCACCAGGCGGGCGCCGGCGGCGACGTCGGCGAGGTCCTTCTCCGTCACGTCGAGCAGCACCCACAGCCGCCGTGGGTCGGAGACGACGAACAGAGGGGTGGTGCCGTCGGAGCGCACTTCCTGACCGGGGTTGAGGTTCCGCTCGACGACGAGCCCGCCCACCGGGCTCAGCAGCGGGAAGGCCTGGTCGACGCGCGCGTCCTGCGCGCGCTCGCCGCCCCAGAGCCGGAGTCGCGCCCGCGTCCGCTCGCTTTCGGCGCGTGCCCGGTCGTGGTCGGCCTCCGCCTGCTCGAGTTCCCGCCGCGCCGCCGCGCCGCGCTCCTGGAGCAGCCGTACCCGCGCCAGGTTGTGCTCGGCGGTCCTGAAGTCGGCCTCCGCGCGCGCGGTGTCCGCCTGCGCCTGGCCGAAATCGGGCGACGCGAGGACGGCCAGGAGGTCGCCCTTGCGCACGGTGCGGCCCAGGTCGGTGGCGATGCGCGCCACGCGGCCGGAGACGGGCGGGAACACGCGGACGGTGGCGTCCTCGTCCCACACCAGGCGGCCGGTGAGGCTCAGGCGCGCCGCGCCGCCGCGGCGCACGGGCTCGACCACGACCGTCGACGACCGGCTGGAGGGGTCCGCGAAGGCGATCACGTCGCCCTGCACCCAGAAGGGCGCGGGCGCCGGAGGACGTTCGGACGGGCCGCAGGCCGTCGCGGCGGCGGCGAGCACGGCCGGGGCGAGGACGCTGGCCTTCATGGCTGAAGCTCCATCCCGACGGCTTCCTCGAGCTGGAAGACCGCCGTCCAGTACTCGTCGAGGATCTGCACACGCTCCACGCCGGCGGCGATGAGCGTGCGCTGGGCGTCCAGCAGCTCCAGGAGCGAGGCGGCCCCTGCCTCGTACTGGAGCTGGACCAGGTCGCGCGCGCGGCGGGTGCGCTCCAGGAGGCGGGAGTCCATCCGATCGATCCGCTGGCGGGCGCCGTGTACGGCGGACAGGGCCGCCCCCACGTCGGCCACCACCTGCGCCGTCGCCCGTGCCTCCAGCAGCTCCTGCGTGCGCACATCGGCGCGCGCCACCGCGATCTCGCCTTGCCGCTGGTAGAAGACGGGCACCGTGAAGGACAGGGAAAAGGCGGTGGTCGGCGGCTGGATGGCCGACTGGCCGGTGCCTTCGCGCGTGTACTGCGCGGCCAGCGCGACGTCCGGCAGCCGCTCCCGCTCGGCGAGCCGCAGAGAGGCGGCGGCGCGCGCATGCTGGGCCTCCGCCGCCTTGAGGTCCGCGCGTCGCGCGAGGGCCATGTCGATCAGGCTGTCCGGGGAGGCGTCGGCGAGCGGCCCCGGCTCGCGTCGGGCCAGCGGCTCGTCGCCCACCTCGTAATCGGGGAGGGCCTCGCGTACGCCGAGCAGGAAGGCAAGCGCGACCTTCGCCTGCCGCAATGTCTGCGCGGCCAGGTCGCGCGCCTGCTGCGCCTCGAGGGCGGCGGCCTCCGCCCGCGCCACGTCGGCCTCCGAGACGTCGCCCGCGTCGTAGCGCGCCTGGACGAGCCGGAAGGTCTGCTCGTTGGCGGCGACGCTCTCCTCGGCCAGGGTGAGAACGGCCTTGGCCAGCGCGGACGCGACGTACTGCTGCTTCACCGCGAAACCCAGCGTCCGCTCGGCATCGCGGCGCGACAGCTCGCCCGCCCGCAAGGCCGCCCGCGCCGCCTGCACGCGCAGGTGGCGCTTGCCCGACAGCACGTCGACGACGGCGCCCTGGTCGGAGACGCTGCCGCTGTACTGCGCGTTCGAGCAGCCGGGGGTGCTGCACTGCGACGGATCGTAGGTGGCGCTCGCGCCGCGCCCGGCGCTCACGGCGGGGTTGATCAATCCCGAGGCCGCGCGCAACTGGCCCCGCGCGCCCTCCACGGCGGCGTCGGCCAGCAGCAGCTCCAGGCCGCGGGCGCGGAAGATGCGGATCGCGTCGGCCAGGGTCAGGACAGCGGGCAGACTGACCGGCGGCACGTCCGAGGACGGGGATCGGGCGCCGGAACCAGCGAGCGCGGTCCCTTGCAGCCACACCCACGCCGCCGCGAGCGCCATCGCATGGCGGATCAGGGCCGCTTCGTTGCGTCGCCAGCGAGGTGGCACGGCACACACGAGACGGCAAGATCCGCGCCACCAGCGCCGCGCCCGTGAGCGCCTTGATACGAACGCAATTGCGCGGACGGCGCCATCCGCCCCGCGCGCGGCTCCTGAAAGAAGACGCGAAAGGCCCTTACACGACTCCTAGGCCACCAGGCGCGCGATGAGCACGCCCGCGCCGGCCAGGCCGACGGCGAGCGACCCGTACCAGACGAGCCGGTTGCGCGTCAGGGCGGCGACGGCGCCGAGCGCGATCGAGACCTGGAACAGCGCCACGCACAGGGCGAAGGACTCGTGCCGCCGGAGCAGCAGCGCCGCTTCCTTGTCCTTCTCGTCGCGCTCCTTCTCCTTCTCGCGGGCGGCCTTCTGGATCTCCTTCTGCTCGGCTTCGTAGCGCCGGGTCTCGTCCTGGTAGGCGCTCGGCGGCTCCTTGCCGATCGCCGTCCAAGCGCCCCTCGCCGCGGAGCTCACCACCGCCTTGAGGCCCTTGGCCTGGTAGTACGCCCACTGATCGGAGGCCTCCGCCTGGAGCCGGGTCGCCTCCGTCTTCAGCATCAGGGCCTCGTTGACCGTCGAACCCGCCTCCAGCGACGCGATGGAGGCCAGCACGGCCATGATGGCCGTGGTCAGCGCGATGCGCTTGAGGAACCCCCCGCCTTCGCGCTCCAGCTCCTTGTCGATGGCCTCGTGCAGGCGGTCGGTGTCGATCTCGGTGTCTTCGGGCATGTGCGCTAGCGTACGCCTTCGTTCAGTCGATGTGTCGGGCTCCATCTTGCGTATATCATCCGCGCACCCAGGAGGATTCATGCCTCGATTGACCCGCCGCGAGATGCTCGCCGCCGCTCCTGCGCTGGGGATCGTCGCCGCCGTCGCCCTGCCGGCCACAGCCAAGGCCGACCAGCCGCACATGGACGCGGCGCTCGATCACCTCCGGGCCGCGCGCAAGGAGCTGACCGACGCCGCGCCCGACAAGGGCGGGCACCGCGGAAACGCCCTCCGCCTGGTCAACAACGCGATCACCGAGGTCGAGCGCGGCATCGGGTACGCCAAGCGGCACTGAGCCGCCGGCTTCGGTGGCACGAGGCGAAGGGGAACACGTGCCACCCGCGCCGTGGCAGCGAGGTCCGTCTACCGCTTCTCTTCTTCCGCGCGGATGCAGACGCAGTAGTCCGCGAAGAGGTCACTGCGCGCGAGGGCCTTGCTGGCCGTCTCGGCGGGCTTCGTCCCCGCCGGCGCGGCCTTGAACGGCTCCTCGCGCGCGAGCTCGAAGTGGACGACGTTGGGGCGCAGGAACGTGTAGCGGCCGAGCGCCCACTTGTTCTTGTCGTCGGGATTGCGGTCCTCGAGGTTCAGGACCGGCGCGCCGTCCAGCGTCCCGCTGTGGAGGCGGAAGGGGTTCGGCTTGTCCGCGCCGACCTGGTCGACTTCCAGCTCGACCGGGCTGATCGCCGCGAACCGGAGAACCACCGCTTCCTTGTCCTTGGGGCCCACGCACCGCCAATCGCCGGCCAGGCGCGTGTCGAGGGGCCGCGTGCTCGCGTCCGCCACCGGGGTCGGCGAATCGTAGGGGCATCCCAGCAGGGGAAGCGTCGACAGGACGAGGACGACCCGGGTCCATTGGTTCATCGCTGCTCCGCGGCCCATCCGGCGGGCCGTCTGGTCGAATTGGACCACGAGGCGCCGCGGACGCGTGAGCGCACGCCCAGGCTCGACGCGCCGGCGGCGCCGCCTAGTTCACGCGGCGGTCGTCGCCGAGGCCAAGAGCAGGCCTGGTGTCGGTCGCTGTTCGGCGCCGGAA
>Ga0066680_10000549_pt1 | contig 13029 bp, 9 predicted proteins | sample GraSoiAngelo_129_FD_62297 | JGI IMG/M metagenome (GOLD analysis project Ga0066680, IMG submission 62297) | Grasslands soil microbial communities from the Angelo Coastal Reserve, California, USA - 14_0927_12_40cm | ecosystem: Environmental > Terrestrial > Soil > Grasslands | place: USA... | reverse complement strand
CTTGATCCTCTGTCCCGTGATCTCGACGTGGAACTCGAGGCGGTCACTTCGCGAGTGGCCCCCACCACCTCTCCCTTGAGGCTATTCATTTCTCCGTTCCGAGGGGACAGGTTCATGAGGTTTGGTCTGACGTAGATTTCGACCGTCTGCCCTTCGGAAGCGCCGTTAGCAGCAGGAAGCTCGAAGCGGCTGCTGGAAGTCTGGACTATCATTGTGCCATCCTTCTATAGGTGTGCGACCCCGGTCAAGACAAGCATTCCTCCCAAGAAACTTGCGACGAATGAATTGGGCGGGCGCTCCAGCAGGTCAGACGGCGTTCCGATGGCGCTGACCTCCCAGAGGAGGGAGACGAGCGGGACTCATCACGACATCCACTGGCGCCTTGAGGCTGATTGAGATTGTCGGGAGTATCAGGGCATTATGCCCGTGTCGAGTGGTGGGACGCAGTGCGCTAGATTGATCACGAATAGCGAGACCCACTTGCTCGAGGTTGAAGTTAGCAAGTGAGGAGAGAACAACAACGAGGTATATTATACTGTGCGAATTCATCCAGTGGCGCCGTCAAACCAGAAAGGTATGAGCTGGCGGATTTCTCTAGGCACGCAGACGACCCGCGGCCACTTACAAAGATTTTTATTCGCGCGAAGTCGCTATTGGTTTCCTTAGCCGATGCAGAAGTTTGATCATTTTGTTGGACGATTTGGTGGAGTGAGTTCCGTTGCGTTCCTGACATATTTGGGTGAGTACATGTCTTTCATTGTAGTCCTTGCATTTCTCTCGGATAAGCTTACAGTCACATTTGGACTGGGACTTTACGGCTTCGGTCTGATAGGAACAATCTCGGGAGCCTACTTGGTAGTTTCCGGGCTGATTGCGATACCCATCGGCCATTTGTGCGACATGTACGGCAGAAGGCTATTCACGATCTTGGGTTCCCTCCTGGGTGCAATCGCTCTCTTTTCACTCGTCGGGCTGGATGCCCTACCAGGGCTCTTGGGGTTCGCGATAGGCATCGGTGCCGCGCTGACGATGCTCGGGGTAGGTCACGGAACGTATACCGCGAGCACACTTGCATATACCGGTGACGTGGCCGTCAACAATGGTGTCGGGAAACCGTACGGCTTGGTTGAAGGTGCCGAATTCGCAGCCTTCGCATTTGGCCCGGCTCTGGGGGGTGTGGTGGCCTTCGAGTTTGGAAGGATTCCGACATTCCTCGTCTCCGGGAGTTTGCTTCTCGTGGCGGTTCTGATCTCTGCCTTTTTCATGCCCGAGGCAAGGAATTTGTTGCCTATGCAAACTGCGGCGAATGATCCGGCAAACAATTCGGCCAAGTCTCACTCGCATTCAGCAAGCTGGCGTGACTTTGCATCTTCTCTGCGAGACTCGGTCGTCGGAGTCACAGTTCTCACAACATTCGTCGCCTCGCTCTCCTTTAGCGCATTCTTCTTCTACGTGCCTCTCTACGCCTACACTCTCAGGGGGAGCATACCGGTTCTTGCCTTTCTCTATCCCGCTTTCGCGTCTCTTATGGCTGGAACCGGTGTCGTCAGCATGATACCGTTGGGACACATAGAAGACGCGACCAGGAGGAGGATGCCTGTCCTTGTGGCGGGGCTCCTTACTGGGGCTGCATCTTTGGGCTTTGTTTTCTTCTCTCCGAGCCTACTGAGTTTTATCGCGGCGTCGATTGTCTTTGGGGTATCCCTTGCAATGGTAAGAGTCAGTCAGCTCGTCATCTTGGCGGAGCGCAGTAGGTTGGAGAGCAGAGCAGCGATAATGGGAACGAATCACGCTGTGGAACACGCCGCTTATGGTACGGGCGCGATAGTTGGGGGCGTCTTTGTAGCGTTGTTCGGCCTTGCAAACACCTTTCGGAACCTTGCACTTGTGTTGCTGATTGCTGGAATTGGATTCCTGGTCTTTGCGCTACGAAAAAAGCTGCAATAGTTTCTCCACCCCTTATTGGTGCACCTTTCGGCTGGGGGTCGAACGGCCGGGTTCGAGCCAAATCCGCTCTGCCTCCTGTGGCTAAGGGAGAATCGGCCAACTCATTGATGGTTTGTTCGGTGCTCGTCGCGGTGCCTCATCGGTCCTGCCGCAGATCGATCCCACTGTTTGGTATCTTCATCAACAATACTCGAGTCCCACCTGTTTGTCATGATAACCGCCAGTACGGTTCTGGCGAGTAGAGAGGCGACGAAGGGCACGAGTACTGCTTTTGAGTACGCGGGTACGGAATCGGCGCGCTGGTCAGAGGTCCGTTCCTTTCGTTACTCGCGTTCGAATCAACCTTTAGTTACTTATGCTTGCACTCATCGTCTCCGCCCCCTTCTTAGCTGTCGTCTTGCTCGCCCGGAAATCGGATAGTCACGTAGCCCGAATCCGGCATCTGCTCGGCAGGCAAGAGATCGGGATTCTCTCGGCCGCCCGTCTCAATGAAGACATTGCTGGCGCAAGGGCCCTCTGAAGGCTGGTGAAGTTAGAGGCGTGGGGGTGTCGCCTGAATTCGGGGGAAGTCGCTGGTGGATCTTACTCCTAGCGTTTGCAGCGGAGCGCCTTTGGCAGATAGGAGTAGGGGCCCGGGCGACCAATGCGGGTCAGGAAGCATCCTGTCTTCATCGAAAGATTTTTTACAGATGAACACCTCGCAAAATCAAAGGGTCCGTGGTAACGCCGCATTTTCAGTAAGACAAGGAGGTTCCGGGCTAGAGATGGATCGGGGCCCTAGGCATCACTCAGGAACCGAAATGCCGGTGCAATGCCACTGAGAGGCCTAGCCTTTGTTGTATGCCGCTTGGTCCTCTTGCAGTGCCTGTAGCTGGCAAACCGTCGCTGGAGATCCACACCTTCCCGTGAATGGATCACCCGCTACGGCACCAGTGCATCCGCAGTCTAGAGGATCTGTCCAGACGGTCTCATTCGGATCACAGACCCCGTTGGCAAAGGTCTGCTTGATTAACGCGCAAGCTGAATCAATCATGCCCGCCCTACAATACGCCGCTGGGCCAGCGGGCAATCTCGGAGCGATTTGGTAACCCGGTGGCAGCTGGTCACAGAAGTTCTGAGAGTTTATCGCTGGTATTGAGCACGCGTAGCCGGTTTCCGCGGGTGCATTCTGACCGCCTTGAGATGTTGTCTGAGTAGAGCTGCTTGAGGCCAGGTTTCTGACCGGTGCCCCGGGTGCGGTCAGAACGTAAAAGGTAAAACCTAGGGCGAAGATGATCGCAACACTGGTTGCTCCCAACGCAAGAGACCTTTTCAAGTAAAACTCGAGAAATTTAGGCGATTTCTTCTATTAAAGGATTGCTTTCTACTTTCTACCTCATATTTCCTGGGCTCTGTGCAGGGTTAAAACTGATTCGGGGCATGGGTCGGCCGACACCCTGGAAATCAAGACAGTGGATTTTAGAACAGAGAAGATGAAACGTAGGATGGCCGCAAAAACTAGGTGGCGGGCTTTCTACGCCTTACGGCGAGAACGCCCGTCGCTATGACGAAGATGGCTGCTATCCCACTGACTGCATAGAATGTTGTTGGGTCTATCCCCGCAGATGGGGGTTGAGCAGTCGCGGTTGCGGTTGCGGTTGCGGTTGCGGTTGCGGTTGCGGTCGATACGACGGTCGTAGAGACGGTAGTCGCGACTGTTGTAGTAACCGTATTCTGAGCCTGCGCCGAAAGTCCGAAAGCGACGACTGCCCCAGGAAAAGCGGTGCTGCCAGCAGGGAATATCCCTGAGGATGACGACATGGGTACGATCACCTTGATGTCGCCGTTGGCGTCTGTGGCGATTGACGGCTGGATGACCATTGGTGCACCTACCAACTTAGACTGGATCAACTGACCTGTCTTCTCGTCAAGAAGCCGCAGCTTCCCGTCTATCGACGCGACGTAGACTACCCCTCCACTCACAGTCAAGCCGCCTCTGAAGGGAATTCCCTTGATGAAGTAAGACCACACTGCCTTCCCTGTGTTTGCGTCAATCGCAGTAATCGTGGAGTTGTCTTCGCAGGTGCTGCACTTGGTGAAACCGCCGAAACTCCCAGCAATGCCTATCGCTCCATAGGCGATGCTCGGACCTTTGATGCCAGCAATCTTCGCAGTCGTTGGTATGTTGTAGGAGGCACTGAACACGAGGTTCAGCTCAGAGTCGAATGCTGAGTCGGATTCGATGTTCCCTACGCCAGTCGCATCATACAGGACGGGCGAGGTCTTGTCCGGATATGTTGGCCACTTCAGGTTCATGAGCGTGGGGTTGGTAGGATCCATCGGGAAGGTGTATTTGACACCGAACCCATTCTGTCCTGAGTGTATTGATGGAGAGTAGAATCCCCAGTAAGGTGCTCCCGTAGCGGCATCCAAGGCGTAAAGCCAGCCGTTCTTGCAGCCCTTGAATACTACTTTGTGAGTTGCTCCGTTAACGGTTGCGTTGGCCAACTGCACGTTCCAGGAACAGTCGAAGTCCCAGAGGTCGTGAGGCTCGGTCTGAAACGCCCACACGATCTTGCCAGTTGCATCATCAAGTGAGAGTACGGAAGCGCTCCATAGGTTTGGTCCTGGCCTCAGCGTCGCATTGAAATCCGGCCCAACTTGAGCAGTCCCGACGTAAGCCAAGCCAGTTGTCTTGTCGACCGCCCAGGAACCACCCCATCCAGTCCCCGCGCCTGCGAAGCTATGTGTCCCATTAAACCCGAAGTCACCCCAGTCATTCCCAAGCATAGCCTGAAGTTGTGAGGAGGAAAGCGCCTTCAGGTCCACAGCCTGTTTCGCAACTGCGTTCCAGATGTATGCGTGGGTAATGTTCTGCACCGACTTTATGTCCCAGCTAGGGTCGCTGTGGTCTTGAGGCGGCATGATGAACGTGCGCCACAATACTTTGGGTGGTGTACTCGCTACGTTTATCCCTTCAAAGAAGCCCCGCGCAGAATCTGTACCTTCAGACCCCTCTGAGCCGAGTACGATGATTCCTCTCTTCTCGTCTATCACCATATTGTGCCCGAATGTTCCGTAGATGCCAAAGTTCCCTGGAATGGCTTTGGGATTGAATGGACCGAAAGTGAGCTCAGGGTCGCCGGTCAAGGCGTTGAAAGCAAACAGTGTATAGTTCTGCCCGAAAATCCAAACCAAGGGCTTCCCTCTCAATTCGTTGGAGAACCACAAGGCATGGTAATGGGCGAAAGTTAGGTTTGAACCTAAGAATTTCATGACAGGGAGGCTCTTAGACCAAATGGTGTGGCCGTCCCTCGCGTCGAGCGCAAGAAGGAGATTCCAGTTGGTTATCATGTACGCAATTCCGTTTACAACATTCGGAGTGGTAATCACGCCTTCGGACCCCGCGTAGAACTTTGGAGCTGCCGGCACTGGAAAGATCCACTTCACTTCCAAGTTCTTCACATTCGCGGCCGTAACCTGATTCTGGTTGACGTAGTTGTTGTTCGTGCCGAGATTCCCGTTCGGACCGTACCAGTTGACACCCACTGAAACTTGGGCGGCGGCTCCGAACGTAAAGAGAAAAACAATTGCGACAGCGATAGCAGTTATTGGTGTAATTTTCTTCGTGCTGATGGAGTTTGAACCCATCGAGGCTCTGCACCAGGGGCCCGCCTATTAAACACAACCAGCTTTCGGCGCTCTAGGCTAGACTACGTCCTGGCGGCTGAATACAATGTAACAAATCGCGTATGAGGCCATAATCCAGCTTGCGAGGGAGATCAGCATGTAGTAGGCAGCGGAGTTGCCCAAGAGATCCGTGAGTATCAATCCAGGCGGGCCCAACTGCTCGGCACCTCCTCCAATGACCAGAACTGCTAGTACCCTCGAGATTTCCACCGGATTCGTGATCACAAGAGGAAGAACCGCACTGGGCCCTGCTGAAAGGTTCACCGCTAGGCTCAGCTGCCCCAAGTCGGATAGGACAGTGAAAAAGAACCATAAGAAAACTGCCACACCAAGGGCCGTGGCCTTCCTTCTGCTCATGATCGAGATGACCAGAGCGAGCCCGACCATCGCGGCGTTTAGTGCAATCCCAATGGCGGCGATTTCGCCTACCAGGAGGTATTTCGACGAACTGACGTTGAAGACCCCGAGTGCCGCCAATCCATAGCCTAGAATCACCACCGCCGTCGTTGCGGCAAGAAGGCCGACGGCCCTACCTACTAGGAAGTCCGCCTTCGAAACGGGTCCTGACAGGACATACTGAAGAGCTCCAGACTCTCTCTCCTCGACGACGCTAGCGGATGCCACTGGAAGAGATAGGAGGGGGAGGAATGGAAAGGAGAGACTAACCAGGTAGTTCAGGTATCGCTCCAAGTAATCAGGAGGAAGGTATCTAAGCGCCAAGAGGACGAGCAGGGGCACGTTTAGGGCAAGAAAGAAGAAGACTGCGGAAAACATGATGAGCCACTTCGCCCTAATCGCTTCGCGGAAGGTGAAGCCGAAAATTATCCTGACATTTGAGAATCTCAATTCTCTGCGTTTCCACTTAGCCTCAGGTACTCTGACTCGATATCCCTCGGCTGTATGACGATGTCTTTTACAACAAGACTATGCGCACTCAGAATGCCCAGGAGTTTCGCTTTTTCAGCGGTAGAAACCGAAAAGAGTAACCAGTCTTCTTTCGTAGTGACTGCGCCAAACCCATTCTGATTGAGCAAAGAGAGAGCCTCGGGAATCTCTGCCAGTTCCAGCCGTATGAAGACTGTATCAGTTGCACCTAACCTTGCCAGCAGTTGCTGAGGGGAGCCTTTTGCGACGATTTTGCCTGAATCCAGAACTACCACCTCATCGACGTATCTGTCCAGTCCAGTGAGGTGCGTCGTAATTAGCATCGTCTTCCCCTCTCCGCTGAACCTCTGGAGGAGACCCTGGAATTCGAGTTGACCGCTGAGGTCGACGTTGCTGGTAGGTTCGTCAAAGATCAGTAACGGAGGGTCGTTCAGCAGGGCGAGCGCAATGCCAAGCCTTTGCTTCATCCCGCTCGACAGCGATTTCACCTGTCTGTTGTTAACACTCCACAGGCCAACCATCTCCAGTTTGCTCTTCAGTTCCCCGAAACTCGCTTTCTTGAACCGTGCCATGAGTCGACCCTGATCAAGAATTCTAATATTCTCATAATACGATGATTGTTGAGGGACATAGCCTATCTTTTCCCTGAGGAGCACCCCGTCGCCCCTCGCGTCAAGAGAGTCGAGCTTGATTTGGCCGCGAAAGTTCAGCAGCCCCAATATGCATCTTATTGCCGTCGTCTTTCCTGCTCCGTTGGGTCCGAGAAGAAGTAGAACGTCGCCGTCGTTAACCTCAAAGGAGACCTCGTTGAGTGCGGTGAATTTTCCGAAGTTCTTAGTCAAATGGCTTACTGACAGCAAACACCCGAAAGCTCGCCAACCTGTCTTTAAGCCTTGCCGAGCCATTAAGGTCTCTTGGGTGGAATCTTCCAGAGCAGGAATGTTGAATCTTTCCCAGCTGAAAGCGAGCGCCCAGAAACCTCGCATGAGGAGCCGTCCGATGAGCAGCATGACAAAATGGCCAAGAACACAGGAAATCCCGAATCACGTGCGAGCGGCTCTCAGATCCGAATGAGGGAGCGAGCACTAGGGTGCCGGTTAGAAGACCAGAGGATAATAGAGTCTACACGATTCGAAAGGCGTCGTTGTAGCTGCTCCAATCCCTCTGGTCAGACATGCATGGAGGATCACATCAGGACTACAAGCATACTCGAACCAAAATTCCTTGATAATGAACTCTAATCGTGCAACACACCAAGACGAACGAAAAGGATTAAAACAATGTTGCTCGGGCGGCGTTTAGATGAGGGGCATTTCTACGGCCGTCATAGGCGCAGCCGTTGTCGTTGTGATTGTTTTTTTGGGGGGAGCCTTCTTCTTTCTCACTCAGCAATCATCGTCGACGTCAGGTACCAGCACCAGCGTGACCACTACTTCGAGCACCAGCGTGACCACTACTTCGAGCACCACTACATCGAGCAGCTTTCAAGGAACCCCTCCGCCTGGAGCTCGGGCCGCCTTTGACCGGCATTTAAGTGAAATAGGAACCAGAGATATCCCTACCGTTTTGACAGACTATCAGGATAACGCGGTGGTGGTGTGGACCGGGAACACGGCAGGGCTGGGCGGAGTCTACAACGGGGTCGGCAACATAAGGTTGCTTTATTCCGCCGCACTTTCAACCGCCAATCAGATAGCATTTACACCGACGACCGTCCAGACGTTCAACAACAGCGCCACCCAGGTCACGGTGAATGCAACACTTGCCCTTAAGGGAGTTAGCAACGTACTAGGAGGCTTCAACGGAACGGTTTCTTCTTCAATTGTTTACACTTACGTGAACGGCGGGTGGAAGATAACGCAGGAGAATTGGGACTATAAGGTACTCAACGTAACGTCAAGCGGGGGGGCAACGACCTTCCCAGAATGGCAGAAGGTCGGGCCGATAAACCCATCCAGGAGGTCATCAGACTGGCTTCACAACTTCGCTTGGGACTATGGTGGTCCCGGAGTAGCTGTTATGATCTACGCGTATGTCGCTGCACTGGCGGTCTCTCTTGCGGTGCTCAAGGTACGGAGACGCTAGAGCCGTAAACATACCTGCGCAAGCCTTCTTCGGTCCTTGATTTCGGTACTTTCTGGAACGCTTCTCAGCATGTTTATAGAGGAAGCAACTGCCTGACTACCTACGAGGTACCCGCAGATGGCTGTAAAGATTTTCGGTCCGTTGGACCCCCAGGTCGTCTCTAAGTACTTCTTCTATGTCGCCTTGCTTAATATTGTGATCGCTGTCGCTGTTACGGTCCCTGTGCTCGTCCCCGAGTGGGGTTTGCCGTTGAAAGTGGCGATCTGGCCCGGAACCTGGATGTTGGTTGCCTATTTCGGCTTCATTGGTGCAGGAGTTCTTGGAGTCCTCGCGTGGTCCGTAATTTACTACCTATTGCCGAGGCTGGTGGCGAAGCAAAAAGTTAGCAGATTCCTCTCCCTCGTGCACCTAACCGTTTTTGAGGCGAGTGTCGTCGGCGCGACAGGTTTGATGGGAATCTTCCCAGGTTACATCGGCGGAACCCTGATTCATGACGGCTTCGGCCAGTTCGTCGTAACGAGAATAATAGAGTGGACTGTGATCCCAATAGGACTCATGGTTTTCTTAGCCTTGGTTGCTACCTTGACCGGTATCCTTAATGTGGTCGTTTCCAAATAGGCTAGAAGCAAAAATCGACAACCTTTACCCGGTCAATTCCGATTAGTAGTTGCCTGGCACTGTTGGGCCCTCCGCCTTAGGGAGGCTCGGAAGCGCCGGAAGCACCTTGGAACCAGTCGGCACGAGTGGCTGAAAACCTTCGAATGGGCAAGGGCGATGATTGTAAAGATCGAATACAACTTCGAGTACGTCAGTTAGCTCCAGTTCTTCTGAAACAGGGCTGGCTGTGGTAACTGTGCTCACAAGGTCTCTCGAGGCCGAAGACTTGCCGGGGGCAAGACAAAAAATTCACCTATGGTACATCAACGGTCGGGAGCTACATCCGCCTCTCCAACTCGGGAAGCGGCATCGGATTGTGACAGCTGTCAGCGGTCACCTGGGACACGGCATCAGAAGTATTCACCCCGCATGGGCTGTGCCGCGTAGTGCCTGCTGGCTACGCAAGCACTACCGAGTATGTTCTATTTTCAACAACTTCCAGGCTGACGTTTAGCCTCTCTGCCGTAGGAGCCGTCAACGGATTCGTAGTCCTCTCAACCGGCGCAGAGATATCTCACCGGCTCGTTCATACAGATATCATGTCGCAGGTATCAGAAAGACGGAACGTCCAACCAAAAAGAGCAAGTCGAAGTAGCGTCACGACATGTGCAGGCTTGCCCACAGGTCAATTCAAGCAAGCATACACGCGGCTGGCGGAGCCTCGACAAAGATACTTTCCTTGAGTTCAGGCCTCCAATCACTCCTTACGTCATGAGGGACCTTGATTATCTGCTCTGCAACCGCAACGTGATACTCAAGAAGGTCAAACTCTCGTGTTATACCCGTCACTACTCCCCCAAGTACGTTCGGACTATTCCTATCTCGGACCAGTCTCGTGAGGCCCGGCTTGACGTAGACCCAGACATTCTTGCCCTCCGCCACGCTGTTGCCTGGCGAGAGCTGCAACTGACCAGCTGTTGTCTGGACCACCGTCGTTCCGTTGCTCAATATGTGCGCCACCCCGTTCAGGACGAGCATCCCAGCCAGGAAGCTCGCCACGTATGGGTTGGGGGGGCGTTCGAGCAGGTCAGACGGCGTTCCGATGGCGCTCACCCTGCCGTTGGAGAGAATCACGATTCTGTCGCTCATGGAAGAGGCTTCGATCCTGTGGTGTGTGACGTAGACAGTCGTGATTCCAGTCTCGTGCTGAACCATCTTCAATTCGTCCCTCAGCCTCTCCCTCAGGGGCGTGTCGAGGTTGCTGAAGGGCTCGTCCAGGAGCAGAACCTCGGGGTCGTAAACGAGGGCGCGCGCGAAGGCCACACGCTGCTGCTCGCCGCCACTCAGCTGGTGGGGATACCTCTGCTTCATCGCCCCCATTTTCAACATCTTGAGAACCCTGTCGACCCTTTCATCAATCCCGACCTTCGCTCCCCTTACCTTCAAGGGATAAGCGACGTTGTCGAAGACAGTCATGTGCGGCCAGAGCGCGTACGACTGGTAGACCATCCCGACACCTCTCTGCTCTGGTGGTAACGTCAGACCTTCCTCTTTTGAAAAGACGACCCTTCCCCCTATCTCGATCATTCCAGAGTCGGGCGTCTCAACGCCAGCAATGCACCGGAGTAGGGTAGTCTTTCCCGAGCCAGAGGGACCAAGGAGTGTAACGAATCCACCCTTGTCTATCTCGAAGCTAACATTCTCCACCGCGGTGATCTGACTGAATCTCTTAGTTACCTTATCCACCTTCAGCTCCAACACAAAACGCCCTCATGTGCGCCACGAACATCAAAGAGATTAATAATTCCAATCTTCCGAAAACGAGTGTACGAGTCCGGAATGCGAGAGGAGTGGGAAGCATAGGGTCGAATGAGCAGTATATGTTGATATACGATTCGAATTGTGGAGCCTGCTCCAATTTTCAAGTGACTGGTTGATTTCCTCGCCCGTCGCGCGCGAGTGTATTCTGCGCATATTGAGAAAGCTCAGAGATCGCGCTACTCGCTGGCGTCCTGTTCTTCATCAGAGGTACTGCGTTCCATTTGTCTCTGAGCGGTGGGAGAGTCCTCAGCGGCGGGTGGCCAACCTGGCCTAAGCCCGTCTGCGAGTGCCTACTGGCTCTTGGTAGGTTTCTGCAACGTGATGAGATTGTATAGCCCAACGAGCTGAGCTAAGACACTGAGACCGATAAAGGTAGCCTCAACGACCGGAGGCATATCGTTGAAAACCGAAGTAGGATCGTTTGACAGAGGCGGGATAATCTGCGTCCGAATCACTTCCCCTGCAACGGCGATGCCGCCTCCGTGAGCTATCCAGTTACCGCCCACAAACCCGATCGCGGCCATTATCCCAGTCGTCCCCAGCACCCCGATTTCAAAGAGTATTGGATGGAGCGTATTGAAGAGACCAATTCCTTCGGTCTTTCCGAGCACCGTTGATTCGTAGTAGTAGATTAAACCCCATGCGAGTGCCCCCATCACTCCCACAATCAGGAAGAGAAAGTATGCCACGAAGAGCCAAGTTCCGGGCCAACTCGTTATCATAGACTCCTTGCATCCAAATGAGCCAGGTGGAGTCGCGACGCACAAGGTCGGAACAAGAATTGGTACAGAAAAGAAGAGTGCCAGGGCCCCATTCAGGATGGCAAGGCTCATGAACCGCTTTGCTACTTTTCCTGTCTCCGAATTCCCACCCAAATCCTGTCGGCTCGAGAGGCCATTCGTGTGATTATCCGAAGAACTCCCTTCATTTCGCGCTGGACTACGGACCCCTCGATTTGGTTTTAAAAGGGTTTTGCGAGCGAGAATACCCCGCCGAATCATGCCTCTGCAAAACAGGCTCCTGACCCAGCCGGGAATCACGAAGCGCGGGCTATTCGAGTTAAACCCGACCACCTTGTTCCTTTGAAGGACAAGATCCTGGGGCGACGCAGAGAGACTGTCGAAGGACTCTCCTAGAAAACATTAGAAGAAGCTGATCAATTCGTATGCCAGCTCTCGCATTGACCCGGTCTAAACTCCCATGGCTCACTCCAAAGGAACTAGTCGCAATAATCGTGATAGGAGTGTTGACTTCCTTGGTAGATCATCGGGTTGAACGGTTCCTACTTCCTTTCTTTGCAGCTCTGCAGGACGAAATCCATGTCTTCGATTACACTGGTGGGCCTGTGCTAGGTGATCTCCTCTTGGTTTGGCTTCAGTATGGCGGAGTTCTGGCCGCATACCTATTCAGAAAGCCAGGGTCAGGGACGATGGCAATGACGGTCAATGGCTTCGTGCAGGTTTACGTTAATGGTATCCACGCCCCGCACCTCTTGTACGGCGTAACAGGGATGGGGGCGGATCTGGTCTTCGGCTTCTTTCGTTACAAGAGATATGACATGCGAATTGCCGCACTTGCGGGAACCGCTAGCGAAATCTTCTGGTACCCGATCGTCTACTTCACTCACGGGATATATCTCTACTCCACAACCTTCATTCTCACGGACCTTGTAGTTCGGATATTTGCGAGCTCCATAGGCAACGGTCTGCTAGGTGCAGCGATAGGTTTGTTCATCCTGCGCATCGCTCGTCAGGCCAGAGTCAGGCTGCCTCCTGCTACCGTCGCTGGGCCCGGCGAAGGATGATGGGCATAACGGGAAATGATAACGGGAAATGGTACCGGGGTTGGCGGCGTAGTAAACGACGGGTCCTGCTACGAGGAGGACCGCAACTGCCTGGACTCCGACGAGCCCTCAGCTCGCACCCAGCTTTGTTCTTCGCACATAGAGATGAACATCGCGCTTATTTTGGTGCTTCATTTCTGGGTACCGAATAACGCGACACATGGACGCATTCCCAGGAGGCT
>Ga0066680_10000541_pt1 | contig 13085 bp, 8 predicted proteins | sample GraSoiAngelo_129_FD_62297 | JGI IMG/M metagenome (GOLD analysis project Ga0066680, IMG submission 62297) | Grasslands soil microbial communities from the Angelo Coastal Reserve, California, USA - 14_0927_12_40cm | ecosystem: Environmental > Terrestrial > Soil > Grasslands | place: USA... | reverse complement strand
TGCCCCCAAGGAGAATCGAACTCCTGTTCCCACCTTGAAAGAGTGGTGTCCTAACCGTTAGACGATGGGGGCGGCAGGAGTAGCGGTAACGGGATTCGAACCCGTGTTTGAGCCTTGAGAGGGCTCCGTCCTAGTCCCCTAGACGATACCGCCTTGGCGCGCGCGCGGTGAATATCGCCACTCCGCGCGGATCGGGTCAACCCGACAAAACGGAGTCAGGAACTCGGAGCCAGGAGTTGGGGTCCCCGGCTCCTGACTCCTAGCTCCAATCCCCTGGAAAACGTACCGTTACTGGCCCGATGAAACGCATCCTCTCCAAGCTCGTTCCTGAAGTTCCGATTCTCGTCGCCGCGGCGCTGCTGGTGACGATGCCGTCGCTGCGGGGCACGGCGCGGGGCCTCGCCACCGTCTTCCCCTTCACCGTCGTCGCCGCCGCGCTGCTGCTTGGCTGGCGCTTCAATCGCTCGCGCCTGGTCTTCGCGACCGCGCTGCTCGCGCTCACCGAATACCTCATGTTGAACGGCCTCGACACGCAGCGCGATCGTCTGCTGTTTCACGCGACCACGTTCCTGCTCCCGATCAATCTCGCGCTCGTCGCGCTGCTGCCCGAGCGTGGCACCCTGACGCCGGCGGGGCTGCTGCGCTGGGTACTGTTGGGAGTCCAGCTCGTCATCGTCGCCTTTATCGCGAAGGCGTTCCCCGACAAAGCGCTCAAGTTCCTCACCACGCACATCCTGCCCGCCCGGTTCACGTCCTGGACGCCGGTACAGCAGCCGTCGATCATCGCATTCGTCGCGATCGGCGTGCTCCTGGTGCTAGCGTGGATGCGCGAGCCCCAGTCTCCCGTCCGGGGCTACTTCTACTCGCTGATTGCCGTCTTCGCTGCGCTGACGTGGCACACCGCGGGACCGGGCCAGGAAATCTGGCTCGCGACGGCGGGGTTGATTCTCGTGATCGCCGTAATCGAGGCGTCGTATCTCATGGCGTATCGCGACGGCCTGACGGAGCTGCCTGGCCGCCGCGCGCTGAACGAGGCCCTGCCGCGACTGAGTGGGCAGTTCACCGTCGCCATGGTCGATGTCGATCACTTCAAGCGCTTCAACGACACGTACGGCCACGACGCGGGCGACCACGTCCTCAGACTCGTCGCCGCGCGGCTGGCGAAGGCACCGGGCGGCGGCACGGCGTATCGGTACGGCGGGGAGGAGTTTGCGCTCGTCTACCCAGGCAAAGGCCAGGAGGAATGCCTGCCCTACGTCGAGGAGCTGCGCGAGATGGTCGAGACGCACCGGTTCACGATGCGGCGCAGATTCCGGCCGCGCGTAAAGCCGAAAGCCGACAAGGGCCGTAAGAGTCGCCAGGCCATCATGATCACCGTGAGTATCGGCGTGGCGGAGCGGAATCATCGCAATACCTCACCCGATCAGGTCGTGCAGGCCGCTGACAAAGCCCTGTACCGGGCCAAGGAGGCTGGCCGAAACCGCGTATCCACGTAGCTTCGCCCCATGAGGCTGAGCCTCGTTTTCCTTCCTTTATTCTGCGCCTCCCTCAGCGCGCAAACGACCGCGTCGCATCTGTTCCTCGAACATGAGCCACTCAATCTGACGCTGGAGACCGACCTCCATGCGTTGCGGGGCGATCGCGGGAAGGAGCGCAAGGCGCACCCCGGCACGCTGCGATACGGCATCGGGAGCGACACCGGCACTATCGCCGTCAAGCTGCGCACGCGCGGCATCTTCCGCCTCAAGACCTGCGGCTTTCCGCCGATCCGCCTCGACCTGCCGTCTCACAAGGTCGAAGGCACCCCCTTCGCGGGTCAGGACAGGCTCAAGCTGGTCACACATTGTCAGCGGGACCGGCTCTCCGAGCGCAACTTGCTGCGCGAGTACGCTTTGTATCGCGTGTTCAATGCGGTGACCGACACGAGTTTCCGCGTGCGGCTCGCGCACATGACGTACGTGGACTCCGCGCGGCACGACACGATCAGCCGCTACGGCTTCCTGATCGAATCGGACACGGCGTTGGCCACCCGCATCGCGGCCACACCCGTCCGGGCGACCAACGTCTACGATCCGGTCATCGAGAACTCGTATATGACGCTTGTCGCCGTATTCCAATACCTGATCGGGAACAACGACTGGTCGGTCTGGGGCCGGCACAACATCGCGATCTTTCAGCAGACCGCCGATCCGCGGCCGCTCCTCGGCGTGCCGTACGACTTCGACTTCTCGGGCGCGGTCAATGCGCCCTATGCGACCCCGCCGCCCCAGGTCCCGGTCAAAACGGTCCGCGACCGGTGGTATCGAGGCTTCTGTCAACCCGACAGTGTGTTGCAAGGCGCCCTCGCGCGGTTTCGCGCAGCCAAAGACTCGATCTACGCCAATGTCCGCGCGGTCCCCGATCTTCCCGAGGGCGACGTCCGCAACGTGCTCGAGTATTTCGATGACTTCTTCAAAGTCATCGAGAACCCCGGTGCGGTACGTCGGGAATTCGTGCGCAATTGCCGGACGCTTCAGCTCAGGTAATGATCCTCCGCTGGGACGCACCGGACGCCGCAACCCTCCGGCGCATGCTCGCCGATCCTCCGCGCCCCTCCCTAGCTCCTGGGCGACTGCGCACGACCCACTTTCGCGATGTGTACTTCGACACGAGCGCCGGTGAGCTGCGCCAGCGCGGCGCCCGGTGCCGGCTGCGCTTTACGGCGGGGGGCGAACGCCGGCTGACCCTCTGGCAACCGGCCGCCAGGCGGATCGACGAGCGCGTCCGCAACGTAGACGACATGGCGGCACTCGCTGGCACGTCCGAGGCTGCCCTGCGGCTGCGCGCCTTGATCGATCCGGCGCGACTCGCACCCTGGATCGAGCGCCAGGTCGAGCGCGCGTGCCGCACGTTCCGAATCCCCGTAGCTCTGCTGCCGGTCTGTGACGTGGTCACGGACCAGATCGCGCTCAACCGGTCGGAGATCACGGCAACGCTCTGTGAGGTGAGCGTGCGCGCGCGTCGCTGGGGACACTCGGCAGCCGGTCGAATCGCCCGCGCGCTCGAAGCCGCGTTTGCGTTGCGGCCCGCCGGCAGTGATGCGTTGCATCGCGCCATCACGGCATTGGATGCCGCCGAAGCGGAGGGCATCGGCCGCGAGCTGCGCGGCGAACGTGAGGTCGCGCTCGTCGCGGTGGAGCACGGCCGTGTCGGACTCTGTCGCGCCGGTGCCGAGCTGCGTCTGCCCGTCTACAGGGGCAGCGGGGAGGATGCCTGTCGCGCCGCACTGCGGCAACTGGTCGGTAGCGGCGAAGGCCAGCTGCGGTTGCTCGGCGTCGTGCCGCGCTCGGGTGACCGCGTGCCGCTCGAGGTCTGGACGGCGCGCCGGCTGCACCGCCACTCCGGCAACGGCGAGACGCTGCAGTGGTTCGCCCCGGCTGATCTGGTCGCGCGCGTCGGCTCGCCGCTGCTCCGCGATCCGGGAACGCTCGCGGCCCTCACGGTCGCGGCGCGTTCGCCTCTGGTGCCCGAATGGTCGGGGGCATCATTTGGCCACACGACGAGTGACGACGCGTCCCTAGACGCGGACGCGATCGCACGCGCGAGTCGCGTGACGTTGAGTGAGCTCCGCGTCGCGGCACCGCGGGAAGAGGCGAAGGATCCGGCCCGCGCGTCGCCCGAGCAGTTCCTCAACCCGGAGCTGTCGTGGCTCGAGTTCAACGCCCGGGTGCTGGAGCTCGCCGAGGATGAGCGGACGCCGCTCGCCGCCCGCCTGCGGTTTCTGAGTATCTTCTCGACAAATCTCGACCAGTTCCTCATGACGCAGATTGGCGCGCTGCAACAGCTCGTCGCGGCCGGCCGCAACGTGCCATCCGCGGATGGCGGCGGCCTCACACATCAGGAGACCCTCGACGCGTTTGGCGTCCGGCTGCGTCCGCTGCTGGCGCGGCAGTATCAGACTTTTCGGTCCCTGGCAGGCGGGCTGTCGCTCGCGCGGTGGGACGAGCTGGGAGAAGGCGAACGAGCGGCGCTGCGGACCCGATGCGCCGACGAGATCCTGCCGTTTGTCAGTCCCAAGGCGCTCACCCGCGCGCCAGGTCACCCGTTTCCGCTCATCGGTGACCGCAGGCTCGCGCTGCTGGTCGCGCTCCGCGACCGCGCCGGGGCGCCCGTCCATTACACCATTGTCGAGCTGCCGCAGGATGCGCCGCGATTTGTCGCCCGCGCGAACGGGCGCGGCTGGCTCGCGACGGAAGACCTGGTCCGAGCCAACCTCGATCTCCTTTATCCCGGCCGAATCATTGCCGGCGCCCACGCGTTTCGCCTCACCCGCAGCGGCGACCTGCAGCTCGACGAGACGACGACAGCCAACTTCCTCCAGGCGATTGAAGAAGAGCTCGTCCGTCGCCGGTCGCGTCCCGTCCTGCGCATCGAATTCGAGGCGAGCACCCCGCCGACACTCCAGGACCTGCTCCAACGGGAGTTGCGATTCGAAGAGAGCGAGGGCGAGAGTACCCTGACCGCCGCCGACGTCTTCGTCTCCGACGGCATGGTGGATCTCGGCGGGCTCAGCGACGTCGCCGCCGGTTCACTCCCCGACTATCCACCGCTCGTAGCGCGTGCGCCCTTCGATGCGCAACGCCCGGTGGCCGAGCAGATCGACGAGCATGACGTGCTCGTCTATCACCCGCACGACTCCTTCCCGGACAGCTTCGAGCGGTTCATCGGCGAGGCCGCGGAGGATCCTGAGGTTCAGGCGATCAAGCTCACGTTGTACCGGCCCGGCGGTCCGTCGGCGATCGGCGACGCGCTGCGGCGCGCCGCCATCGCCGGCAAGGACGTCTCGGTGCTCGTCGAGCTCAAGGCGCGGTTCGACGAAGCGCGAAACATCAGCTGGGCACGCAGTCTCGAGCGCGAGGGCATTCACGTCGTGACGGGGCTCGTGAGCCTCAAGACTCACGCCAAGATGGCGCTCGTCGTGCGGCAGCTCCCGAGCGGCCGGGTCCACCGCTACGCGCATGTGGGAAGCGGGAATTACAACGCCAATACCGCGCGCGTGTACACCGACTTTGGACTGTTTACGGCCGATCCGCGCATTACCGCCGACGTCCACTCCCTGTTCAACGAGCTCACCGGGTCGAGCCATGCACCGCAGGTGCATCTGCGACATCTCCTCGCGGCTCCGATCGATCTACTCGACCGCGTGCTGGCGATGATCGACCGAGAAACGGCGCACGCGCGCGCCGGCCGCTCCGCGCGGATTCGCGCCAAGCTCAACGCACTCTCCGACTCGACCATTATCCAGGCGCTGTATCGGGCCTCGCAGGCCGGGGTGGACGTGGATCTCGTGGTCCGGGGCATCTGCACCCTGCGGCCGGGGGTGCCGGGGCTCTCCGAGCGCATCCGCGTCGTGAGCATCCTGGGTCGCTTTCTGGAGCACGGGCGGATCTACCACTTCGCGAACGCCGGCGAGGACGAGTACTACATCGGCTCGGCCGACTGGCGGCCTCGCAATCTGCGGCGCCGGATCGAAGTCATGGCGCCGGTTTTTGAGCCGGCAGCGCGCCACCGCCTGGACGAAGTGCTGACTGGAGAGCTGACGACGACCGAGGCTTGGGCGCTGCGGCCAGACGGAGGCTACGATCACTTGTAGGTGATCCCCGCGGTCAGTGATTCAGCTCGAATTCCACCCCTATCGCGTTCAGCACCTTCGGCGGTCCCATGGATGCGAGCATACCGAAGCCCTCTGCCTTCACACGCTGGTGACCCGCAAGCGCGCGGACTACCGCTCCCAGGGTGTGGAAGTCGCCGAACGGTGCGATCATCGTATGGGCGGTCACGTTCACGAGCGCGCCGTTGCCCAGCGTGAATGTCGCCGCCACGGAATCCGCGGCGGTCACTGAGTCGGCGAACGCGACGCCTCTATGCTCCGGCTCGTCCGGGCTTTCTTTGCGGAACCGCACCTCGATGACGTCGAGCGTGCGCGGCGTGGCGGTCTCGCGCAACCCTTCACCCCGGGCGACAACCGAGTCACCGCCCGCGAGCGCAGTCTTCACGTCGGCGAGGGTCGCGAACGTGGAGTCGTCCCCCTCGTCACCCGTCTCGATGTCGCTTCCTGCGACCAGGTGCAGGATGGTGCCGTCGGCGAGCGTCGCCGTTTGGGCGCCGACGTCCACCGATGCGACCTTGCCCCGGAACTGGAGCTCGCCGAGCGTTTCAGGCGTTTGTTGCCCGATGCGCGTTGTGCCGTCACTGGTCCGTAGCTCGATCTTGCGGTCGAGCACTTGGAGCCAGGCGTCCGGCGGCGGACTGGCATTGGTGAGCAGGTTCGCATTCTGGACATTCAACTCGATGCTGGGGCGGTCGGCCGCATCGTCGAGCCGTACCAGGGCGGCGGTGAAGGCCGCGTCGGTCGGCGCCTGCGGCGTTCCGGGCGCGGGCCGACGCGCCTCGACAGCCGGATGCCGCCCGGCGGCGAGCGCGTTTTGCAGCCGAAGCGTGAATTCCGCGAGCGATGCCGGCGCACTGGGATTATCGTCGTCGCCCTCCTCACGGTCACCCCTGAATGTCGTGCTCCCGTTGACCACGATTTTCAGATCACCGGTCGACAGGGTGACCGTGTCCTCAGTCGCCGAGGCAGTGATGGCCGCGACGCGACCATCCACGCGCTCGTCGCGCGTGAGCTGGTCGCCCTGTCTCACAACGACGCGCCGTGCGATGAGTGTGCCCGGCTTGAGCCAGATCCGAACGCGGGCGGGGCCCGCGCCGAGCAGTGAGTTGAATCCAGGGAGTGTGATGGTGCGGGAGAACTGCGGCCCTGCGGGGCCGGTGCTGCGTTGCGAGTCGCAGGCGAACAGCACGAGTCCGCCGATCATCATCGGCAGGATTCGTGCGGGTTTCAGAATGAGCATGGGCGCACCTCCAAAGTGGCTGCTCGATACGCCTGTAAGACGAACGAGCCTACTCGGAGGTAACGGAATTTTTTGTTGCGCTTTCATCGCGAAACAGATCGAGCGGGTCGTCGTGCGAATGCGAAACGGCGGCTCCTAATCGAGCCTACGGCGCGACTCGCACCCCCAACACGCCGGTGCGCGGGGCCCCGGGTCGATCAAACGCCGTCTGGTATTTCGTGTTCAGGAGATTGCCGAGCCGCGTGTAGAGCTGCAATGTCCCGGTGACCTGCCATTGCATGACCAGCTCGAGCAAGGCATACGGATCGGTGGTGACCCGCTGGCCCGAGAAGCGCTCGCTGAGCACCGTGCGCCGGCCGATGTAGGTGACGCGGGCGAGCGTCATGAGCGACGGGGAGACGTCCGCCGCCACGTAGACATTCCCGGTCGGGCTCGGCGTTTCGGGGAGCACGCCCCCGACGGGGTAGGCCGCCGTATCGAGCCCGGCGTTATCGAGCACTCGAGTTTTCACCCAACTGAGGTTCGCCCCAGTGCGCCAGCGCGCGGACCATTGGTTCTCCAGCTCCAGCTCGACGCCGGCCGCCTGCGTGCGGCCGAGGTTCTTGTTCGTCTGCTTCGACCCCGTGTCGGACGGGACAGTCCGAATCAGGTCGTTGTAGCGTTGGTGAAAGTACCCGATGCCAAGCGTCCAAGAGTGTTGCGGGGCGGTGATCCTCGCCCCGATCTCCCAGCTCACGCTGCTCTCCGGCCGGAGGTCGGGGTTCGGAACCGTGCCCGGATTCTCGAGGAACTGTTGGTCCAGGTTCGGGGCCTTGAAGGCCCGGCCGGCCGCGGCCCGCAGCGCCAGCCGGTCGCGAACAACGTCGACCAGTACGCTGGCGCGGGGCAACAGCTCGGCTTGCATGCCGTGGTACTTCTCCAGGCGCGCGCCGGTGAGGGCCGAGACGCGTGGGCCCAGCCGCCCTTGCAGCTCGGTGAACAACGCAGCGTTGGTGCGGTCGAACTCCGTGTGCGAAGGGCCGAAATCGCCCGCTTGGTCGGTCCCCTCGGATTCCGTCTGCCACGCGGCCCCGTAGGACACGGCCAGCGGGGAGGCCGTACGGCCGAGCGACAGCTCGTTGCTTCCCACATACTCGATCGTGGGCCGGAGCTGCGCGCTGCGGAAGCTGAGGTTGAAGTTGGAGACGAAGAACGGATAGGACGCCGAGTCGAGCGCCTTGTCGTGGGCGTCCTCGTATACGAAGTCGTCCCAGAGCGCACTGATCGTGAGACGGTGATGCCAGGTGGGAGTCGCGTTCCAGCCGGTCGAGACCGACGCCAGCCAGCGGTACTGGCGGTCGCGCTGATTCGGGTCGAGCGGCACCCGGGTGGCACCCGGATCCCGGACCGGCAGGTTCGTTTGCGTCGCCATGTAGCGCGCCGTCGCCGTCACCGTCCAGCGATCGGCCGGCCGCGCGTCCAGCCGCAGCGAGGCGTCGCTCGTGAGGAGGTCGTTGGGGAGCGCATAGATGCCACGTTCATACCCGAAGCCCACACCACTCGAGTAGCGCCAGCGCTCAGTGCCCCCCGACACCGTGAGCTCCGAGTGGGCCTGCGCGCCCTGGCGCTCCGTCCCACCGCCCCCGCCCCCCCCTTCCGCCAGGGCCTCGACTCGAGGCGCGCCCACCTGGCCCTCGTGTGTGATGAATTGCACGGCACCGGCCACGGCGGAGGAGCCCCACAACGCGCTCAGCGGGCCGCGGGCGATCTCGACGCGCTCGACGTTGGTCAGCAACAGCCCGTTGATGTCGCTGTAGCCGCCACTGATGTTGATCGGGACCCCGTCGAACATGATCTGCGTAAACGGCTCGTCGCCGCCGCGGAGGTGGAGCCACGTCGGACCGCCGGGCCCGGAGGCCTCGTTGATCGACACCCCCGGCAGGAAGGTGAGCGCCCGCGCCGCCGACGGCGTCGGTTCGGCCATGAGGTCCCGGTTCTGGAGGACCGACACGGCGAATCCCAGCTCCTGCGCCGTGGCCGGCCTGAGGCTCGCCGTCACAATGAGCGGCGCGAGGTTGTAGCCGCGGAGCGTGTCCCGCGTGGTATCCATCGACTGGGCGCGTTGCGCGCCGGCGGAAATCGGGCTCGCGACCAGCGCGAACACGGCGAGAGCGGTTTCGACCCGACGAACGATGTGCATTGTGACGCTCGCAAGGATTGGGGGAAGCGGGTAAACTGTCTCCTGCGCAGGGACGCCGTCAATGTTGCAGACTGAGCGTCAAGGACTCGGGAAAGGGAGCACGGTCGCAGCGGTCATTGCCGGCAACCTTCTGTTCGGCACTGGCCTCATCTTCCACGCCTTTCTCTACAACTTCTACCTCGATGCTCTGCACCTCCCCACTGAAGTGATGGGCCATGCCGCGGCGGCGCTGACAGCGGGCGGCCTGGTCATGCTGCTCCCCGCGGGAGTATTGACGGATCGCGCTGGACCTAAACTCTCGGTGACGATCGCCGCCGCCGTCCTCGCCGTCGGGCTGGTCCTCGGCGCGGTGGTCACCACGCCACTCGCGGTGTACGCGGCGGCGGCGGTCGCCGGCGCCGGCAGCGGCATCTGGCGCGTGGCCACGCCGCCGATTCTGATGGGACTCACGGAGCCGGGCCCGCGCGCGCGCGCGTTCGCCTGGAACGTCGGGTTGCTCGTCGGCTGGGGTGGACTGGGGACGGCGATTGCGGGCCTCACGCCCGGGTGGCTCGAACATCGCTGGAGCCTCGCGCATCTGGCCGCGATGCGCGGCGCCCTCATCCTTGGCGCCGTCGGCAGTGCCGCGAGCGTGCTGCTGTTCCGCACACTGCGCGGACCGCTCGCGCGAGCGGCCCAGGTCACGGCCATGGCGCCGGCCCCTGCACCCGACCCTGTCAACGGCGCATCCCCACAAGAGATGCGCCAGATGCTCCTGCTCGTCAGCTTGGTCGCCGTTTGGATGCTTGGCCAGGCGCTTGCCGCACCGTTCTTCAACATCTTTTTCTCACGTGAGCACGGGCTTCCGATCGCGCGCATCGGAGTCGTGTTCGCCGCGGTCAACGGGGCCTGGGCGCTTGCCGTGTTGGCGAGCGGAGAAGCGGCGCGTCGCTTCGGCGTAGGCCGAGTGCTCAACGCGGCGCTGCTCTTGTTCGGGCCGGCCATGCTGGGGCTGTCAGTGGCTGGGAGCGTGCAGCTGGCTGTGACGCTCTACTTTTTCCAGGGGCTGATCGGCCCGGTGACAAACCCGCTGATCGATCAATGGCTGCTCGGTCAGACCTCGCCCGAGCGGCATGGGCTCGTGTCGAGTTGGCGGCAGGTGGCGGCGGACCTGAGCGGCATGATCGGCGCGAGCTTCGGCGGCTACTTGCTCGCCTCAAGTGGGTTCGATTCGTTGTTCCGCGTCGCCGCCGCGATCGGACTCATCGGGGGACTCGGGTTGATCGCGGGCGGGCGCGTGGGGCGCCGCTGACGATCACGGGACTCTGGTTCGGACAAACCGTAGGAAGCGCTTGCGGATTCGCTGCCAATAGACTCCGAGGATTTGTCGAGGAGATACCCGCCTGTTCTCCACACGCCCCCCATTCTGCTCATGCGGCCACGCCAGCTCGAGCAGCAGTTCCGTGAGCGTCGTCGCCCAAAGGAACCGCTCGCGGAACGGGTAGGGATGCAGCCGCTGCGCCGACGCCGGCGTCGTGGCGCGCACCTGCTTGCGGAGCCAGCGCGGGGCGACGGCCTCTAGGTCTTTCAGCGTGGGCGCATCCATCGTACCCGGTGCCAGCTGCTCGGCGAGGTAAAGAGCTGGGAACACGAATCGGCCCGTCGCCGTACGGCGCACGAGGTCCGCGAAGGCCCGCCAGTCGGCTTCCCCAAAATCACGTCGCGCGACGAGCACGAGCTCGACCAATCGGACCAGCGTAATCGCGTAGAAGTGGCTGGATGTATGCGCCGCCAGATAGGCGAGCAGGAGCGGTTCTCGCAGAACCCACACGGGCCGCGAGAACTCTTGCCAGACCTCCCCGTCCCGAGGTCCCGGCGTGGGGGGGAGGGTGCCGAACGTCATTGGCCGGCCCGGAAACATTTCGCGATCGAGCGACACATGGAGATCCACGGACCATGGGTTGTCGGCGTGCGCGAGCTCCAGCGAGCGGACGCCGCCGACCGCGGGGGGAGTCCAGGTGGTCCGATATCGGTCGCCATGTCCAGGGCCCTGTTCGGCGAACCCCAGGTTCACGAGCACGCTGCGAGCCGCCGCGACGTCGTGCGGCGCGACGAGCAGGTCAAGGTCTGACGAAGGGCGGGTCCCGGGCTCCGGGAAGTAGCGGTACGCGGTGTCGGCGCCCTTCAGGACGAGCACCTCGATGCCGCGGTCGGCGAAGGGGACGAGAATCCGCTCGAGCTCTTGGCGTAGGCGGGCCGCGCGCTGCCGCCCGTGGTCCAGATGTCCGGCGAGCAGGTCGAGCACGGATTGCTGGGCGTCGACGCGCCCCGTCGCGCACCAGAACCCCAGCAGCGGCCCCATCCCGGCGGCCGAGGCCGCGACGCCGAGCGCCCGCGTATCCGCGTCACGTGGCAGGTCCAGGCGCACGGGACTGGGAGCGCCCGCCAACACCGCGGCCGTGACGCGCACCATCTCGCGTTGCGCCGCCTGGAAGGCGGACGCGCTCACCTCGGGCCAGAGGTCCCGCGCGTCTCGGGTCACGGCGTAGCGCGCAAGCCGCGCGGGGATGTCGTCGTTTTCAGGCTGCATGTCCACGAAGCTAGCGGCAGCCAGGTGCCGCCGGTAAGATCGTGGCTCCATGACTGACGCGATATCGTTCGACGCATCTCCCGACGTGCTCTATCACGGCGTACCACTGCGACACGTGATGGAATTGCCGGTGCTCGGCATCCCCGTCCGCTTCGAATCGAACAGCGCGGCGGCGCTGGCCGTGGTCGAAGCAGCCTTTGGAATCTGGCGCGGGCTGCGCACGAGTTCCGGTCTGATCGCTCCGCTGGGCGTGCGCGTCCGGCTGATCGTCCACGAGGGAGACGAGCGAGACGGTTCCCGAGTGGCGTCGCACGCCCCGGTGACGTGCCGCATGCCGGACGCCGACCGCGTCATCGTGCACACCCCCGGGAGCGTCGGGATTGCGGATACGAGACGGCAGGAGGCCACCGCGTACATCACGCCGGCCCTGCTCGCCGACCGCGCGCACGTGCAGTACAGCATGATCGAAGGCCTGACGCTCACCTTGGTGACGGCGTGTGACCGCTACCCGGTACATGCCGCGGCGATCGCCCGCGGCGGCGTCGCGCTGCTCCTCGCCGGCCCTCCGGGCACCGGGAAGAGTACGCTCGCCTATCAAGCCCATCGCCTCGGACTGCGAGTGCTGTCTGACGACGCCGTCTACGTGCAGCTCAACCCAGAGTTCCGAGTGTGGGGCCTGCCCGGCCGGGTGCGGTTGCTCACGACGGCCGTAACCCACTTTCCGGAGCTGGCGGGGCGATCGCCTACTTTGCTCGCGAACGGGGACGAGAAATTGGTGGTCCAGTACCCCGGCGAGTGGCCCGCGCCGACGGCCCCGGCTCCTGTCGCGACCCGAGCGGCGGTCTGCCTGCTCGAGCGGAACGGGGTGGGCACCACGGTTTCGAAAGTGCCGGCCTCCGCGGCGGAGGTGCAGGCATTTCTCAAGAACGGATTAGGCTTGAGCCGCGCGCGGTTCGGCGCCTCCCTGGACGGAGCGCTGCGGTGGCTGGCCGGCGCGGGCGGATGGCGGGTATCGCTCTCGGCAAATCCGGCGGACGCGATGCCTATGTTCGACGACATGCTCGCCGAGCTCGAGTCCAAGAGCTGAGTGAAAGCGCCACCACCCGGCTTCCTGCGCCATTAGGCTCCGCGCGCGATCCTTAGCGCGTCCTCGAGATCGGGTTTGATCCGCGCGAGCTTCCCCTCACAGAGAGTCACGAGCTGCTCGAGCTCCGTGACCACCGCGCTCGGTGACTGCTCGTTTTTTGTGAGGCGCTTTCGCATCGACACGAGCGCCAAATAGAGCGAGCTCGATCGGCTCGTTTCTGGGTGGCCGACCTGCTCTAAAGCCGTGAGCAGCTTTTTCGCCTGGTCTCGTGCCGTGCTGATGGCACGGACAAGGTCTTCGCGTGCAGTGCTCAAACAGGCCCGGCAGGAATCGAACCTGCAACCCCCGGTTTTGGAGACC
>Ga0066680_10000540_pt1 | contig 13085 bp, 11 predicted proteins | sample GraSoiAngelo_129_FD_62297 | JGI IMG/M metagenome (GOLD analysis project Ga0066680, IMG submission 62297) | Grasslands soil microbial communities from the Angelo Coastal Reserve, California, USA - 14_0927_12_40cm | ecosystem: Environmental > Terrestrial > Soil > Grasslands | place: USA... | reverse complement strand
ATCCAACGCTCCATCATCCGATCGAAGCTGAAGTCCCTCAAGGCGATCTCTTGTCCACGGGCGGCTATCCGAGATACTTCCTCCTTATCTGCTACGAGGCGAACGAGCAGTCTACTCAAGGCTTCGGAATCCTCTTTCGGAAACAGGGGAAGGTCGGCGGCAGTAGCGATCTCCAAAGCCCCCCCGCTCCCGGTAGTCAAGACCGCGCACCCTGCCAGCATGGCCTCCACCATCGTCAGGGGTAACCCCTCGTCCCTGATACTGGGGAATACCAGAACGTCGTGCTCCTTGTATATCCGCGGCATTTGATCGTGCGCGATCTTGCCATGGAACGCCACGCAATTCCCAAGCCGTAGCTGCTCCACCTGCGCCTTGATTCGCTTCAGATAGTCGGCTGGACCGTTCCCCGCCACACTGAGACTCAGCTGCGACCGGACCAATGGGTCGAGGTGCCCAAGGGCGTCGATGGCCGTGTGCAAGCCTCGATCGAGGGAGATTTGGCCCGCGTATAGGATCTTCAGCTTCCCGGCTTCGAGACGCCGTGTGGCGATCGGCGCATAGAACGCTGCCGTCGGCACCCCCCCGTAGATGATTTCCGACGATGGGAACTCCAACCCCGCCTCTCGATGCAACGTCCGCATGTACTCACTTACGAAACACACGTGCCGGGGACGATTCGGAAATTCTCGCGTCGGAATACCTTTCCGGGCGGTGCGCCGTTCCCACACTCTGCCCGCTACCCGAAGCAGAGGACGAAATGGTCGAGGTCCCCACACCCCGTCCCATAACCTGGCCCAGAAGACCGACGGGTCTGCCCCTTGCAGACCGTACTCCTTGATCATCCACCAGTGCTCGATCCAGTGGACGTCCGGAATCCCCCATGCCGGAGGCAGCGGCAAAAGTGTTTTTGACAAACCGTACATGCTCCACCAATTGATGATGTCGGGCTGAAAGCTCTTGACCAACCGGATAAACATCTTCACATCCGACAGTTCGCGCCTCGCCTGGAACAGCGCCCATGGCCGATGCGATGGTTGCGGTTCATAGACGTACTGGTTCAGCACTCGGTGTACCGGGACGCCGTTCAGCTCCTCCGTGCGCCGCTTGAGATTGCCAAGCGGGCTCAGCGGCACTCCGTAGGCACTTGTCAGCACCCGTACGTCGTGACCCGACGATCGCAGCGTCTCCGCCACTTGAGCACAGCGTATTTCGTAGCCCCCGCGATAGTGGGGTGGATACAGGTCCGTCACGACGAGGATTCTCATACACGCCCTGGCTGCTTCGCCGATGAGCGGAGCGGATATGGATCTCGGGCAGGTCTTTCGGGTACCTTTCCAGCAAAATCGCGCAATCTAGAAACTCCCACAGCAACAGCGAGGTTCTCTGGCCGTGCCCGGTAGGGGCCATCTCCTATAAAAGGATATGTGAGTTCCGGCACGGTTTGACCAATGGTGTAGGTGGCTCGATGGCCATGTCAGGCCTTTTGAACAATAGAGACCGCCGAGTTCTAAACCAAGCAACTGGCTGATCTGTGTTCCCTGTGGTTAGGCCAAACGGCGGCGCTGGCTTCGGGGGCGACGATCACATAAAATGAGCCTGCCGCAACTACGGTGGCCATGAAACGACTTGATGATTTAACGCCGGAAGATATCGGTGGCGGGATCAACCTGCTGGACCTCGGCGCGAGTGGACAACCGCCGGAATACTGGACCCGCGTTGCGCCTCTGACAAATCTCATCGGGTTCGATCCAAATAAACAGGAGTGCGAACGTCTCGCAAAGCAAAAAACCGGCTACCATAGCCAGCGGTTCCTTCCGTACGCTCTCGCTGGAAAAACCGGAGAATTTACTCTCCACCGCACCCACAGCATCTATTGCTGGTCATTGCTTCCTCCGGATCTCGAATGGCTCAGACGATTCACATGGTCCGATCTCTTTGAACTGGAGGGCACCCAGCAGATTTCTGCGTTCATGCTCGATGATATCCGCGAGCTGCAGAACGTCGAAATCGATGCAATGAAGCTCGATACGCAGGGATTGGAATTGCCGATTCTCAGCTCCGCCGAAGGAAGAGTCGATCGATGCATCCTCATTGAAACCGAAACCGGGTTCTGTGAAAACTATCGTGGAGAAACGACTTTCGATCAAATCATGCAATTCATGCTGCGAAAGGGATTCGGACTTTTCGATATCAATACCAATCACAGAATTCCAAGAACAGGCCATCTGGCGCCGCAGGCATATAACGAGCAAATGATGTTCTGTCAAGCCGTCTGGATTCGAGATTTTGTGAAACGGCCCCCCGCACAGGCGCTGACGCGCGAAAAGGCGCTGAAGGCGCTTTATATCTACGCAAATCACGGCTGTTATTCATTCGGCGCAGAGATGGCGGCTTACTTCCACAAAGGCGGCCTCATGACGCAGGAAGAACTCGCGCAAACAGCGGACGTATCGTTCTGGACATTGCGCTCGCTAAAACCTTCGATCCGAAGACGGTTCCTCAAAATGGCACTGCAGATTGTTCCCCGCCGCTATCACGGCTCGATCGGGAGCGCCATTAAAGAGCTCGAACGGTCAAAAACGTGATTCCGCGAATCGACGACCTTTGAGATAAGCCTCTTCTCGGCCACCGGAGCGGAGCCGACGGAGCCGATGCACGCGCAGAACCCGGGCCACTCACCGATTTCGGGGACTGCGGTTAGCCGCGAATACCCCCATTTCGGACGCCGCTCAGCCGGTAATCACTGGTCGAGACCCCAGACAAACCGAGGCTCCTTGTTAAATGGGACCCGGCTAACTGATAACCCTTCGTTTCCTCCTAGAAATCAATCTCTGCGGAAAGGACACTATTCTCTTGTAAATAGGCCTCCATAACACCCCCGGAAGGTGTGGCTCAAGGAACCCATAAACCTCGAAAAACCTGTAAACAGGAACGATGAGTAACCATTTCCGTTCTTCGTTGTTCGCCATAATGAACTTGACGTCTCTTAGGACCTTGCGCCACCAGATATTACAGAATGTCGTAAGGCTCCACTGACGTTCCGGGTAAATGGCGAGAAAACCGAGCTCCTCCAGCCGGGATCGTTGATAGACTTTGCGGATTGATTCATTATGAGAGTGATATACCGCTGCCTCCGGTTCATACATTATCTTGTGACCTAGCGAAAGAACGGTCCTCGCCCACATCTGATCCTCGCAATAACAGATCTCCTCGTTAAACGGCGTTCGTTCCCAGACGTCTCTCCGAATAGCCGCGTTGGCATTCGAGAAAAAGTGCTGATCGGGTGAGGTTTGCGCCTGGGACGTAGATTTGAAGCGGCCGAGTAATTGTGCTCGGACCGGCGGATAAGCATTGCCATGCGGCAATTGTTTTCCATAAACACCAGCCACGCTGGCATCAGTGAAATGCCCTACGAGATTGGAAAGCCATCGATCATTTGCAGGAATGGCATGAGCGCTCAAAAATACGACAACATTCCCCGCAGCTTCGGCCGTACCGATGTTGAGGGCTCGACCATACGTGAACTCTTCGCTTCTGATTTGAACCAACTTAATCGACTTGAATCCCCTGACAATGTTCAACGTACCGTCACTGGAGCCAGAATCAACCACGATCACGTCGAAGTCTCTAAATTCTTGAGAATAGATTGATTCGAGAGTCTGAGGTAAGAACACCTCTTCGTTCTTTGTCCTGATTACAATTGATACTGTCATAAACGCTCTCCTCCGAGCACGAGTGGTCGTTCGGCACGGCTGGCTGTATGCTCGCCCCCTGTCCAACGGCCCCGCCGACGGCACCCACCACAAACGGCTCGCTATACTCGCCGACGATCTGCTCCTCCCCCGATTAAAGGCCGTGGGGTTTTCGGCCAGCCACCACTGCCATCGGTCGCGTTCGGCCGCGCGCTCACAACTTTTACCTCGTGAAAATGACCGAGAGCATAGGCTACATAAATGGTCATGAGCTGAAAAGCCCAGCCAAGGGTGATGTCCCTCATTACGATTGGCGGCGCGGACCGAGACTCGTGCCGACGAGTATTATCGGCCGGCGATTCGCCGCCGCCACATTCGCACTCCACGCTTCACCCTTCGCAATCCTTCGATGATCGAAGGATCTAAGTGCGACGCCAGAAGAAACGCTGTGCCGGGGAGAAAAACCTTGTTGTGACGGAGGCAGCCCACCAGCATCCTCCTTGAGTCGCGAAACTGATCGAGGTCGAAATAGTACCTCGCGCGCTCCCAGTACTCTCTCGCCATGTACGTCCGCAGCGGCCTACGAACGTCGGGTGGTGCCAGCGGGAGATGCTTCTCCAGCACCATGAGCCGGGCTTCCATCCAGCGGTGCATCCGGCTCTGAATCGGGCCGGACTGACTACCGTCGTGCCAGCGCCACATGTAGAGGCTACGCCGGATGAGGGCAACCGCATGCTCCCGGGCGATGCGCAACCAGAGATCATAGTCATCCGCGATCGCGATCCCCTCGTCAAAGCCCCCGGCGCGTTCGAAGCATTCCCTTCTCACCATCACGCTCGACGCGCTGGCGATCTCGTTCCAGAATAACAGGTTCCGGACGATGTTTCCCTTGGCGACGAGCAGGTCCTCGGTCCGGTGGGCGTCGATCCACCCGTCCAGGCGACTCGAGATCACCGACTCCCGGCGAATGCCGTCGGCAGTGAACGTCTTCCCGTCGGTGAACACGAGACCACACTCCAACGATCCCTGAATCACCTGCACCTGGAGCTCCAGCTTCTCGGGAAGCCAGACGTCGTCGTGGTCGAGGAATGCGATCAACTCGCCTCGCGCCTGTCTCACACCCGCGTTCCGGGCGGCGGCCGTGCCCCGGTTCTCCTGGTGAAAGTACCGGATCCGCCCGATGTGCGGAGCAAGGACAGCTCTCGTTTCATCTGTCGATCCGTCATCGATCACGATCACTTCCCAGTTGCTGTACGTCTGACGATATACGCTATCGAGCGTCTCACCAATGAATGCAGCACAGTTGTACGCGGGAACGACGACGCTCACCAGCGGCGACGCGCAGCGGCCCCTCTGTCCCACTTCCGTCGGGGCAACCTCCGTCGCTTCAGCCATCCCGTTTCCCCGACAGCACGCGCTCGTAGAGACTCTCGATCTCAGCCGCGTGCTCGACGCTGGATTTCACGCGGGGTACGTTGGCAGCAAGACGTCGTACCTCGCCGGGATTCCTGACCAGATACTCCACCTTGGATCTGAGGTCTGCGGCGTCTCCCACTCTGAACAGGAGTCCATTCTTGCCGTCTTCTACCAGCTCCCTCAACGCACCAATATCTGATGCGATGACGGGAACGCCGAATAAAAACGCTTCTTGCGTAACGAGCGAGAAATTCTCAAACCAGATTGAGGGAACAATGAGCGCGTCCATCTCCTCGAACGCCTTGGCTTTCTGTGCGTCGGAGATCTCGCCCATAAAGCGCACGTTCCGGGCGCCTCCTCGGGAGAGGTACTGATGCGCCGCCTTGCCGTACACGGCCAAGCTGGCGCCGTCGATCCCCGCGAACGCCTCCAGCAGAACGTCGATTCCCTTGAAGACGGCAACCGTGCCGATGAAGCCGCACCGCAAGGGACCGCCGCGATAAGGTCTCCGCTCGTAGCCCACCGGGCGGAGGTCGTAGTTGATGCCGTGGCCACAGTGAACAACCTTCGACGCTGGCAGCCCCTCCTCCACAAAGCGGTCTCGGACATGTTCCGACGGCGCGATGAACAGTCCAACGTCGCGGAATACCCGGTTCACTTGGCAGGGTCTTCCTCGCGTCAGATACCAGGCGCGCAACACCCTCCGGGCGAGCACCGTTGGTTCCCAGCCCCACAGCCTTCGCCACGAGTACTGCCGCTGGACCGTCGCTTCGCAGCAAGCGATGCAATTGCGTCGGTAAATCGGCCACGAGATCCGCTGTTGGTGGTCCAGGAGGTTAATCTGCGGGCACAAAAGCCAGAAGTCATGTAGCGTCAACAGCGACGCCACACCCGCCCTTGCCGCGATCGTCGGCAGTCGCAGCGAGTGGAATAGAAGATGCTGAAAATGCACCACATCGGGTTTCCACTCGCGGAGCACCGAGCTAAACGCGCTCTCTGCCTTTCTCGAGCCTCCACGAAGCTTTGCTTGCTCCCAAGACTCCGCGCAACCGAGGATGAACGCCTGCAACCCGTCCACCTCCCCGATCTCCACCCGCCCTTCGGCCTTCTTTGGAGAAGTGTACAGTACGGCGACATCATGCCTGTCCGCCATTAAGCGGCCCAGGACATACGTATAGAGTTCACTTCCACGTCGCGCCGTGTCCACGAAGCGGTGGATGACGTGAAGAATCTTCATCTGCGAGGATTGAGCGCGGCCAGCGTTCGCTCTACCGCCCGGTCCCAGGAAAACCACTCCTCGGCCAGCTTCAACGCGCCCGATGCGAGGCGTGCCCTCAACTCGGCTCGATCCATCAAGGTCTGGATCGCCACGGCCAGCGCCTCCGGATCGCGGGGAGGACACAAGAAGACGTTCTCCTCATGGAGAAAGAATCGCTCGAGGGTCTTGCCGCGCGTCGAGATGATCGGGCGGCCATGCGCCGCGGCGGCGGCGAATGTACTATTATTCATGCTGACGCCTTCGTCGAAGGGGAGGACGCACACGTCCGCGGCGTGGAGATACAGCGACGCCTCATCTCTGTCCCAGTCGCACTGTCCGGTCCAGACGACTTCGTTCCCAACTCCCAGTGTCCGTGCCAGTTCTTCTAATTCCTTCAGGTATGACAAACGCTCCTCGTGCAGATGGGCAGGCACTCCGCCGGCAATCACCAACCGCGCGTTGTACCCACGACTCTTCACCAGGTGAAACGCCCGTAGCAGGGTTTCCAGCCCTTTATTCGGGAAGATGTACCCGAAGTACACCAGCCCGAATTCCTGGGGCTTGATCACCAACAGTTGCCGCCCAACTTGCCGCGACACTTCATTGCCGCAATCGCACATCCTCACGATAGGTGGTGGTGGAATCAAGACGCACTTTTCCGCGATCGGAGGATAAAGTTGTGCAAGCCGCGCTTCGTGTCGGCCGCCCAGAACGATCACCCTGTCGCTGTCGCGAAGCAATGTACCGAATTCGTAGTCCACTCCCTCCGCGCCAACCCATCGTATTGCTATCTTTCGGATGACCCGTGCGACTAGGGAGCACTTGTCGGCGCGCACTCCCATCGCATTCTCGAACTGCGTCACGAACGGTATTCCCGGCAGAGCGAACTTGCAGATGGTTGGCGCAAAGGTGGACATTGGATGGTCGTTATAGATAAAGCCGATATAGATCATTAGCACTGCGTCCGGCGTGCACTCCTTGATGAACCTCACGAAACGCGGCACGTCCGCCCAGGACCAGCCCCGCATGATCGGGTGCACGTTGAACGGCAGACCCGCGGCCACCGCGCCGCGCGTCGTCAACAGGTGGACATCGACGCCTCTTCGCCCCAGATGTTGACAGAGATGAAGCGCATGGTTAGCCTCGGCCATTCGCATCGGTGGAAAAGCGCCAGAGATGACGAGAACCCTCATCTTCCTCCTGTCCGATGGAGAGCGCGAACGCGCAACAACCTCGATACGTGTGGTGTCAAGATCCGGTCTGCCGAGCGCGCCGGCGTGCTACAGCCGTAGTCACACATTGGAACACTGGCTCTGGCGGATGACCTGGTATCCGTGGACCCGCTTACCGAGACCCCGGTCGAGAACCGACCGACTCCGTAGCCATCCGTCGATGGAAAGACCCATCGGCTGGAGCGAGCTCATGAGGTCACCAATCGTATTGATCGCGTTGTGGTGGATCTCTTCTGCCGCGAGGGTCAAACGCAGCACGACGTCCGCCTCAGGAACCGGAGATGACTCGAGTATCCCGCACGTCCGCGCGAACGATGGTGAACTCGGATCAGCGCGATGCAACAGTGACGCCTGCTCGGATATGAAGTTGTCGTCGTGGTACCCCGGTCGCTGGCCATTCAATTATCCAATCGAGCAACGATCTACCCGCCCTCACGCGCGGGCCATCCAAGCCTCGGCCAGCTCCGTGAAGATGTCATCCAGGCTCTTGGTGATGCTCCAGCTCGGGTAATGCAACTTCATCTTGGTCAGATCGCTGATGTAACAGATGTGATCACCCTCGCGTGCGCGCTCGACGTATTGCCAGTTCATGGTCTTTCCTGTCAACGCCTCAACACGATTGAATGCTTCGAGAATCGAACAGGAGTTGTCGCGCCCGCCCCCGCAGTTGTACACCTCGGCGACGCGTGGTTTGGAGATGAACTCCTGCGCAAAGCGAGCCACGTCGAACGAATGGATGTTGTCTCGAACCTGCTTGCCCTTGTATCCGTACACGGAATAGATGCCGTTCGACACGTTGACCTTGACCAGATAGCTCAAGAACCCGTGCAGCTCGACTGCAGAGTGGGCGGGTCCGGTCAAGCAACCGCCACGCAGGCAGCACGTGGGTAAGCCGAAATAGCGGCCATACTCTTGCACCAGAATGTCACCGGCGAGCTTGGAGGCGCCGAAGATCGAGTGCTTACTCTGGTCGATCGGGAAGCTCTCGGTGATTCCGGCGGCATACGCGGGGTCGTCGTAGTCCCAGCGGGTCGGTAGCTCCTTCAGCTTGATACTGTTGGGGGCATCCCCATATACCTTGTTGGTGGACAGATGCACAAAAGGCGACTCCCCGCAAAAGTGCCGCATCGCTTCCAGGAGATTCAACGTGCTGCCAGCGTTCACGTCGAAATCGTCAAACGGGCGCTGGGCCGCCAAATCGTGACTCGGCTGCGCCGCGGCGTGAATCACGGCGCGCGGCCTCAAGTCCTTCACGAGCGCCATCACTCCCCGGCGGTCTCGCATGTCCAACTCGTGGTGCGTGAACCGTTGCAACTCTTCCTGGAGCCGCTTCTGGTTCCAGCGGGTGTCCCCCTCGGGGCCGAAGAAGTCGGCGCGCATGTTGTTGTCCACGCCATGGACATCCCAGCCGTGGCCGTGGAAGTGCCTCACCATCTCCGACCCGATGAGCCCATTGGACCCCGTCACCAAGAGCTGTCCCGTCCCCATCGCGGGTCCGCCTTTCCTACGATCCTGCCAGGTGACAAACCACTCCACGGTCCAACCCGTCGCCCCGACGAAGCGACCGCCACCCCGTCTCAGGTCGGCTGGTCGCAACGAAACGTTCCAGCATATTGCAGCCGTCTCGGCACACCCGTGGTCGCCGATGCTGGTCCTCAAGAATCTGGACGACTGGAGCTTCGTCGAGGGCGGACGGGAAGGCCGTGGAAGCGTCCCGGATGCACAGACGCTGATCGTCCTGGCCGCTCTGGTGGGCTGGAGGCGTTCCAAAGTATCGGCGCGTGCTTCGTTCCCCCGGCCGGCGCGCGGCGGCTAGTCGACAGCATTGGTTGCAGGTCAACACTACAATCGTAGAGACCACTGTCCACTATCGCATGAAACCCAGCAAAACTTCGCGATTCGAAGGCCGATGAGCGATAAACAGATAGCCCTAGTCGAGTCGCGGCAGAGCAGGAACGACTTTGAAGAGGGAAACGACATGTCTGTATCCTCCAGCTGCCGCGCTGCGCGCTGGTGGGCACGCGGTGTGCGCTAACTACCGGTCCGGCCCGCCGTACCGAAAGGGGCCCGCTCATGCCTGAGTCGGTGTATGTCGTGATGCCCGCGCACAACGAGGGACGCGTGATCGCGAGCGTGATCTACCGGGTTCGCGAGAGCCTGCCGGACGCCCACGTGGTCGTCGTAAACGACGGATCCAGCGACAATACGGCAACAGTGGCGACCGCTGCCGGCGCTCGGGTTGTGAACCTGCCATTCAACTGTGGCTACGGCGTGGCGCTTCAGACGGGCCTCACCTACGCATTCCGCGCTGGTGCCGACATCGTTATCACGTTGGATTCGGATGGCCAACATGACCCCAAGAGCATCGAGCCTCTAATCAAGCCAATTCGGAAAGGAGAGATGGACCTCGTGCTAGGCAGCCGGTACCTGCCACAAAGCGTTTCCTACCGGGTGCCCGCGCTCCGCCGCATCGTCTCACACTGCCTGAGCTTGCTGCTGAGCTTCATCGCCGGGCAACGCCTCACCGACACTACCACGGGCTTCCAGTGCATGAACCGCAAGACCCTCCAACTCTTCGTGACACTGAAAGACTTCCCGGAAAAGACGCCCGACGCGGATCTGATCCTGTATGCCGTAATGACGGGCGCTCGCGTCTGGGAGGTGCCAGTGACGATGCACGAGGACCAGGGAGGCGAGTCGATGCACGGCGTGTTCAAGTCCATGCTCTACATTCCGAAGCTCTTCACCGCGATCTTGAGCGTTCTGCTCGAGTACGCCCACCAAAAGCGGGGGGACCGATGACGATCTTCCAGCTCGGCTCCGGGATGACGCCTATCGGCCACGTGGCGCTGGAGGCCCGCGTGCTGATCTTTCTCTGCGGGCTCGGCCTCTGCATCTGGTCACTGCTCAAGCTGAGACGCCGGTCCCTGCTGGTGGCGACGTGCTCCCTCTTTCTGACCGTGGGCGCGGCCTTCATCTTCTTCGCCACGTTCCCCGGTCTCTTCGATCGTCTGGCCTACTTCAGCGGCATCACGTATCCGCCGACCCTCTACCTCATCGGCTGCGTCGTCATCCTCATCCTCATGATCATCCACCTCGCGTTCAGGCTCTCACTGATCGACGAGCGCTGCCGGCGGATGGCCATCGAGCTGGCGCTGCTCAGGAACCCGCCACCGGATCCGTCCGGGGTAAAGGCTGAACTCGAGCAGTCCAAGGCCGGTGGGGACCACGTGTAAGAGCGTCGAATTTGGCCAAGGAGCGACGCTCTTGCTCTCAGCTGAGCCGCGCGATGAGCCACTCGGTGTTATACCGCATGATGAACTCGCCGATGAGCCGGCGCGCCTCGCCGAGATTCTGGAAGCGGTGGAGATAGAGGCACTGCTCCTTAAGCGTGCACCGTGGTGCTCAATACGTGGAGCCGCCGCCGTGATTGGCTGGGCTATTGAATCTCATCAGCGCGCCGAGCTCGTCGTGGCTGCCCGCGACGGGCGCTCGCGCAGCGGCGGCCGACGGAAGTGATTCATCACTCCGATCAAGGATGACAGGACACCGGGCTCGCCTCGGCTGTCGCTGTCGTGAAGCCGATGTCCGGCAGTCGATGAGCTGTGTCGGCGACGCCTACGACAACGCGATGTGCGAGAGTTTCTTCGCCACCCTCGAGTGCGAGTTGCTGGATCGTCACCGTTTCCGGACCCAAGCCAATACCCGCATCGCGGCTTTCGACTTCATCGAAGGTTGGTACAACCCGCGACGCCGTCATCCCTCGCTCGATTACCGACCGTCCACCGCGCGGAACCGGCGATTGCACAGTGGCCTTGGGATCGTCGATCGACCACGCGGGTGCGGTCTCAGTATCCCCCGCGGTGGCGGTGCCGTGACCATCTCGAAAGCACTTCACCTCTAAACCCGGGCAACTCCAGATCTTCTTGAGGGGGCCGCTACCCCACGCTGCAGTGAACTGAGGCTATGATGCTCGGCCGCCGAGCTCAGACAAGTTCAACAGCGAGCGGAACAACGCCCAGGATCGCTCTTCTGGACAAGAACACGTCTAAGACAATACCAGCACATCCACAAAATGAGCGCCACTGGCGGGAAACGATGCACCGCCGCCCTGACCGACACGAACCCCATTACACCTTTTGGCAAGCTCCAATATATTTCATCCGAGAGAACTGCGGGAATGAGCTGAGGCACGGAAAAGAACTGTTGATAAAGAATTTGCCTCCAAGGAGACCCATGTCCGAGGTATTCCATCACATGGCCTTGATACTGAAAATTCAGGAACAGGTAGAAAAGGCACAGCAACACCGACACTGTCAACAGTGCAAACAGCCTACTCGGCCTGTCCCGCACACTGTCCAGGAACAGTGCCAATCCGAGCATCCAAAGCGGAGTGCTATTGACAAAATACCGTTGGCCAAGATTAAACTCGACAAACGACGGCACGAACATGATTGAGCCCAGAAAAAATTGCAGGACCGTGATTAGCGTCAGGGTGGCGCACATTGCTCGCCACTTTCTCGAGGCGTTCTTCTTTAGGAAGAACAGACTTAACCCAAGCAATGACAGATTTATCAGGGGAGTTGTGGTGAGCAGGCCGTTCACGCTAGAAAATAATAGAGCGGATGCTGTCCCGAGCGTGAACATGTACCCACTTGACCCATATCGATGGACAAATAATCCTGGAAGCAGGGCATCCGCCAGCAGTACCGGCGTGAGTGGTATCAATACGCCAACAAGAAAACCAACAGCTTTCCGCACCATGGGCGCGAATGCGGTTCGCAAGAGATTCCTCGGCCGCAATAGCAGCTCGCTTAAAAACAGCAAGACAAATAGCACATTCTGCTCACGAGCCAAGATCGCGCATCCTAGAGAAAGGCCCGGAATAAGGCCGTCCCTCAGCGATAGAGAACCTAGTCTCACGAGCCAACTGAAGCATGTCAATGACACAAAGAAGAAATCGACCGCCTGCGTGTAGCTCGGGTGAACGAAAGTCCAGGTCCAGATCGCTGTTCCCATATATCCCAAAACTGTCCCCAAATATGCTGACAAGGGGGACACAATCCTACAAAGGGACTTGAAGCAAACGAGCGCCCCTAAGAAGGACGCGGTAACCGACACGAAGACTATCGCCGTGACGTACAACCCGGAATATCCATCTGGAGTTGGTCGAAGACCGAGCCAATGTCCCATGGTTTCCAGTAAATGAGCCGCGGCATACCCAGGCAACCAAGCCAGGGGTGTCATCAGCCGTAATGCCATCAGCCCCCGCACACTATCTCGCCATCCTCGCGCCGCGATCTCTCTTGCCTCGTTCGCAAAATCTAAGTCGTGGTCGATAACTAGAGAGCGGATCCAGGAGACATACTCTGCGCCGTCGCCCGCTATGCCAAGATTCAGGAAGAAGAGACACCCAAAGCCCTCGGTCATCAGAATGAGAAGGGCGGCCAGGCGGAAGTCACACGCACCAGACCGGACGGTCCGCTT
>Ga0066680_10000534_pt1 | contig 13124 bp, 9 predicted proteins | sample GraSoiAngelo_129_FD_62297 | JGI IMG/M metagenome (GOLD analysis project Ga0066680, IMG submission 62297) | Grasslands soil microbial communities from the Angelo Coastal Reserve, California, USA - 14_0927_12_40cm | ecosystem: Environmental > Terrestrial > Soil > Grasslands | place: USA... | reverse complement strand
CTCGGTTCGTACATCAACAACACGCGACTGGACTACGTCGTGGCCAATGTGATCGCCGGGACCACGAAGACAATGACGACGCACCCGGTCAACACGCGATACCATTTCGGTGGCGGGTTCATCGGCGACTACACGGACCTTGCGGTCGGATCCGATGACGTGTTCCACGCAGTCTGGACCGACACGAACCAGCGGCAGTCGATCACGTGGTGGTTCGGGTTCGAGTTCGTGCCCACGACCGTCCACCAGCAGGACATCGTGACCGCCTCCGGGACCCTGTAGGCCCGTCCGCCTCCCGGCGAGAGGAACTCGCGCGGTCAGCGATCGCGATGACGAGCCGGAGGCCGATCCTCAATCGGTGCCTGGGCTGGCGGCTTACGCGCCCGCCAAATTGTCGTCCCCGGGATCATCTGGATCTTGGACAGGGGGAACACGTCGGAATAGGTGCTCTCCCGGGGCGACGGCTCGGGCTCGACGATCTCCGTCACGATGAAACCTGCATCGGTAAGATCGCGGTGCCAGTCCCCGTAGGTCCGATGAAAGTCGACCTCGGTCTCGTGTGCTTCCTTGGAGACGATCGGAGTCCGATCGAAATAGCTCCTTTTGACGAGGAGCCCCCGTTCTTCGGTGATCGCGTAGAACGGTGACATCCAGGAGAAGGCGAACAGGCCACCCGGACGGAGCACCCGCTCGATTTCGCGAAACGCGCCGTGGATGTCTTCGACGAAGCCGAGCGCGTAGGCGGAGAACGCGATGTCGAAGCTCGCGTCGTCCAACGGGGAGAGGTCTTGGGCGTTTGTCTCATGGAAGCGGATCGCCACCTTTTTCGCTCGCGCGAGAGCGCGGGCGTGATCGAGCTGCGCTCGGGAGAAGTCGATCGCCGTGACGTGGGCGCCCATCTTCGCGAGATGGACCGCGGACTGACCGCCGCCACATGCAATTTCCAGGACGATCTTGTCCGCGACGGATTCTCCAAGGATCTTCAGTTCGCGCTCTGGCGGCATCGATGGCCCCCAGAGGACGTCGCCTTCGAGCTCGGCGTGGTGGCGGGCCTGGTACTCCTTGCTCGTCGCGTTCCAGTTGTCGCGGTTGGCCCTGGTGAAGGGAGAGTCGTCGGCCACGAGTGGCAGGATGGAAGGCGTCCCCTTTTAGCATTGCAGCTGACGCCGACAGGTCGACACGACCATCGCGCTCATCGTGGCGCTGCAAAAGGGAGAAAACGATCGCTCTCGGAAGCGCTGGGTGTCAAGCCGTGAAAAGGGCCTTAGAATCCTAGGCGAGTCTCGCGCTCATCGTGATCTCCGCCTTCAGGAGGCGGGAGATCGGGCACCCTTTCTCGGCCGCGTTCGCGGCGGTCTGGAACTTCCCGGGATCGGCGCCGGGGACCTTCGCCGTGACATCGAGGTGGATCGACTTGACCGTCCAGCCCGCGTCCGTCTTGTCGAAGTTCAGAGTCGCCTTCGTCTCAATGCGTTCCGGCCGATAGCCGACTTTCTCGAGTTCGCCCGATAGGGCCATCGAGAAACACCCCGCATGCGCGGCGGCGACGAGCTCTTCCGGGTTTGTGCCCGGCGTGTCGCCGAATCGCATCGCGAAACTGTACGGAACGCCTCTCAGCGCACCGCTCGCCGTCGATACCGCGCCCTTCCCGTCTTTGAGGCCTCCGTTCCATTGAGCGCTCGCCTTCCGTTCCATCGGATCACCGCAGGCGGAAATCGAGCGGGACGCTTAACCCTATCCTCACATCCGCCCGGCGGCTCGGAGGACATGAAGCGCGTCAGCCGTCACCCATTCGTTCATTTCCCTGGGTCGTGCGACGCCCCAATCCACGTACTCGGCTCGGGCCTTCACGCTCGAGGCGACGGCGTAGAGCCGTCGCTCGGCTGCCCACCCGCCTCCGGCGAGCTACTTCGCTTCGAGGAGATCCAAGGCCTTCTTGCACCGCGGGTCGTCGATTCGTCCGATCTCCGCGATGGCCTGCAGGCCTCCGAGGTTGTCATACCCGTGGTAGAGCGGATAGTGGAGACGGAGGAACTCCGGGTTCATGACGCGACCACTGTGTCTCTCGATGAAAAGGTGGCGGCTCAGGAATACTTCCGCGGCGCGCGTCGCCGCTTCCCTCGCCTCGTGATTCTTCGTCCGGGTCGAATGAAGCGCAAGCCCGAGCATCGGGTGGCGGGATTCCCAGAACGAGGATGTGTCGGCGCTGGAGTGCTTGTCGCAATTCCAGCCGCCGTCGGGCCACTGCCAATGTAGTAGTCGCTCGACGAGGGCGTCCGTGCGCCCATCCGCGATACCAAGTTTTCGTGAGGAAGTAGAGCGCATTCCCCTGTTGGGAAGCGCATCTCCGATACCGTCTCCTGATCCGCGGCACACCAACTCCGCGGTAGGCTTCCGCCTCGGTCTTCGCATCGAATTCGTGGTAATACGTGTCGGCGAGCCAGCGGTCTAGAACCTGATCTCGCATGGCGAACAGCGACCGATCGGCCCTCGGATATTCGATGTCCGCGAGCGTTGCCAAGACCCAGTGGGCGCCTTGCCATTTCGAATACGGATTGCCGACGGGTCGGAGGCGGCCGCGCGAATCCGGTGGGCGAGGAGCGTTCTCACACGCGGACAGAGACGAATCTGTCGACCAAGACCTTGGATTCGTTTTGAGCGAGGATTTTCTTCTAGGACGTGGACTCGGACCATCCACCGGACCGACGGTTCTCTCGACCGGAGCAGGGTCTGACAGACCTGCTCGAGACTCATCCACCACGAGATTCAGTCGAACGACTTAGCCCTTGCTCGTCGCGCATCTTTTTCCGGCGTTCATCGATTCGTCCGCGATGGCCAGGGTCGCGGTGGGATTCCGCGTCAAGTCCGGATGGGCCGCTGCCGTGGTGCTCTCCGGGCCTTCGTCCTCCCCGAGCGTCCTTCATTCTCGCAGAATCGAGCTGAGCGATCCGGCTGTCCCGGAGTCACGGCAACCGTTCCACGCGGTTGACGATGCGCAAGGGGATCTGGAACCGGATGACGGGCGCATCAAGGAACGCGCGCGAGTCGTCCGTCGCGCTGCAGCCATGTCCATCGGGGAGCTCTTGAAGGACTGTCTCCGGAACGGCTGGAATCCGCAGCGCGCCGGAATTGTCACGGGCAGCCTGAGCGATCCGTCGACCATCCTTTCCCCCCACATTCGCGCCCACGCCATGGAGGGACACCTCTTTCGGACCGTCGTCGAGGACACCCTCCGATCGCACGAGCTGTCCTGCATCGTGCTCGGCGAGAAGTCGGCCTTCAAGGCGGCGAGCCGAGCGATCCATCACGAGGAGGACATCCTGAAGCGGACCGTGACGAATCTGGGACGCTGCTTCGACGGTCCGTGGCGCGCGGAGGAAAAATTGGCAGCGCTCGCGGCGTGGGTGGCGATTTCGGAGAGCGAGCTCGACCAAGCTAAGCGGTAAGTGCGTGGAGGCCGCTCGCTGCGACTCCGAAAGCTCCGAATTCGGAATCCTCTCGGACAGGTGCTACACTTTTCCGGCCCGCTTGCTGAGAGCCTTGAGGACGATTTCGCTCGCCTTGGGGAATGGAATGGTCCGGTGGAGTTCGAAACTGACGAACGGAGCCCAAATCGACAAGTCCTCAAAGGCCTGTTCTTCGGTGACGTCGCCCGTGATGAAGTATCCCGCGCCGCCTTCGAGGAATGCGTGTACTTCTCGGAGCCGTCCCGACTTCAGCTGGCTACGAAGCAATGCATCGAATCCTTCTTGCTGCTTAATCTGCTCCGCGGGGGTTGGCGGAGGCGGAAGGCTGGTGTTCACCTTCCACAACCCGAAGTAAGTTGCCATGGAGTCGGAATCGACTGCTCGCTATTAATCCATTCTTGCAGAATCGCAGTCGGATGGGAATACAGGTGGTGGACCGACGGGCCAGAACGCGGCAGGCAATGTATCCTCGACTCCCCTTGGACAACCGGCCGTGAGAGCCAGAAAATGGTCCCCTACCGGTCGACCCAGAATTTTCGGTCCGGAGAAAAGCCCGTCACCGGGTTCGTGTCTTCCCCTTGGAATAGCCTTATGAGAGATCTTTCCGATGCAAGTCGGCGGAGGCACGACGTCGTGGGGTCGGGACCGCCGATTGAGGTTGTTCATTTCGCGGATCCTTGGTGCTGGTGGTCTTGGGGACTTGAGCCCGTCCTCGGGCGCTTGAAGGAAGTATACGGCGACAACGTGCGGGTCACATACAAGATGGGTGGGCAGTTCGAGACCCTGCAGGAATGGATGCGGGAGTATGGCGTTGACGAGCGCACTACCCCGGATTGGGTCCGCGAATCGATCGAATTGACGAGAATGCCCCTGCGGCCGGACTACTACCGGCGGACCGGCGTGACGAGTTCGTATCCCGCGTGTCGTGCCTTCAAAGCCGCCCAGCTACAGTCCGAGGAGCTCGCTGCACGATATCTGCGTCGCATGATGGAGGCCTTCGGCCTCGAATGTCGACCGGCCAGCGATGACGAACTCATTCGCCTCGCGGAGGAGGTCCGCCTGGACGGGAGCCGAGTGAGGAAGGATTCCCACTCCGAAAAGGTCGCGAAGGCGCTGCACGCAGACGTGGACGAGATGCACCGGAGCGGCGTGAACTTCCTGTCCCTTCTGATTCGCAACCGTGATGGGCGGCAAGTCGTCAAGGGTGAGATCTTCACTGCAAAGCCGTTCGAGACGATCATCGATGACCTTGCGCCCGGCCTCCCGAAGCGGAGCCCGGCGGACATCCTGGAGTACGCGGAGCATCACCGCGCCCTCACTCCCGCGCATGAGATTGCGGAGGTGTTCCGGATTCCCGAAGCGGATGCGTACCATCGGCTCGAGGATTTGGCTGCGGGAGACCTGTTGACCGCACACGCGTTCGACGGGATTACGGCGTGGCGCTGGGCCGACAAGAAGGTAGAGAAACTCCCGCTGGACCTCGTGAAAGTCTCCCACGTGCCGCCCGAAGTCCAGGTCGAAGCAGTATCAGACCTCAAACCGATCGTCACGAAGGCCGTGCAGTCCCTCTATACGGAAGTTGCCACCCGGCCGGACAAGGCGTACCACTTTCCGCTGGGCCTTGAGGCGCTCCGGTATCTCGGCTATCCGGAGGAGGATCTCCGGAAGCTGCCCCCGACCGCGACGGAGTCATTTGCCGGCGTCGGGTACCCGCACGCCGCGAACGTGATGCGGCCGGGCGACACGGTGCTCGACATCGGCTCGGGCTCCGGGACGGATGTCCTGTACACCGCCCTGAAGGTCGGCCCTAAGGGGACGGTGTACGGCCTGGACATTACGCCCGCGATGATCGCGAAGGCACGGACGAACATCGCGAAGATGGGTGCGCGAAATGTCCAAATCCTCGAGGGGGACGCAACGAAGATCCCGCTGCCCGACAGGAGCGTGGACGTGGTCACGAGCAACGGAGTGCTGAACCTCGTGCCGGACAAGCCCGCAGCGTTTGAGGAGATTTTTCGGGTGCTGAAGGATGGTGGTCGCCTGCAGCTCGCGGACATCGTCGTGGAAGAGGACGTCGGCGCGGTCTGCGGGCTGAACCCGCAGCTCTGGGCGGACTGCATCGGCGGCGCGGCGGTGGAGAAGGAATACCTGGCGACGATTCAGGACGCGGGATTCTGCGATGTTCGGATTCTACGGAAGGTCGACTACTTCGCGAAATCGTCCTCGGAGAGCACGAAGCGGATCACGAAATCCTTCGGGGCGAAGAGCGTCGTCGTTTCGGCGGCGAAACCATAGTCAGAGATGTGGATAGGTCTATTCCCGAGTTCGGCGAGAAGCGTTCGCTTTGCGAATGGCCGCCTCTCGTTTCTTCACCCAGGTCTTCGCCCTTCCTGCGATCCATTCGAAGTTCTCACCCTCGGCGGGAGCTCTCTCCCGCTTGCGGCGGTCGCGAACGATCCGTTCGACCTTTCCCCAGGGTGGGGCATCCATGAATGTGTCGAAGGCGAGATCCTCCTGGAGAAGTCCGCGTCGCATGAGTGAACCCGCCGTCTCCCAGAAGATCGCCATCGTCGAGAAGTGTTCCCATCCTTCGCTCCCCCGGGGAAATCGTTTCTCGAATTCCTCGAGGCTCAGGCCGTCCTGCAAGCTTCGCCACCACTTCCGAGCTTCGCGCACGGAATTCGAGAGGAAGATGTCCATCAGCGTGAGCAGGACCTGCGCATCTTGCCTCGTGGGTCGTGGCATGGACGCGGCAACGGCGAGACGGGCTTATCAGCCCTCTGGAACGGTCCAGGCGCCGTCGTAGTTCCGGACGTGCGGATGATCCTCGGTCGTAGTGAGATAGTACTCCTGCTTTATCTCCCTCGTCGCACTTGGAGGAGGGCCGCCTTGCGATGGGCTTCCCGTTCACGCGGATGACCAGCGGGCTCTTAGGTTCCATACTAGCGATAGCACTTTTCATGGCGCTCGTCAGCATCAATTCTGTCCCGAGCGCTCGCTCGGCCGATTCAATCCCGAGCGTCGGCGCGGTAGACGACTCTCCGGCCCTGTCCAATCCATGCGACGCGGCTGTGACACCACAAGTCGGTGATGCTTCCTTTGATCTCGCTGCACCAAATGAGCAAGACGAGAATCGCTCGGATTCGACTTGCCGACCCACGAATTTCACGCACCACGAGGCGCCAGAAGATTCCCTCGCTAACGCTTTCGGACAGCTTCGATTGCTAACAATTCCGGTTCCGATCTTAGTTGGGCGCCTGAAGAAGGGCCGTCTTCTTGAGCACCCCTCTCGCCAGCGGATCGTTGATGCGGTGCACGCGAATCCAGGCACCCACCACCGCGAACTCCAGCGGAACCTACAGGTGTCCAATGGGACGCTCGCGTACCACATCCATCGGCTGGAACGCGCAGGTCTATTGCGATCCTTCGAGGCAAGTGGCAGGAAATGCCACTACATTCCGGGAGACGTCGCAGATCAGAAGCGACCCCATGTGACGGTCTGTGAACGTGTCCTCCTTGCGGCTTTGTCGGAGCTTCATTCCGCCGGAATCCACGAGCTCGGCCAGGTTGTGGGTCTCAAGGCCGCGAGCGTCGCATACCACATCGGAAAGCTCCGGTCTCAGGGAGTCGTGGAGGCCCGGCGTCACGGCCACATCATCATGTTGTCCCCTTCAGTAGACGGTCTGACTTCTAAAATCCGTACCACAAACCATAGGCCCGTTTGACGACATCTGCGTCGCCGTAGGTGGAGGGATTAGATGCATTCATCGACTCGCGTCTTAGCGACGGCTTGTGCCCTACTCATGGTCTTCCTGGCGTTCAATTCGGTAGGTGTCCGCGCGAGCCCGCCCACATCGGACAATGAGCTCAATCACTCGTTGGCGTCGAATGGGGGGAGCGCGAGCTCGTCCGGGTTTTCCGGGGTGAATGGACACGCGAACGCCATCGACGGCAGCACGTCGACCTATTGGCAGAGTTCCACAACGACGGGTTGGATCGCCGTTGCTTTCTCACCCAGAGCCTATGTGAACGAGGTCCACATCCACTTCCTGAGCGGCAGCACGATCTATCCCGGTCTTTCCTTGTACCTCGACACGAATGCGAACGGAGCTTTCGAAACGGGGGAGAAGCTCTGGTCCACCACGACGAACTCAGTCCGCGACGTGGTCGCCTCGGTAGTCGTCTCATTTGCGTCGGGGATGAAAGTAACCATCGACCTGACCTCGGGAACGAATCAGCCGAAGATTGCTGAATTGGAGGCGTACCTCCGCAGCGATTCGGACGGTGACGGTCTCACGAACAACCAAGAAACGAGCACGGTCTACGTCCAGGATTCGGCGGCCGGGGGCTTACCCCTCAACGTGCCCGACGATGGTACAAACGTCGCTTCGAGCTCCGCCTCGCTCGCTCAATTCTGGGGGAATCCCATCCTCGGGTTGGCGAACTTCACAGTAGACCATGCGCGAAAAACCGATCTCACGGCCCAGATCGGCTACTGGGATGGATCGGTCTGGGTCGATCGGTACGTGTGGGATCCCGGTCGTCGGCTCGACAAGGTGAGCATCACGCAGCCTGCATCCAATGCCTACGTGTCAGGACTGGTCCCAGTCGTTGCCTCGGTCTTGCGGCCGGAGATCACATCGAAAGTCGAATTCCGCGTGAGCGGCGTCTTGAGCGCGACGGTCTCCACGCCCGTCGGAAGCAACTTCAGCTGGACCTGGAACACGAGCGGGCGACCGGAAGGGGCAGTCAAGCTGAACGTGACCCAGTATGACACGATTGGCGGGAAGGCGTGGAGCGAGATCACCGTCAATGTCGACCAGCCGCCTCAAGTCACCTGGGTCTCTCCGGCGGCCGGGTCCACCGTGAGCGACACAGTCACTATCAAGGTCACTGCGACCGATCCTTCCGGCATCTCGTCGGTCGCCTTCTATATCGACGGGCTTTTCCTGGCGAAGGTCTTGTCTCCCAATGCGGGGACAAACGGATACTCGTCGGGTTGGGGGACATCCGGCTACTGTTCGAACATTCAGCATATCCTGAAGGCCATCGCGACCGAGGTAGCGGCTCCCTACCTCACATCATCCCAATCGGTCACCGTGACGGCGAGCACTTTCCCGCTCGTCTGTATTACAACCCCTGTGAATGGGGGCGTGGTCAAGGGCATCCGGACGGTGACCGCAAGTCCCACCGCGGCCTCCGGGAAGACGATCAGTAAAGTCAGCTTCTACCTCGACGGGTCGCTCCAGTACACCGCCACCGCTTCCCCATGGACTTGGAGTTGGGACACGACGTTGACCACAGATGACACGCATTCGCTTAGCGTCATTGCGACGGATTCAGCTTCCAAGACCGCAAGCGCCGCCATTTCCGTGACAGTATTCAACGAGATCATTTGCACGCCCAGGCGCTGCCCTACCGGCCCGACCGGACTGAGCTCAGTCGGAACGAAGACTTCGGCAGTATCGACCTCCGCGACGTCATCCGCATCAACAGTGGGGATCCTCGCATCCGAATGGAAGCGAGGTGAGGTGGATGTCGGAACGAAGGCGACCGTTGTCGTTGACCTCGTGAACGCGCAGAGCTCCGCAAGCGCGGCAGAGAACGTCTCTCGCATCCTTCGCCCCAGTTTCCCGGTCTCCACCTTCATGTCCCGTTTGTATTGGCATCTCATCATCCGCGATTGGACTGCTCCGACGGCAGGCCAGATCACCGCCTTTACCCTACGGTTCGAAGCGAAGTCCGACCCCTTGAAAGCGGACACGGATGGCGATGGGATCTTGGACGGCACCGAAGCCACGTTCTGGGGCACGCTACCGGTGGCTCGGGATTCCGATGGAGATGGCCTGACCGATGATTACGAAATTGTACCCCATTCGTTGACGTTGACTCTGAACGGGGTTGTGACGACACTGGCCCCCTTCACGACCTCCCCGATCAACGCTGACACGGACGGCGACGGCTTGAGCGACGGAGAGGAACGATCCCTCGGAGTTGACCGCACGATCACCAACCCGCTGAGCGTGGACACGGACGCCGACGGACTCTGGGATGGGTTTACTATCGGCACGCACCTGGGAGAGCTGACTTACAACGCGAACGCCACCTTGACGGATACGGACGGGGACACATTCTCGGATTGGACAGAGGTTAACCCGCGATCCCTGATCCTGACAATCAACGGCGCGAGCATCACGCGCACCGTGACGACCTCCCCATCGTCCGCGGACACCGACGGGGACGGGCTGAAAGACAACGAGGAATGGTACGGGACCTCCGTGTTCGGCGTCAAGACGGACCCTTCGGATCCCGACACTGACCACGACAACCTGGTTGACGGACAAGAGCGCTACATGAAGGAGGTCGCGATGCCGTCGAGGATGTCGGCCGGAACCTCCATTACCGTGCCTCTCGCCGTGCGCATCGCCGGTCCGGTGGAGAAGGTGACTGTAAGCTACGGGCTCTCAACGATCGACGTGTCAAATTTCTATCTGTCGCTGAGCCAAGGGGCAAACAGCCTCGTCCTGCGGAATCATCAGGGGAGTGGCCTCGTCAACTTCAGCTCGACGAACCTGCCTTCCTCCATGTTTGGCGGCGGGACATACACCCTTTCCCTTTCATCTTGGGCCTCGGGCGGGATTCTCGAGAAATACAGCATCCTGTTCACGATTCGCACGTCTCCGATCCTGGCGGACACCGATGCCGATGGCTTGAACGACTCAGAAGAGACGACGTATGGCCGAGACGGTTGGATCACGGATCCCCAGCTGTCCGACACGGATGGGGACACGTGGGGTGATTCCTTCGAAACGGTTACGAAGGGAACGAATCCCCTGTCCATCGACACGGACGGCGACGGTGTGCGGGACAATCTGGACATCGACCCGCTACATAACCTCGTCGTGCGGGTGACGGTGAACAGGATTCATCACGGAGCGTCGCCTTGGTGCACTCCTGAACTCGTCGGCATTGTCCGCGTGAACGATGCGTACACTTGGGTTACACAGCATCTCCAGGCAACGGAGGATGGGTACTGGTCGCTCGGTTGCTTCGCCAACATCTGGTCGACCGCGTCTTTCCAAATGAGCTATTACGCCGACGTGCCCGACGATGTCTCGACCTTCACTCTGCGCATGACGGCGTGGGCAATCAATCCGGGCAGGGGGGACGACATTCTCGTGGATCAAGCGCAGTCGTATTCGCTCAATACCGGGATTCCCTCGCAGACTTTCTCGAATGGGAATTCTTGGTACAAATTCGACGTGTCGACTGTCGCATTGTCGAAGGCGAAAACAATCTTGATCACGGACCCACAAACGACGGTCACCTCGGCCGCGGGGATGATTCGGACGGCATCCCAGGACCGGTTCTTTGTCTTCTCCCTGAACGTCGATTCCGCATCGTCGCCCCTGGAATCCGGAATCGACACGATTCTCGTGCCGCGATCCATCTTCCTCGATACGAAACTCAAGGCAGATTTCGCGGCCGGATTGTACGCTCCTCTCTCGAACGTGCCGATTTATGGGGACGATCTCTCGAAGGCTGCGATTTCCGACGGCGTTGCCGCCGTCATTGCAGGTGCTCTCACTGGTTCGCAGGCAAACGACGTCTTGAATCGACTCCTCATGAACGCGTCAGGAGGTTGGTCGCATTCCTACGTAGACATAACCTCGCAGGCTCTCGTCGCGAACCTCCCGTACGATGTCGTCAAGATCCTGCCTTGGCAGGCCGTGACGAACGGTCCAACGGGGGCTCTGCCGCAGGATTTCTGGTCGAAAATCGGGGCCGTGACATCGACGGTCGTGAACTCGCTCGTGTATGTGGGCCAACTGATCTACAAAGGTCTCGTGGCCCTGGGGACCTTCCTCACTGACCTAGCGACGGCGATCGTGGAATGGGGCATGAGGTCGCTCGGGGCGCTCTGGCAAGCGGTTACGACGGTTGCTCAAAAGATCGCCGATGCGGCGGTTTCGCTCTTCAACTGGGTGAAGGACTTCGTCGTCGGGCTGTTTACGACTATCATCAACGGATTTAGCGCCCTCATTCAAAACGCGATGAGCGGGCTGACGACTGCCGTCACCGGCCTATTCCGCAACAAGGGGACCTTGACGTCTCTCCTTCTCGGGATTCCATTGGTCATAGGAGCCGTTGTGAAGGTCAGGGATATCATCGAAAATGTCTTTGAAGTCCTCGAGGTGGCTGAAGCCGGGATCACGGCGGTCTTGGCCATCCTCTCAGGCGGGACCGCGGCCGTTGTCAAGACGCTGATTAGCCATCTCACCACGGAGGCGCTGCTTAAGGCGGTTGTCGCTGCGACCATATTGCAACTCATCGGGACCGTTGTCGATACGATTAGCGAAAGCGCCCTAAACAACACCCTCGGGCTCGTGTTCAAGGGCGCCATCGGCCTCATCATCCTCGGGGGAGCAATTTGGGAGTTGTACAAGGACACGAAGAAGATTACACCCCAAACAAAGTGGCCCGCGGTAGCTGCTTCCTCGCTGGTCGGATTGTTAGTCGAGCTGGCGTCGGGACTGTTCACGGAACAAATCATGAATGCTCTCGGGACGAACGATCCATTGGTCCATGGCGGCCTCCTCGCGTTCTTTGACGAATTAGCGTTCATCGTCTCCTTCTTCGGGGTGGTTAAGCTCTTCAAGAAAGTGGCTGGTGAGGACTTCCTCAAGACCCTTCGAAAAGTACTTACAGCAGTCATGAGCGATGTTGAGGACGCGATCACTTTCGTGGGCTTCGTCGGCACCGAGGCGGGTATCGCTTCGCATGTGGTGACTAATGAATACGGAATCTCCATCTGAACCCACGGCGAGGAGGCGTCTCCGGGTAAGGGATCTCATACCGGTCTGGTTCATGATTGCCTTCTTTTCAGTTCTTACCCTCGTCATGGTGCGCGGCCTGATCGTGCAGGTCATGAATTCCGAGTTTGACATAGGCACTTGGCGGTCATTTTCACTGATCTTCTTTCTGATCACGTCCGTCTCTCTCGCGGTTGCTTTTGCATTCTTTGCCCGAAGTCGATTGCGCAGCCCACCAGCTTAGGAGAAACCCTCGAGTTGCATGCGCAGTCGTAGTGAGATCTTCGGGGTTGACAGCTTGCGGGCTTCAGTAGAACCAAGGCCTAAGGAAGCGGTTGGAACACTTATTTCGGGCTCTGTTGCCGAGTCAGATAGCTAGGGGGATCCGTAGGGGGAGTGACGAAAGCTACACTTCCTCGGTTCATCGACCTCCCGGCCGCGTGCAGTTTCTAGGGTTGTCGCCAGAAGCCTAGGGCTTCTCGATGGGCGTCCGCACGAGGTTGCCCCATTCCGTCCAGGAGCCGTCGTAGTTCCGGACGTGCGGGTAGCCGAGGAGGTACTTCAGGACGAACCAGGTGTGGGACGACCGTTCGCCGATCCGGCAGTACGCGATGACCTCCTTGTCCGGCGTCACGCCTTTCGGCTCGTAGAGGGCCTTCAGCTCCTCCGGCGCCTTGAACGTCCCGTCCTCGTTGACGGCTTGCGCCCAGGGGATGTTCTTCGCCCCGGGGATGTGCCCGCCACGCTGCGCGTGCTCGGTCGGATACTCCGGCGGCGCGAGGATCTCGCCGCTGAACTCTTTCGGCCCGCGCACGTCGACGAGGACCTTCCCCGCCTGCTTGTA
>Ga0066680_10000526_pt1 | contig 13196 bp, 16 predicted proteins | sample GraSoiAngelo_129_FD_62297 | JGI IMG/M metagenome (GOLD analysis project Ga0066680, IMG submission 62297) | Grasslands soil microbial communities from the Angelo Coastal Reserve, California, USA - 14_0927_12_40cm | ecosystem: Environmental > Terrestrial > Soil > Grasslands | place: USA... | reverse complement strand
GCGGGAGCGCTGGCGCATCTTCCTGTCGCGAAGGTGACGAATCTCGTGCGCACCATGGAGGAATTGAAAGAAGCGGGGTATTGGCTGGTAGGCCTCGACGAGGAAGGGGACAAGAGCTATTCCGAAGTGGACTACACTTCACCGGTGGGCATTGTGCTGGGAAGCGAAGGCAAGGGCTTGCACGATTTGACGCGCAAGCGATGCGACTTTGTGGTGAAACTGCCTACCACGGGCCCGGTGAAATCCGTCAACGTTTCCGTTGCTGCAGGAGTCGTACTCTTCGAAGTTCTCCGCCAGCGACACTTCTCTCGGAAGCATTGAAACGCTCATGGGCGAATCAAAAATCACGGTTGGATCGTTTTCGAACTGGCTGCTCTCCCGCTGCATTTCACTTGTCATGCTAATCGCTGGTTTGATTCTTGCGGTCGTCAACATACAGCCGTTCCAGTTGCAGTTTTTTTTGCATGGGAATGCTCTTGTCGATCATAGGCGTCATGGGTTCCCATGATCTGATTTACGGTGTGGCCGACCAGGAGGGTATTCATTACCGCCAATACTTGACTCTGAGACTTCTCAAGTGGGAAGACATTGCAATTATTAGTTGGACGGATGCCAGCTTTGTCCATTTTCATGTCAAAGGCAGAGGAAGTTCGCGCACGATTCTTTCCGCGCGATCGCAATACAAATCTTGGACACAGCTGTATTCAGAACAGCCAGAACTTATCCGGTGGCTCATCTTGGCCAAGCCGCCAACCGCGGACGGGATCGAACTCCGGGATCCGGGGGCTTCCGTCTCTATGCTCCTTCGGTGGGACCCAGTCGCAGCACGCCGGATATTTCAATTCCTACTCGTCTTGATTGTCGTGATACTGATTTTATCAATTGTCTCCGGTCGCCGCTAAAGCATGAAACTAGACATCCTTTTTACTTGTCGTACTGAATCAGGGAGAAGACGTCGACGCCGGTGAGTTTCTTGCGGCCGTTGAGGAAGGTGAGCTCGACGGCGAAGGCTGCTCCTTCGACAATGCCGCCGAGCTGCTGGACGAGTTTTACAGTGGCGGCGGCGGTGCCTCCGGTGGCGAGCAGATCGTCGCAGATGATGACGCGCTGGCCGGGTTTCACGGCGTCTTCATGAATTTCGAGGGTGTCCGTGCCGTACTCCAGCGCGTAGGAAATGCTGGCGGTCTTGGCGGGGAGCTTCTTTGGCTTGCGAACGGGAACAAAGCCGGCGCCGAGCCGATAGGCCAGAGCGGGGGCGAAAATGAAGCCGCGCGCCTCGATTCCCGCAACGATATCAATCGTGTGACCTTGGTGGTGTTCGCAGAGGCGGTCGATGAGGAGATGGAATCCCTCTTTGTCTTTCAGAAGCGTGGTCAGGTCGTAAAAGAGAATCCCAGGCTTCGGGTAATCGGGCACTTCGCGGATCAGCTTCTTCAGGTCGTTCATTCGAACGTTTCCTCCCGGCTCGATTCACTGCGCTACGCACACTTCAATAATCGCTATGGTCGATGAAAAACCCGGCCCGGTCTTGCGCATCCAAAATGGCAGGCTCTTCGCGCACTTCGCTGACGCTGGAAAACCGCGGTCCTCGCTCCAGCATAGAGCGCAATTCCCCGTGTTGCTGCGGCGTGCCCACGGCAAATACTTCCACGCGGCCGTCGCTTAGATTTCTCACGAAGCCGCTGACACGCAGTTTTTCCGCGGCAGCCAGCGTGTAATAACGGTAGCCCACGCCCTGGACCATACCCGATACGAAATACCGCTTGGCTTGTTTTGTTTCGCTCACGGAGCTCCGAAATTGTAACAGAGACTTCTTGTTTCTTCCTGGCCAGGGTGGAGCCGGACTTCAGCGCCGCGGCATGAATGCGATAAACTGTAACTTCAGCTAAACACGGAGGCTGCCCTGCGGGGAATTTGGCGCATCCAAGATGCTATGAACTTTGTCCGTCCATCCTTGTCCCGTACACGCAGCTCTTTCGTTCTATCGGCGGCAGTCCTTGTTATTGGGCTGCTACTTCCGGGAATTCCGGTTCGCGGCCAAGATGCGCCGCAAGGGCCGATCGCGCCTCCGCCGGAGCGCCACGTCACACGCATTACCAGCGACGCGGAGCCGGAAGCGCCGCCCGCGCTGCCCGAAGCCGAAATCATCAAGCGCTTCACGGACAAAGAGGAGAACTATCTGCTGGCGCGGGCCAGCTACACCTACCGCCGAACCGTGCGCATTCAGGAATTCGGTCCGGACGGCCAGCCGTCGGGTGAATTTGTGGTGGTGACGCAGCCGGCGCGCGATGCGGATGGAAAATATTTCGAGAAAGTTGTCGAGCGGCCGTATTCCTCCCTGCAGCATCTGTTTCTTAGGACTGAGGATATCGAAGGGTTGCAGCGCGTGCCGGCGTTTCCGGTTACCGCCGGTCAGCTTGCGAAATACAGCTTGAAATATCTCGGCAAGGAGCAAGTGGACGAAATCGATTGCTACATTTTTCAGGTGAAGCCCAAGGCGGTGGAACGCACGAAAGCGTATTTTGACGGGATTGTATGGGTGGACGCCAAGTATCTCGAGGTGGTGAAAAGCTATGGGAAGTGGGTGACGGACCAGGGTGACATGCACAGCGTTGCACAGTTGCCTTTCAGCCTGTTCGAAACGTACCGGGAAAATGTCGATGGGAAATTCTGGTTTCCGAACTACTCGCGCTCCGACGAGACTTTGAACCAGAAGGGGCTGGAAATTCCGGTTCGCATCGTTATCAAGTGGACGGATTTTAAGCCTGCTGCGGCAACCCCGGCCGCGGCTGCCGCCACGCCCGCAAAACCATAAGCAGTTCTGGCGAAAACTCCACCTTGCTAACCGCGCAGTTGCTTCAATACGCCGGGCAATTCGTCTATCGATTCGAGTAGAAATTCCGGTTGGGCGGCGCGCAGGCTTTTTTCGGTGGGGAACGGGCCGAGAACGCCGATGGCGCGCACGCCGGCGCGTTGCGCCATTTCGACATCTTGTGCGGCATCGCCGACGTACACACAGACGGAAGGATCGAGCTTCATCTGGCGGAGAGCCATGCGGAGCGGCTCCGGATGGGGTTTTCTGCGTGGCGTATCGCCGCTGCACACGCGTGCGGCGAAAAGCGTGGTCATGCGAAATTCGCGCAACTGGCGGGTGACGCGGTCGCGATCGCCACTGGTAACGAGGCCGAGAGGATGCGCGTCTCCAAGCTGCGTCAAAACCCGACGTGCGCCAGACATCAATTTCGGCTGGTACTTGGCATAGTGCGCTCGCCATAAGCGGTCGGCTTCCTCCCAGGATTTCCGCGGCAGACCGGCGGCGCGATAGACGTGGTACCAATTCGGCGAGTAGTTTTTCTCGAACTCTTTGATTCCCCAGCGAATGCCCATTGCTTTGAACATCGCCAGATACGCGGAACTGTCGGCGTGGTACGAGTCGATGAGGGTGCCATCCCAGTCGAAGAGCACTCCTTCGACAGGTCGTTTCTGTTTGTTGGCCATGGACATTCAGAGTAGCAGAAATATTCCGCGGACTGGTCTGATGGAGGCGAGCCAGTTTGCACGCAAGACGGCAGTGAATGGGAATTGGGGAAGGAGGTGGAATGAAATTCTTAAAGTTTCAGAAAGCGGGAAGGAAGGCCGTCATCGCGATCAAATTGAACGTCGTCGAAAGCCGCAGCGACGCCGAACCAGCCTGGAACGGCGGCAGACTCTGTGCGGCTAACGCGCGCCATCGAAACCAGGACGACATTTCCCAAGCCCAGGGGTTTACTGACGAGGACGACTTCAAGTTCCACCGGAGTTCCGATGGCCAGGGCCTTCGGCGAAAGGAAGTAAACGCCGGTCGAGCTGATGTCCCGAGTCACGAGGGTGATGGGATGTTCCTCAGGCACGCTATCGACGCTGCGGAGCCGGAGGGGCAGCTTGAGGGTGGCGCGGGGATATTCCCGGTGCTCCGGATGCGCGCCCACGACATGCGTTGGGACGCGAACGAATCGGCGCGGCTGCGTGGGACACAGGAGCGGCGTCAGGCGTAGCACTGGGGCACGCGGAGCTTGCGTCAGGGGCCGTGGAACCGCTATACCGTCGCGTGCGTCCGCGACTGTATCAGCGGGCCACTTCTGAATTGGAATAGCGCGATTTGCCGAGATCATCTCTCCCTCAGAGACGACACTTCGCTGTCGCTGGAAACGACCCAACAAACTAAACTTCCAAACTGTCTTTCTGGAATTGCCCCGTCCGCACCGTTGTGGTGCGGAGCGATACAATGTCACTAGAGAAGGCTGGCGTCAACCTGTGGAAAACTTCTGAAGTGTCTTAAATTGAAACACTTAGTCATGGTACTGGATGCTGTCCACAACATACTGTGGATTCATTCCAAAAAGACTCTACCAATATGGTGCTCGACAGTAGGGCGCTCCGCGGTTATGACTTGATGGGCAGCTTTTAAATCATGTCAACGACCATCACTGAGCCGCCAAACTCCGTAGGAGCCCCCGCTCCTCGGCAATCTTCTGCCCGAATGAAGACTTTGGTCTTACTGGCTTTTGCTGCCGTATATGTGATTTGGGGTTCCACTTATTTGGCGATTCGTGTGGGAATCGAATCGTTTCCGCCATTCGTCCTGGCGGGGATTCGCCACGTGACAGCCGGACTTGTGCTGTACGCGGTCTTCCGGCGGAAGACTGGGATTCGCCCGACGGGGGCACACTGGTGGACGGCGGCGGTCACCGGTTTCATGCTGCTGTTCATCGGGAATGGCGGGGTGAGTTGGGCGGAGCAGACCGTGCCTTCGGGGATTGCGGCGCTTTTGGTTGCCACGGTATCGCTGTGGCTGGTGATATTCGATTGGCTCCGCCCGGGCGGAATCCGGCCGGTTGCCAGGGTCACATTCGGACTCCTGCTTGGATTTGGGGGACTGGTGCTGCTGGTCGGTCCAGCGCACCTGGGAGGTTCGGAGCGGGTCGATCTGCGCGGTGCGGGAGTCCTGATGGTCGCCTCGCTGGCGTGGGCCTGGGGTTCGCTTTATTCGAAGCACCGCGACAAGCCCGCTGCTCCCATGTTGAACGCGGCGATGCAGAGCTTTGCGGGCGGGGTGGTGCTCTTGATGGCCGCCGCGCTTACAGGAGAATTCCACGGATTCCATTTTGCCGCTGTATCCATAAGGTCGTGGCTCGCGCTTGTGTACCTCATTGGTTTCGGGTCGGGCATCGGATTCAGCGCTTATGTCTTCATTTTGGAAAAGAGCACGCCGGCGCGAGTGGGAACCTACGCGTTCGTGAATCCCGTGGTGGCATTGTTCCTCGGATGGCTCATTCTTGCCGAGCCCCTAACGCTGCGTACTATTCTTGCTGCAGGGGTCATTCTCACGGCGGTGATTCTGGTGATTACCGCGCCGCATCCAACGCCAGCGCGCGTCAAGGAGTCGCTGCCGGCTCCCGGCGAAGCGTGATTGCCCAGGGATATCGCCCGTTCGACTTTTCCACTTTGGGAGACCTTTCCGGATAGATTTGTTTTTCGGACTGCGTTACTTTTGGATTGTTGAACATGAGCGAAATGCAAACCAGTACGGGGCAGGGAATTTCAGGGCCCGCCGCCGCGCGTTACTGGCAAGCGACGCTAGCGCGCGATTCGAAAGCGGACGGAACGTTCGTGCTCGCGGTGCGCTCGACGCATATTTATTGCCGGCCGTCGTGCCCGGCGCGGCGGCCGTTGCGACGGAACGTGGTTTTCTTCCACACGAGGGAAGAGGCTGAGAAGCAGGGTTACCGGGCGTGCCTGCGCTGCCGGCCGAACGAAGTTTCCGGAGCAGTTGTGTTGGTGCAGCGCGCAGTGCGCCATCTTGTGGACTCCACGGAAGAGAATGTCCGCCTTGGCGTGCTGGCCAGCACTCTCAATACCACGCAAGGGACACTGCGGCGCGCGTTCCGGCAGGTGACCGGGCTCAAACCGCGCGAGCTTGCGGAGGCGCTGCGGATCAGGAAATTCAAAGCGATGCTGCGCTCGGGCAGAAACATTACCGATGCGTTGTACGAAACGGGATACGGGTCATCGAGCCGCGTCTACGAACGAAGCAATGCGCAGCTTGGCATGACGCCGGCGACTTATCGAAAGGGAGGAAAAGGTATGAAGATCGGATACACAGTTGCAAAGTCTCCGCTGGGAAAAGTTCTGGTGGCGGCTACGGAGCGCGGCGTTTCCGCCGTTTATTTGGGGGATGCGGAGAGCGCATTGATCGCCGAATTGCGCGAGGAGTATCCGCGGGCGGAAATTGCGCCGGCGCGCGATTCCTACCAGAAATGGGTGCGAGAAATTGTGCAGCGGACCGAAGGCAAGGAGCCGCGACTGGAACTTCCGCTCGACTTGCAGGCAACGGCGTTTCAACGGCGCGTCTGGCAGGAATTGCAGCGGATTCCCCGGGGGCGGACGCGCACGTACTCGCAGGTGGCGCGGTCTCTCGGGCAGCCAAAAGCGGTGCGAGCGGTGGCGCGAGCTTGCGCGACGAACCCGGTTTCAATCGTGGTGCCGTGCCACCGGGTGATTCGCGAAGACGGCGCGCTTGCCGGTTATCGCTGGGGCCCTTCGCGCAAGGAACAATTGCTCAGGAAAGAACGCGCGGCTGCCGAGTAGAGAATCATCAACGCTGGAGGGCGTGGCGGGAAAGTCCCGGCGACGGAGAAAATTATCCGCGAGGCTTTACGCGAGTGACGCCCTTCGGCCAATCCTGCTTGAACTTGACGTCGCCGAGCGGCAGGTTTTTCATCGCATTAATGTAGTGGAACAAAAAATAGTCGCCTGAGCCCGCTTCGAAGAATTTTTGTTGAACCGGCAGCCAGGAAGCTTCGTCGACCCAAATTTGGATCTTGATGATCTGGTTGCGAATCTGATCGGACTTGGGAGTCAGTTCAAGAACGACGGTTTTCTTGTGGTCGAGTTCTTCTTCACCGACTACGGACACCAGGTAGCTCTTCCTGATGTTGTCGCTCTTCGTACCGAACCCGAGAAGCACGTATTGATCGACCATCGAACGGTTCTTGCCGAGGTCGAATTCTTCGACGCGATTTATCTTTGGATTGAAAACGAAAAGCGAGTCGCCGGTACGCAGAATGGTGCGCGGGTCCGGCTTGGCAATCTCGATGCGCATTTTCTCATCGCGGCGGCCATAGATGTGGCCCGTTTCTATCGAGGTATCCTTCACTACCGCTGTGTATTTGATGTGTTCGATATCGGCACTAAGCGTATGGAAGTCTTGCGCGGACTTGTCCATCATTCCCAGGACGCCTTCGATGGTCCAGTTTGCGGCCGCCTGGGCCGCGCCCGTGTGAAACAGACCTGCCGCGCAGTACAAAATCACAAGCGTGAAGAGAAGAAATAGGCGGTTCAAATAGCCTCGTTCCAGGGGAAATGCGACGTCTCGTTCAGTCCTTCGGAATCCTAGCATACACAGAGAGATGCGCGAACTTGCAGGCGCGTTTCCTGGCAGGATTTCAATAACGTTCGCGAACGCCACTAGTGGCGGATTTCCACCTGATAGGCAATTACCGTGCCCTGGTCATCATGAACGGGTTCAATCTTGGCGATGGAGAAGTTGCCATTGTGCAGCTCCGGCAACGCGTCTTGCAATGCGGTGTGGAGGCCGTTTTGCAGCGCGAGTTTTGTCGGTGGAGCAAGAATGCGTGCATCGACGCGATACGTCTGCCGGTTTCCCTCGCGCGAAATGAGCAGCACTTGTCCCGGCGCAGCCGGCCCTCCGCTCTCCGGTTTGTCGTGGAACCAATTCCTTGGCGTCGCCAGCACGAAAATCAAAATCAGGATAACCGCGAGGTCGTACTGCCAGGTCCCTCGTTCGTAGGACCAGAAAAGTGTCTTGGAGAGGATTTGGCCGAGGCTCGCCATGTCAATCCGCAGGCACTCCGTCGACGATAATTCCGTCGCGCATATGCACGACGCGGTCGAAATAAGTTGTTGCTTCAGGGTTGTGAGTGATCATGACAATAGTCTGGCCAAGATCCTTATTCAATTGGCGAAGCATCTGCAGGACCACTTCCGAGTTTTTCGAATCCAGATTTCCCGTGGGCTCGTCGGCAAACAGGATTTTCGGTTCGTTGATGATCGCCCGCGCGATAGCCACGCGCTGCTGCTCGCCGCCGGAAAGTTCGGAGGGTTTGTGATGAAGACGCCCCGCTAAGCCGAGCATCTGCGTTACAACGTCGAAGCGATGCGGATCGAAACCGTCGCCATGAATAAACTGCGCGATGGCGATATTCCCTTTGGCCGTTAAGGTGGGGAGCAGATTGAAGCGCTGAAAGACGAAGCCGATTTTGTGGCGGCGCAATTTGGTGCGCGCGGCGTCACTCAATTCGGTGAGGTCGTTCCCGTCGACCAGCACTTTGCCCCGGGAGGCTTGCGCCAGGCCGCCGATCACGTAGAGCAGCGAAGACTTGCCGCAACCCGAAGGACCCATCACGGCGACCGATTCGCCGGGCTGGACTTCGAAATTCACACCACGCAAGGCTGGGACGTCGACCTTGCCTGCGCGGTAGAGCTTCCACAAATTCTCAGTTCTGAGTATCGACTCCACGCTCTTTTTTCCCTGGAAAATCAGCCCTTCGGCGAGTTCTGGTATTGTAGCCGCGATTCCCATTCGTGCCTAGCCATCCCGCCTGCTTCGCGGCCTTTCCTCGCTTATTCGTCTCCGCTGTCTTCACGGCGCGTTTCGCGCCCCATTCTTTGAGCCTTAGTCGTAGGACAACGCTTCAACCGGATCTTTACGGCTCGCGAGCCATGCTGGATAGCTCGCGCCGAACAGCGCGCCCAGGAGCGCGATACCCGCGGCGCGGAGAATCCATCCCGAGGTGATGAGGATGGTCAGGGTTGGAAACTTCCAGATAAATCCGGCCCGCACCAGATAGCTCAGTCCGACACCGGCACCAATTCCGAGCGCGCAGAGCGCGGCGGATTCCGAGAGCAGCGCCCGGATGACAAACCAGTGGTTGGCGCCCAGCGATTTCAGAACGCCAATGTCCTTGGTGCGTTCGATCACCGTAGTGTACATGGTGAGAAAAATGACTAGAAGCCCAATGGTGATCGCCAGAAAGATCATGGCGTTGATGAAGGCCTCCAGGCCCGGGATATTTGTCGAGGTCATGAGAGAGAGGTAGTCCTTGAGCGGCCGGACGGTGTAGCCGGGAAGAAGGTGACGCATACTTTCCATGACGTCTTCGGTGTGCTCGGGGCGTGTGCACTTCACAAAGAAGACGCTGGCCTTGTCTCTCGCGCCCACTAGTTCCTGGAGTGTTGTCCGGGGAACAAATAGCCGGGAGCCCTTGCCATGCTCGACGATTCCCGCAACATGCCAATCGTGATCGAAGATTCGATAGGTCTCTCCCGCCCCTATCTTTTTCACTTTCGCCGCAATGTCGTCCACAAGAATGTCGTCCGGGCCCTCCAGGTCGTGCCCCTGGATGAATACAAATCCGCCCGAAACGGCACGAAAGCTTTCTTGATCAATTCCGTAAACGATTTCCACGCCCGAGGTGTTGAACTGAAAGAGCACGGGAGCAACCGATTGGACGTATTTCAATTCCGCCAATTTGTCGCCGATCTTGATGGGCATCGGCGCGCCGCCAAAGGTCAGAAGGAAAGACGCGGACGGCGGTTGCAACATGATATCTGCTCCGATGCCTTCAATGCGTTTGGCCGTTTCGGTAAGCAGGCCGCTGGTCAGCCCGACGATTAGGACGACCAGCGCGACCTCCACCGCGATTCCCATGGCTCCGATCAAGGTGCGCAGCGGGCGGTGCAGCAGATTGCGGACGATCAGCTCACCCATCATGGCTGTTTGTTCTCCGCGCTTTCGCCGACGTGTACCAATTCTGCTCCTGCGGGTTGTTCGACCTTGAATCGCTCCGCAGGAGTGTCCTCGTTCAGGCTGACCTTCGAGACCTGCAAATCGAGCTTGTAGTCATCGTGCGGCCTGTCGATTCGAATGGCGCGCGGAAACAAGGCCGCGCCATTTGATGGCGTGGCAGCGCCGCCCTGCCTAGTGGCACCATCCGAAGGTTGCCAGTCAGCGAGCCGAACATCGGAAAGTAGAACGCCTTTGGGCCCGAAAGTCAGCATGCGCGTGACTTGCAGGTCCGAGCGGTCAAACCAGATTTCCCGCAAAACTTCGAGCTGATGGCCGCCGCGCAGAACGGTCAATATGTAGTATCTGGCGTTCTCGTCGTTGAACTCTCTTAGTGTCACCGCTTCTTCCTTGCGGATCTCCGGCCAGAGCAGCGCATCCAGCAAGTGCTGCGGCCGCAAATTCTCGATTGGCTTGCTGCTCGCGCTCTCGACGGCGACCGCTCCAACGAGGAATTTTTTCTTCGAGGGAATCGATACCTGAAACGTAGTGCCGTCGCTGGCCATGTCGAATACCGTGGTTCCGACGACCGGCGCCTGCCCGATCACGCGAATCTGCGCCGGCCGCGCGGCCAGGAGAAAAGCCTTAACCTCATGATACTCGTCGATGACACCGCTGTACTTCGATCCCGCGGTCGGCTTTAGTTCCACGGTGGCGTTAAGCGTTTTTGTGCTGTGGGCGATCAGATTGTATGCCTCGAGGAGCTCCTCGCGCGTGGCATCTTTTGCGACCGGGATCTGCGACGGAGGCAGCTTGGTGTGGCCGGTGACAACTTTTCCAGGGGGACAACCGCAGGAAATAGCCGCCAGTGTCACCAGGAGCAGGCATGTTTTCACACGTCGCATCAATCAGTTCCGTTCTCACTCCCACAAATGAAGCAATCTAGCAACCACTTCGATGCCGCTCAGCCAGTGCGAGTCGCAGCCGGGAAAGGCATTCAATTGGGCCGCGCAATGTAGATGTCAAAGGGCTGAACCGCCGGCCTCACCCGCCGGATGACTTCGCTGGGCCAGAGCGACTCGCTCAGCAGCGTTACCCAGCCGTCTTCTGGCTCGCAAATGGCGCAAAACGAATAGCGCGTATACGCCGATTGGTAGGCGTCCAACCCACGCTTCGAAAGGTCGCCTTCGAGTACGGCATCGGCGGATTGTGACGCCGCTCCCGCTCTAAACCCGAATGTCTCGCCTTCGAATCGTTCAAAGATTAACCGCAACTGCTCTCGATTTGGCTGCGGCAGCACGACGCAGCGCTCGGCGGCCTCGCGCAAGCCAATCTCCCTCATCTTGCAAAACTCCCGCACCCTCTGGATGTGGCTGAAAAAATCCAGCACGTACGATTCGCCCCCCGCAAGAGCAGGGAAGACCGCCGACCAAATCTCCGCGGCATCTTTTCCTCGTACAGGCTCGCGGTTCTGGGTTTCGACCAGCTCGAGTCCCACCGCTTTCACCTCGCCGCCGAGGTCCAGCGCCTGCACATCCAGGGAAAAGGGCGGCAATTCCAGGGCGCCGCTTCCCGGCGCAGCAGTTCCCGGCGCGCTCATTCTTCGGACTCCAACTGCGGAAACTTGGCGCGAAAGTCCGGCGCCTGCTTGCGAACGTCCAGCCAGTCGAAGAAAGCGTCCGGCGTTTCCAGCCAGATGCGGAACCAGCCGGCGATTTCTTCTTTTTCGACGCGCTTTTGAGCTTCCACCTTATGGTTGCGAGAGATCATCTCCGCGCGGCGTTTGCCGAGCCGCGCAACGTTCAAAACACGCTCCACGGCCGCGTGCTCGCCCTGCGACCGAAACTTGCGCATCAACTCATCCAGCCGCATGATGCTGACCTCGGCATCCACCAGCGTCTTAAAGTGCAGCAGGTCCTCGAACTCTTCTTCGTACTGTTCCTCGGCTTCTTCCTGCTGGTTGATAATTACTTTTTGTCCCGCATCTTTCAACACGTCCGCAATGTATTCCATTCCCGTTTTGCCGGCCTCGCCATGTTCCGCCATGAGCCGGCGCCGCAACTGATCGATCTCTGCGGGCGTCCATTGTTGCACCTTGATCTCGCGGGCGGTCTCCAGGATTAACGCCTTCTTCGTTTTCAAATCCTCGGTCATCGGGCTTTGCCTCGCTGTTGCTTGGCGTGTTTTTTCTTGGGGCTGGAGGGCGGAGGCGGCGGTGGAGGTGGATCCGCCGGCAGCCCCGCCAGCAACCGGCGGTACTTCACCACATTCTTGTTGTGTTCCACCAGCGTCGCGCTAAAAAAATGCCCGCCCTGCGTATTGGCCACAAAATAAAGATAGTTCGTTTCCGCCGGATGCATTGCGGCTCGTAGCGATGCTTCGCCGGGATTTCCGATCGGCCCAGGAGGAAGCCCGCCGTGCTCGTAGGTGTTGTACAGGGAATCGAAGGTCAAATCTTTTCCCGTCAGCGTTCCATTATATTTCCCCATCCGCTCCATTCCATAGATGACCGTGGGGTCGCACTGCAAGCGCATGCCCTTACGAAGACGGTTTTCAAACGCGCCGGCCACGAGCGGCCGTTCTTCCGGCTTCGGCGTTTCCCGCTCGACGAGCGACGCCAGAGTCACAATCCTGTTGACTGCCCGGTGGTCGCCTTGGTCGGTTGGTCCACCCGCCGCCAGCGAGAGGATATGCTTCCACTCTTCCTTGAACTTGTGCACCATTTCCGCGGTCAATTCGCTGGCCGCCGGGTGCCTGGGGAGTTCGTAGGTGGCAGGGAAGAGGAAGCCTTCGAGCGTCTGCGCGCCTGGAGCAAAATCGCGAATCAGTGCCGGATCACCCGCGGCGTAGAGAAAATCGCCCGCGCGCATGAACTTAGCTGCTTCGAGTTCGCGCGCGATGTCGAACATCGTTTCGCCTTCGCGCACCGTGAACGGCTGCTGGTACACCTGGCCGTTGGCGAGCTTCCAGAAGACCTCGCGGCCGGTCATGGCATGATCAAAAAAGTATTCGCCGGCTTGCAAAGTACGCTTCGGATGCCGCCGCGCATAAATCTCAAACGCCAGCGCGCTGCGCACCACGCCATTCGTTTTCAGCAGATACGCCACGTGCCGCTGCGAAGCGCCGTGCGGCAAATCGACGAAGACACCTTCTGCGCCGAAGTTCTGGTAGGGTTTTGTGATGCCGTACCAGATCCACGCCGCGGCGCCCCTGGCAATCAGTACGATTAAAAGTAATAGCGCGAGCAAATACTTCAATTCCGCCTCACCGATTCACTCTCTAAACTTGCTCAGGCCTTCCCGGCCCTCTGACCCTGCCGATCCAAGTACTCCTTCAGAATCACGGCAGCCGC
>Ga0066680_10000505_pt1 | contig 13350 bp, 12 predicted proteins | sample GraSoiAngelo_129_FD_62297 | JGI IMG/M metagenome (GOLD analysis project Ga0066680, IMG submission 62297) | Grasslands soil microbial communities from the Angelo Coastal Reserve, California, USA - 14_0927_12_40cm | ecosystem: Environmental > Terrestrial > Soil > Grasslands | place: USA... | reverse complement strand
CATTCTTGACGTGACCGGCCAGATCATTCTCGTGCCGCCGTATTTCGAAAACCTCGGAAAGCGACTGATTAAGTCGCCGAAAGTCTACCTGGGCGACTCCGGTCTTGCCTGCTATCTGCTGGGCCTGACGTCTGTGGGTGAGCTTGAGCGCTCGCCATTCCTTGGGGCTGTGTTTGAAGGCTTCGTCGCGGCGGAAATACTCAAGAGTCAGGCCGACCGTGGGATGCGCAAGGAACTCTACTATTTTCGCGATCAGCAGGGTCTGGAAGTAGACTTCCTTGTTCCACGCCCAAACGCCAAGCTGTGGCTGGTAGAAGCGAAATCCGCAAAGACTGTTCGCCCGCCCATGGCATCCCCGTTGACATCTCTTCAGCGCGCGCTGCAAAAACGAGCAGGAAGATTGATCCTGGTCCATCGAAAGTCGCGCTTACAAGTACCTACAACGGCGGTTGCTAAAGGAGTTGAGGCGCTGGATCTGGAGCAATTTGTAGGAGAACTTCTACGTGCTAGATGAATTGGCGATGCGAACGGCGGTCTCGGATGGGCGGGTCCTTAGAGTTCAGATCGTGGGCTGCATGCGAAGCGCTGAAAACGTGCCCTCTTTTCTATTAAGACATAACGCCTTATCCTTTAATAACGCGACCGCTTGTTAAAGGAATCCTGCACAACCAGCAAACTCTCTTCACTCGCTATTTCACGTCTTCGTGGAACATCGCAACATCAAATTAAATTGATTTTCTTAACAAAGGATTATCCGGCATTCAATAAGGTCAATGTGTGAAACCGAGATTTTCCGTCAATCACGGCTCGGTTGGCGGCTGGCCGACCTTGAGCCTGACCTTTCCGCCGTTAGGACTCTCGGCAATCTGCCGATGCAAATCCCCGAGGAGTGCCAGTTGTTCGTACAGGTCGGTGACGTAGGCGTTGTTCGGGACATCCGCGCTTTCAGCAAAAACAACAGGCGTCTTGAAACCGATACATTGCAGATCGTTAGGCTTCAGGCCATGTTCGGCAAATGCTGCCAACTGTTGTTCCGCAAACCAGAGTCCACGTTTTGCCGATTCTGCCAAAGAATGTTCAAAGCCCGACTCTGATTCGGCAATTTCAGTCAGAGTGCCGGCACCTACGTTTAGCCACAAAATCTTCCCTTTGGTGGTTCGCAAAAACAAATCGCCGAAGCCATTCCGGGCGACCAGCGTCACAGGATCAGCGGACAGCCAGCGCCACGGTTCGAGCAGCCGGTTGACATCGAGTTGCTCAATGTTAAATGACCTCTCCACGCGGCGATTAAGAAGAGGCAGGGGAACCGATTCCATTCCCCGCGACCGGATCACACCGTAGCCGACGACCAAGGAACCTTCACGAACAGTAAATGTCGCTCCGGGTTGCACCTCTTCGTAGGGGTACTCCGGGAAGTACATCAGCGCCAATCTAACGTCTGAAGTATCGCCGGGTTCTAGAGCAGCATCCGAAACGACTGCTGGCCTGCCCATCGTAGCGGCACCAAGGGAGAGGCCCGGGAAGCAGCGCCAGAACTGGAAACCGGCTCCGTACGCTGCCTCTTCAGGTCGCGCATCATCTTCGCTTAAACAATAACCAATCGCGCATGGAACTAGAACTTCACCATAATGGCCATTCTGATACTTGGCTCATCCTTCCGCAGGTCTGGGGTCCAAAGACCACCGTGTGAGCCGCAGCCCGCACCCGTCGGGCCGGGGGTGTTGTCCAGGCAAACGAATTGGGCGGGAGATCCGTTGTTGCCACCAGGAGGTGTTATCCCGTCCGCACCCGACCAATACGGCACACTGGCGTGACGATAGCCGTACTCCCAGCGGAAAGTGATGTATTGTTTCGGCATCCAGTCGTAGGTGCTTGAGGTATCCCAACCCTTGAAAGGCAACCCCGGAGCGGCCGGGAAGTACGGCGACCCGGAGACGGCATCCGCCCCGTTGATAGGAGACAACAGCACCAGGTAGCGCCCTGGATTGTCGAGTACGCCACCACCCACGGTTATGCCGTGGGTGTCGTGCTTGAACCAGAAGCGGTTATACAGCATCCAACCCGCGAAACTCTGCTTGGGACCGCCCCTCACGCTACCGTCCGGCAAAGTCACAAGAGGTTTGTTTTTGTGGCAGCTCACGCCGCCACCGTATTCGCATCCCAGATCGCCCGTGAAAGAAAACGCCATCTTGTCGAGAAACTTGGTTGGCCTGTCGTAATACTTGACTTCGATGCTGTCATCCGTGTGGATACGCGAGCGCCCAGCTCCCGGATGGATGGTACTCAGAGTGTCTTCGCCCATGCCATAGTTGTTGAACACAAGCGCGACCCAGGGCTTCAGACGATAGATGATCTGGCCGCCTAGTCCCGGCCGAGTGCCGAACTTGCCGTAAGACTGCCACCCGTTGATGATCCACGGTTCAATCTTAAGTTTGTTCGTAGGAAACCATTGGATCCGCAGGCCATTGAAGAACCACGGCGTGTTAGATGACACAAAGGATGGCTGGTAAGCCCAGTTATCGAAGTTGTAGTAACTGAACAACCCGATGTAAAAGACAAACAGCCCGGCGTCTATGTTGAGCCCATGGTTCACATTGAAGTGGTATCCGCCATAGGCCTCCGAAAAGTAGCGGTACGCTCCACGAAGGTCCCATTGCCCGCGCCCGACGCTGGCATCATTGCGGGGAGTAGTGACGCCGAACATTCCCCCTAGCGTCAAGACACGGCCGCGGACGTTTTGCCAATGGAAGTCGCCGCCGAAGCTAATCTGCTCGATCTGGACCTCGCCCGAACGAAAGATTTCCGTGGAACCGCCGAGCGTATTGTCCCTTGGCTTGTTGAAGCTTTGGATGAAGTGAGTGTCAAATCTGATTTCTGGGGTGAAGAACTGCGAATCCCACACCGCATCTTTGTTGCGGGCGGTGCCGTTCAGCCAGGTCCAGTCAGCGTACGCAAAAGGGGTTTGCGTGTCCACCGCGGGAGTCTCCGAGGCTTGGGATGCAGTGGATTCACTCGACGTTGGCACCATCGCCCCTTCCTTCTTGACGGTTGCGGTGCCCGATGCCGGTTCAGCGGACTTGGAATTGTCCTGCGGCCGTGCCGCTACTGTCTCGGGATTGGGAGCTGGGGGTGCAACGGCGGACTCATTGGGGGTCGACAAGCCTCTAGCCGCGGCTGTCGAAGGTGTGCCCGCTTCCCCGCTTGCTTTTAATTGTCGCTCGAGCTGCTCAATGCGCTCTTGCATGATCTGGAGCTGTTTCTGCACGGCGGGTGGAGTTTCGGGATTGTTCAAATTGCCTGATGAACTGCTTGCCCCGCTTCTTGTCTTATCTACATCAGTCCCCGCCTCGCTCGAAGATGTGGGTAGAGCGTCCAGCATTGCCCTGTTGACTGAGGCCTGGCGTGGCTTTTCCGTTTCGGGCGTCGGCTCTGCCTGCGCATAGATACTTGAGGTTGGTACCACCGCGAGGCCTACAGCTAGGGTTATCGGCAACCATCGAGCAGCAACACTCGTGCGCAGAATGCCCCTAGCCCTCTGACTGTGCACTCTTGCTACTTTCAAAGCGACGCATCCCATCTGCTTTAGAGAGGATCTTGTCGCTGCAACGACTTCTTCCATCGCACACGGTGACCTCATTAGCGGCCCCCCTTTTCAATTAAATTGTTTGCGACCATCGTCTGTGAAAAGTACGGTAAAGACACTCTAGGTTCTCTGCTGACGCAGTCCGTGGTTCTCACTGTTGAAGTCGACGGAAAAGCAAAGCTGGTGAAGGTGAGATTACCCTGCGTGACGTGAAAGAACCGTGAAGATCCCTATTAAATGCCTTGTTGATAGTCACAAAAATCTTTTTTCAGATGCGGACCGCAAAAGATACTCTTAGACGTCGTGGCGATAAAAAAACTCCATACTTAGCGTTCAGCGCTGGGGAACACAGGAACGACTTCCAGGATCATTGGACACGAAAGCACATAAATTCTGAGTAAAAGGTGCATAAAGAATTCGTAAACGTCGCGATCTGACACGCTGACATTGCATCGCGACATCTGGTGGGAGAACGTCTTTTGCCTCAACAAGCAGGTCCAACGATGCGAGCACGCGACAGGAAAGGGCTTTTCCCTGAATAGCCCGGCGGGCAACCATAAACAAAGTGCTTACGCCAGCACCGTAATGGCACTGGCCGTGCTTCAGGGTTCAGATGAGAGAGCACCGTCATATCCTTCCGGTGAGTCTCCACCGGAAGGATTCTGAAAACGATATCCGAGCCACAGCTCTGTCAAGATGTACTTCGGCTGGGCGGGATCATCCTCGATTTCTTTGCGCAGCGTCTTGACATAAGCTCGCAGGTACTCAACCTCTTCGCCGTGCTCGGCACCCCAAATGGTTCGAAGCAACTTGGTGTGCGTGAGAGGCATACCCTCGTTTTTCCTTAAAAAAAAGTAGTGAAAGTAAGTCGAATTCCGTGGGCGTGAGGTGGACGACCGTACCAGCGCGCCACAGCAGTCGCTTCTCGAAATCGATCTCCAAGTCGCCGGCGTGGATTACATTGGGTGAGGGATTCTGGCTGAGGGTGCGGCGGGTCACAGCTCGCAGGCGTGCGACCAGCTCACCAAACCGTAATGGCTTGGTGATGTAGTCGTCGGCGCCTGCTTCCAAAGCCTGCACCATATCGTGTTCCGAATCGCGTACTGTCACCATGACAATTCCAAGCTGCGGAGCTGCGTCGTGGCGGCATCAAACATGCACACCGCCCGCAGCTCGAATTGCCAGCAAAACGGTTTCAACAGGTTCGCGCAAATCGCGGGAGCTGGTTCTACTGCGAGCAACTGCCGCGCCAGCTCATATAATCGCGTCATTTGTCTACCTTGAGGCTCTTCGGATTCTGCTGCCTCGCGTGCCTGTGAGGTAAGGCGCGTGATCACCAGGCTTGCAATCAGGAAGGAGAACAGCGCGAAGGTATCTGAGGTATCGCTTACTCGGAAGGAAAAGATTGGAGGTACAAAGAAATAATTGAGGCAAAGAATGGAGATCAGTGACGCAAAAGCCGACGAGAGAAAATCACCGATCAGCGACTGCAGAACTACCCCAATCAAGGACACGAAGCTTACAGTCGGAGAGTTGACATGCAAGCCGTAGCAGATGAAGGTGACGAGCGCTACGACGGTAGTCGCGGGTAGGACCCCGCAGTACCGATCGGAGGATTCGTCCTAGCTAAGCGAGGGCTGACTCGTTAGTCAATTTCCTTTTCTCGGCCCCGGACACGCTGTACCACCCCGCCGCTTGAGCTCATGAATCGGCTCGCAGAGCGAATTCATTCTGCCGCGCAACGCCTGAATTCTGATCGAGACACTTCACTCGCCGGTGTCGTGTTGGGCTCTGGCCTGCTTGCTTCTGGGGTACTGCTTATCGAGTTCCAAATTGAGTTCCAAGACATTAACCCTTGGTTCCCCTAGAAATCCCAGCTGACGATTTTCCGTGTGCTTGGCCACGAGTTGTCGTAATTGCGCCTCGCTGATGCCTCGCTCTTTCGCCACCCGCGGAAGCTGGAACGCAGCCGCCGCCGGTGAGATCTCGGGATCAAGCCCGGAACCAGAAGCGGTAACCAAATCGATCGGGATAGGAGTGCCCGGATTTTCGGACTGTGCTGCGGCGACGTCCCCCTTCACGCGATCAACTAGCTTTTGATTTGTCGGTCCCCACTGTGAGCCGTTGGACGCCGTTGCGTCATACCCGTTTCCAGCAGCTGATGGGCGCGAGTGGAAGTGCCCGGGCGAACTGAAGGCTTGCCCAATGATTCGGGATCCAACCACCTTTCCATTCGCCTCAATGAATTGTCCGTTGGCCTTCTTAGGAAAAAGCACTTGCGAGATGCCGGTTACGACCAGTGGATAAACGATCCCGAGAAGGATGGTCGTCGCTATGGTCATCAACACCGAAATGATAAGGTTTTTCTTCATGACAAACTCCCTTTAAGCAAGCCCGACCCTGGTGATCAGCATGTCGATGAGCTTGATGCCAATGAACGGAATAATGATTCCGCCGATACCGTAGATCCACAGATTGCGGCGCAGAAGCGCAGCCGCACCCATCGCTCGATATCTCACGCCTCGCAATGCCAGTGGAATCAGGGCGATGATGATGACGGCGTTGAAGATGACGGCGGAAAGAATCGCCGACCCCGGCGTCTGCAATCGCATGATGTTGAGCGCGTTCAATACCGGGAACGTGCCCGCAAACATGGCTGGGATGATCGCGAAGTACTTGGCAACGTCGTTCGCGATCGAGAACGTGGTCAACGAGCCTCGAGTCATCAGTAGCTGCTTGCCGATCTCGACGACCTCAATTAACTTCGTGGGATTGGAATCCAGATCCACCATGTTCCCGGCTTCTTTGGCCGCCTGCGTACCCGTATTCATGGCCACCCCGACATCAGCCTGAGCGAGCGCCGGCGCATCGTTGGTGCCATCACCCGTCATGGCGACAAGTTTGCCTTCGGCCTGCTCTTTCTTGATCAGGTCCATCTTGTCTTTCGGGGTGGCTTGGGCCAGGAAATCGTCAACTCCAGCTTCGCGGGCGATCGCGGCGGCGGTGAGCGGGTTGTCGCCAGTGATCATCACGGTCTTGATGCCCATAGCTCGGAGTTGATCAAAACGCTCACGCATGCCGCCCTTGACCACGTCTTTCAGTTCGATCACGCCCAGCGCGCCACGGGTCTTTTCAGCAACCACTAGCGGGGTACCGCCGGAACGGGCGATCTCTTCCACAGTTGCCTTGACCGGCGCTGGGACTTCGCGCCCATGTTGGATCAGGTAAGCCTGCACCGCACCGGCCGCGCCTTTACGGATCTCGAATCCGTTGAGGTTCACACCGGACATGCGAGTCTGCGCCGTAAAAGGGACAAAATGCGCGTCGTGGGAAGAGAGTTCGCGTCCGCGCAATCCGTACTTTTCTTTCGCCAGAACTACGATGGAGCGGCCCTCCGGTGTCTCATCTGCCAGGGACGATAACTGAGCGGAGTCGGCCAATTCGTTTTCCGCTACCCCAGGAGCCGGAACAAATCGCGCTGCTTGGCGGTTGCCGAGCGTGATCGTGCCAGTCTTATCAAGCAAGAGGGTGTTCACGTCGCCGGCTGCTTCAACCGCGCGACCGGACATCGCCAGAACATTGTGCTGAACCAAGCGGTCCATGCCGGCGATGCCGATGGCCGAAAGCAATCCGCCGATCGTGGTTGGAATCAGGCAAACCAATAGCGAGACCAAAACAAACACGGTCTGCGGAGAACCGGAATAAATTGCAAATGGCTGCAGCGTTACTACGGCGAGTAGGAAAATAATCGTCAATCCGGCCAGCAGAATGTTGAGTGCAATCTCATTGGGAGTTTTCTGCCGCTCCGCGCCCTCAACCAGAGCGATCATGCGGTCGAGGAATGTCTCGCCGGGATTTGAGGTAATTCTCACCTTGATCTTGTCGGACAAGACCCGGGTGCCACCCGTCACAGCCGAACGGTCGCCTCCAGCCTCGCGGATCACGGGCGCGGATTCACCTGTAATGGCTGATTCGTCCACGGAGGCGACGCCTTCAATGATCTCGCCGTCAGACGGAATAAACTCGCCCGCGGAAACAAACACCAAGTCTCCGGCGCGGAGCTTGGAACTCGGCACTTTCTCGAGGTTCCCGTTGCTGCCGATCAGCCGATTGGCGATGGTTTCCGAGCGTGCTTTGCGCAGTGTGTCTGCCTGCGCCTTGCCGCGGCCTTCGGCCATAGCTTCAGCAAAGTTCGCGAACAACACCGTGAACCACAGCCACAGCGTGATCTGCAGGTTGAACTTGAAAGCAGTTCCACCTTGGAAGAGCAGCACAGTGGTGATCACGCTGCCGATCTCCACCACGAACATAACGGGATTGCCCATCATCTTGCGCGGATTCAGCTTGAGAAAGGCGTCCAGTATTGCGCCTCGGACGATCTTCCATTCCCAAATCGCTTTTTTCTTTTTCGCCATACTTCTTCTCGCAACTCAGTCACCGGCTTCGAATCGAGCTGGCCCACTCCCTACGCTACTCTGAGCCTTCCTGTAGGCTCCTCTTCAGCCACCAGCGCTGTACCGCGACTGCAGACCAAATCCCTTCCACCAGGCCGAACGGCCATGCGCCCTGAAGAAAGCCGCACACCGATCCCAAGGCGCACGCGAAAGCGAACGCCAGAATGAACCATCTGCTCTTGGACTCCAAAGCGTAAGTCACCAACATCGCTGTTACTGCGAACAAACCGAACCCTGACAAGCGGCTCATATCTTCAGAATGTCTTTCCTACCATCATCAGCAGGTGCTCCAGGATTGGACCGAGACTTAATGCCGGGAAAAACGTCAGCGCACCGACGATCAGGATCACGCCAATCAAAAGCACCGTGAAGAGCGGCGTGGTCACGGGAAATGTACCAAGAGATGGCGGCACATACTTCTTTTGTGCCAGATTTCCGGCGATCGCCAGCATCGGAATGATCATCAGGAAACGTCCGATCAACATCGTGAGGCTGCCGGAGACGTTGTACCAGGGTGTGTTCCCACTCAGGCCTCCGAATGCCGAACCGTTATTTCCCGCTTGCGAAGTAAAGGCATAGATGATCTCCGTCAAGCCATGGGGGCCGGGATTGCCAATGCTGGATGTCCCAAACGCTTCGACAGAGGAAATCCCAGCGAGAGTAAGAATCACGAGGGGAAAGACCAGCGCCACCAGCATGGCCATCTTGACGTCGTAGGCTTCTATCTTCTTGCCCAGGTATTCCGGCGTGCGGCCGACCATCAAGCCCGCGATGAATACCGCCAGGACCACGTAGATCAGGATTCCGTAGAGTCCTGCGCCGACTCCGCCAAAGATCACCTCGCTGAGCATGATGTTTACAAGCGGGACCATGCCACCAAGAGGGGTGAACGAATCATGCCAACCATTGATGGCGCCGCAGCTCGCGTCGGTAGTCACGGTTGCAAACAGGGCGGAATTGGCGATACCGAATCGAACCTCTTTGCCCTCCATGTTCCCGCCCGGTTGCAGAACGGTGGGGTGTTGGTCAGTGCCAGCCAGAAGCGGATTTCCGTGCGACTCGGCCCAGTACACCGTCGTGACGCCGGCGAGAAATAGAATGGCCATGGCAGCCCACACCGCCCAGCCATGCGCTTGCGAACCAGTCATCCGGCCGAGCGTGTAGGTAAGCCCTGCTGAGACGGCAAAAATCGAGAAGAGTTCGATGAGGTTGCTCAGTGGTGTCGGGTTTTCGAAGGGATGGGCACTGTTGGCGTTGAAGAATCCACCGCCGTTCGTGCCCCATTCTTTGATGATCTCTTGTGAGGCGACAGGTCCCTGGGCAACAGTTTGTTCGGTCACGATGTCCATGACGGGCTTGCCGTCCGGCCCGAGAACCGATTTGCCACTTGCATCCACCTTCGGCACCTGCATCGGTTCAACCAGCGATACCTTGTCATACGGGCGCAGGTTCTGCACGACACCCTGCGACACCAGGAGCAAAGATCCCAGAACGCAGAACGGCAAGAGCACCCACAGGGCGCTGCGGACCATATCGACCCAGAAGTTCCCGATCGTTTGCGCTTGCCGGCGAGCGATGCCGCGGATAAACGCTATGGCTAATGCGATGCCGGTCGCCGCTGAAGCGAAGTTGTGATAAGCCAAGCCCGCCATTTGGGTGAAATAGCTCATCGTCGTTTCACCCGCATAGTTCTGCCAGTTGGTGTTGGTGGTAAACGAGGCGGCGGTGTTGAAGGCCAGTGGAGCGGGACTTACGGCCCCGAGCTTCTGCGGGTTGAATGGCAGGAAACCCTGTAACCGCTGAATCAGGTACAGGACCACCATCGATACCAAGCTGAACAAAAGCATCGAAATCGCGTACTCCGTCCAGCGCATCTCGTGGGTCTCGTCCACGCCGGTCACGCGATACAGAAGCTTTTCAACCGGGCGAAGAACGGGGTCCATGAATGTCCGCTCGCGATTGAACACGCGTGCCATGAACACGCCCATTGGCTTGGTCACGAGAAAAATCAGCACGAGAAAGAACAGTATTTGAAACCATCCGTTGGCTGTCATTTCAGAACTTCTCCGGACGCAACAGCGCGTAGACCAGGTAAGCCATGGTCAAAGCGGTGACCACGAGCATGATGATTGATTCTCCGCTCATATCGTTGCCCTCACTTCACTCGTTCACAGAAATGAACGTAAGCAATCGAGACCGCGAAAAACGCGATCGTCACAAGGACGTAAACCAAATCTTGCATGATCTATCTCCTGAATCAGTTGAACCGGATTGGTCTAATCTCTTCGGTTGTGAATGGAGCCATATGCCGCCCGCGCATATCGCAATAAGAGCCGCCCACCTGCCACTCCACGATTTCCTCGCAGGCTGATCGCCGATGGTCGGGAGGTCCACAACTCGGCCCCCTGACTCTCTCGCTGGTGCCCCGCTCTCGGGGCGCGCCTCGCAGCCGAGCGTGCCGTTCTTGTCTCTGCATAGCGCAATCAGAAAGTACAGGAGAAATACTACTGCTCCTATACACACGACCAAAAAAGTAACCAAGACGTAATTCATAGCTCGCCGCTGGCCCAGCAGGTCCCAATGTCGACTCGAACTCACGTTTGCCAGCCACTCTCAATTGGAAATGACCGCTCATAAAATTGGTCTAAAAAGTTCATAAAGATTTCGTAAACGCACTTTTGCGCCTGCTTTTCCAAGCAGAAGCTAGGCATGCTCCTGGCATAGGTGACCGATAGCCCGCGGCAGAGTTGCTACTGGGTTGTTGACAACGAGTTTGGGTCGAAACGGTAAACGCCCCATGGTTCAGTCCGAAGATAATGCTGGTCTGGCCCAGCCGCAGCTTGGAGCTTGCAGCGGAGCGACATCAGTGCTCGACATAATGCCGTGTCACCCAGGGAAAGAGGGAGAGGCAGAGGCAGGGGTCAATTGTGGTCTAATCAAGAGCATGCAAACTTTGATTCAGCTCCACTCCGATGGGATCATGAGCATGCAACGGGCGTGCGACCGCGATCAGAGTCTGCGCAAAGTCCGGCAGTTGAGAGAAGACGGTTCGACCATTGTTCATGCTCCATTATTTCGCCTGGCCAGAATGGAGCGCGGAAGGGGCAAAAAAGGCCCTCACGAATTCAAATCGAAAAAAGCTCGAATACCAGTTAAGTCTCACAGCAACTGTGGATTACACGGATACCCGAAGCTCTTAACCGGACACCAGTGCGTTTCTTGCAGGATCTTAAATCGCTCTGAATTGTGTTATCTCAAAAGTGAGGCCGGAGTCGGCTGCAAGACATAAAGGAATTGGCGGATTTCTCCGCGCCGGCGCTCGGCTTGATCTGCGTTTTGCTTTGCGATCTGTTTGTAAGCTTGGATCTCTCGCTGTGCCTTCAGATTTTCTCCTGCCCGAGCATAAGCTTGTCCTAGGCGATAGTGTGCTTCTTCCAGATCGTCATTGGTCTCAATCGCTTTTTGATAGGCTAGGATTGCTTTGCCAGAGTCTTTGTGTTCCGAATAGAGGACACCCAGTTGCAGGTAGGCAAGGCCGAACTTGGGATCAAGATGGATGGCATTCCCGAGCAGCCGCTGGACCTCGTCCAGATTCTCCGAGGGATTCGCCCGACGCTTCCAAAGACTGAGCGCGTAGTAATAATTTGCCAGGGCGTTTTCTGGTTCAAGCTTGGCGAATCGCTCCAGCCGCCTCCCCACTTCGTCCGACACGGCAGATTCAGCGCTTAGCATTTTTCCCAACAGCAAGTACGGACTCGGATCGTTGGGATTCAAGTCGGACGCTTCGCACAGACGTCGCGCGGCTTCGTCATGGACGCCTCGTGCATACCAGGCCACGCCCAGTCCGGCCAGTATCCTGACCGAGTGCGGGAAGAGACGATGTCCTTTCGCGAATACCCGAATGCTCGGTTCAGCGGCCCGGTGGATCAGGAGTTCGGCGGCCCAGTCAAATAAGTTGGCTTCACTCGGTTCGAGTTCCGCCGCGCGCTGGTACTCGTGAACCGCGGCCAGCGGGTCACTCAATCTCTCGTCGATGTCAGCGAGCAGGTGATGTAGTTCGGCTTTGTCGTGATTCGGGAGCAGGTTCTGAACGGTTTGGCGTGCGCGCTCGTATTCTGCGGCGCCAGCATAGGCGAGTGCCAATTGATACGAGTTGTCGTAATCGCCAGCCTTGAGACGCGAAGCATGCTCAAGGTAGTGGAGCGCTTCCCGAGGTCTGCCGTCATTAAGGAGAACCTTCCCCAGCGTATGATTTACCTCGAAGTTCTGCGGCTCGTGTTCAGCCTGCGCGCGTAGCGACTCCTCCGTTGCGGTTGTGAGTGTAGACGTCTTTGAGGTAGCCGGCGGTTCCTTGCCCAGCGAGACAATCCCTTTCTCAAGCGATTCCGACGTTCCTAGAGTTGCCGTTGAGCCATGTCCACCGAGACTTGTGGGATCGGTAACGCCAGCCACGGTGAATTTGGGTTCGTCGAACAACTCGGGGGCACCTAGGGTTGAACCTGGCGAGTCGGAGGATTCCAACACGAGATCAATTTTCTTGGTCTCTGTTCCTGACAACTGGATAGGGCTGAACGTTGCGGCTCGATAGCCTCTCATCTCCGCTTCCAGCGTATAGCTGCCGGGAGCAAGCCCGGACAGGTGATAGTGTCCTTCCGAATCTGTCCGTGCAGCTTGATTCCTCGTTCCAGCCTTGGAGTGCACGTAAACCATTGCCCCGGTGATGGGGCGTTCGCTTCTATCCCGGATGTATCCCTCCAGTGCGCCCGATTGGTGATCGGTCGTGGATTGGCCGTGAACGGCTGGGGCGAGGAGGATGACGGTCACCGTGAAGTGGACCGCAATCCGGATTAGACGTCCAGGCTGACAGGTGCCCATGCGATTTTCGCGCCCGGGGGCGGCTGCTGCAAAGGGACTACTTATTCGAAGCTCTCATTGTACTGACAATGCCCTTAGATTCCTGAATCGTGAGTATCTGATTGGCTTTGACCTGTGTGAACCGTTCGATCTTCTGGGTAGTCGGCCATTTGACTTCGATCACATCCGCGATCTGGGCCTTCCCCAATCCGAAGTGCAGGCGCAGGTCGCATTGTGACATGACGCTTGAACCGCTGTGCACCTCATCCATCTGAGCATGGCGCCCCGTGGTCACTCGCACGCGCGCGCCAATGGCGGTGCGATTGCAATGAGTGCCGATAAGCTTAAGTTTGATCCAGTTCTGCTTGTTGCCTCCGTCATTGCGGAGAAGCGAGGGTCGGTCATTCATGTTCAAGATCAGCGCCTCGAGATCGCCATCGTTGTCGTAGTCTCCAAAGG